>Ga0209628_10000207_pt1 | contig 34575 bp, 24 predicted proteins | sample TergutCu122P4_FD_187285 | JGI IMG/M metagenome (GOLD analysis project Ga0209628, IMG submission 187285) | Cubitermes ugandensis P4 segment gut microbial communities from Kakamega Forest, Kenya - Cu122 P4 (SPAdes) (version 2) | ecosystem: Host-associated > Arthropoda: Insects > Digestive system...
ATCTCTAGTCAAGATCATCGCTTATCTCCTCAAGCTGCGAGCGCACTTGGCCTTGACCAATTAAGTCATTCAGGATGGAGTAGTTGCCGCGCTCTTTTCGGATACGACCTGCAATGATGCTGGGGTCAATTTTTATTGTTTCTGCATCAATCCTCACTGCCTCTTCGGACAATGCGAAACGGGAGAGGCACTGGTCCCACAAGTTTTCTGGTATCAACGCATCAAGAGCAAACCTGTCGGCCTCCGCCTCGATCGCATCGCTGTCGCCTGCACCTTCCTCGTCGAAGAAGTCAAAACGGATTCCGTCGGAAAGGTGTAGGAAAATATGGCCGAGTTCGTGCATCAGCACGAACCAAAAATTATCTAATCTGTCGTAGCGTAGCGTGAGACCAATGACAGGCGTATCGTTGTCGGCAAGCATTACCGCACCGTCTAAGTATGATCCCGGCAGATGCCGCTCAACAATAAGGACGATACCTTTCTCGGCCAATAGCTTTCGGGCATGTGCTGGTCCATCTTTCCTTCGGGTCATGCGGACTAGCTCTGGCAGCCACCTATCGTTAAGCTCGAATACGCCAATCTGGCCGGTTTTGATTTTGGCGCGGGCGCGTTCCAGAATACGTGCTTGCCACGCGAGTAGCGCGTACTCGTTTGGTACATTGCCGCTATGCATTTTCTTGCGATGTAGTGCCGTCGCGAATTGTTGCCCGGCCGCGTGCATAAAATACTCTTTAGCTTTTTCGATCGGATTGCCACCGAGTGGTAGGTCGAACCACCTACGTTTGATCATTTCCTTGAAGGGAAATCGTCCCCAAGCAACATCATCTGTACTACCCCACGCGAAGACGGAATTGCCGGTGTATTTCGGTCCCTCGAAACTCCCTGATGCTCTTACTCCAAGTGCGCGTGAAACTTCAATCAGCCGCGAAAGGCTTGCACCCATGTAGCCGGTTGCTTCGTAACGCTGTATTTGCTGCGGCTTCATGCCGAGTTTCTCAGCAAGGTCTGTTTGGCTCATGCCGACCGCAATCCGTGCCTGTACCAGTACGCGCGGTAATTCCTCAAGAGCGTATGTTTTTGAGAAGGAAACTTGGCCGGATTTCAATAGATCGTATTCTGCAAGCTCGGCCTCAATATCGGTAATCTGGCTCTTAAGCGCATTGATCTCGGCCTGTTTGAGCCACAGCTGACTCGAAGCACGTTCCTTCGCGGCAGTAAGCGCTTGCCGCAACTTTGCAAGCTGGGCGTTTGTTAAACCATATTGCTTATCGCTGTAGATCATGACTGCACCTTTCCCGAAAGAAGTGGATCATCCGGAAGTGGAATAGAGATAATTCCCTTCTGTTCTCCCGAAAAACGGTCCTGCTGAAAGAACTCGACGAATGCCTGCCCGACATCTGTGCACAACATCGAAGACGGAAAGAACTCACCCTTGAACGCGGCTTTCTGCGCTGCCCGTCCATTCCCGAATTCTAGGAATACTGGATCAAGCTTTGATGGATCGACTCCAGCAGGGTCCCAGCAGGCATCAAAGTCGCGGGGTTTCGGCTTTCCGGACACGTAACTGCCGTCCAGATAGATTTTCAGACAACCGGCCCGCAGAAGTCTCTTAGACGCATCGACCAACCCGTCGAAGAGATCACGCCTCCAAGGGTTGGTCGCGAATGCTGTCGCGACTTCACCGAGGTTTGCCTGGTGTATGCCTGGCGGTAAGAGCGGCCAAGGCGAGCCAGTCACATGGATAAGATGCGGAATCATAGTTACAACTATAATGTTGTAACATTGGAAATGCAAGCAACGAAGCATGGGTGGGCCAGTTCCTTGTCACGGTCATAAAAAATATAATGGAACACCCAGACTCACCCTCCACACGCCATGACAAACGACACCCAAATCAAAGCCGCCGCCCGCAAAGCCCTGATGGCAGCGGACTCCCTCTACTACTCCTGGCCCATCGACCAGCAGGAACGCTTTCGAGCCACCATGGACGAAGCGGCTGTCGCCAGGGTGGATGCCGTGCTGTTGAACGAGATTCTGGGCATTGCCTGCACTGCCGAAAAGGCCGATGAGATTTGGAGTGATCTGCCCGTATCGCAACTCAATGACCTCAATTGGGCAAAGCTGCTCACCACCGGCATCGGCGAAGACATGTTTTATCTCAACGAGAACATGGCCGAAAACACCAGTCTGCTCGATTTCGATACGCTTTATGACTATGACTTCGATAGCCACCTGTTCCAGGAACGGGCCAACAAGGAGGAGTTCAAGGATTATTCGGGTCGGGACTACTACGCGCTGCGCTTTTCGTGCTGGGCGCGCCTGATTGTTGATGGGCGTTTTCATTACGCCACGCTCTATTCGCTGGCGAACTATTTGGTCGTTCATCTCGAAGAGCCGGGATCGGAAATGATCCAGACGCTGATCCCGCACGAATACGTCGACGGCAAAAACCACGGCAAGAGAGAGAAAGGCGGTTTTCTTTGGGATATAAAACTCGATGCCGCCGGGCAGGAAGGGCAATTGGAAGAATTGCAAAGGCGCTGGTATGACTATCTTGAACAGCGCTGGGTGGAACTCAGCCGGTCATTCGTTGGCGATGCTCCCGCAGTGTTCATGGTCGACGAGAATCAGGACGGTGAGCTGCATCGCAATTTCATCTTCAACAATGAAGCTGCATTGAAACGCATCCGCTGGCGGCACTTCCTCTCGGATTGCGCGCAAATCAACGCCGATTTCTCAGTAGTGCTTGATCACGAAGAGAAGGAGTTGGAAAAAGCACGGCACTGGCTGCGGGAAACACATCAGGACATCGTGCGCAACTTCGATCCGCGTGTGGTCAAGCTGAAGAAAAAACGCAAGATCATCGTAGCGCCGGGCGCATTCGATGGCTTGATTGACTAACCACCCTACAACCCCGCAGCCCGCTGCGATTTCGTGAGCCGAATCTCTCCGCTGGCAACGCGATGGGCAAAGGGACGGGTGGAGTCGATGCCTTCCTCGTAGCGCAGTTCATCGAAACCGGCGTAGCCGCCTTTTGCCGCGAGCGAGCGGGCGGCGCGAAGGAACGTTTGCCGCGCTTCGCCGTCGCCGCCGGTGGTGAGGCGCTTCATGTTGAGGTCGATGCGGCAAAGCCCGCCGTCGAATTCCGTGACCCGGATTTCCCAGGTGGGCGCGAAGGGATCGTAAATGCTGTAGGCAATCAGGGCGGGGGCAAGAAATTCCGGACTGAGATAGCCGAGTTGCTGCGCCATCCACACCCCGCCAACGGCCCCCGCCGTGGGGCCGGGAGATTCCTTGACAGTCTGTGTCACGGTGTTGCCGAATCCGCTCACGGTATTGCCAAACCCGCTGCACGCAGCAAGCACGATGGACAGCAGGGTTGTGCCGTATCGCATGGCGCGTTTCATGGCTTTGCCCTATTGCAGATAGTTGAAGAGCGACAGCCCGCTCACCCGCATGAAAGACAGTTGCGAGGCTTCGAGATTGGTTTGCAGCCGGGTGAGCCGGGAGATGGCCTCCGCGTAATCGCAGCCTTCCAGGCGGTTGAGGGTGTCGGCGTATTGGGTGTCCATGTCGGTGTTGACGTTGGCCAACTGTTCGAGTTCGACCAGTTGGGAGCCGATCTGGGCGCGGACCTTCAGTTCGGTGTCGAGCGCATGGTCGATGTTCTGGAGCGCAAATCCAACCCCGCTGATGACTCCGCTCGAACCCGGATGTTCCAGCGTGTCGATGAAAATGGCGAGATTGTCGAAAACGTTCTTCGATGCCACGAATACTTCAAAAGAATCGCCTGCGGCAGTAAAGTTGGTGACATCCATGTCGATGCCATTGAAGCTGAGGGTGGAACCGGCCAAAGTGGCGGGAACGGTGACGGGGGTGGGGTTGCCGGGAACGTATTCGATGACGTTGTAGCCTCCCGCGCCGTCAGAGGCGACTTCGTAGCGACGCCCGGTATCGGCAAGCGCCGGAGGACTCGGATTGAAGTTGACAGTGATACTCGCCCCGGCGCTGTTGCTCGTTGGGGCAAAAACATTGATCGCGCCGTCGTTCATCGGCCGCGTGTTGTCGAACAGATCAGACCCCGGCAGGCTTATCGGCATATAGCGCGAGGAGGAAACCTGAATGGTGCGCGTGCCTTGATCGCCTACGTAACTGACGTTTCCATAAGCGCCCTGGAACGGCTGAACGTCCGCCTTGTAGCCGGAGAACAGGTAGTTGCCGGAAACATCCTGCGTGTTGGCGAGCGCGAGCAGCGCATCGAACTGGTTACGCATGTCGGTAGCGAAGAAGTTGAGTTCCTTCTGGGTGAGGATGCCGTTGCCCGCGCCTACCGCGCCCTCGCGCATGTATTGCAGAATTTCGCCCATGCCCATGAGCTTGTTTTCCACCAGCCTGAGGTCGTCGGTGGCAGTGTCCAGATTGACCTTGTGTTGCGCGTTGATGACGCGCGATTTGTTCACGTCCAGCGCGCGCGAGGCCGCGATGGGGTCGTCCGCCGGGGTGAGTATCCGGCGACCTGTGGCAACTTCCTGCTGGGTGTGCAGCAGATTCGACCACAATTGCTGGATCGTGCCGATTCCCCTGTCGTAGATCATGTTGGTGCTGACGCGCATGGTCGTCTCCTTATCCTTATCCTGATATTCAACGTGCGATGGAAATGATTTCGTCGAACAGGCGCTGTGCGATGGACATCACCCGGCCGGATGCCTGATACGCCTGTTGATAACGGACGAGATTGGCTGCTTCTTCATCGAGATTGACGGCAGAAAGCGAGTCGCGCGCCTCACATGCCTGCGCATAAAGCATGGTCTGGGTGAGTTCGTTGGTCTGCACTTCATGGGTCTTGTTGCCGACCTTGTTGACCAGTTGAGAATAGGCGCTATCCATCGTGGCCGTCGGCATGTTCACTCCATTATTGAACAGCAGCTTGGCGGTTTGCAGCGCAACGAGCAGATTGGCGTTGCGGTTGTCGGCAATGCCCGCTTCCGTGGGATGCAGGTTGAAGGTGTCGCCGTCCTGGGGCGTGCCCGAGAGGGTGAAGGTGAACTCGAACCCGCCCGCAACGGTTACGGTAAACGTCTTCCCCGTGGAATCGGTCGCCGGGTTGAAAGCATTCGATGGAGAAATGGTGACTCCACCACCCGGTGGTGGAGTCATGGTCAGCGCCAGGTTTCCGCCGCTGTACACCAACTCCAGATTCCAGCCGCTGATCACGCCATTCACGTTGTTCATCTTGATGTCCGACACCTTGCCGGTTCCGGCATTGGTGGTCGGCACTTCGCCGATGACCGGGCAGCCTGCGGCAATCTGGCGCGGATCGTTGATCGCCAGCGCAATGCCGCGCGCCATGTATCGCGTGGGCTGGATGAGCGCGCTTTGGCCTGCGAGGAGCGAGGATTTGGTGAGGTCGATCTTCAATCCCTCAAAGGTATCGTCGGGCCAAGCCAGAGTTTGGCTGGCCTTGGTGTTCAAATTGGTGATGACGTAGTTAGCGCCGTCGTATTTCAGTTCGTAATCGGCATCGGTGAAGCGTCCGAGATTCTGGATGTCGTTGAGAGCGGGATCGGTATCGAAATCGAAACTCGCCAAGTCGGCCATATTGGGCATCACATGGATCGCGGGCAGTTTGAAGAAATCCAGCCCCAATGCTCCGCCCAGATCGACCCCGAGTTTTTGCTGATTGTTGATGGCGGAAGCGACCGACACCGCGATCATTCCGAGCCGGTTTTGCGTGCTGTCGAGCGATTCGCGCCGGAATTCGAGCAGCCCCGCGAGCTGACCTCCGCTGATCAGGCGTTCGGGGATTTCGATGGGCGTTCCGTTGCGCGGGATGATCGCTATTCCGTAGCGTTGCGGGTCGTTCTTGCTCGGAACCGTTCCCAGCAGGGTGGCCTGATTGCTCATCACCAGACTTTGGCCGGAGCCGATGAACACGGACAGCGTGCCGTCGTCCTGCACCTTTGTCGTGACCTGGATCAGCTTGTTGAGTTCGTTCACCAACTGCCAGCGTTGATCCAGCAGATCATTGGCCGGTTTGGCAGAGCCTGCCGCCTGTGCGATCACGATGCGCTGATTGAGTTCGGCAATGCCGCTGGCCAGCGTATTGATCTGATCGACGGTGGCGCGGATGTCGTACTCCACGCCTTCGCGGATTTCAGTCAGGCGATTATCCAGCGTATGAAAACGCTCCACCAGCGCCTGCGCGGAGGACAGCATCGACTGTCGCGCCGCCAGATTCGTCGGGTCGGCGGCAACTTCCCGCATTCCGGCAAAAAATGCATCCATCGCCGGAGAGAGGCCAACTGATGGGTCGGCGAGCATGTTGTCGATCTGCCGGATCTGCACGGCGTAAGTTGCGTACTCGGCCCTGCGCGTATCCGTGCTCAATACCTGGTTTTCAAGAAACAGATCGTAAGCGCGGGTGACTGCCGCCATTTTCGTGCCCGCGCCGAAAAACCCCACGCCGGAAAAATACGGCGTGAGCGCGCTCTGGATGACGCGCTGACGGTGATAGCCGGGCGTGGCCGAGTTGGCGATGTTGTGGCTGGTGGTAATCAGTTGCCCCTGCGCGGCATTGACGCCTGTCAGTCCGATATTGAGCAAGCCTGCCATGATGTTTCCCCGAAAAACGCTCTCCTGCGCAGGTAATGCAAGAACCTTGCCAAGGGAAAAGCGGCAAAATCCGCCGGGGGGTCGGCTGCCTCTTGAGGGAACCTCTGCAAAACCCTGCATGCTACCGTTTGTCATCCTGCGCGAAGCCGCAGGATCCATGCAGCGTCTGGATTGCAGCGACTTCGCTTCGCATCGCGCTGCAATGACGAAGAGACGAGGCGGCGTGTTGAGGAAACGAAAACCGCTCTAACTGCCCGACGACCAGGGATTGATGAGATCAAGCCCCAGGGCTTCGAAATCCTTGAGATTACGGGTTGCCAGCACAGCGCGATGCTGGAGGCAAATCGCCGCTATTTGCGCATCAGCCATACTGATCGGTCGCCCCAGCAATTGGCGGCATGTAACGACGTTCGCATAATGCGTTGCTGAACATTCATCAAACGGCAACAGACGTTCCTGAAAATCTTCCCTGAACATGGTTTCCGTGATTTCCAGCATCTGCCTTTTGCGCTTTCCGTCCGGCAGGCGCGCAATACCGCACAAAATCTCTGCCACGGAGATCGCAGTCAGAAAGAGATCGCCAGAGACCTGTGCATCCAGCCACGCCTGTACGCATCGCTCCGGCCGGGCGCGCATCAGTTCCGACACAACATTGGTGTCAAGGACAATCATGGCTTGAGATCCGCCGCACGGGGCAAGTCGCGCCGTTCGGGCAATTCCAGATCGACCCCGCCAATCTCATTGAACCGCTGATGAATCTTGCTGCCCAAACCCTTGGCTCCCCGGTTCAGCGCCTGACGCAGAATGCGGCGAACTTCTTCTTCCATGGAAAACCCATGGCGAGCAGCTTGTAAACGTAAACTGGCCTTGAGTTCATCGTCGATATTGCGAATCGTGATACTTGCCATGGCAACGCCTCCGCTTGCTATCAATGATTTCATTGATAGCAAGCGTAACCCAACTCTGCGGGCTGAACAAGGCAAAAGCTACAGGTTGGCGCGTGCTGCGGCGACAGGCGAGAGATTTGCCTGCTGGATTGCTCAGGGGCGACAAGCCTAAGCTCAATGAAGTGTTGCGATTGATCGTGCGCTTGGGCGGGTTTCTCGACCGCAAGGGCGATGGCGAGCCGGGCGTGAAGGCTATCTGGCTTGGTCTCAAAGAGGTTTATGTTGCTGCCAGAACTTTGCAGAGCTACGGGTCATCGGTAATGTTGATAATTGTGTATAAGACGATGGCATCAAGGGCGGAACGGAATCGTGGAACGGCGCACCTCGATATTACCAACCTTTACATATTTATAGTCCTCACTATCAATTGTAGAAGTATCTGAAATCGACCCAATATCCGGAGCATACGTTGAATGGATCAACTTTATCATAGCATTGAAGACAAGATATTGGTTGCGCCCCGGCCCCACTGTAACTGATTTAATCGGAAGCTCATTCGGGTCCTTATGTTTTATGAGAATTTTAATAAAAGGCTTCAGCACGCCATCTACTACTCTATATTTCATCAATTTTTCAATCGCGTTTTCAGCTTCTAGCTCGCTTGCCATATAAACCAAAGGAAAGAGAAGTCTGCATTCATGTTCATCTATAAAGCTGTTATGCTTCATAAATGACGCGGTTGCCAAGGCACCCATTGCCAAGGATTCTGCTTGGAGACCAGCGTCACTAATCCCGGAAAACTCATGATTCATTATCTTTTCAACTATTCCTTCCTTATCTACGTTTTTGTAGATTATATCATAAGCATTAATAGGAAGATCATGAACTGGAACTATCGTTTTATCTCCACCATACAGGTTTTCGCGAGCTATCATAAAACCTTCATATCTGCATTGATTCAGATCAAACTCTATCGAAACCCCGCATTCTCCACCATACCGAGCCCATTGGTTAAGAAGATTGCCTTTCGAGCAAAAGCAGGTGATGAAATGATTGGGAGCATGCGCAAGAGGAGCCAGATTTTTATCATCTTTTGTTGACTCAATAAGTGAGGACATATTCTCATGATATTGCTTAAGTTTTTCAAACAAATCACCACCACTACTAATACTGTCTATTTTTCTTTTCAAACCGTTAAGAGCGAACTTTAAACCATCGAACAATTCTGCGCTATCATTCAAAAACAAAAAATGTGATGCATATAAAGAAATACAGTCCTTACTAGATAATATTCTCTGACATGCAATGAGATTCGTATAGTGGAAATAGTTCGTCCCTCTTGTCAGATAAGTAGGCAGCAACTTCATAAATATAGGTTCAAATTTATTGCTGGCATATGCCCACCCTGTCGTAGTCATGAATTTACCCCCCTTGCAATGATACGTTGTTCAATAAAATCTATCATACATCTATTTTGTCTACACCACTGATTTTTACCAGAATCTATATGGATAGTTTTCTTGGATGGATTGCAGGGCTTCAAATAAAACGGACAAGATTTTGTGAACTTCATTTCTTCCTTATCTGAGAGCGGTTTATCAAGTATAACAGTCTTATACAAATACTTACTCTCCGCTCTGTTGAGGAGATCCTCACCAAGGAAGTGCGCTGTTATAAAAATTATGTGGATTTCTTTTGATTTCTCTAGTGCACTGTTTTCACTCAAGAACTCAGTAACACCATCCATGGTTACTTTTCTGATTTCTTCGGATTCTACCGATTGCCACAGTGACATGTCTATCAAGAAAAAGACGTTGTCTTCATTATTAGAATGGGAGATTTTATTCAAACAAATAGTCAAATTTTCTTTCAACCGTTTTTTCTGTTCCAACATTGTGTCTGCCGCATCAGGGCCATCAGTGGGTAAAAAGACGCTTTCAATATCATTTTCAGATATTTTTGTAATGTTCCGCAGCAGGACATCTTTGATGTAATCAATTTCCGATGATTTGTCGTCGAATATAAAAAACTTATTCACTTGTGATCTCCTTGTCTCGTGGTTGTTCAAGTGCGGGATTACACGGAATCTCAACATAGAAAAAGCTTTTCCCGTCCTTGGTGAAGGGGGCATAATTAAAAAGCCCAGGGCCATAATAGTGGTCAAAATAGTATTTCAACGCAGGCAATGTAACACTGTCCTCATAATCATAAGAGGCATCATCTTTTATTTCATTTTCAAACCTAAGCATTGTTACTGTTACTGCGTTCGTTGTATCTTTGTTGAAAATTTCGAAGCTGTAATCAGCACTCGCCTCCCTCGGTTTGCTGCCACAAGGTTTGCTAACAGAATGTTGTAGAATATTAGAGCAAACTGCAACAAAAGCACTATACCAAATATAGTAGTGGTTTTTTGGGTAACAAATCCACCAGGTAATACGGATAGGGGCTGCTGTAACACGATAGCTACTTTTGCGCCCTGCAAGCATTATAGTCGACAACAGCTCGGAATCTGTCGATGAAGGCAGCAGGGAAGTATAATGGTCGCGATCCTTAGGTTTAGGCTCCTCTACTGGGAATGTTTTCATTACATGATGCACATACCATTTTGAGATAACAGAGTCAGCAATGACTTTTAACTGCTGTGCATAAAACTCAATCGCATCTAATTCTACTCCCCTGCTAGGTTGTTCTATAGATTTTTTGTAATTTTTCACTAACTTATCAAACACTTCCTTAAGTTCACTGAATGGTGCATGTGATCCCGACTTATCAGTGACCCCAAGTCTTTGATAATCCAGAAGAGTTCCACGTATGTGATTATCGAAATCTTTTGACAAACGTACCATTAAACGCATTCGCATCGACAAGAAATTTCTTGCTTTTTGAATAATATCATCCTCAGTAATTTGTTTCTCTTTAGAGTTTCTAAATGCAAAGGCAAAATAATAAACAGGGCAACCCTGATTTTTTTTGTCTGAAGAATCTATAATTCTTATTACCCCAAAGCAGGGATCACTGCCATTACTATCATTAATATTAGTAAATAACGTGTCACCAACATTAAGTTTTTTAGACTCAACAATATAACTACCATCAATACTATCAACGTATTTGGATAAATCATCGTTTTCAAATCTGGTTGGCCGTGAAAAAAGCAGAGCCCCTTTCTTTTTGCCATCATCACCAGTGCTGGTGTACATATACAGTCGAACATCATCAGCATCAAGAACTTTTTTTATGCGTTCAAGCAACTCTTTATAATACTCCGCTTCTTCTTCTCTGTTTTTATTATTGCTCTCTTTTCTGAGATGAGTGTATAACATTTGAATTGGCACAAATTCAGAACAATAATTACTTATTCCCAATAATTTAATGAAATCAATGTAGTTTTTACAATAATAGTAGCCCAACGTGGTTTCCACCACTTTCTTAAATTCATCGCTACTATCATCAATATTTTTGTGCCTCAAAGCCTTGTCACACTCTCTCAAGGCATCACATATTGGCGCGGTATTTTCAAGCCTCAGCAACCGTAGCAGTTTTTTGGTATACAGCTTGTTTGTGTCGATGATTCCAGCAACATCATTATTCCGGTCCGATTCTTTCTCTTCATTGGTCAGCGATACCTGTTCCTTCTCATTTAGCAACAACGTTTCCAACCAAACCGATAAATTGTTTTTACCACTAAGACAGAGAACTTGTTTAACATAAAAAACATAATTTTCAATAAACTCTGAGGCTTTTTTATCGTCTAAGGTTTCACAAAAACCCAAGATATGGTTAATTGTAGACGCGCGTATCAAAAAAGTAGAACGCATGCCTGCAAGGCAAGAAAAAAGAAGTTTGGCGAACTGTATTTTCAGCGTTTTATCTGTATTGGGCTTGGAAAAAACCAGATAATCTATAAACTCTTTAGAGTTTTCCTTAATGCAAGAGCTTTCACGCGCTCTGCTATTATCTTGTAAAGATTGCAGTAAATAACTAGCAACCCCCAGAATAATCTGAAGAGCTGCCTCTGATACACTCTTTCTGAAAGATAAAAACGGTAATGAAATAACCTTGAGAGATGAAAAAAAGTAGTCACAAACCTCTTCGAATGCTTCATCTTTATTCTTAAAATCAGCAGAACAAATTTCTTCCAATTGAGACCAAACAGCGGCGACAACTTCTTTCGCATCGTTCTTTTGCCTTCCCAGTCCACTCAACGCGTTGTTTAATCTATGAGTCATAATCAGACGAGAATAGTTTCGTTTTTTCATTTTTTTAATTTCAATTGATTTAACTTTATTATCCTTTTCTTTTGTGATCCTTATCGCATCAGTAGGCAAAATCATGTCAATATCTTTCACTATTTTCTCGGCTGATCGTGATTCAAATTTTTTTGATTTTTTTAATGAGGCTAACGCAACCGCATTTGTTGCAGAACGTCCTGGGATGAGCAACTTAAAGGCTTTACTGTTACTGCACGCGACACAGGCATCACCATGACTTCTCATGCCGGACACATTGAGATCCAGAAATTTGTGAAACCTCTGCTTAGGATCATCCACGTAATTTGATTGGGTATCAAACGAGCAGCGGTTCAGAAGCAAGATGACGCTGCTGAACAATTCAACACGAACCCTGGCGCTGCCTTTCCCTTTTAATTGTTCCGGTTTAAATAGTGAGCGTATAAGACTCTCAGCGCGGTAAAATGAAAAGCCGGAATTTATTGTATCATCGACATAATGAAATCTGATAACTGCATTGATATCTTCTTGTGAGCATAAGTTATTGTATATCCCGTTTAAATGGTCGTGCTTGGCTTTTACATTATCTCGGTACTCGCGTTTAGGATCCAGCCATATAATTTGCTTTGCTTGAAGTTTTTTATCTACTTCATAAACAAAATTTGCATTTGTCCCATGAAGTGGTGTGATAATAAAGTCATAAAAAAACGTGTCCCCTCCAGGTTGTTTTGATTTATCATTGATTTGTTGGACAATTTTTTTAAGCCAATCATCAAAAAGACTATAAAGACCCTTGGGCTCTTTGTCTTCCAATATTGTGGTTATCACTCTGTCAGTTTGAAAATAGTACTGGAAATGATTGTTGTCGCGGGTAATATGGCCATAGCATAAAGCTTCTTGTAATGATTTAAGTCTTTCCTCTCCATCTCTTTTTTTATCCCCTAAGCTTTCATTTCCTTCATTTAACCCATACATAATTATTGGAACAACGGAAGCTCGGTTTGAATGTATTAAGGGCTTTTCCTTAAGCAGATCTTCCGGTTTCGGAAAACAGTATTCGCACTCATCGGGCAATGACCATTTACTTCTAACTGCTACAAAAAAATTGACTTCACTGTCAGCGCCAATCTCATTTCTAGTAACCACCTTCCTGTCAGTTTCATCTATACTTTCCCAGAACTCTCTCTCTATTATACTTAGTTTGTCTTTCTCGCTTCCAGAGTCATCTCGAATAAGAACGACCGAATGATGAAGAATAATTTTCTCTTTTATCTTCGACTCCACAGTGTTCAATTTAGAGTATGCTTTTCGACATAACTCGGCTGCAATTTTGTCATGAGTTGTGAGGGTGCTTCCTATTGGGACAATAATAATGAACCGACTACTTTCATCTAGGAGGGGTTTCTTTTCATCTTTCTTTTCATCTGGGAAAACTTTATTCCAGCGATCAAATTTCTCTTCGTCTGAATTTTCGTTATAGATTAGATACTCTATCTTCTTTATATTTTTGATATCTTTTTGTTCAAGAAAGTTCGGAAGATATTCTCTAATGTTTACGATAAGACTTTCTGAATAAGTTTCATATCCTACTATTATCAATTTAGTGATCTTGTCTTTGTCTTCGAGATTGTTCACTACCTTAACTATATTATCAATAAGAAAATAAGCAAACCGGGATATATAATTGCTGATATTAAAAAGAAGCGAGGCTTCATAATAACCGTAAATGTGGATTTTCGAACCAATCCGCATGTGCGCTTCTTCCAAATGACAACCAAAGCCTTCTTTTTGTACGCTACGCTCAAGACGAGTCTTGACCTTTTCGCGGAATATTTGATCGTCCGATATTAACATAGCGTATGGCAAAATATCAATATTTGAAACGTCTTCGCCAAGAGTTGATTCAGATTTCACACATTCTCTTTGCAGGATGCGATATTCGTTTCTCATAATCTTGTATGCTTTGTCCCAGTTGCCTTTTTCTAGCATCACAGCTTTGGTGGCTAGCAGTGCAGCTCTAAGTGAGGAGCCGTAAAACAATATTTCCTTCTCTGTTTCCTCCTCTGCTGTTTTAGAACACAGATAAATTCTTTTATTTATCATTGAATTACTTTGCCAAGATTTCATATAAAGCAATGAGAATACTCGTGTAAAGACTGAAAGAAAATTATCTGATGCATTAATAATTGAGAAGTGACGAATATCACAATCACGATCAAACAACAGATTAATAACTGCCTTTGTAAAAATCTCAACGGCCAAAAGTGATGAGACATTCTTTACGTCAACACAAATAATCTCCGGCTTAAAACTCTTCTGCTTATAATTTACTGAAAAAGCATGAATCTTTTTCTTCAAAATCTCTTTGATTTTTATGATGAGATCTTGCTTGATATCGACGATACTATTTTCATCGTTATCAGAGTTAACAAGATATCGGGCTGAAAAATTTTTGTCCTCCAGTATATTATAATGAGACTTCTCAATCCGCAAAACTTTCCAATCCAAATATTCACTAGTGATTTTAAATGTGCTATCTAACCCGGTTGGAACCTGCTTATTGCTGCGAATATTTAGAGGTAAAATAATCCTATACTGTGTGCCAGGAATATGCGGTTTCTGCGTTCCCCCTTCCTCGAAAAGAATTTCATCTATAATATCTTTATCTACATCGGAAAGGTCTCTCTGCTGCGAAGTTTCATCAAAGAGATCTCCTTGCTGTAGAGGCTCGTTATTTTTGTAAATTGATCCCGATTTCAGTACGTGTTCTTTTGAGGAGTATATATGAAACCTTCCTTTAGCAAACGTAACAATGTGGTCAAAAATAAGGAGACCGTAATGAAAAATAAGATTCTCTGGTTTTTTATAAAATTCATGCCACTCTTTCTTGGATTTTGTGTAATTAAATAAATCCCTCAACTCAAACCGTTGAAATTTTTCTTTCAATTCTTCATCATCAACATTACTGTTTGCATTGATAGTTTCTTTGAACTTTCCGAGGATGTTTTTTTCTTCATTAAAGTCAGAAACAAGTACTTCCAGAAAAAACCTTTTCCTTTTCCCAATCAACTCCTTATTTTTGGACGACAAACGCTCAAATATTTTATCGCCTTTTTTTACAGTATGAATTCTAAAACAAAAAACACCTTTTGAATTTAGGTCGCCGGGAACGTGTTTTACTACATTCTCAAGTAACTGCAGAATTCCATCGGCGAAGTCCTGCGCATCAATCAACATGGCATCAAGGTCAGGTTGAACCTCTTCTTCCCTGTGTTTACTCCAAAAAGAAAGGAAAACACAAAATGCTAATGAAGAGATGGTGCCAAGAGAAGGGTGGTCGCTCAGATACTTCTTAACAATATCTTTGTGCTTATTTTGAATGCTATCGATACATTTTCTGCAATACTCTGCAAGTATATCTTCAGTTAAATCGACCCTGGGGAAGCTGTAGTATTCACGTTTGCGACCAAAATAACATTGAGCTTCTTTTACTATATCTTGAAAACCTGTTTCTTTTTGAGCGATTCTATATAGCAGATCATTTTCGACATCTTCATTAGGATCGACTTTTATTAATGATTTATTACGTAGATCTTCGGAAGGGTTTGAAAATGCTCTTAACAACCCCTCATTAATTCGCAAAAAAGGGAAAAACTTCTCGGAAATTTCGAGTCCTCTCCTATGGATTGATTGGCATGTTTTTTCACTGCCCTTAATTAGGAATATATTCTCCGAATCTGGAAAATCAAGGCCAATTTTTAATTTTTGTCCAATTTTTTCAAAATAGAATTTTTTATCACCCTCAAACGCTAACGTCTCATAAATCAAATAATGTGAAATCTTAAATGGCTCATTTTTGTCATTTGTTACTATGGAAAGACAGCATTTTCTTTTGCAATTTTTACTCACCAACAAGAAATAACTCAAATTAAGGATGTCATTACTCTCTTCAAGTTCAACTCGAAAATAGAAGATATCATGGTCGGAAAATTTTCTGTCACTGTCTGTTTTCGTTACTGGGACGGAAGTATCATTTTCTTCATAAGCATTAATGGAATAACGGAACACTTTTCCTCTTTGATAAGTCTCATCTGTGAGGCTCTTTTTTCGAACATGCTTTAAAGTCCATTCTTCGTACGCAGGGTCATCCTGCAAAGCCTGATACCCTTTCGCCACAAAACGAAATGCGAGGGCATAGTCATTTTTCTCGTTTTTAATATGAAACGCGAAAATTCTGCCCCGTGACATCGGCTTACTCTCCCTAAACCTTCCACTGGTTTTCGAGCATACCCATGTCTTACTCTGTTGTCTAGTCTATCCGTCTGGCTCTTTAGTAGTCACCGGATGACAAAAATCCCGCATGCAGGCCACAACTTTGTCTTCCGTCTCTCGTATTGCCTGACGTAAATTGGCGTAGCTGCACAAAAGACCGATTTGACTTGCTCGGGAATTTCATCCAGCAGTCAGCTCGAAGCACACTTAACCTACAGGTTTGCGGCGCTCCGGGAGCACGATCTGTATCCGGGCGCCTTTGCCCTGGGGAGAGTCCTGAATGCTCAGACTCGATCCATGCCTTGCGGCAATATCCTGCGCAATCGCCATTCCCAGACCACACCCATTGCCTGCGCTGCCGCGCAGGCGATAGAAAGGTTCAAGCACAAGCGCGCGCTCATCGGGCGGAATCCCGGGGCCATCATCGTCGACCGTCAAAGTGACTGGCGCTGTGCTCAAACTCACCGTCACCTGTCCGCCCGCCCGGCCATACCGGATTGCGTTGTCGACCAGATTGGCCAGCAACTCCCGCAGCAGGAGCGGTTCGCCCGGAACGAGGACGCCATCGTCCGGACCGACGTATCCCAGATCAATGTTCCTGGCAATGGCCTCGTCCGCCCAGTTCCCGAGTTCATCCCTTGCCAGTTCCGCCAGATCGACATCGGCCATTTCGTGCATGGATGGGCTGGCGTTCGAGCGGGCCAGAGTCAGCAATTGATGGGTCAGACGCCTCAATCGTTTGAATGCGGCCAACACATCGGACAATGCTTCGTTGTGCCGCACGGGATCGGGTTCGCGCAAAGCGCGCTCGGTCTGCACCTGAAGCGTTGCCAGCGGCGTGCGGAGCTGGTGCGCGGCGCTGGCAATGAAGCGGCGCTGCGTGGCTTGCGACTCGGCCAGTTTGTCGATCAACTGATTGATTGAATGGATGAATGGCTTTATTTCATCCGGCGCGGACTGGACTTCGAGGCGTGCCAGATCGGCAGGCTCGTAACCGGCCAATTGTTCTCCGACCGTGTTGACCAGACGCAGGCTGGAGGCAATCGCAAACCGGGTGACCAAACTGGCCAGCGCCAGAATGAGCAGTTCCAGCGGGACGATCAGCCAAAGAATCATGGCGGTCAGAGATTCGCGTTTGTGCTTGGTTTCCGCCACCTGCACAACGACGCCATCCGCATGTCCAACGAGGATGGCAACGATTCGCACGGGATGCCCGTTGATCACCCCATCATAAAACCGTGGCGCTTTGACGGTGAGATCGTTCGGAGGCGCCGGGAAACGGGCATTGCCGAATATTTTTCCATCTTTTTTGCAGATGATTTCTTCAAAAATCAGGTCGTATTTATCCCACTCGAACATCTCGATTGCCGATTGGGGAATGTCCAATACCACCTTTTCTTTCTGAATCCTGACCTGTTCGGAAAGCGACATTGCCGAGTCGAGCAGCCAGTTGTCATGAACCCTGGTTCCGATTTCCCGCGCCAGAATGAACGCGCCAAGCGCCCCCAGTATCAGCACGGCAAGCAGGGGCATCAGCAGACGAGAAAGCAGATGACGCTTCAAGCTTCGGCTGGATGGCTCATTCATGGGCGTTCAACTCCAGACGGTAGCCCAGCCCGCGCAAAACCCGGATGCCGACATCCGATTCCGCTTCGGCCAGTTTTCCACGAAGTCGGCTGACGAAAGACTCGATCACCGACAGGCTGACATCGTCGGCAAAATCGTACAGCGATTCAAACAGTTGTCGCTTGCTGACAATGCCTTTCGGGCGGCGCAACAATGCCTCCAGCACGGCAAATTCGCGAGAGGTCAAATCGACTGCCCGGCCTTTGACCGTCACGACGTGCGATACCGGATCGAGCGTTATTGCTCCGTAATGCAGCGCGGCATCAACCTGCTGGCTGCGCCGTAACAACGCGCGAATCCGGGCCTCCAATTCTCCAAGCTCGAAAGGTTTTCCCAGATAGTCGTCGCTTCCGGCATCCAGCCCGGCTATTTTGTCCTGCAAATCGTCGCGGGCAGTCAGAATCAAGACGGGAGCAATCAACCCTTCCCGGCGCAGACAGCGGAGCGCGTCGATGCCATCCATGTCCGGCAGACCGAGATCCAGGATGACGAGTTGGTAATCCGTGTTGCCGCACGCTGCAATGGCAGTCTGTCCGTCACCGGCAATATCGGCGCTATAACCGGATTGAACCAGTGCGCCGGCCAATCCATTTGCAAGCTCTGAATCGTCCTCGATGATCAGGATGCGCATGGCGTTGTCTGATGTTGGTTTCGATAGGACAACGGTTGGACGGGGCAGGGCGCAATGCCTTCATCCGCAGCATGTTTCGCTCGCCCCGCTACAGCTACATATTGCGGGGCGAGCGTTCAGCGCATGTTCAAACCACGCCCTGCGCCAGCATGGCGTCAGCCACCTTCAGGAAACCGGCAATATTGGAACCCACTACAAAATTGTCGGGATGGCCGTATTCCTTGGCCGCGTTGGCGCCACGGTGATAGATGCCTTCCATGATGCCTTTCAGACGGGTATCCACTTCCTCGAAGCTCCAGGACAGGCGCGCGGAGTTTTGACTCATCTCCAGGGCCGAGGTTGCCACGCCGCCCGCGTTGGCCGCTTTGCCGGGGCAGAAGAAAACCTTGTTCTTGATCAGATACTCGGTAGCGTCCAGAGTGGTGGGCATGTTGGCGCCTTCGCCTACCGTAGTCACGCCGTTTCTCACCAGCGCCTTGGCATCGTCCAGATTCAGTTCGTTCTGGGTGGCGCAGGGCAGCGCGATGTCGGCTTTCACATGCCACACGCCTCTGCCCTCGTGGTATTCGGCGCCAGGGCGGTAGTCGAGATATTCGCGGATGCGGCCGCGTTTGACCTCTTTGATCTCTTTTGCAATCGCGAGATCAATGCCGTCCTTGTCGTAAATCCAGCCGTTGGAATCGCTCAAGGTGACGACCTTGGCGCCCAGTTGAATCGCCTTTTCCGTCGCATAAAGGGACACGTTGCCCGAGCCGGAAACCAGCACGGTTTTCCCTTCGATGGACTGGCCGTGATCCTTGAGCATTTCTTCCACGTAGTAGAGCAGGCCATAGCCGGTGGCCTCCTTGCGCGCCAGAGAGCCGCCGTAGGAAAGACCCTTGCCGGTCAGCACGCCTTCGTAGACGTTTTTGAGGCGCTTGTACTGGCCGTACATGAAACCGACCTCACGCGCGCCCACGCCAATGTCGCCGGCAGGCACATCGGTATCCGCGCCGACGTGGCGAGCAAGTTCGGTCATGAAGCTCTGGCAGAAGGCCATCACCTCACGGTCGGACTTGCCTTTGGGGTCGAAGTCGCTGCCGCCTTTGCCGCCGCCGATGGGCAGTCCCGTCAGACTGTTTTTGAAAGTCTGTTCGAAGCCCAGAAACTTGATGATGCTCAGGTTGACCGACGGATGAAAGCGTATCCCGCCTTTATAGGGGCCGATGGCGCTGTTGAATTGCACACGGTAAGCCCGGTTGACGCGCACCTTGCCATTGTCGTCTACCCAGGGAACCCGGAACAGAATCTGACGTTCCGGTTCCACCAGGCGTTCGAGGAGCCCCGCTTTGGCATACTTGTCATCGCTGTCGACGACAAGCTTGAGAGAATTCAGCACCTCGGTGGCGGCCTGATGAAATTCCGGCTGATGTGGATTGTTGGCAATCAAATCCTTCAGCACACTGTCTACGTACGACATTATTTTCTTCCTTTGTCAGAAACCTTTTATACTTAACACGAGACGACAGTCGGCGCAAGTGCAAAAATTGCTGAACGTTATATGTCAGGTCAATTTTAATGCGTCATGAGTTCTGTATGAGTAGCGAAGCGACTCGGTGTCAGGTCAAGCAGGGGAAAAACATGGCGGTGCATGAACTCAGGTTCATTTCTACCGCTTCGCGGACACGCGGGAAACTGGCGGGGTTCAGTCCGAGGTTGTCCCAGATGCACGGGTCGATACGCTGGAGCGCTTGCTCGCTCGGTTCGTTGTAGCGGTCAGCCTTGCTGACCGCGAGCGCAATGTGAAGCAGTTCCGCTTCGATGGCATGTTGACCGGCCAGACGCGGCGTGTTTTGCGCGCCGATGATTTCGGCGAAACTCGCAGGCAATTTCCAGTTGTCCATCAATGTCGCGCCGACTTCCGCAGAATCGCAGCCGATGATGCGACGTTCGGCTTCAAAAAGCGGTTCATTTCCGGCATCGGCGACAGTTTGGGCTTCGATGGCCAATTCGGGCACGGTCTGGTACATCACCAGATGTCCGGTGTCGGCCAGAAGGCCGATGACGAATAAGCGGTTGGCGGCGGGGTTGCAGGTCAGGTGCGCCAGTTCGCGCGTGGTCAGGGCGGTCATCATGCACCCGATCCAGTACCGTCTCATGTCCATGTGTTGGGGAAGGATGCCGGCGAATACGTTGCTGACCGTGATGGCCAGCACCAGTTCGTGCGTCTGCCTCAAACCGAGGACGAGAATGGCGCGCTCGACGCTCTCGACCTTGCGGCTGAAGCCGTAAAAGGCGCTGTTGACGAGCTTCAGGATCCCGGTCGTGAGCGCGGGATCCGTTTCTATGAGGCGAGCGACTTCGCTGACACAGCAGTCAGACGCCTCAAGCTGCTCGCGAACCCGGTAATATACCGACGGCAAGGCGGCAAGCGACTCGATATAGGTGACAAGTTCCTGAGCAGAGTGCATGACAAAACTTTCCAGGCGCCGCCGTGATTATCGACTATCGCCATGAAAGACGGGCGAGCGCCACGCGGTGTGGCGTGACAAAATGCCCGGCATGCAGGTGCGATGGCGGATTTGTTCAGATACGGGCGTTCCAGCGCGATTGTACGGTGAGCAGCAGTTCGGTGAAGACTTTTGGCGTTCCGGCGACGATGTTGCCGCTCTTGAGAAACTCTCCCTCGCCGTTGAAATCCGCAACAAACCCGCCCGCTTCCTGGATGAGCAGTGCGCCGGCGGCCATATCCCAGGGCGACAGGCCGATTTCCCAGAAACCGTCGAGTCGGCCGCAGGCGACGTAGGCGAGATCGAGCGCCGCTGCGCCCGCCCGCCGCAGCCCGGCGCTTTTTTGCGCAAGTTCCCGGAACATGGAGAGATAGACGTCGATGTGTGCGAACTGACGGAACGGAAACCCAGTGCCGAGCAGGGCATCGGCCAGACGCAGACGGCGTGAGACGCGGATGCGACGATCATTCATGTACGCGCCGCGTCCGCGCGAGGCGGTGAACAGTTCATTGGACACCGGGTCGAAGATGACCGCATGTTCGGGTACGCCCTTGCGGGTGAGCGCGATGGAGACCGCGTATTGCGGAAAGCCATGGATGAAATTGGTCGTGCCGTCCAGCGGATCAATCATCCAGACGTACTCGGCTTCACACGCGTCCCCGGCCCCGGATCGGCCGGACTCCTCTGCTAGAATGCCATGCTCCGGGAAGGCTTCGCGCAGAATATCGACGATGACTGCCTCGGCAGCGCGGTCGACTTCGGTGACGAAATCATTGGGCGCCTTGGTTTCGATATTGAGCAGTTCCAACTGGTTGGCGGCCTGATTGATGATGGACGCGGCACGGCGCGCGGCCTTGACGGCGATGTTGACAGCGGGGTCGAAATTGGGGCGCATTCGTAAGAGGCCGTTCCCGGCGTTGGACAAAGAACTGATAATTTTAATATGAACGACCTCTCCGCGCTTGGGCGTATTCGTGTAGTGCTCTCCCGCACCAGTCATCCGGGCAATATCGGCGCGGCGGCGCGGGCGATGAAGACGATGGGACTCTCCCGTCTCTGGCTGGTTTCCCCGGCTTCCTTTCCCGATCCCGTGGCCGAGGCGCGCGCTTCCGGCGCGGGGGATGTGCTTGCCAACGCGCAGGTGGTCGATTCTCTGCAAGAGGCGCTTTCCGGAACCGTGTTTGCGGCGGCCTTGACGGCGCGTCGGCGGGATTTGTCGCTCGCGCGACGCGATCCCCGCGCCGCCGCGGCTGAACTCGTGCAATGGAGCCGGAACGCCTGCGGCGAAGTGGCGCTGGTGTTCGGCAACGAGGCGAGCGGCCTTTCCAATGAAGAATTGGGGCTTTGCGCGTTGCCGGTGACGATTCCGGCCAATCCCGCTTATGCTTCGCTCAATCTTGGCGCGGCGGTGCAGTTGATGTGCTACGAGTTGCGTCTGGCGGCAATGGGGGAGGGCGGCAGCGCGTTTCCTGCTGAATCTTTGCCCGAACCGGCCACGCATGATGAGATCGAAAATTTTTTTGCGCACCTGGAGTCGAGCATCGTGGCAAGCGGTTTTCTCGATCCTGCCAAACCCCGCCGCCTCATGCCAAGGTTGCGGCGGCTCTTTGGGCGGGCGCGGCTGGAGAAGGAGGAGATCGCCATCCTGCGCGGCATTCTTTCCAGTTTCGATGTCAGCGTGAAGAATGGGCGGCAGATTCAGTAGAATGGCCGCCCCTGGATATTTGTTTTGCCAGCGGGCGGTAGTAGAGGGTTCATACAGAATTTTAATGTTTCAGGAAACTTTTTCATGTTCGAGCATTTGCGTGAAGATCTGGCCAGCGTGCACGAGCGCGATCCGGCGGCGCGTTCGACCTGGGAGGTGCTGACCTGCTATCCCGGCGTCCATGCCCTGATTCTTCACCGTTTCGCGCATGCTGCCTGGCGGCGGCGTTTTTTCTGGCTGGGCCGTTTCATCAGCCATATCGGCCGTTTTTTGACCGGCATCGAAATTCATCCGGCAGCGGTCATCGGACGGCGCGTGTTCATTGATCACGGCATGGGCGTGGTGATCGGGGAAACCGCCGTCGTCGGGGACGACTGCACCATTTATCAGGGCGTGACTCTCGGCGGCACTTCGCTCTATCGTGGAACCAAGCGCCATCCCACGCTCGGACGCGGCGTCGTGGTGGGTGCGGGCGCGAAAGTGCTGGGCGGCTTTGAGGTCGGTGACGGCGCGCGGATCGGCTCCAACGCGGTCGTCATCAAACCCGTGCCCGCCGGAGCCACGGCGGTAGGAAATCCGGCGCACATCCTCGATGCTGACCGCAAGCCGGATTCCGGTTCTGACCCCGAACGCGCGGCCGAGCATGACGGCTTTTCGGCCTATGGCGTCACGCGCGACATGGACGACCCGCTGGCCCGCGCCGTTCACGGCCTGCTCGAACACGCGACCGACACGGATCGCCGCTTCAATCTCTTCGTCGAACGACTCGCGCAGGCGGGCATCCATCTTGGCCCGGCGGCGGAGCCGAAGGATGATTTCGACGCGGATGAGCTGTCGAAAATGGTGGATTGAAACCATTCCGCATGACTCCGGAATCACGCGCATGACATAATGCGCGTTGTGGTTATTCTGGGGTCATCATGAGATGGATAGAAATTTCCCGGCAGTGTGAATTCATTGCGGGCGTGGTGTCGGAACACCCTGAAGGCATTGGTATTGGCGAACTTCATCGGGCGCTTTCCGCGCGTTGCGGGGAGACCAATCGGCGTACCCTGCAACGCAGGCTGGAGCGTCTGACACGGGATGGGCGCATCACGGCGGAAGGCCGAAATACTGCCCGCATCTACAAGTCCAGGGCCGTTGCGCGCGCGCCCGTCCATCGCGTCGAAGAACCTGGCGCGCACTACGACGTCGAGATCGTCCATGTTCCGGTGTCCCGGGAAGGCGAAGAAATTCGCGCACGGATACGAAAACCTCTTTCGGATCGCCGTCAGGTCGGGTTTGACCGGAAATTTCTCGAAAGCTACGAACCTGGCGTCAGCCAGTATCTTTCCGGGCCGATTTTGAGCCGTCTGCACGCAATCGGCCGCACGCCGGAGGCGGGCGTTGCCGACCTCCACGCGCGGAGCATCCTGGATCGTTTGCGCGTGGACTTCGCTTGGGCCTCATCCCGGCTGGAAGGTTGCTCTTATACCCAACCCGAGACTGAAACCCTGATCATGTTCGGCAAACCTGCGCCTGGCAGGCATGCGCTCGAAACCCGGATGATTCTCAACCACGATGCGGGCATTGCGATGCTGGTCAGAAACGCGGGCAAGATTGGCCTCGATGCGTTCTCGCTCAGGAAACTGCATGCCGTGCTTTCGCCGGATTCCCGCCACGGTGCGATGGAAATTCCCGGTACGGTGTTCAATCCGCCCTCGATGCCGCAATTCATCGAAGAGAACTTTCTTCTCTTTCTCGAAAAAGCTGCCGTCATTACCGACCCGTTCGAGCAGGCGTTTTTCGTCATGGTGCAACTTCCGTACCTGCAACCGTTTGCGAACGCCAGCAAATCCGTTTCCCGCCTTGCCGCAAACATACCTCTATTCCGACACAATCTCTGCCCGCTGTCCTTCGTCGACGTTCCCGGACTGGCCTATACGGAAGGCGCGCTGGGCGTCTATGAACTTGGACGGATCGAACTCCTGCGCGATCTCTTCGTGTGGGCATATGAGCGATCATGCCTGCGCTACCGGAAAAAGGGCGTTTCTCCGCCTGGATGAAGTGCGTTGTCATTCATTGAGCAAGGTTGACTATTGCATGAAGGCGCATCCTGAATGACTGTGATCAAAAAACATAAAATAACAACGAAATAACTCTATTGATTAATCATTTATATTATTTAAATGGTTTCTTAAAAGATCGTATATGCAAAAATAGAGTAGACAAATGATGGTTCCATCGTGTATATAATCAAACGGTTTTTTTTTGCTTTGCGTTTTTTTATAACAGGAGAACAAGAACATCATGACACACACTACTGCACTACCGCATTCCACCCGGCGTTTGTTATTGCCCGTCCTCGTTGCTTCGGCGCTGTTGGCGGGTTGTGCGGGAAATCCTTTGCGCAGTTACGACAAGGAAATGGGTAATACCATGTCCTTGCTGAAAGAAGGCAATCTCAATGGCGCGCTGACGCAACTCGAATCGAATAACTCCTCCGGCTCCGACAAGAAGAAGGACAAGAACGAAGAGGGCAAGGACAAGACGGCGCTTGATTCTCCCTCGGGCAAGGACATTCTGTATTACTTCGAGAAGGGCGAGTTGCTTCGTTTGGGCAACGAATACGAGCCCAGCCGCGATGCCTGGCTGCAAGCTGATGAAATCGTGCGGGTCTGGGAAGATGAGTACCGCATGAATCCGACCAAGGTGATTGGCGATATCGGTTCTTTCCTGGTAAGTGACCGTGTGCGCCGCTATGACGGTCAGGATTACGAAAAAGTGTTTCTATCCACGAAACTGATGCTCGATCACATCATGTTGGGCAATACCGATCATGCCCGCATCGAGATGAAGAAAACCTTCGAGCGCGAAACGCTGATCAAGAATTTCCGCGAGCAGGAATACGACAAGATCAAGGAAGAAAAGGAAAAGCAGGAGGTTGCGTTCAAGCCTGCCGATCTGCTCGAAAACGGGTATCCGATGGATCGCCTGGAAGGCGCGGAAGTGACTGCGCTCAAGAACGGCTACCAGAACGCGTTCGCGCACTATCTTGCCGGCTATTACTTCGAGATGATGGGAGAGCCGTCGCTGTCTGACCCCGGCTACCGCAATGCCCTGGAGTTGCAGCCCAGCAGCGCGCTGATTCGCGCCAAGGTCAACGGGAAGGGCAAACAGGCGAAGCCCGGCCCCCATGAAGCCGACGTGCTCTTCGTCGTGGAGAGCGGAGAGGCGCCAGCGTGGAAATCCGTGACGATCCCCTTGCCATTGCCGATCAACAAGAAACTGATCGTCGTGCCTCTGTCGTTCCCGGTCGTTATCTCCTCCGGGGTTTATACGCCGAGTTCGCTTCTCGTCGGCAACAAGAACCTGCCTGTCGAAACCATCGTCAATGTCGATGCAATGGCAAAACGCCAGTTGAAAGACCAACTGCCCGGCATCATTGGCCGTACCGTCATTCGCGGCATCGTCAAGGGCGGCGTGCAATACGCAGCGCAGGAGAAAGCCGGGGTAATCGGCGGTCTGGTAGCGGGCGTGGCAACCGTCGCGACGGAACAGGCCGACGAGCGCGCATGGCGTACTCTGCCGGCGCGGCTATCCATAGCCCGCGCCATCCTGCCCGCGGGGGAACAGACGATTGAATTTCGTACTCCCAGAGGCGCCTATCGTGGTACGGTCACGGTCGGCGGCAAGGTCAATATCGTTCCTATCCGGATCGTTGGCGATTTCGTCTATGTCGGCCAGCCGGAAGCGAAGGGTTCCTTCACCGAATTGCCTTCCTCCGCCTGGGTGAAACTCGACGAGCCCGAAAGCATCGAGGCGATCCAGGAAAGAGCGTCTGCGATCTCGAAGCAGAAACAGCCTGCGGAGACCCCGGCGAGCAAGTCGTCAACTCCGGCGGAAAAGGGCGGTATTTCCAATCTTCTGCCGAAGAAACTGTTCTGAGCTGTTAGGATAGCCACGGGGGGAACAGACAAGTTCCCCCCGCACTTGCTGCCTGATACAAGCTGATGTAAACATTGCTGTTTATAACAATCGACAGTCGATAATCTTTTTTTTAACAGGAGACTGACCATGAAAAAATTTGCTGCGATACTCGCCTGTGGGGCGGCATGCATGGGTTTTTGCCTGTCTGCGCATGCGCATGACAGTGATGATCATCATGATCATCAAGGGCAACCCCCCGCTCAGGAACAGGAAGGCGGCTCGATTGCCAGCAAGGTGGAAGCGCATGGCAAGATGACCTTTCTGAAGATCACCGACATGCGCGCCATACGGCGGGACAACCTGCTGCGCATACAGTTTACGATGTCGAATATGTCCCCCAATAACGAGCAGTTGTATTACCGCTTCCGCTGGCTGGATGCGGACGGTTTTACGGTCTGGGAAGAAGAGCCGTGGAAACCTGAACTCATCTACGGCAAGCAGAACAAGTTCATCAGTGTTGTTGCGCCTACGTTCAAGGCCACCGACTTCAAGCTTGAAGTGCAAAGCCCCCACAACAGGACGACTACCATCCGCAGGGTTGAAAACCAGCCGTACCCCTGAGCATTTTTTCCAAGACGACGTGTTCAACGTTTTTTCCATTTGAGGAGAGTTTCATGAAGGCCTATCAGGTTTTACTTTTGCCCGTTGTGTTGATTGCCTTGTCTGCCTGTAAAGCGGTCACGACTTCGCCTACGACCGGGGATGGCAGCGGCGTCAGTTACGGCGACTCCAAGGCCGTCGAGACGGTGACAACCGATCTGGGTTCCACCGACATCCAGACGACTGCCGAGAAGATGACCCAATCCATGCTGCAAACGCCGTTGATGCAAGGCATCATCAGCAAGCGCGGGCTGATCATGGCTTCGCCGGTCGCAAACAAGACCAGCGAATACTTCGACACCAAGCTCATTACCGACACCATCCTCACCCAGTTGCAGAAAAACGGGGTGCGTTATGTGATTGCGGGCGATGAGATGCAGAATCAGACCGACGAACTGATTCGCCAGAACCAGAGCGGTCTGTACAAGAAGAGTTCGACTGCAAAAGTGGGCAACATGCAGGGCGCGCAATACCGTATCGACGGCAGCGTTTCTTCCATTGTCAAGAAGAACGCCAGCATGAAAGACGTATATTACAAGATCAATATGCGTCTGATCGAGATCGAGAGCGGCATTGTGGAGTGGTCGGAAGAGAAGGAAATCCGCAAGACGCTCAGGCGTTGATTTTCCGGGCAGGAAACTCAATTTCCTCGGTGTTTATCTGTCGCTGGCCCTCTCCCGCGTTTCATCGCGCAGAGGGCTGGGCGCACTATGATCTGGAGAACCGCATACCATGACGAAAGCCATGAAAACACTGTTGATTGGCGGCATGATGACCATTTCTACGCTGGTCGCGCCACTTGCGCAGGCGCAGGTGAAGGTCGCTGTCACCAATCTCGCTTATGAAGAAAGGGTGCAGGAGTATTTCCGTGTAGTTAACGCTTCTTCCCGCTCGTCGATGAGCGCCAGGGAGCGCGAAACCGACTTCAGCTATCGCAGTTCGGTGAGGGCGAACAGCTCGTCGGAATATTCCTCCGTCGAAGGGACTTACTCCTACATCGACCGCGGCGAGTTGCGCAAATTCAGCGCCGACATCAAGGGGGAGATGCTGAAGTCCGGATTTTTCCGCGTCACGGAAGCAAAACCCTATACCGCCAAGGACACGGAGAAGCTCTACGACATCATCGACCGTATCAAGAAAGGCATGTATCCGAATGCGAAATACGTGCTGTTCGGCACGGTGAGCAGCATCCAGTTCCGGCAGGAGGCCAATCCGCTCCAGCATACGGATACGGTGTCTCACACGTTGAGCCTGGAACTGGTTGCTGATTTCAGCCTCATCAACACCAAGACCTATGAGGTCATGGCTGCGTTTTCTGCCATGGGCGAGGGGCAGGATACGAAAATGCTGACTTCGCGTGGCGGTACCGTCGTCCTGAACCGCGGCAAGGTGGTTTCCGAAGTTTCCAAGAGCCTGGGCGTCGACGTGATCCGTCAACTGGAAGAGCAACTCGCCAGCCTCGAAGGATATGCGCCGCCGGTGCAGGGAACTCCCGTCCAGCAGAAACAGCCGGATTCCGGAGTCATCCATTTCCGCTGATATGTGTCGAGAAATTCCCAGTCGAGAGGCTGGAGGAATTTGGCGCAAGTTGCATTCAGGAAACCGACGCGCGTGAGCGCGTCGGTTTTTTTCAATGAATTACGCTTCCCTGGTTTCCCCAAATACTTCCTGCCACAAAGCGCGTACCGGCTCGCGCAGAACGGCAGTGCCGGACTGGGGAATGCGAGAGGGCTGATTGTTGAGCCGCTGGCGGTGTTGCCATTGGCGCAATTTACGATAGCTGTTGGCGCAGGTGGCGGCGAGATCGGCAGAAATCAGCCCGAGTTTCGCGGCAATGCCGAGCAGCGCAATGTTGCCGAGGTTGCCCGTGAGTTCCGCATGTTCGTGGGCGTGGCCGAGTACCAGGTATTGCACCAGGAATTCGACGTCGATGAGACCGCCGGGATCGTGCTTGAGGTCGAAGAGCGGGCTTTTTTCCGCGTGAGCGGCGCGCATCTTGTCGCGCATGCTGATGACCTCGGCGCGCAGGGTTTGCCTGTCGCGCGGCAGACGAAGGATGTCTTCGCGGATGCGCTCGAATTTCTCGCCCAGCGCCGGGTCGCCTGCAACGAAGCGGGCGCGGGTCAGCGCCTGATGTTCCCAGGTCCAGGCCGACTCGAACTGATATTTCCGGAAGGTGGCGAGCGAACAGGCAACAAGTCCGGATTCGCCGTTTGGACGCAGCCGCAGATCGGTTTCGAACAGAATGCCGGCAGAGGTGCGGCTCGACAGCCATGATCTGACCCGCTGCGCCAGCCGGGCGTAGAACTCGCCTGCATCGGGGAAGTCGTCGTCGTAGAGGAAAATGATGTCCAGGTCGGAGGCATAGCCCAGTTCCTTGCCGCCGAGTTTGCCGTAGCCAATGACGGCAAATTGGGGGTCAATGCGGTGGCGCGTCTTGAGTTTGCGCCAGCACAAGGGGATGCAGAGGTCGACCATGATGTCGGCGAGCATGGAGAGATGGTCGGCGAGTTTTTCGACCGTGAGGAAACCGGCAATGTCCTGAACGAGCAGGCGGAAGACCTGGGTGTGATGGCGTTCGCGCATCAGATCCATCTGCCGCTCCGTGTCCGGTTCGATGGCATCCAGTTCGGCGGCAAGTTCGCGTTTGAATTGCTGCCAGTCGGGCGGGGCCGTCAACTCGTGCGCGCCGAGCAGGTCGTCGAGCAGGATCGGGTGGCGGCCGAGATATTCCGCAGCCCAGAGCGATGCGCCGACGAGGTCGACCAGACGGTGCAGGGCTTGGGGGTACTCTTGCAGCAGGGCGAGGTAAGCGCCGCGCCGGGTGATGCTGTCGAGCAGATCGAGGCAGCGCGTCAGGGTGGCGTCGGGGTCGAGGGTGGATACGGCGTCAGTAATGATGCGGGGCACGAGGGCATCGAACCGGGTGCGGATGTTGTTCGGCAACTGGTTGTAGCGTGATCCTGTGCGCGTGGCGGCCAGCCGCGCGGCGCTGGCTTGCGGGTCACGGTAGCCCAGCGCGGTCAGTGTGGCGGCGGTCTCGGCGGGATCGGCGGCGTTTTGCCAGGCGGCAAATTGTTGAGGATCGTCGTCCGGGGCGTCCGGTTCGCCAAAGATGGCTTCAAAGTGACGGCTGACGATCGCGCGGTGGCGGTCGAGTTCTTCAAGAAACGCTGCCCAGTTGGCAAAACCCATTGCTTCGGCGATCAGGGGCTGATCGGTCTCGTTTTCCGGCAGATCGTGGGTCTGGGCGTCGTCCAGGTATTGCAGCCGGTGTTCGAGCCGACGCAAAAAGACGTAGGCGGCGCTGAGTTCTTCAACCGCGTCGGGTTGGAGAATGCCGCGCGCGGCGAGGCGTTCCAGCACCTGGAGGGTCGGGCGTATTTGCAGGGTCTGATCGTGACCGCCCCGGATGAGTTGGAATGCCTGGGCGATGAACTCGATTTCGCGAATACCGCCGGGGCCGAGTTTGATGTTGTTGGCGCGGTCGTGCCGCGCGACTTCGCGCCGAATCTGGGCGTGGAGACCGCGCATGGCGCCGATGGCGCCGAAGTCGAGGTATTTGCGGAAGACGAAGGGACGTGAAATGGCTTGCAACTCTGACGTGCGTTCGCCGACGATCGTGCGCGCCTTGATCCAGGCGTAACGCTCCCATTCCCGGCCCTGGGTGACGAAGTAGTTTTCCAGCATGTCGAAGTTCACCACCAGCAGGCCGGAGTCGCCGTCGGGGCGCAGCCGCATGTCGACGCGAAACACCTGTCCGTGTTCGGTGGCCTCATCCAGCACAGCGATGATCCGTTTGCCGAGACGCTCGAAGAACTCGAAGTTGTCGATGACTTTCGGCCCCGTGGTGTTGCCATCCTCGGGGTAGAGGAAGATGAGGTCGATGTCGGAACTGACGTTGAGTTCCCGGCCGCCCAGTTTGCCCATGCCGATGATGAGCAGTTCCTGTTCTTCGCCGGAAGGGGAGAGCGGCGTGCCGTATCGCGCCTGGAGCGAGGCGCGCAGCACGTCGTGGGCGTGACGGACGGCGACTTCGGCGAACACGGTCATGGTTTCGGTGACTTCGGCCAGATCGGCCATGCCTTCGAGATCGCGCACGGCCAGGTGACACAGCGCCCAGGTGCGCAACTGGCGTAGCGCGGGGCGCAGTTGGGCTTCGTCACTGCCCTGACGGGCGATGAAGGCGCGCATGGCATCCCTGTCGAGCGGCTGCCCGAGTCCGTCGGCAAGGCGCTCGGCCAGCCAGGGACGGCTGTCGAGCATGCGTTGCAGGAAGCGCGACAGGCGTGTCGCGCGGCGGATGATTTCTGGAGCGGGGAGATTGGGCAGCATCGAAAGTCCTTTTGTTATTGTTAGAATACCTGCCTTTGTATGTGTGTAAGTAGGGTAATGCCTGTCCGGTGTTTCGTATAGAGATGAGGGTCATTGGACAATTGGACAATTGTGCAGCCATATGTCCATGCATTCAGATGGAACATCCAGTGCGGGGCAGCGCCTGGCGTTTGCAGATGAGCGTATTGCGTCGCGCTTGGGCGCTGTTTATTGAATGCTGAAGTATGAACGTCACTGATTTTTCACTTCTTGCCGGAATGCCTGCCCCAAAAAGCGCCTCCCGGTATTCCATTTTCTGGCGTTCTGTCTGGCAGAGCGCCGCCTTGAGGCGTCTGGCGCGTATTTTGGGATGGCTGTCCCTGGCGGGCGGCATCCTCTGCGGCATCCTGTATGTTGTGATACGCGCCTGGATGTTTCCCTGGCTTGGCGAAAATCGCGAGTGGGTTGCCGAAAAACTTTCCGGCGCGGTTGGCGCGCCGGTGAGTATCGAGCGCCTGGAAGCGGATTGGTCCGGGCTGCGGCCTCGCCTGCGCCTGGGCGGATTGACGATTCGTTCCGGGGAGCGCGAGGCGTTGCGGCTGGAACAGGTAGAGGCCACGCTGTCGTGGATGTCCCTGCCACGCTGGATGCCCTATTTTCATGCGTTGGACATCGTTGGCCCGGAAATCGAACTGGAACGCGACAAGGATGGCGTCTTCACCGTGGCGGGCATTCGCATGGAGCCGGATGCGCAGGAACGCGGCAATCCCATCGCCTGGATGCTCGAACAGCCCCGGATCGCGGTGCGCGACGCGGCCCTGGTCTGGAACGACGGTTTGCGCGGCGCGCCGCCATTGCGACTGACTGAAGTGCAATTCGCTTTCAGGCGCGGCCTTTTCGAACATCATCTGGAACTCCAGGCGCGGCCTCCCGAAGAACTGGCGGCGAAGTTCGAGGTGCGCGGCGATGTGAGTCGTTACGATTCCGCTACGCTGGATGGGTCCACCGGAAAACTTCACATTGAAGTCGAAAACGCCGATCTCGGCGGTTGGTCGGCGTGGGTGGATTATCCGGTTCCTGCAAAGGGTCGTGGCCGTGTGAACCTCTGGCTCGATAACGACGGCAAGGGAACGGTCGAACTGAGTGCGAATCTGGATCTGGCAGGCGTGGAAACCACGCTGGCTTCCGGTTTGACTCCATTGCGCCTCGACCGGCTCAACGGGCGGGTGAGGGCGCGCCATGCGCCCGAGAGCATCGAGTTCAGCGTGCACAACTTGTGGCTGAAATCCAGGGAAGTCGATACGAACACCCCCGTCGATTTCAGTGTCGAATTGCGCAATGCCGCTGACGGCACGCCGAATGGGGGCGCGGTTTCTGCTTCCTCGCTGGATTTGACGATGCTCATCCAGTTGGCCGCAAGCCTGCCGCTCGACGCGAACGCGCGCGCATTGCTGACCGAGTTCAATCCAAAAGGGCGCTTGCAGGAATTCCTGCTCGAATGGGAGGGGGAGACCGGCGCCTTGCAGGACTGGAAGATTGATACGAAATTTGAAGGCATCAGTTTGACTGCGCGTGGCCTCATACCGGGCATGGGCAACGTGAATGGATGGATCAAGGGTAACAGTCAACAAGGGAATTTTGTGTTCTCCAGCCGGGACGGTTACGTCGATCTGCCCAGGGTGTTCGAGCAAGCGCACATTCTGCTTGCCAGCCTCGACGCTTCGGGCGGCTGGAACCATAAGAGCGAACAGTTGGTCGTGACGCTCGATGCCATCGAGTTTGCCAATGATGACGCGGCGGGTCAGGCGCGAGGCAGCTATCGGCCAGCAGAGAGCGGGCCAGGCGAACTGGACATTACCGGCGAATTGACCCGCGCTCAGGGCGCGGCGGTGTGGCGTTACATCCCCATCATTGCCGGGGTGCATGTCCATGACTGGTTGAAGGATTCACTTGTGCGCGCCAATGCGACTGGCGCGAAGGTGAAACTCAAGGGGCCGTTGAAGCATTTCCCGTTTCGGGACGGAAAAGGTGAATTCTCGGTGATCGTTCAGGCGGAGGATGGCCGCCTCGACTATGCCAAGGGTTGGCCGGCGCTCGATCGTCTCGATGGGACACTGCACTTCAAGGGGCCGGGACTCCTCATTGAATCCCGTGGAGGAAATATTTTCGGTGTCCGGGCAGCCCCCATTCGGGTCGAAATTCCTGACCTCAAGGAAGGGATCATGACCATAGAAGGGACGGCAAACGGGCCGAGTGCGGATTTTCTGCGTTTCATTGCCGAGAGTCCGTTATCCGCGCGTTTGCGTGGTTTCACGGAACCTTTGCGGCCCGAAGGCAATGGCGCGCTCGATCTCAAACTGGTGATGCCGCTGCACGAGCTTTCCAAAACCGAGGTCAATGGGGAATATCGTTTTGCCGGAAATCGCGTTCGCCTGAATGGGATTGCCTCCGGGCCTGCACTGGAAGCCGCCGAGGGCAGTTTGAGTTTTACCGGGGAGGCGCTGGAGACGCTTTCCATCCGTGGCCGTCTGCTTGGCGGGGAGTGCGCGATCAAGGGCAAGACGAGCGCAGGCGGGCTTGAGTTGAGCGCGCGCGGACACATGGAGGCGGCAGCGGCGCACGAGGCGTTCGGTTGGCCGTTACTGAGGTGGATCAGTGGAAGTACGCCGTGGAGCAGCGAGATGACTTTTGGCCACAATAGCGCCAAGGTCATCGTGAGTTCCAGTCTCAAGGGGCTGCATTCGCGCCTGCCCGCGCCTTTCGTCAAGGAAGCTGACGAAACCTGGCCGCTGGAGGTCGTGGCGGTTTCTCAGGGAGCGGACAAGCCCATGCTGATCACGGCAAAACAGGGTGACAGAGTTGATGCCGTGCTTGAACGCGATGCTTCGGGGGCTGTGCGGGGCGGAATAGGGCTATTCCAGCCAGCGCCAAAGTCTTCCAACGGGGTACAGGTTGCGGTCTCGTTCGACATGCTGGATATGGATGCCTGGCAATGGTCCCTGAATGAAGGCGAAGGCGAGGGCAGTGATCGGTATGATGAGGCAATACCGATGCTGACGAGCGCCGTGCTCGATGCCAAGCGAGTGCGCGCTTTCGGATACACCTTCAATGCAATGCAACTGCGCGCGGCAAACAATGCCGAAAGCTGGACGGCGCATCTGAACAGCGCCGAGGCGCAGGGCGTCATCTCCTGGAAGCGGGGAGGGGATGGCATATTGTCGGCGCGTCTGAGTCGGCTGAC
>Ga0209628_10000208_pt1 | contig 34478 bp, 28 predicted proteins | sample TergutCu122P4_FD_187285 | JGI IMG/M metagenome (GOLD analysis project Ga0209628, IMG submission 187285) | Cubitermes ugandensis P4 segment gut microbial communities from Kakamega Forest, Kenya - Cu122 P4 (SPAdes) (version 2) | ecosystem: Host-associated > Arthropoda: Insects > Digestive system...
GGTTGTAGTATAAACCTATGCCGAGAAGTAAATCACAGTAAATTTTCGACATATCTCGCTCCCCCCACTGGTCGTAATACATTATTGAAAGATACCCAGAGGGTGTTTTAACTAAGAAACTCGTACCACTATCATAATACCCTGTAGTTCCTTTCTCATTATTCAAACTCAAAGCAACTCCTCTTATGTTTACTCCTGTTTCAGTCGTAAAAAAGAGATGTTTACCTAAAGGATAATGAAATTCAAACTTAACAGGAAATTGCATTTCGTTAAGTAGCGTAGGGCGTAATCGCTTTTGATATCTATTTTCCTCTACCCATCCGTAATCATAAGGGATAGTGCTGTAGTAAGTATCGTAATAATAGGCTAATGCTGTTGCATAATTCATGCCTATGGAAACTCCAAAATATTTGGCAAAATGGTAAGAAAACTCCATGCCGGCTCCCCAACCGGACGACCATCTTCCTCGCGGCGCAGGGTCTGTGCCGCCAAGCGAAATATAATTACTTTTTTGTATAAACTGTGCCTGTCCGGTAATACCCACATGAAACCCCTTAAATGGATAAAATGAAGGAGGCTTTTGCGCTTTAGAACTACATACCAATAAAATGAGAAAAACCAAAAAGGCAAGGATTCGTTTCATAATTATAGATTTTATTTACATTTCTTGTCATGTACAGATGTTCCATAGCCTTCAAATTTAACTTCTTTATTATCATATACATAATGCCATGAATGTAATGAATTTTTAGATACTTTGTAACCATTATAATAGCCAAGACCATAGTCAAGAAGTACTCTATATGCTGTTTTTTTACTTTTAACCCACGCATTGGTAAAAGTAAATTCCGTACCACAACCGCTACCACCATCATTTTTATAAATGGTTCCAAAAAATCCGGCTTCTATTACATCTACTTTTTTAGTATTAAATTTACCGTTAGAGTTTTTTTCATAATTAATTGTTTTTGCATAAATTCTATGACAGGGGTACACATTATATGCTCTAATGGAAAATAGTAAATTCTTTTTATTATTATCATACGGATACTCTCCATCTTGCTTGTCATTTGGTTTACAACAATCATCTGTATCACCGCCATCGGCTATATGTTTTACTTCAATTTTTTTCGTAAGAGTCTTGGAAGGAGCCATATTTTTGTAGAGAATTTCGGCTGTAACGGTATAAGAACCATTATTTGTATAGGTATGATTGGCAAAAACAGTGCCTCCTAAAAATTGGGGGGCACAACCATCTCCAAAATCCCAAGTAATAGCAGATATATTTGATGCCACAACATTAGCGATAGAAAAACCCACATCGCCATTAGTATTTTCCTTGTATGTAATATAGGGGTCGCTTGGGTCCGTGTCTTCTAGAATTATTATGGTAGGGAGTGTACTTACTGGGAGCGCCTTACTGTTGTTTAAGCTAATAGTTAACGATACCGGATATTCAGCTCCCATAGATTTATAAGTATGTTTGGGGTTTTTCTCGGTAGAGGTTGTCCCATCTCCAAAATCCCAAAAATATTTCATATCTTTATATGCCTCACTGGCAGAATAATTGATAAATTGAACTGTATTTGGGGTTTTCGGGTCCATCGTATAGGCAAAGTCAGCATGTAGGGTAGGTTCACTTACGGTAGTTAAGAAAAACGCATTTTGTTTTTCGGCGCAGAACGCTAAAACTTTTTTCTCATCAAAACTATTTCTACTTTGATGTTGATGCAATTCATTCAATGTATTCCAATCTAAATTCATAATTCCAATACCGTATGAATCATAATGCACACAAATTAGATCATCTATAATTACTTCACATTGAGGAGATAACAAAGTTCTCAAATAAGGAGATACGGTGTAGTGAGTTTCAGGGTCATCATTTTCGGGAATTCCTATTCCTCTATCCATTCTTACAACTTGTTCCTCAATATCTGCTCTAAGAGAATAAAAATCAAACTTTGTTTCAAAAAGATACGACATAATAAAGTCGGGCATACGTTCTGATTGGACATATTTTGAATAGCTGATATCATTAGCCGCAAATTCATCATATCTATCTGTATATGTCACAATTAAATCATACACTTTATTAAAATCTTCTGCGCTGTTAAAACTTAAAATGCCATGGACAACCTTTACCGGTATTTTGCTTAGTTCTTGCAAAAACTCTTTTGCAATGGATTCATTTCTAAAATTTTCAATAAGATTTGAATCGTATAATTGGGAGAGTTGACTTAATTTTTGTGAGCCTTTGTTTTGCTCTTCTTTTTTGCAAGCGTAGAAAATACCCACACCTGCTATTATTGCTACTGCTAATAAAGCAGTTAAAAACTTTATTTTTTTCATTTTTATAAAATTTATGGTAAATACTAATACTTTTATTACACCATTTTACACTTTTGTAAAACGTGGATTCGGTATGTTTATTTTTTCGTACTTTCGCATTCCAAAATAATGAGGTGTGCCATAAATGCCATACGAACAGTTTTATGTGCGCTAAACGCATCCTGAGGCGCAGTTGGCAGGGAAAGTATTTTCTTGTTCAGAGATTGTGATACTTCCCTGCTCGGGCGCCTTGGTCGTAGCCAATGCGGGTGGAACACGCACCGCACCGGCTTAACGTTCTCGAAATTGCGTTTTTTCAAATATCCACATATTATTAAGCGCTGTGAATAATCGCTTGTTGTAGAAAATCCGTGTCATATTGCACTCCCTTTGCCAATCAATAAAAAACACATCTGCAAAAACAGAAAGTAAAAAGAAAATTATCGTATTATAAATGCAGCTTTTAGGATAGGCGAGCCGTTCTTCGCCCACAAAAGGCATCTCCAAAAGCCCGTACACGACAGAAAAACAGCCCGCGAGGGGTTTTACTGTCCGGCGTACAAAATTTTGGAGATTTTTTTGTGCGGACCTCTTCATACAATAATTTTTATGAAGTCTTAATTGGAAGCAAAAATATGAAAAAAATAGTACCAAACATTTTTCTTAAAACCTTTTTTTAACTTTTGGTATTTGGGCAAGAACAACTTTAAGATATAAGCCTCTGCCATGATGTGCGCCTGTTGGCAGAAGGCGATAACAAAAAGGTGCGTATGCAGGGAAAGGTATTTATTCCCTTGAAAAGCATATTTACCCTACCCTGCTTTCCTGCACCTAAGGCTGCGTACTGTTAACAGACGAATTTCGTTAACAACGATACGCACATATATTGTTCGTATGGCAATTTATGGCACACCTATTATTTTGTTGCATGCAATGCCCGGACAACGGGTAAAGCAAGAAAATAAGGGAAAATACACCTAAAAAATCACAAATTTGTTGAAAAAGAAAGTTGAAAAAACACTATCTTTGCCGAAAACTTGAAAGATAGCATTTTTAACATGACAAAAACAATAGATGAGATTAAAGAATTTATAAATAACAATTTATAAGCACACAGATGACACAGATGAACACAGATAATAAGGAAATTATCATCTACAACACTGATGATGGCAAAACTTCAGTGAGTTTAATGACAAGAGACGGAAACGTTTGGATGAACCAAAACCATTTGGCTGAACTTTTTGACACCTCGAAGCAAAACATCAGTCTGCATATCATTAACATATTGGAAGAAGGAGAGTTACATGAAAATTCAGTTGTCAAGGATTACTTGACAACTGCCGCAGATGGTAAAAATTACAATGTTACTTTTTACAGTTTGGATATGATTTTGGCGATTGGGTTTCGTGTGCGAAGTAAGCGCGGAACTCAATTTCGACAATGGGCAAGCTGATGCTGATGATTTAGAAGAATTAAAACAATTGGAAGAAAAGGTAAGTAAGAAATAAAATAAGGGAAAATACGCCCAACAAAAAATCCTAAATAACTGTTGAAAAAGAAAGTTAAAAAATGCTATTTTTGCTGAAAATTTAGCAAAAAGTATTCTGTTTTTGGCAAATTAAATTTTGAGTTGCAAAAAATACGCTAATATCTACAATTTTAAAGGGTTTTGATACATGAAATATGCAAACATTCGCGAAGAAGAATTAAAAAACAAAGTTGCTCAAGACTTTTTCGAAAAGTTTGATGCTACCGAAATAATCAATGATATTGACTTTTCAGTACAACTAAAAGCCCTTAAAAATTCGATACATTTTAATGATGAATACTTATTTTGGGCAGAGGCAAAAAATGATTCTTCGGATATTCTTATTATGCTCACACAACTTGTACTCACAATTGGAAAAGCGCGGATTTTTGACAAGAAACTTCCACCACCGTTTCTCGGTTGTTTCGACTGCGAAAAGATTGCTTTTATACCTTACGCAGATGTTCAGGAAATTTTTTATCTAAATGATTTCAATTGGAAAGTCACGCCCTCAAACCACGAAACCCGAGAATTTAAGCAAGTTAAAAATCACATAGAAACCATTATAAATAAGGATGAGACATACGTTTTCGATTTTTTAAAAGATGAAAAGGAATTAAAACGATTTATTGACGAAAATTTTATCATTGGAAAAAATAAAACTTCAAAAATAAAAATTGACAAAAATAATTTCATAGTCATTTTCAACAGATGGCTTGAAGTAGTAAAACCAAGCATTTCATATCACTGGGAAGAAGCAAAAAAAAATGGTGTAATTAGTGGTGATTTCTATCTTGCGGATTTATTAAGCGACCAAAATACTACACTTCGAGATAATCTATATGTTGTATTGAAAGCCACTCGTTATGAAATGAATCGTTATCAAGATGAATATGGTGCTTTTATTTCGGGTAAGGTTGATTTTACTGATAAACAAAAGGCGCACTCTCAATTTTGGGCAAAATATGAGCGCCCACCACGTGAAGAGTATTGGGATTATATTGTGGAGCGAAGAGATTTATTGGTGCCTCAAGATGTTCGTGAACGCAAAGGCTCTTTCTTTACACCCAAAAAATGGGTGGAACTTTCACAAAAGTATATTGCTGATTTTTTAGGTGAAGATTGGCAAGATGAGTATTATATTTGGGATTGTGCCGCAGGAACAGGCAATCTCTTGGCCGGTTTAACCAACAAATACAATATTTGGGCATCAACTTTGGATAAAGCCGATGTGGATGTTATGAAAGACCGTATTCGTAATGGGGCAAATCTCTTGGAAGAGCATGTGTTTCAATTTGATTTTTTGAACGATAACTTTGATAAACTACCTAAGAGACTATTTGATATTATTAATAATGAAGAAGAACGAAAAAAACTAATCATTTACATAAATCCACCTTATGCCGAAGTTTCGAGTAAGGATATTCAAGGGAAAGTTGGTGTAAACCAAACAAATATACATAAAAAATATACTGCTAAATTAGGGACAGCGGGACGTGAACTATATGCTCAATTTATGATAAGAATATACTACGAAATTAGAGGTGCACTCCTTGCAGAGTTTTCAACTTTAAAAATTCTGCAAGGTTCAGCATTTAGAAATTTCAGACAAGAGTTTAAAGCAAAACTTGAAAAAATATTTTTAGCTCCAGCAAATACTTTTGATAATGTTAAAGGAAGTTTTCCTACTGGATTTAAGATTTGGGACACAAAGAAAAATGAAGTATTTACAAAAATTGAGGCAGACGTATTTGATGCTGATAGCAACTTTACTGAAACCAAAATATTATATGCTTTTTATAAAGATAATTACATCAATAGTTGGATTTCATTATTCAAAGCAGATGAAAATAATGCTATTGGGTACATGGATGGAATAAATGGTAATGATTTTCAGCATAATAATATAGTTTATGTTTTAAATAAAAAAGAGCAATGTCCAAACCCACGTGGAATATGGATAAATCAAAATAATATTATTCCGGTTTCGATTTACTTTGCTGTTAGAAAGTGTATCGCAGCCACTTGGCTCAATGACCGAGATCAATTTCTTAAACCAAATGACGGATGGCGAAAAGATTTGGAATTTCAGAACGACTGTCTTACTTATACCCTGTTTAACAATAATATTCAATCAAAATATGGTGTAAATAATTGGATACCGTTTTTAGAGAAAGACATAAATGCACGAGGGAAGTTTGATAGTAACTTTATGATTGACGTCATTAAAGGTAAGAAAGGAATAATAAAAACAGAAAAAAAACTTGAAACAAAAAATAAGACTAAAGACATTCAACACGAAATAGATTTGCCTATAGCGGCAGAATCGGATATTGAGTACAATGTATCCCGACAATTTTCTACTGAAGCCCAAAACGTTTTCAACGCCGGTCGTGAATTATGGCGATATTACCACAAACAGCCCAATTGCAATGTAAATGCTTCATTATACGATATTCGCGAACATTTTCAAGGACGCAATGACAAAGGGAAGATGAATAATAAATCGGATAATAAAACTTATAATGAATTGATTGGGAACTTGCGGATTGCTTTGAAAATATTAGCGAAAAAGATTGAGCCGAAAGTGTTTGAGTATGAGTTTTTGAAAAGATAGAAAAATTAATAAGAAAAAAATGAATTGGATAAAAAAATATTGCTGGATTATCTTGATATTGTTGATAATGTTTTTTTTATTGGGCGCAGCTATTGTAAATTGCACTTCAATGAATGGAGTTATTGATATTTTTCTAGGTTGGTTAAACAAACTTATTACACCTTTAGGTATTGTTGCGGGTTTGGTCTTGGGATATCCTTTACTAAAAAGAAAACTAGTTGAAACGTATATTACCAAACAATTGGAAGCTATTAGCGAAGCAAATGCAATACTTCGCCAAAAGTGCTTAGAATTAATGAATAAGTACCCTCCAATACGTACATCTGTTTGTCTTGAAAAAGAGCAATTTAAAGGGCTATTAAATGATTATAAAAAACTTTTAGATTTTGCATTGAAGGCAGATATTGGTGCTTACAAATATTACAAGTTAGTATTAGATAGTTTTTGTGAATTTGATATCATAATAGAAAAAAGTGAATTTCTTCCAAATGCTCATTATTATAAAGAAACCGTTAATACTCTTTTATTCTATCACTTACGTCAAATTTATCATTATGCTACTATCGTTCCTTTTTCTGATAAAGTGATTAGAAGAACAAAACTAAATAATAAGTTGAAAAAATTCGTTTCAGAAAATGAATATGAAGTTGTTGAAAATTTTGATTTTGAAATAAGGCACAAGGTAAATTCTGCCATGCTAATAACATTCTTCTCGATAACGGTAAATTCTTTAAATGCTGATAATGGATTACTCATGAAATGCTTTTATTTATCTGCACCGACTCATATTCCTTTTGTGAGAATTATGTATAATAAAAAAATATATGCACCCCCGATATTAATTGGAAAAAACGAAGGCTCTTTTGGTGATAAAGACGAACTGAGATTAATCGGTATGAAAAGTAGACAAGGATATCTTTTCCATGAAGGGACATTCGATTTATGGAAAAGGGAGAATTATTATATACTTATTTACGCTGATTTTTCTACTAGAAAATTTGAATTTACAAAAGAAATGCTGTTGAAGAGTTTTTTAGATGGGTATTTAAACTTTGATTATTGTGCCTCATTTGATGCAAATAATATAAGCGATGTTGTTGTAGAAAATAATATTGTTCAAATTGAGATTAATACAGACTTACTCAAAAAACAGTTTAAAGATAATAAAGACAAAATTTTGAAACAAATGAAGAAAGATGCAAAAACCTAAATCATTAAACTTTATGAAAACCGCAATAACAAAAAAAACTTCAGAATTTCTAATCTTCAAAACCGAAGACGAAAAAATCTCTGTGGATGTTCGTTTAGAAGATGAAACCGTTTGGCTAACTATTGACGCAATGGCACAGCTGTTTGAAAAATCGCGCTCTACTATTAACGAGCATATTTTGAATATTTATGAAGAAGGAGAGTTACCGGAAAGTGATAGTGTGAGAAAAATCGGAATTTCCGATTTTTCTACCAAACCGACGAATTTCTACAATCTTGATGTCATTATTTCTGTAGGTTATCGTGTTAAGTCGTTGAGAGGCACTCAATTTCGTAAATGGGCAACCAAGCGGCTGAACGAGTATATTCGCAAAGGGTTTACCATGGACGATGAACGTTTGAAAAATCTTGGTGGGGGCAGTTACTGGAAAGAACTTTTACAACGCATTCGCGATATTCGTGCTTCCGAGAAAGTTTTTTACCGCCAAGTATTGGATATTTACGCCACAAGCATTGACTACGACCCCAAAGCAGAAATTTCAATAGAGTTTTTCAAAAAAGTTCAAAACAAAATTCATTTCGCAGTTCACGGACAAACTGCAGCCGAAGTAATTTATACTCGCGCCGATGCAGAAAAAGATTTTATGGGCTTGATGACATTTTCGGGCAGCCGTCCATATTTGAAAGATGTTGTAATTGCAAAAAATTACTTAGATGAAAAAGAGTTGCGCTCACTTGGACAAATCGTTTCGGGATATTTAGATTTTGCAGAACGACAAGCCGAGAGAGAAGAAGCCATGACCATGAAAGATTGGTCAAAACATTTAGATAGAATTTTGACCATGAGCGGCGAAAATTTACTACTTGGAGCCGGAAGCATAAGCCACGAACAAGCTGTGGATAAAGCCAAAACCGAATACAAAAAATACCAACAGAAAACTTTAAGTGAAGTAGAAAAGAACTATTTGGAGAGTTTGAAAATGTTGGAAGAAAAAACGAAAGGAGATAACGAAAAGTAGAAAAATGGACAATGTGCAACTGACTTTCAAGAAAATAACCCCCGTCGCTTTTCCAAGTTTTCAAAATCGTGTTCACTCCGTTCACACCACTTTGAAAACCCCACGCAAGCGAATGGCGGCAGCCATTCGCTTGCTTTTGCCTGCACTCGCTCAAGAGAATGCAAGGGGATTTGTTCAGAAAAGCAATACTCAATTCCTACCGGAAAGCAAACCTCATGCCCAAAAATTGCTAACGCAATTTTTAAGGCATTTGCCCACCCACCACCCTGAAATAGAGTTAAATAGTATAATACCGACAATAACAAAATCAGAAAATTTAACAATTTCGGTTGCAAGATATAGAAATTATGTTTCCCATAAAACTTGAATTTCATTATCCCTTGCATAAAAATCTGTTTTTTACGGCTGAGGCTGGGGTTAAACTAAAAGTAGTTCTGATTCGCCTCTTTTATGGAAAAGATGCTACCGGTAATTATCGTTCTCGTCAGACTGTTCTTGTTCGTCCTGTTCCGGATGATGACCCCAATGTTTGTAAGACTTTTAGCCTTATTCTAAAAATGATTTTGACCTGCCCATTTTTTATCTGTCTGTGTGTAATTCAAAATATTCATTATATTTGCCGAAAGTTTTTTATAGCATTACAAATTAAACATTATTTATTATGAGAACGTTTACAATTTTTAAAACCACTTTCTTGAGCGCTTTGTTGCTCTTTTTATTTACCATGACTTCTTTTGCACAAAATTGCTCTCTTTTTGAAGACTTTGAAAATATGAATGGAAATGCGGCTTATACAGGCAAAACCATTACTACGCTCACCGGCGATTGGTGGATTGTAGGTTATTCTACCATGGATGCTGATGATAGACGTATGGATAGCAAATCTATTCGTTTACGAGCCAATGCCAAAGACACTTTAAATCTCGTATCAGGAGCAGGTACAGGAGCCAATGTTGTTGAAATGTTATTTGATAAACCAAACGGCATAGGAACTGTAAGTTTCTACTATGGGTCTTATAGCACGAATAGCGGAGGTAAACTATTTGTAGAGTATTCTATTGATGGAGGAGGCACCTGGATTTCACCGGGAAACAACTCTATAACTGCCGAAAGTTGGGCAAATGCAGGTTCGGTAATGAAAATGTTTTCTGTGCCTATTAATATAGAAGGAAAGGCAAGAATTAGAATTCTTAAGAAGAACCAATCGGGTAGCACTTCTGTTAATGTGGATAATATTACCATAACAAACTATGTGCCCGAAGGTCAGGTATATGCTCCTGGTTTTACTCCTGCCGAAGGAACATACACTCCTCCTTTTGCAGTAACTATCACTTCTTGCACCCCCGATGCTACTATAAGATATACTTTAAACGGCAGTGACCCTGACGAAGATTCGAATGTATATGAAAATCCAATTCCAATTTCTGTGGAAACCACCATTAAAGCCAAAGCATGGAAAGCAGGTATGGAGCCCAGCGCCATAAGCACCGCTATCTACACTTTTCCGCCTGTAATAAGTACGTTGGCTCAATTACGTGCATTAGCGCCGGCATATATCCAAGGTACCAACACCGGTACTACGGTTTACGAGTTTATAGGTGAAGCGGTGATTACTCACATGCAAGATTTTAACAACACAAAATATATTCAAGACGAAACTGCGGCTATTGTTATTCATGACCCTGCGCCCGGAAAAATATCCGGCTTCTATGAAGGAGATAAAATTACAAAACTCACCGGTACGTTAACAAACTATTGGGGTATGGTACGAATAGTTCCTCTTAAAAACTGTGAATTAGTGAGTTGGAATAATAAAGTGCCCGCTACTGTTATTACTGCATCTCAATTAGATTTCGATAATAACAGTCCACATCAAGCCAAAGTGGTTCAAATTGATGATGTCTTTTATACGGCGGCAAGCGGAAACTTAGGAAACTTTGGATCAGGTAAATACTATAATCTAAAAGAAAATAATGTAGTTTACGACTCCGTAGTGTACACCGAGAAATATGAAGCTACTTATATAAGCCAACCCATCCCTACTTATGCCGTTAATATTACAGGTATTTTTATCTTTAAAGGCACTACGGGAGTTGTAACAAAAAACCGCATTGTACCTATGGATAAACTTCAAGCTGTGTTAAAAATTACGGATTATAATCAATCTGCAATTCAATTAGCGCCAAATCCTGCCGTTAATTTTGTAAACATTGTTACCGGCTCTGCAATGAAAATGGAAGTATATAGCTTGTTGGGAACACTCATTACCACAGAAACTTTGAGCGAAGGAAGTAATATCATTTCCGTATCCAATTATGTTCCGGGCGTGTATATCATAAAGTTGATTGATGCCGGTACCGGACAGTCGTTTGTGCAAAAATTGGTGGTTCAATAGATGTTCTAACAAATATTCAGGCATGCGGTTTTTAATTCTTTTTTTATGTATTTTTGCAGAAAATTAGAATTTTATAAAAAGTGAACTTTTGGCAACTAAGAAATCAATTTTACGACTTGGCATGTTTTAATGTCAATCAGGTTTATGCGTGGCAACCTAATTTTGAGAAAAATAACCTCACCCGTTGGACAAAGCAAAATTTGCTCGTAAAATTGCGTAATTCGTGGTATAGCTTCCCTGATTATTTTAAAACATGTAGTTTTCAGTATTTTGTCTCAAATAAAATCTATACTCCTTCATATATCAGTTTGCATTCGGCGTTAGCGTTTTATGGTATTATACCGGAAGCGATAGTGAGGACAACGGCTGTGAGTTCGTTAAAAAAAGCTAATTTTGAGAATGCTTTTGGTTCATTTCTGTATCAGCAAATTTTGCCGGAATTGATGTTTGGGTATGAACAAAAAACGTTTTTGAATAATCGGAATTTGATTTTTGCTACCCCCGAAAAAGCAATTTTAGACTTGTTGTATCTTTATCCACAGTACAATAACGAACAAGAAATTATAGAATTACGTTTCGATGAAGAATTTATGCAAGAGAACTTAAACATAAAACGTTTGAACGAATTTACGGAAAGATTTCATTCAAAAATTTTACGAAATAGAATTAATATACTTTTAAAACTTTACGATTTATGCTAAATTTTGAGCAAATACAAAATTGTTTTCCGCCACAAATCAGAGAAAACCCTGCACACAAAAAGTATATCGTAAAAGAATATATTCAACTGATGATTTTAGATTTTTTAGCAACTTCAAAATTTGTAAAAAAAATCATTTTTATAGGTGGCACAAATTTGCGATTAGTGAAAGGAATTGACAGATTTTCAGAAGATTTAGATTTTGATTGTAGGAATTTTTCTGCTGAAGATTTCACAGAAATGGCGCAATCGGTTTTGAACTTTTTGCAACGACTGGGTATACGAGCTGAAACGCGAGAAAAACAAAGCGAAAGATTAACAGCATTTCGTTCAAGTATTTTTTTTCCTGAATTGTTGTTTGAGTTAGGGTTATCTGCATATAAAGAAGAACGATTTCTAATTAAACTTGAAAGTCAGAATCAAAAATTTGAATATATACCCAAAATGGCTAATATTAGCAGTTGTGGTTTTTTCTTTGCGTTTCCTGTTCCTCCGGATGATATACTATGCGCAATGAAATTGTCGGCATTACTTTCACGAGCAAAAGGACGCGATTTTTACGATGTCTTGTTTCTACTTTCTCAAACAAAACCAAATTATAATTATCTTTCTCAAAAACAGAACATTCATCATTTAGCAGAACTAAAAACAAAATTAACGGAAACAATAGAAAAAGTAGATCTACTACACAAGTCCAAGGATTTTGAACATTTACTATTTAATAAGAGAAAAAAGGAAAAGATATTAAATTTCAGCAATTTTCTAAAAACATTGAGTTAAAAGAAAGATGAGAACTATAAGTTTAAAGACGCCGAAAATGTATGAATTTGATTATTTGAAACGATGAACCCAATTATCACAATTTTAGGTCCTACTGCCACCGGAAAAACACGCATCGCGGCGTTGTTGGCAAAAGAGATTGGGGCGGAAATTGTTAGTGCCGATTCCCGCCAAATTTATAAAAGAATGGATATCGGCACCGGTAAAGATTTAAAAGACTATACAATAGATGGAATAAAGATTCCCTATCATCTTATAGATGTGGAAGAACCCGGCGAAGTAAGTACAGTGTTTAAATATCAAAAATTAGCTCAAGAGGCCATTCAAGACATTCAACAACGCGGCAAATCCGTGATTTTATGCGGAGGAAGTGGTATGTATATCGAAGCGTTGCTGCAAGGCTACCAGTCAACACCTATTTCATCTATTATTTTTGGTATAAGAGGCGATAGAGATGAGGTGCGAAGGCGCATTACCACCCGACTAAAAGAACGGCTTGAAAACGGCATGATTGAAGAGGTGCAAGGGCTTATCAATGAAGGAGTCTCTACCGAGCAGTTATATAAATATGGCTTGGAGTACCGCTATGTAATGCTATATCTTACCAACCATTTAGACTACAACTTAATGTTTCAAAAACTAAATACAGCGATACATCAGTTCTCAAAACGCCAAATGACTTGGTTTCGGAAGATGGAGCGTGCCGGTTTTATTATTCATTGGTTGGATTTGGCATGGAGTGAAGAAGAAAAAATGCGGTATATACAAAAAAATGATTAGTATTTCCTTTTTTTCTATTTTCGCCAATCAAATTTTATTGCGTTATGTTTAAAACACCCATTTTGTTAATATTGTATAATCGAGTGGAAGAAACACATAATCTGTTTCAAATCATACGAAAAATAAAGCCCGAAAAACTCTACGTTGTCGCTGATGGCGCTAATAGAGCGGTTCCCATTGATTACCAAATGTGTTTAAAAACACGCTCCGTTATTATGCCGGAATGGAAATGTGAAACAAAATTCCTGTTTCACGATGAACATATAGGAAAATCAAAAAACGTACATCAGGCTATTTCCTGGTTTTTTGAACACGAAGAGGAGGGTATTATTTTGTTTGATGATACCATGCCAAACCTCGACTTTTTCCACTATTGCGAACAATTATTGGAAAAATATCGTAATGTGCCCGAAATTATGCATATCGGCGCTAATTATTTGAAAAGAAGAAAAAAATATCTCAAAGACTCCTATCATTATACGGCGTATTCGTTCATTTGGGGATTTGCTACATGGCGCAGGGCTTGGGAAGGATTTAATTTAGAGATGAAAAAAACTCCCGAAGAAGTATTCAAGGTGATTGATAAATATGTAAGTAATCCTATCGAAAAAATGTTTATTCATGGCATTTACAACAAGTTACGTAAATATAACTTAGATTATTGGGAGTATCAATATAATTTTCATATTTGGGCTAACAACGGTTTGTGCGTCTCGCCTAATGTAAACTTAGTCACCAATGTGGGTTTCAAAAAAAGAAGACGTCGCGTAAGAAAATTAATGAAAAAATCAGCCCCCATATTACCGCTTCAACACCCGGAAACCATCGAAAGAAATAAAATAGCTGATAAATATATATTTAAAAATGTCTATCAAAGAAGTTTATCAAGAGTTTTTGCCGATTGGTTCAACGAATTAATTTTAGGGCAGGAGAAAAAATTGTAATGCAATGGTAAATTTCGGATTCCAAATCAATCAAGGTCGTACAATCAATTTAGACGTTGACCGTGTTTTATTAAAGCAATTGGAAGAATCGGTGGGGTCGTTTCGGCGTTGCATTCGTTGTGGAGCTTGTACCGCAACTTGTTCGGCAGCACAATTTACCGATTTCAATATCCGAAAAATTCACACCACCTTTCACGCAGGAATCTATAATGAATTGGCAGAAACACTAACTTTATGTATGCTTTGTGGAAAATGCACCTTAGTATGTCCAAGAGGCGTAAATCTTCGTTCGTTAGTGATAAATATACGTAAAATTCTAAAAGAAAACGATTTGTAAATTTATGCCTCACTATTTCAATCCTTTCATCATTCCGTTTTGTGTTGGTGTACTCCTTCTGTTTGGAATCTGTTTCATCAAATGGTTCAAATGGGTTAGAAACTTCGACCGTTTGCAACGTGCCATTCTGTTGAAAAATATCTTTTCATGGAAATTTATTCCGGCAATCGGAGAGATGATTTCCGAAGTGCTTTTTCATCGTAAAGTTTTTAAACACAGGTTTTTGTTAGGATATATGCACACCAGTATTGCGCTGGGTTGGTTTCTACTCATTATTGTAGGCGCTACGGAAGCAAGTGTAGCTATTGAAGGAAGACATCCATTATGGGTTCCCATTTTTTTTAAATATTTTGGTAAAGAGATTCATTATTATAAGGGAGAAATATTTTTCAATAATCTTATGGATCTATTGCTTTGCATAGTGTTATCCGGAATAGTAATCGCTATGTTTAAACGCATTTATTCTCGCATTGTGGGAATGAGAAAAACAACGAAACATGTTGTTTTTGATAAATTTGCCATGATATCACTTTGGCTTATTTTTCCATTACGATTTATTGCCGAAAGTGTTACTGCAAATAGATACCATAACGGCGGTTTTATTACAGAACGATGTGGCGCTTGGATTGACTACATTTTTCCGACTGTAAGTAATGATACTTTTTGGTACTTAGAGACAACGTGGTGGCTTTTCTACTCTTTAGCGCTCGGAATTTTCTTTGTTTCATTGCCGTTTTCCCGCTACATGCATATTCTCACCGAACCGGTTTTAATCTATTTCAGAAGATTAGGGATACGCGAAGACGATAAAACTACCGGTTTTACCAAAATTGAACTGAGTGCCTGCTCCCGCTGTGGAATTTGTATTGACAACTGTCCGTTAAACAAAGAGCTCAAACTTCCTGATGTACAACCTGTTTATTTGCTTCGCGACCTCCGTTATAAAAGACCAAAACCGGAGGTGGCAAATAATTGTTTGTTGTGCGATAGATGTGTAACGGATTGCCCTGTGGGATTGGAGCTAACTAAAATTCGCCGGCAAATGCGTTATAAAAATGAATTGGATACACAAGGAAACTATAAGTATGTAGATGCCATTCAACCTTTTAACGCTATTGGAAGAGTTGCCTACTTCTCCGGCTGCATGTCGCATTTAACACCGGGCATCATAGTAGCAATGAAAAATATTTTTGAAGCCGAAAAACAAAAGTATTGGCACATAGATTCCGAAAAAACGATATGTTGCGGACGCCCATTGTTGCAGCAAGGATTTGAACAGCAAGCCAAAGAACTGCGCCGTAAAAATACTGCCTTGATTCGCGAGTCAAATGCAACACTTTTGGTAACCTCTTGTCCAATATGTTACCAGTCATTTAAGAAAGAATACAAACTCAACATTCCGGTGGTTCATCATACGGAATATATTGAAAATTGTATTCAAAATAGCAAACTTTCCATAAAAAAACAGGATTTAAAAGTAGCATATCATGACCCATGCGAATTGGGTAGAGGATGCGGCGTATATGAAGCTCCACGAAATGTGTTGAAAAATGCGGTAAATTTAATATCCATTCGTAACGAAAAAGAGAAGAGTTTTTGCTGCGGGTTTAACTTGGGAAACACCGCCATTGACAATGATGCTCAAAAGAAAATAAGAGATGCCGCATTGCAAAATCTTTTGAAAAACAACCCCGACCTTATCGCCACCGCCTGCCCTATGTGTAAAAAAGCATTGATGCATAGCTCTGATTTTCAGGTAAAAGATGTGGCGGAAATTATTAGTGAGCGTTTATAATCGCTCATTATCTACCAATGCGAACGTAAATTTTCCGGAAGCGCAAAGTTCGCCTTTTACATGAATAGCGCCTTCAACAAAAAATATTAAAGCGCGCCGGTTGTAAATGCGTGCCGTAATTTCTAACGTGTCGCTCGGAAAGACAGGGCATTTAAAGCGCACATGGGTCATTCCGGTAAAAAACGGCGTTCGCCCAATCAGTTCCTCTTTCATAAGTATGGCAGCAGATTGCCCCATGATTTCACACAAAATAACGCCCGGAACAATAGGATGGCCCGGAAAATGTCCTTTCAAAAAATACTCCTCTCCGGTAACAAAGTAAGTAGCTTTTGCCATATCGTTACCGTTTTCATCTTTAATAACATTAATTTCATCCACTAACAACATCGGCTCACGATGAGGGAGAAATTGTTTGATTTCTTCTTTATTCATAATATTAGTATTTTCTAAACGTATTAGTATTTTCTAAACGCTACACACCCATTATGCCCCCCAAACCCAAGTGAATTGGAAAACGCAATAGTAATATTTGCTTTTCTTCCAATGATAGGTACGTAATCCAAATCACACTCCGGGTCGGGGCTGTCTAATCCAATAGTTGGAGGAACGATGCTATTTTTCAACGCTAAAGCAGAGGCTATGGCTTCAAAGCCGCCGGCAGCGCCCAAAGCGTGTCCTGTCATTGATTTATTGCTTGTAATCAAAGATTTATAGGCAATATCTTCTCCAAATGCCAACTTAATGGCAAGCGTTTCTGTTTTGTCGTTTAAAGGAGTTCCTGTTCCGTGTGCGTTAATGTGAATCAAATCTGAAGGAGATAATTTAGCTTCTTCAGCAGCAAATTTCATGGCATTGGCAGCGCAAGTTCCACCAGGTAAGGGTGCAGTGAGATGATAAGCATCGCAAGTATTTCCATATCCTACTACTTCGGCATAAATATGAGCGCCGCGCTCTTGTGCATGTTCCAACTCTTCTAAAATGATAATGCCGGCGCCTTCACCAAGAACAAACCCTTGACGACGGCTGTCGAAAGGCAACGACGCTAATTTGGGGTCTTCTTCTTTTGTAAGCGCTTTTGCATTAGCAAACCCGCAGATTGCCAATTCGTGAACCGCTGCTTCAGCGCCTCCGGCAATAATGGCATCAGCGTAGCCATGTTTAATAGCACGAAAGGCCTCTCCTATGGCGTGGGTTGCTGTAGCGCAAGCCGTAATTATAGGCAAGGTAGGTCCTTGAGCATTATGGGCTATTGCTATATTTCCGGCAGCAATATTAGCAATCATCATAGGGATAAATAGTGGAGAAACCCATTGCCCGCCTTCTTCCAGCATTTTTTGGGTTTGACTCACAAATGTTTCCATGCCTCCTACACCCGAACCGACATAAACGCCTAAACGTTCGGGTACTACCGTAAGTTTACTGTCTTTCATCGCTTGTTTGGCGGCAATTAATGCGTACTGGGTGTATTTATCCGTTCTACGTATAGTAGAAGGGTCTAATCCTAATTCTTTCGGTTCATAATTTTTTACCTCTGCTGCAATCTTAACGGGAAGATTAGATGTATCTATACTTTTAATATAATCAATTCCGGAAACTCCATCTATCAAATTGTTCCAAAATGTTTCTACATTGTTCCCCAGCGGAGACACAACGCCCATTCCTGTAATTACTACTCGTTTCATTCTTAATATTTTGTTTTTTTATAATTTTTATATAAACTACCCCGCCCTATTAAGGTTGCCTTAGAAAATAAGGTTTCATCGGTATTATTCACCACTCCATCACACAAGCCCCCGAAGAGAAACCTGCACCGAATGCACTCATTACCAATAAATCACCATTTTTTAGTTGTCCCTCTCTATTCATTTCATCCAATAATATGGGAATACTGGCTGCGGATGTATTTCCATATTTGTGAATATTTTTTGGAAATTTCTCGTCAGTTTCTCCTAAATATTCACGTATGGTTTCCAAAATTCTCAAATTGGCTTGGTGCAACAAATAAAATGAAATTTCCTTTTGGGTAACATTGGCAATTTGCATTACTGTGCTAATATCTCGGGTTGCGGCGCTTACAGCCATTTTATAAACATCTTTTCCATTCATAGACAAGCCTTCCGTTACGCTTTGTTCCAATTCATCTTTTATGCTATATGGTGTACATCCAATCTCTCTTACATAATAAAGTGATTCAATGGCAGCAGTCGTGGCTAAGTGTATAGATTTCATATTTTTACCTTGTGTTGCTATAACTGCGCCAGCGCCGTCGCCAAACAACACGCTGGTATCGCGCGTATTCCAATTCACTATTTTGGAAAGTTCATCAGCACAAATAATAAGGATATTTTTAGATTTTCCTGTTTTTAAATATGCATCAGCTACATCCAATGCAAATAAAAATCCGGAACAAGCACTGTTCAAATCAATGCACGGGCAGGTGGCACCTAATTCTCCTTGTATAATACAACTTAATCCGGGGGTTACATAGTGGTTAGCAACATTAGAACAAATGATAAAATCAAGATCCTGAGACTCCAAATTGGCGTTTTCTAATGCTCTTTTACATGCTGTAACCGCTAATTCAATTAAGGTTTCGTTCGAAAGAATTCTCCGCTGCGCAATTCCTGTTCGTGTGTAAATCCATTCATGGTTGGTGTCCAAAAATTCGGATAACATATCGTTGGTTACCGTTAATGTAGGAAGTGCACTCCCTGTTCCAATTATTTTCATAATTATTAGAATTTTTAGAGTGCAAAAAAAATACTCTTTACGGTGGCAATTTCAAAAATGATTTGTTTAAACGCCCCAAATGTTAACAAATGTTAAAAAATGGGGCGAAAGATAAATAAATGGGGCGAAAGTTTTAGAATTACGAGTTGCGAATTACAAATTACGAATTGTAAATTGGAAAAAAACTATTTCACATACTCATAATAAGTATTATAAATCGTTACATTTCCGGCGGAATTTGTTCTTCTTTGTACTTCTGTGGGCGCTTGTCCATCATAAACGTAGGTAAATTCATGGATGGCTGTGTTGCCATCTTGTGTACGTGTTGTTTGCTCTAATACGTTATTTTTCGACAAAATTAGATTCAGAGAAGTGTTTATTACTTCAATGGTTTGAAAAAATGGGTTGAGGTTTTTGTCGTATTTTTCGTAATTATGAGTTGTAATTTTTGCATCCTCCTTTATTTCTAATCTTGATACATTGTTGCCGATATATTCAAAATTCCACTGTCTAATACTTACGCCTCCTCCTCCTCTAAATTGCTGTATATCTTCCTCGCTCAAACGTAGTTCGGGAATAATAGTAGTAAGAAAACCTGCATTATAATTATCTATGGTAGATTTGCCGGTAGAGTAAAACTGCCCCTCAATGGAGGTTATTTTATTTTTAGTATATGTAAAATACAACGCAATTCTCAATTCTGATTTTGCATTATAATATTCTACTTTGTCGTATTGATTGCCTTTATATTTAAAAGTGGTATAATAGCCATCAGAATCTTGAATTTTTGATATTTTATCTCCATCATAACTAAATGTGGATGAATAATATAAATTACCTGTATTCAGATAAAAATATTCAATTTTATTTAATTGATTTTTATTCCAAATCCATTCTTGCGAGAGTGCTTTTTTTGTGTTGTACATCACATAAATTCTTTTCAGTTTTTTTGAGGGATTGTAAACGCCCTCTTTTTGGCATCCTAAAAACGCAAATGCCAATGCGATAGTTAATAAAAATAATGTTTTTTTCATTGTGTAAAAATTTTAATGATTAATAAAAATGTCTAATAAAAAAAGTTAAAAATTCAATTTTAATTTCATATTGTTTCCACCGAGCGCCAAATTCAGTTGCACTTTTTCGTTTTCAAATAAGCTGAAACCTTGTGGATTAGCCCTTTTTATTTTATTCATTCTCGATTGTCCTACGGGCCACATAACAATACCGCTAATGGTGGCTGCAGAACCGACAATATTTAGAATAGAGCCCGTAACCGCCTGCCCGCCGTCAAAATAAATATAGCCGCCGTAATACTCCCAGCTTGTTACAGCAAGAATATAGCCCACTAAAGAAAGTCCCAATCCGCCCGCAAAACAACCAATGCCTATGTTTCTCAAAGTTTTGGCATTTTTAAAATCGGCTTGAGTATAGGGTGTGGTGTTATAAACGTTGGATTGTGGAGCCGGAGTAGTATTCATACTCAAATTAAAAACTTCCACTTGTCCGTTTTCGTAAATAATAGTAGCAATTTCCGACTTTTTCATCGTGTAGGTAGGACCATTAAGATTTTCAAAATTTTTGTACTTAATGTCATTTTCGTTGATTTCTGTAACTTTAGAGTTAATTTTTCTCCCTTCTTTTGTTACAATCACATCTTGCGCAAAAGCAAAAGTGGTGGTTAAAATGGTTAATAAAACACATACAATTTTTTTCATAATAATTTTTTTTGGGTTAATAAAACAATTTTTTAATTATAGATATCCTTTTTCGATTCAATTTCACTTTTTCACAAATCTGCCTGCTTTCACATGCACTTCAGCATAATCCCCTGCATTTAGGTCAACAACAAATTCCCCTTTGAAAGGATTGTCTGCGTTGTCGGTTACCGTAATGATGTTATGCGAAACGTGCGTGGCTATTTCAAGGCACTTTCCGTTCTTAATATTTCCGATAAAATCGTAGTTCAGGAAAACTTTGTAGGGAACGATTGCACCCACAATACTTGAATCACGAACAACTCTTATTGTAGCCGGTGCTGATAGCGGCTCGCTACTGATAACTCCTTCCGCCAACTGCTGTTCATATTCCTTTTTCTTTTTATTGCCTTTATTGTGTGTTGCCAATGCAATGATATCTACAATGAGTAGCACAACCCCGAAAACAACTAATGCTTCGCTGCTGTTTGTACCTCGCAACACTAAATCTCCGCTTAAACCACCTGCAATAAGGCCAATACTTACAATAAGCCCAAATATTTTCCATCCTAACCCCTTGCCCGAACCGCCATTCTGCTTCGATTCGGTGGCTGCCGAAAGGGAAGAGGGTTGATAAACAATTTTTTCATCTGCTTCATATTGGGGTATTGTTTCAAAAGATGTATCCATTACGGGTTGCTCTACTTTTGAAATAAAAGTCCAGGCAAGAAGAATTTTCACAACCGGCATCATAAAAGCAAACATATTCAAGATTCCGAAAAAATCATTCAAATTGATAATTTTACCAACCTCATGAACCCTCCACAAGAGAACAATACCGGAAAAAACAATTATCGTCATTGCAGTAATACGAATGAGATTTCTGTTTTTCGATGAAAACAAAAGCGCAACAACAAAAAGTGCCATAAAGAGATAATTGAGCGGATAAAAAATGGCGTTAATTATCCCTTGCCACCCAATATATTGAATAATATCACTGATTTTCAACAAATTTGCCATTCCTCCTATAAAGATTACTCCGGAAGCAACCAGCAAAACGATGAGCGAGGGTCTTACTTTTTCGCGGTCTCCTTTGTTTAGCAATAAAATACCTGCTGTTAGCAACAGAACATCAGCAGTAATATTGAAAATTGTATGAAAGATATCCATTCTTGTTATAAACTGAAAGTTAAGCGGTAAGGAGATAACAATAGAGAAAATGAGCGCAATACCAACGCTGTTCAGCTTTGCATGTTCAGTGAAAACTTTAGCCGTTTTTTTAGGTTGTCGTCCATATTTATTTTCGCCCGCATGCCCATCTGTCAACATCAATATAAGTAGCCAGATTCCACCAATTAATGGGATTAATGCCACAAGCAACAACCAGCCGCTTTTTCCCACATCGTGTAGCCTGCGCACCGAAACCGCCATGCTCGGCAATACCATAATGGCAAGCCAACTCAGCGTAATAATAAATGTTAGTGAGCTTGTATTGCTATCTCCCTTTACGGCAATTAGCGCTACCAAAAAGGTCCAGGCCATTGAAAAAATAAAATTAAAAAGCGCAAACATCCAGAATTCTTTCCGGCACGCCCGTCCGCTAAAATCAGCGTAATGTCTTAAAGATTTGATAAAATATTTCATTTTTTTGCTTTTTATACCCTTTTTCGGAGTGGTTATTAAATTTACGGCAAAATAAAAAGTACTAAACTTTTATACTACCCCACAAATAGGAGTTTTTTGAAAACTTTAAAAAAACCCTATTTGTGGGGTATCGGCAACAACCAAAAAAACATACTTTTGTACTCATCTTAGTAGCAACATATAACCCCAATTGTGCCATGCCATTTTTTACCCGTCTGCGATACATATTCTTATTATTACTCATTTTTATATGTGGGGCGACAGTAGCAAACAATGACCCACTTTATCTTCAACGAGAACGTTGTACCTTTGATTCATTAAAACAAGAACTTAACACTCAGATACTTACAGAAAAACAAAAAATGCAACACTTTCTTCATATTGGTTATTTGAGTCAAAATTTTGATTTAGACACGTCAATACTTTATTTAACCAAAGGCATTTCTCTTGCCAAAAAACTAAAAGATGATGAAATGTTGATAGAGTTCTACGCTATTTTGGGAATAAATTTCTGTTTTAAAGGCGATGCGGATACCGCATTTCATTATTTCAATCAATTAAAAGAATTAGCCATAAAGCATGGGAAAAAAGATAAAGAATTATCTGCTACTTTACTTACCGGCTATGCGTATGCTAAGCAAGGAAATTTTCATACTGCTTTAGATTTTTACCTGAAAGGGTTGAAGATTTATGAAAATGAAGGGTGGACGAAAGAGCATGGATATGTGTCTAATTTAGCTAACATTAGCGAAATTAACAGAAGGTTAGGCAACACCGAAACGGCTATCTATTACCTGAAAAAAGCGGAAAAAGTATGTAATGAGCAGGAAATACCTATTTGGAATGCAGCGCAAGTATGGAATGAACTTGCTTTTAATTACTTGAAACAAGACAGTTTGGATAAAGCGCTTCTCTATGCTTTGAAAGCAGACGTTGTTGAATATTGGTGTGGTACGGTAAACAGATGTTATACAAAAGGACTGTTGGCAACTATCCACTTAAAGCAAAACAACCTTGACCATGCTTTGCAATTTGCCAAAGAAGCATACGAACAAGCAAATACTTTAAAAGATATCAGTTTGTACGCCTATTCCGGTAAAATTTTGTCGGATATCTATTTGGCACAAAAACGCTACCCCGAAGCGGAAGCCGAAGCGCTCAAGGTTTTGGAATCGTGCGCCACTTATATAGATGAATCGCTTGCCCTTATCGAAAATATTGCATTGGCAAATATCTATATGGGCAATACCGAAAAAGCGGCATACTATCTCAAAAAATATTCGGAACAAAATGCGCAATATGTAGAAAAGAGTTTTCATACAACAGTTTCCGACTTAGCCATTAAGTATGAAACCGAGAAAAAAGAACTGCGTATCGCCACACTTGAAAAAGACAAAAGGTTCTATACAGGGCTTACTATTTCGGGCGTGGCTATCTTATTATTGGTCATTTTACTATTATTGGTTAGACAAAGAATCATTGTTCAAAAAAGAAAATTATTGGAACAACAACATGAAATTGCCAAACAACAGGTAAAACAGTTGGAGCAGGAGAAACAGTTAATTGCCACCCAAGCCGCATTGGATGGCGAAACCGCCGAGCGTTCCCGCTTAGCCAGAGATTTGCACGATGGTTTGGGCGGAATGCTGTCCGTAGTAAAACTCAATCTAAAGGATATGAAACAGTTTGTGATTATGGATGGAAGCGATGTGGAGCGTTTTGGTAGCGCATTAGCGTTGCTGGATGATTCTATTGGCGAGCTTCGGCGCGTGGCACATCACATTATGCCCGAATCTTTGATGCGCTGTGGCTTGAAAATTGCCCTGGAGGATTTTTGTAATTCGATACAACACGCACATTTTCAATATATTGGTAATGAAACTCGTTTAGATAATCGTCTGGAAGTATTGATTTATCGCGCTGCTCATGAATTAATCAACAATGCCATAAAGTACGCGCAAGCCACCGCCATAAACGTACAACTCTTGATTGATGAAGGGATTATTTCGCTGACGGTGCAGGATAATGGCATTGGATTTGACCCAAAAACCACCCATTTAGGAATGGGGTTGGAAAATATCAAAACCAGATTAGCCATGTATAACGGAAAAATGAACATTCATTCTTCGTCAAACAGCGGAACAGAAATTTGTATTGAAATAGAACAATTATGATAACAGTACACATTACAGACGACCACAAAGTATTAGTGGAAGGATTGAAAATCCTGATTAACGAATCGGAAAATATTTCGGTTATTGGCGTATCTCATTCGTTGGAAGAGTGTAGAAAAGCATTGCTGTATCAAACGCCGGACGTGCTGCTGCTTGACCTGAATTTGCCCGATGGCAGCGGAATAGATTTTTGCAGTGAAATTCAAAAAAAATACCCTCAATTAAAAATATTAGTACTTACCACCCAGAATGAACAATCAATAGCCAAACAAGTAATGAAAAATGGCGCAGCGGGCTATATTCTGAAAAACGCTTTGTCGGAAGAGATTATTTCCGGAATTGAAGCCGTGATGCAGGGGGAGATTTTTTTATGCGATGAAATTGATATTTTGATGAAAAAGCGAAAAGAACCCCAGATATGGCTTACTGCCCGTGAAAAGGAGTTGCTGCAATACATTGTGGATGGCTATACCAACCAAGAGATGGCGGACAAAATGTTTTTGAGCGTTGAAACCATTAAAACCTATCGCAAAAATCTTATTTTAAAACTTGGTGACAAAAGTCCCATGAGATTAGTAAAAATAGCGATGGAGAATAAGTGGGTATAAATACTCTTTACGGCGGCAATTTCAAAAATGATTTGTTTAACCCCAAAAAATGTTAGTAAATGTTAAAAAATGGGGCGAAAGATAAATAAATGGGGCGAAAGTTTTAGAATTACGAATTGCAAATTACGAATTGCGAATTAAAAATTGCGAATTAGAAATTTGAAATCAAGAAGAATTTGATATGTATTTATTTGTTAACAAGTAAAATATAGAAAATTTGAGTCTTTTAAATCGAAAAAAACGTTTATACTCATGTGAAACGTCTAATAAATTGATTATCGTAAAAACTATATTTTTGCAACCGTTAAAAAAACTTAATGAAACAGTTCTTTTCGTCAATTCTTGCCTATTTTTACTTTTGGAACTATAAAAATAGCACATATTCAAAAAAACGAAAAAAAGCTATGAAAGGAGAAAAATATATCAAACGAAAAACGAAAAACAAACCTGCAAAAAAAGCAGATTTAATTGTTTTTAAAGATGATAAAGGGGTTGTTTGTTTTTCTATTCAAATAGATGCACTTTTTTATATCGAATCGGATACCAATTATATTACCATATATTATTTAGACCAAGGGAAATTGGGAAAATATTTGATGCGGTCATCGCTCAAAATGGTGCTGGAACAAAATACAAACGATAATTTGGTGCGTTGCCATCGTTCCTATATTGTTAATTTTGATAAAGTTAAATTGTATAAAAAAGATAAAGAAGGTGGAATGATTGAACTATTAAACGATTCATTGCCTATTATTCCGGTTTCTAAATCACACATAGAAAACGTATTACATAAATTTCAACTTTTATAAACCCTTAGTAGTGATGATAAAAATTTTAGTACTTGCCAAACAAGTTCCCGATACGCGAAATGTGGGGAAAGATGCGATGAAAGAGGATGGCACAGTGAATCGTGCGGCGCTTCCTGCTATTTTCAACCCCGACGACCTGTGCGCTTTAGAGATGGCGTTGGAAGCCAAAGAGCGTTTAGGAAATGCAGAAGTATATGTATTAACGATGGGTCCTTCCCGTGCTGCCGAAATCATTCGTGAATCCATATATCGCGGCGCCGATAAAGGGGTTTTGCTCACCGACCGCAAATTTGCCGGTTCCGATACGCTGGCAACTTCCTACGCTATAGCTCAAGCCGCTAAACAATGGCAACCCGACCTTATTTTCTGTGGTGTGCAAGCTATTGACGGCGATACGGCGCAAGTAGGTCCCCAGACTGCCGAAAAACTCGCAATACCACAAATTACTTACGCTGAAGAACTTATTGAAATTGACAATAAAAATATTGTGCTCAAACGCAGGTTGGAACGTGGGGTAGAAATCGTAAAGGTTACGCTTCCGACATTGATTACCGTTCACGGCTCTGCACCGGCTTGCCGCAACCGCAACGCCAAACGGGTAATGCAATACAAGCACGCCCGCGCCATTTCCGAAATGTCGAATGTAGAGGCGCAAAATTTTGAGCCCCTACAAACCGAGCGCCCCTATTTATTAATTGAAGAATGGAATGCCGATGTTGTGAAAGCCGACGTTCAATTTCTTGGATTGGCAGGTTCACCTACCAAAGTAAAAAATATTGACAACGTAATACTTACACAAAAAGAAAACAAAACCCTAACCGCCTCCGATGCTGACATTGAACTACTTATAACTGAACTGCTTGAATCAAGAATAATTGGATAATGAAAATGAAAAATATATTCGTTTACTGCGAAATAACAGAAGAAAAGCAAGTGGCTGAAGTTTCTTTAGAGTTGTTGTCCAAAGGGCGAAAATTGGCGGAACGTCTTGGCGTAAAATTAGAAGCTATAATTATTACCGATAGGGTAGGGGGCGCTTTACACAGCGTTAACGATTTTGGCGTAGATGTTATTCATTTGGCAGAAGATGCCAAACTCTTTCCTTACCGCACGTTGCCGCACTTTAAATTGGTAAAAGCTGTTTTTGAACAAGAGCAACCGAGAATTGCCCTATTTGGGGCAACTTCGGTGGGACGCGATTTGGCGCCGCGCGTTGCCTCCTCACTTCGTTGCGGTTTAACCGCCGACTGTACTTCGTTAGAAATTGGCGACCATCTTGAATCAAAAACAAATACAGCATATAAAGACCTGCTCTATCAAATTCGTCCTGCGTTTGGCGGAAACATTATTGCTACGATTATCAATCCTGAAACACGCCCGCAGATGGCAACCGTGCGCGAAGGCGTGATGAAATTGGAAGAAGCGCCTCTGAAAAAAACGGCGGAAATAAAAACTATTGACGTGCCAAAATATTTGAAACCGGAAGATTTTATTGTAGAGATTTTAGACCGTCACATTGAAGCGCAAAAAGTGAACTTGAAAGCGGCAAATATCATTGTGGCAGGAGGCTATGGCGTGGGTTCAAAAGAGAATTTCAGACTACTGTACGAGTTGGCTTCCGTATTGGGTGCAGAAGTTGCGGCTACACGTGCGGCGGTAGATGCCGGCTACTGCGAACACGAACGGCAAGTGGGACAAACAGGAGTAACCGTACGGCCCAAACTATATATCGCCTGCGGTATTTCGGGAGCCGTGCAACATCGCGCCGGAATGGACCAAGCCGCAAAAATCATCGCCATTAACACCGACCCCAATGCACCACTCAATGCCATTGCCGATTACGCCATCACCGGCGACTTGACCGAAGTGCTGCCGAAGATGATAGAATATTACAAAAAACACAGTAAATAACAAATGAACTACTACTCAGACAACAACCAATTAAAACATCATCTTTCACATCCTCTAATGGAGAAAATTGTAAAATTGAAAGAACGTGATTTTCAATATGCTAAGGAAATTCCTATGGCACCGCTCGATTTTGAAGATGCCATAGATTCTTACGATAAAGTATTAGAAATTGTGGGCGAAATTTGCGGCAATATCATTGCTCCAAATGCAGAAAGCGTTGACCACGAAGGCGCACACGTGGAAAACGGGCGTGTAATCTATGCCAAAGGTACGCAGGAAAACATAAAAGCACTTACCGATGCCGAGCTTTTCGGTATGTCGTTGCCATATAAATATAACGGATTGAATTTTCCGATGACCCCCTATGTGATGGCAGCAGAATTGGTATCGCGCGCTGATGGGGGCTTTGCCAATATTTGGGGTTTGCAGGATTGCGCCGAAACAATTCACGAATTTGCTTCCGAAGAGATTAAAAGCGAGTTTCTACCGCGCATTAACGAAGGCGCCACTTGCTCTATGGATTTGACCGAACCGGATGCCGGCTCAGATTTGCAAGCCGTGCAACTGAAAGCTACTTTCGATGAACAGGCAAACTGCTGGCGGTTAAACGGCGTGAAACGGTTTATTACCAACGGGGATGCAGATATTAAATTGGTGCTGGCACGCTCGGAAGAGGGTACCAAAGATGGTCGTGGATTGTCTTATTTTGTGTATGATAAAAAAGATAATGCCGTGATTGTTCGTCGTATAGAAAATAAAATGGGCATCAAAGGTTCGCCTACGTGTGAACTGGTATTCAAAAATGCCCCTGCCAAATTGGTGGGCGACCGCAAAATGGGGTTGATTAAGTATGTAATGTCGTTGATGAACGGCGCGCGTTTGGGCGTGGGGGCTCAATCGGTGGGCATTGCAGAAGCGGCTTACCGCGAAGCGCACAAATACGCGCAAGAGCGCGAACAGTTTGGGAAAGCCATCATTAACTTTCCGGCGGTATATGAAATGTTGTACCACATGCGGGCAAAAATTGATGCTTCGCGGGCGATTTTATACGAAACCGCCCGTTGCGTGGATATTTACAAACTTTGGCAGGAAGTAGCCAAAGAACGTGCGCTAACGCCGGAAGAACGTACTGAAATGAAACACTATAACAAATTAGCCGATGCACTTACGCCGATGTTAAAACTGATGTCGAGCGAATTTTGCAACCAAATTTGCTACGATGCCATACAAGTACATGGCGGCACCGGCTATATGAAAGATTTTCCGGTAGAACGTATGTACCGCGATGCACGGATTACCACCATTTACGAAGGAACTTCGCAGTTGCAGGTAGTAGCTGCTATTCGCGCCGTAATTAACGATACCTATTCTTCACTCATCGAAACTTTTGAAAAAACGGAACTACCGCAAGAATTTGAATCTGTTAAATTTGAGCTAAATACAATGAGAGCGCTTTACGAACATGCCCGAAAAGTAGTTTCAGATATGGATAACGGCGAAATGCTGGACTTGCACGCACGCCGTTTGGTAGAGATGGCGGCATACATCATCATGACCTACTTGCTTATGTTTGATGCCATACGTTGTACGTGCACTCATTGCAGTTTAAAAGAATCGGTGCATCATTTATTGCGTTATGGAAAGGCGATTTGTGCAGGGCATTTAGAGTATGTAAAAGACGTTACACTCGTTAAGGGATTACACAAAATGGCATGATTCGTAAAAATTTTATTGTGGTCTTATGGTCTTAGCAGCCATTCTATCGCATTTATTTGTTTTACACCGTTGCGCGAACCGGTGTAGTAATCTAGGGTAAGCAAAAACTTTTCATTATGGTCTCTTATTTTTCCGAATGGAGCGAGTTCGCGCGCCAAGGTGTCAGGGTTTTGCACCGTTTGAGATACTTGAATATATTGTGTATAGCCTTCTTCGTTTCTTACCACAAAGTCAACTTCAAAATTTTCAGCTTTTCCAATCCAAACTTGATAATTTCGCCGGAGTAATTCTAAAAAAATTATGTTTTCAAGCAAGCGTCCCGAGTCGCTCGTTAATTCTTTTCCAAGCAGGGCATTTCTAAATCCGGTATCCGCCGCATAATACTTTTCCTGAGTAGCCAAATGTTGCTTGCCTTTAATATCGTAGCGACTTACTTTGTAAAACAAAAAAGATTCTACTAAAATATTTATGTATCTTGAAACTGATTTGTTATCAGTTTTTGTTCCTGAATGGGTTAAAACTTTTGCAATATTTGTTGCTGAAACCGGCGAACCTATTGAATCAATTAAAAATTGCACTACATTATGGTAAGAATTTTCGGAATAGATATTATATCGTTTAAGAATATCATTTTCAAAAATATTCTTATAAACACTTTGCAGATATTGCTCAGCATAATTAGGATTCATTTCCGATAGTTTTACTGCTTCCGGAAAACCGCCTGTTTGTACATACTTAAAAAAATATTTGTCCGGATTTTCCTGTTTGCCTGTTAATTCCAAATATTCCGGAAACGAAAACGGTAATAGATTTATTTCAAAAGCTCTGCCTGTAAGAAGTGTAGCCAACTCGCTCGACAACAAATACGCATTAGAGCCGGTTACATATAAATCAATATGGGGATGCACAAACAAACCTTCCAATAACTTTTCAAATTCCACCACATTTTGAATTTCATCAAGAAAAACATAGTTTATTTGATCCGGATTTATGTTTTGTATAATGAAATCATATACTTCTTTCCAATTTTTTTCAGCAAGAAAGCGATATTCGGGAATATCCATATTAATGGACAGAATGGGAGTTTCCGGATTTTCTGAAATAAGTAGATTTTGAAATTGTTGCATGAGTGTAGATTTTCCCACTCGTCTCACGCCCGAAATAACTTTAATCAAGTTTCTATCACGCAGGTGCGACATTTTTTCCAAATATTTATGTCTAATGATATTTTTCATGCGGCAAAAATAATAAAAAATCCTAAAATTCATAAAAAAAACATTTTTTAGGAGTTGTGCATGATAAAAATTCCTAAAACCATAAAAATTATTTATATTTTAGGAATTTTGAGTGTCTAAAATTCCATATTATATTCCTACTTTTTGGGATAGTAGATGAGAATTCTTACCATGTCATTGCTGGTTGTTTGAAAAAAAAAAAATTTTAATAAGGAACTCGGAATGACGAGGGGGGGGGCAGAGGTCGCTCCTTAAACTCGCTTTTTCGCTCAAAAAAAATAACAAAAAAAACAATAAATGATATTAGTATTTTAAAAAATGTATTTTTGCGCGTTAATTGTGCATATACTCTATTGCTATTTACACAAATGATACAAAAACATTATAAATACATTATTATTATCAAAATAATCAAACAAAATCAAACCAAATAATTATTAACCAAATTTAATTCATTATGAAAAAAATTATTTTTTTACTTGCATTCTTATTAGCAAGTTTTAGTTTTTTGAGCGCACAAAATCTTGTGCTTCAAAATCAAGACCTCGAGATTAAAGCTGAAAAGCAAATCGAGAAGCCGCAAACCAGAGCCGACTATGAACTGTCTTACAGCAGCGGCACGGTTCAAAGCCATGGCGGATATAGCAACGCGGTAGGTGTTAGCTACACCAGCGCCTGTATCAGTTATACTGCCGGACAGATGGCTAACTATGTGGGAAGTTCGTTAACCGCTATTGAAACGTACATTGGTCCACTCACGGCAGGAACAAACAATTTTATGGCAGGTTGGACTGCCTATAAAATTTGGATTAAAACCTCCCTTAGCGGAGCTGTTGTGTACGAACAAGATGTTACTTCGCAAGTAACATTAGAAACTTGGAACACTTTTACACTGAATACACCTTATACCATCACAGGAGGATTGGTAATGGGTTATACTGTTACTTTTAACTTGACCACGGCAGGAGCCAGATATGCAATGCCTTTCGAAAACACGTTTGCTCCTTATTGCTCCGGTTCTTTTAATGCACTGTATTCTACAAACGCTAACGCTTATGGCGCCGGCGCTACGTGGAGTCCCAATGAAGGTAGAGCAGCCGCAATTTTTGGACACGTTACTGCAACGCTACAAGCAAACGACCTTTGTGCCGTAAGCTTAACTTCTGCTCCCATTAAATTGGTAAATAATCCAACTACTTTTGGTGTTTGGGTATTTAATGCAGGTTCTGCATCGCAAAATAATTTTACCGTTCAATTACTTGACCTTTCCGATAACGTTTTGGGAACAACCACAGTAACCACTGCCTTAGCAGCAGGAGCGCATAAACTTTATAATGTTGCTTATACACCTACCGCTGTAGGACCTATATCTGTAAAAGGAAAAGTAATCCTTACCGGCGACCAGATTCCTTCGAACAATGATGCACCGCAACAACTAAAACAATATGTATATCCTATTACACCTATGGGGTATTGTACTTTTGCCATAGAAAATGGAATTGGACCTGCTACTCCGCCTGCTGATGGTTCGGCAGCCATTAGCTACACCGCCGCAAATATGGCTCCCTTTGTTGGAAAGTATTTAACCGGAATTCACCTGGGAATATCGCCGGGCGGAACAATAAGCAATGGAACGGTTTGGATTCGTAATGCTCGTGATGGCGCCAATATATATAGCCAACCCTTTACCCCTGTAGATGGATGGAATTTCATAACTTTAAACACCCCATACTTGTTAACGGCTGCAAATACTTTTATTGGTTATACTATAACTATTGGAAGCGGCAATGTGCTTGGTGCCACTAATAATACGCAGGTTGCTAATGTAAACCACATTGCAATTGGCACTAATTGGTACAATATGAATCAAGTAACTACTACAGGTAATATGTGTGTTCTCGGCTCAATAGTGAATGAACTACCTGCCAACGTTACCATTACTCCCGCGGTGAACCCCGCCGGCGCAGGCACGGTTTCTCCCTCCACGCCGCAAACAGTACCCTCAGGAACTTCTGTTACCCTAACGGCAACTGCCAACGCCGGATATACTTTCCAAAACTGGACAAACGGTGCAACGGTACTTTCTTCTACTAATCCTTATACCTTTAACGCTACGGAAACTGCCACCATCACCGCTAACTTTACAGGCGGTCAGGGAAGCTGCAACGCCCCCACAAACTTAAACGTGGCGTACAACGGAACAACTTGTACTACGGCTACGCTAACCTGGACGGCACCTACGAAAGGCGGAAATGCTCCCGAGCAAGGTAAAATATTCAAATATGAAGGCCAAGCGCGCAAAATGAATAAAAGACCCGCAGACCAGTACCAACCGGATAATACACCGGATAATACCGAGAATCCTTTAAGAGGAAGTATGGGGTATGGTTTTCTTGTTTATCCCGCATCAGAATTTGGATTATGGAAATGGGATGTAACGGCGGCAACTACCACAAGAACTAAAGTTGGAAATTATACAGATGAGTGGGGCGGCGGCGCATATTATAACGGATTTATTTATGCCTATCAAAATGAATATGATGAAGACTATTATTATACGGATGTTACTTTCCACAAAATTAACCCCACAACAGGATTATCTGTTTCAGCGATACCGGTGCCCGATTTGTATGGTTTCGGAATAGAATCCATGTCTTACGACTTTTCTACAAATACCATGTATGCGTTATCAGCTAATACGCTGTTTACGGTTAACTTAGCTACCGGAAATGTTACTGAAGTAGCAGAATGTACCGGCTTTGTTACTCCCGCTACATCAATGTTGATTACCTTGGCTATTGATTTGACGGGAAATATGTACACCATTCAAACCACCGGTTCGGGCTCTTCAAGGTTATATAAGATTAATAAGACCAACGGTGTTTGTACTTTAGTGGGTACAAATACAGGCGCAACCGGAATTCAGTATGCGCAAAGTATGGCTTTCGATCATAATGTTACTCCAGAAGTCCTCTATTGGTGTTTAAGTACTTCTAGTAATGACCGAATTAGAACCGTAAATACCACCTCGGGTTCATCTACTCAAATAGTAAGTAGTTGGTATGAAACCGTTGGTTTCACGATTCCTTACGATGTGAGCGGTCCCGAACCCGTTACCTACAACGTATATCGTGGAACTACAAAACTGAACACCACACCGGTTACGGGAACTACTTTCACCGATAACACATTCACTGCAACCGAAGGTTACACATGGCATGTGAAAGCCATTTGCCCCACTACCGGCGAATCTAACCCCGCTTCTAAAACAATGGATCCTTGCGACCAAGGAACCCCCGCGTGCAACCCCCCAACAGCGCTAAACGTGGAGTACAACGGAACTTGTACAACCGCAAATCTTAGCTGGACAGCCCCCACAACAAAAGGCGAAAAAGGTGAAGCACCGAATTACATTATTACCGGTGAAAGAAAATTAAGCAAAATAGCAGAATTATTGCAAAATAAAGCAAGTAGAAAAGGAACCATAACCCAAGAGTTTTATAAAACTGTTTCCGGCGA
>Ga0209628_10000209_pt1 | contig 34466 bp, 26 predicted proteins | sample TergutCu122P4_FD_187285 | JGI IMG/M metagenome (GOLD analysis project Ga0209628, IMG submission 187285) | Cubitermes ugandensis P4 segment gut microbial communities from Kakamega Forest, Kenya - Cu122 P4 (SPAdes) (version 2) | ecosystem: Host-associated > Arthropoda: Insects > Digestive system...
TGCGCGAGGCAGGCTGGAAGCCTGCGAACCCGGGGGCAGGCAAGATGCCTGCGTTCCCAGGGGGGGCCTTAATTTCGATCTATTTTAAACAATGCAGTTCTCTCGAAGAGTCCCGTATAGACCGTGTAGACCGTATAGACGCCGCTTGCCCGGCAAGGTACAATGGGGGGCGATTCATTTATGGCATGAATCCGTTTCCACTCGTGGTTTTTGGTGTTTGCAATGACACAACGTATCAACCTCCGAACACAACGCGATCTGCAACCGGTCGTGAACAGTGCCGTCTCCGCTCTTCGAGCCGGTCAGCTGGTTGTTCTACCAACGGAAACCGTGTACGGACTCGGAGCTTCTCTTTTTCACGAAGCCGCCTTGGAGCACCTGTTTCGCGTCAAGGGGCGCAGTCCGACCAATCCGCTTAGTGTCGCAATTTCGGGCCTTGCCATGCTTGAAGACCTGTTGCCGAACCTGACCGAGTTGCAAACGCGGCTTCCGAGACGTGTTTGGCCGGGACCGGTTACGGTCGTTTTGCCGGTCGAGGAGCAGGAATTTTTCGTGCGGCAACTCCCGCCGGCCGCCAAAGAAGCGGTTTATTCCAACGGTCGGATCGGATTCCGGGTTCCCAATCATCCGTTGACTCTGGAAATACTGAAACAACTCGATCAGCCCATTGTGTTGACCAGTGCGAATCGGAGCGGACAGGGGGAATCGTCCGACGTGGATGAAATCGTCGAGGCACTTGGTTCCGACGTGGACTTCATTCTTGAGGATGGCCCGGCCAAAAGCACATTGCCTTCCACCGTTGTCGCAATCGGGGAAAACGAAGTCTCCATTCTTCGGGAAGGGATCGTTTCCCGGACCGCCGTGGATCGTTTGAAAGCGAAAATCGTGATTTTCGTCTGTACGGGCAACACCTGTCGCAGTCCGATGGCCGAAGTTCTCTGCCGTAAACTTCTTGCAACACACTTTCATTGTTCAATGGAAGAGGTCGAAAACTACGGATACGTGGTCATGTCCGCCGGTGTGGCCGCCGGCGATCAGTTCCCGGCCAGTTCCTCGGCGCAACAAATCATGTCCGCTCGCGGCTTGTCCCTTAACGATCACCAGTCGCAGCCGCTCAACGAAACGCATATTCGTTTTGCCGACAAAATTTACGCCATGACTCGGAACCATCGGGAAACGATCCTCTCTCTTTGGCCGAGTGCCGATACGAGGCTGTTCGTCCTGCGGACCGACGGCGGTGATATTGCCGACCCTTATGGGGGAAACCTGGCACTCTACGAAAATTGTGTCGATCAGATCGAAGATGAGTTAATCAAACGAATGAGTGAGATTCTGTAATTGTTCGGAGGTGTTTTTATGCGTTGGAAAAATTGGCTCCCCTTGCTCCTTGTGGTGCTTTTCGTGCAATCTGGAATGGTTTTCGCCGCGGGTTCCGCCGACCGCCGACCGAACATTTTCTTTTTCTTTGCCGACGACTGGGGACGATACGCAAGCACCTATTCCGAATTTGCCCCAAACACCGTGTTTCAAACGCCGGCGTTCGACTCCGTTGCCAAAGAGGGGATCAAGTTTCAACATGCGCACGTGATGTCTCCGTCCTGTACGCCGTGCCGAAGTGCGATTCTTTCCGGTCAGTATTTTTATCGAACCGGCCGTGCTTCGATTCTTCAACCTGCCGTTTGGGACGGTGACATTCCGTCCTATCCGTTGTTGCTGGAAGAGGCGGGATATTTTATCGGACACACCTACAAAGTTTGGTCGCCGGGCACACCGGCAGACGCTCCGCATGGGGCTTTTCGAACGCGGTACAACAGAGCTGGCGGAAGGTTCAACCAGTTTTCCCAAAACGTAACCGAAATGATAGCCGCCGGGAAAGATCGGGAAGCGGCCAAAGAAGTTTTGTACCAGGAAGGACTCGGCAACTTTCAACAGTTTCTCGAAGCAAGACCGGAAGGACAACCGTTTTGCTACTGGTTCGGTCCGACCAACACGCATCGCAAATGGGTCAAAGGCTCCGGCAAAAAACTTTGGGACCTTGATCCGGACGATTTGGAAGGCAAACTGCCGCCGTTTCTACCGGACGTTCCCGAAATTCGTGAGGATTTCTGCGATTATCTCGGCGAAACGCTCGCTTTGGACGCAATGCTTGGCCGGTTTCTCGAAAAACTCCGGGAAATCGGCGAACTCGAAAATACGGTGCTCGTCGTCAGCGGCGACCACGGAATTCCGGGTTTTCCACGTGGAAAAAGTCATCTTTACGACTTCGGAACGAACGTGTCGCTTTTTATTCGCGTTGGGGCCAATGTGAAAGTTGACGGATACGACGCGATGAAGGAAACGTTTCGTGATCGAACGCTCGACGATTTCGTCAACCTGATGGATTTGGCACCGACGTTTTGCGAACTGGGCGGTGTTACTCCTCCCGATTGCATGAACGGTCGAAGTCTGGTGCCGCTGTTGTTCAGCGACCAATCCGGACAGGTTGATCCGTCACGGGACTACGTCGTAACAGGCCGTGAGCGGCACGTTCCCAACGCACGGGAAGGTCTGTTGCCTTATCCGCATCGGGCCATTCGAACGAAGGAATTCCTTTACATTCGCAATTTCTGTCCGGAGCGGACTCCTTCCGGGGATGCGTACCATCTTTTGAATGGAACCATGCCGACTCAGAATGAGTTGGAAATGGACACCGCCGTAACCTTTCCCGACATGGATTGCGGTCCGACCAAAGCCTGGCTGGTGCAAAACCTCTTGAATCCGCAATGGAAACAACAGATGGATTGGGCTTTCGGACTTCGACCGGGAGAAGAGTTTTACGATTTGAGTACCGACCCATTTTGCTTGACGAATCTTGCGGACGACGAAGTTTATGCGACAAAGAAAAAAGAACATGCAGACCGGCTTATGGAAATTCTCCGCAGTACCAACGATCCCCGTGTGACCGGAGACAATTTTTACGAACGTCCGCCGTTTGCCGGACCGGTGGGCGATATTCGCACAACACCTGAGGAAGACGCCAAAATCATCGCAGAAGCGGACCGTTGGGTCCGCCGGGAACTTCCCGGCTGGAAAGCGGCTCGTGGTTTTACCGGTGATGTCAAAGCACTTTGGGCTTTGGAATTGCCATACGGCATGTCTCCCGAATTTTGCGGACAAAAAAAGGTGCTTATGACCTCGCCTGCTGTTGACGGAAAATCACCGGCGGTCGTTTTTTGTGAAATGAAGGTTCCGCAAGAGCCGAATCCCAAGCTCCATTTTCGTGTTTCGCATCAAAAACCGGGGGGCTGGATTTTGGACGTTCATATCGATGGAACAAGCGTTTACAAGCAGACGATTGACGAAACCACTCTCGTATCCCGGCGTTGGCTTCCGATTGAAATTGACCTGACACCATATGCCGGCAAGACGATCCAGTTGGAATTGCAGAATCACCAGATTAAACCGTTCACGTCAACGGCCTATTGGGCGGAACTTCCCAATTTAGACTGCTCCACACCAACCGAGTAACATTTTTCTCTTCCCATGTCGGCAAAAGAAGACGCATTCCACAAAATCCAGACACTCGTCGAACGGTTTGATGAACAAAAGGAGTTATACAAAAACGATCATTATAACGAAACGCAAACCCGCAACGATTTTATTAATCCGTTTTGGAAAGCTCTGGGTTGGGACGTGGACAACGAGAACGGATATGCTGAAAGCTATCGTGAAGTGGTTCACGAAGACCACGTCAAGGTTGGTGGTGCAATAAAAAAACCTGATTACTCATTTCGGCTGTCAGGCGGCAAACGTTTGTTTTTTCTCGAAGTCAAAAGGCCGAAAGTAAAAGTAAAAGACGACATTGAACCAGCCTATCAAATTCGCAGATATGGCTGGAACGCAAAGTTGCCGATCAGTGTCGTTTCCGACTTTGAAGAGTTTGCCATTTACGATTGCTCCAAAAAACCCAAGCCGACCGACAAAGCCTCCGTTGCCAGAATCAAATATCTGACCTATCGGGAATATCTTACGGAGTTCGATTTTCTATGGGAGACATTCAGCAGAGAATGTGTGCCGCGGGGAAGTTTCGACAAATTTATTCAGGGCGACAAAAACAAAAAAGGAACGACCACCGTTGACCGTGATTTTCTGGCCTCGCTCGACAAATGGCGGATCGAACTTGCCAGAAACATTGCCCTTCGCAACGATATTGATGAAGACGCACTCAATTTTGTGGTGCAAAACACGATTGATCGTATTGTTTTTCTGCGTATTGCCGAAGACAGGAATGTCGAGCGATACGGCAATTTACAATCCGTCCTGAAAAACGGCGATTGTTACAAAAATCTCTTTCGGTGCTTTCATGTTGCCGACCAGAAGTACAATTCGGGTCTTTTTGACTTTCAAAAAGATGCGATCAGCGAGAAAATTGTCGTTAACGACAAGGTCATCAAAAGCATTATTTCCGAACTCTATTACCCTGTTTGTCCTTACGAGTTTTCCGTATTGTCGGTGGAGATTTTGGGGAGTGCGTACGAACAATTTTTAGGCAAACAAATCTCGCTTTCCAAAGGCGGACGTGCCGCCATTGAAGAAAAGCCGGAAGTGCGCAGGGCGGGCGGCGTTTATTACACGCCGCAGTACATCGTGGACTACATTGTGGAAAACACCATCGGCAAACTTCTCGAAAACAAAACGCCGGGCGAAGCAAGCAAAATGAAAATCGTCGATCCGGCGTGCGGCAGCGGCAGTTTTTTGATTGGAGCCTATCAGTATCTTTTGAACTGGCACAAGGACTTTTACACGCGGAACGGAAAACCCGGAAAGGGCAGAAAAAGCGATACGCTAACTCCGACGGGCGAACTGACCACCGCCGAAAAGAAGCGTATTTTGCTCAACAACATTTACGGCGTGGATTTGGACGGCAGTGCCGTGGAAGTTACCAAACTTTCGCTTCTGCTCAAGTGCATGGAAGGTGAAACCAACGAGAGCATTGAAACGCAACAAAGACTTTTTCACGACCGCGCGTTACCCAATATCGATGCCAATATCAGGTGCGGAAACAGTTTGATCGACCTTGATTATTACGACGACGAACGGAATTTCGGCGAAGAGCGAAAGGTCAAACCGTTTTCGTGGCAAAAGAGCTTTCCCGAAGTGTTCAAACAGGGCGGTTTCGATTGCGTGATCGGTAATCCGCCGTATGGTGCGTTGTTGACTATAAACGAAAAAGAATACTTGACACAAAAATTTTCAGAAGTTGCAGACTTTGAAACTTCACAGTATTTTATTTCAAAGTCAAAAAAAATCGTCAGGCAGGATGGTTTCGTATCGTTCATTATTCCGAATACAATTTTGTTGAATTTATTTGCGAAGTCATTCCGAAGATTTGTCCACCAAAACTTTAATATCCGTAAAGTGGCCGATTTATCGAATGTTTCCGTTTTTGAGCAGACCACAGTAAGAACCATTATATTGACGCTCAAGAATTGCAGCAACGAAAACAACAAAATTTATTTTGAAAATTATTTATCAGGTTTTTTATTGCATCGTACAAATACAATAAAGCAGGAAGATATTGAATACTGGGAGACCTGGGATTTTAGTGCTTATGAGTACGGGACTCTTGTTAAAAAAATCAGGAAAAACACGATCCCGTTAAGCGAAATACTGGAAGTAAGCCAGGGTCTCATTCCGTATGATAAATATCGCGGACATGATGAACACACAATAAAAAATCGAATATGGCATGCGGATTTCAAAAGAGATAAAACCTACAAAAAAGAGTTAAGAGGCGGCGATGTAAAAAGATATTCTTTGATCTGGAATGGAAAAAGCTGGATAAGTTACGGCAATTGGCTTGCAGCACCGAGAAAACCTGAATTCTTTAAGGATCCCAGAATTTTAATTCGTGAAATAACGGATAGAGTCATCTGTGCCACATACACGGATAAAGAGTATTACAACAATCCCTCAATAATAAATTGCATTGCTCGCAAAGAGACGAAACTCTCACTCTACTTTATTTTAGGAATAGTCAATTCAACTTTACTCTCAAAATATCATACAATCATTTCACCCAAAGCAAAAAAAGGTTTGTTTCCCAAGATTCTTGTCAATGATGTTCGAAATTTACCATTCCCAAAAAATGCTTCTGAAAAGCAACAAGCACAGATCATCAAGCACGTTGATAACCTTTTACGCCTCAACCAGGAACTGCAAGCGGCAAGTTTGCCCCATCAGCGGGAACAGATTCGGTCCCGAATCGATTACTGTGAAGATCGAATCAATAAAATCGTGTATGAGTTATACGGGCTTACAAAGGAGGAAATTGGTCTCATTGAAGGGAATCCCTGAAGCGCCGTTCCTATTTCACCATCTCACCCGCCCACTTACCACCGTCAAATCCCAATGTTTTCACCTGCCTGTCCATTTACGCCGGAAGAATCGCTCAGCCTGGACGGTCCTCCGGATGTGATGGTTTCCATTACCGGTCGCACCTTCCAGTATCATCAGGGGAGCGGGTATTACTCGTTGCAATCACATCCTGAGGTACTTGCGGCGGCTTGTCAGGCAACGTTGCGTTACGGAATTTCGTCCGGAATAAGCCGTAATACGTTGACCGCGCCGCCGGTTTTCGATGTGGAACGCAAGGCCGCCGCGGTGCTGGGGATGAACCGTGCGTATTATTGCTCCACGGAACTCTCGACAAATCGGACGCTGTTGGAAACGCTCCTGGGAACATTCGATCATATTTTTATCGACGAAGCGGCAAACCGTTCGCTCTTCGACGCAATAAAAATATTAAAAGGTATCACAACTCCGCCTGTCCGCTTTGCCCATCGTGATGCGAACGACCTGAAAACACAATTGGATAAAACGCTCCGTCCGAAGCAACGTCCGCTTGTTTTGACGGACGGCGTCTTTTTTTCTCACGGAACAATCGCTCCGCTTGACGAGTACGACGTCGTGCTTGCCGAATACGGCGATGCCGCCGTATTTGTCGATGATTCGCACGGGTTCGGCATTCTCGGAGGGTACGCAAGAGGAACGCTGGAGTTTTTCGATTTTCCTCCACGCCGGGCCAATCGAACGCTCCAAGTGTCCGAAGGATTGTTGTCGGATTCGGCTTTCTTCTCCCCTTCGAAAAGCATTATGCCTCAAACACCGGTCCGGTATTATTTTTCGGCGATGCTCGGTCATGCAGTCGGCGGTTACGGCGGCGTTTTGCCGGGAAGCGAAACGTTTGTGCAACGGATTATTGAACGTTCGATTGACGAATCGGAACCACCGCCGACGCCGATGGTCGCAGCAACCGTCAAAGGACTGGAATTGGTGTTTGAGCAGACCGATTTGCGGTCCCATTTGAAGAACAACTCGCAATTGCTCCGAAAAAAATTACGAGGACTCGGAATCGAGGTTGGGGAAACGCCGCTACCGATCGTGACGTTTCAGCTCGGCTCCTCGTACAATATGCGTCGGATTCAGCGAACGCTTGCCAGAGAAGGAATTTTGATTTCGTATTTCCCGCGTCTGCCCGGTCTTGGGCCGGACGGTACGCTGCATCTCACCGTATTTGCAACCCACACGCCGGAACATCTGGATCGACTTGCGGAAGCCCTGAAAAACGAATTGTAAATGACTCAAAGTGTAAACGAATTGGTTATGAGGCTGGAAAAAGTGTTGAAATTTAAGGGCATCGGGCATAGAATTATGACTTGTTCGACTCTCTGCCATCGACAAGGAAAAGGTGGAAACCATCAGACCGCTTCTTCCTTTTTGCCGAGAATGTTGAAATTGTCGCACAGGTACAGGAATGCCAACAAGGAACCTGTAACAAGACCGAGCGCGATCGTTACTTCAAACAACGACGGGTGGTAAGCGACGCCGTTATCACGCCACATGCCGGTAATCACGACGTTAGCCCGGTTGAAAAACACGCCGAAACTCGCCAGGAACCCGTAAGCGATGAGCCAGCCCCGATAATTTGCCAGCGGTGAAAACACAATGCAAATCGGAATAATCACGCCAATAAGCAGTTCCGCCATGAAGAAAAAGCTCTCGAAACTGCCGGTGAAAAGTTGACCAATTTCGTTACGGTACGTCAAATCGCCGAACTTGACCGCCAGATAAACCACCATAAGTCCGCCGCCGACCCGGGCAAGGAAACGCATTGGAGCAACCGGAATCTTATGGCCGAGCATCTTGTCGGTAATCACGGATGTTACCGCAAGCATTGCCGGTCCCACAAAAAGCGACGTCATGAGGAAGAACAGGAAGATGAGCGGACTCCACCAAAGCGGATGCAGTTTTCCCGCCGCCAAAAGGTACAATGCGCCGAGCGACGACTGGTGCATCGTCGGAAGCATGACGCCCAAAATAATCAGGAGCGGCATAAACCTGACGAAAATCCAGTGGAATTGCCGGAACACTTTTTCCGTAATCACTTCGCAAAGTTCCAGAACCTGAACGATGGTGTAGGCCGAGATGCAGATGAAAATTTCGAACAGCGGCGAAGCGTGTCCCCAGGAATAGAACGGCGGCCAGAAGTTGAACCAGCGCCCGATTTCGAGGAACAATCCGCCGAGAACGAGCAGGTATCCGAGCAGTGACGCCAGCATCGTCGCTCTCGCAACCGGTTCGAGCCGCTTGATATTCAGGACGTGAACGAGAAACGCAGTTCCGTACCCGCCGCCGGCCAAAGCGACGCCGCTAAACACCGCCATCGCTTTCCAAAGCCCCCAGGGCCAACGGTCGTTCAGGTTCGTAACCGCTTCGAGACCCATGAGGAACCGGTAGCCCATCACGGCCAAGGCGAACAGCGTGAACAAAATCAAAGCGACCCTGACCGGCGTGAACAGGAGCGTCCAGCGTTCCACGTCAACACGGACGCTCAATTTCTCTTTGTTAAACTTGACGTTCCAGGGAATGCTCACTGCGTTCGGAATCGTCGTTTGGGTCGGATCTGTGTGTGTCAGGCTCATGGTGAATATCTAAAGGGTTGATCAATTAACGGTAAAGCTGGTTATTAATGGTTTGGGCTAATTGGTAAATGTCTGCAAAAGTTTATTCATTCAAAAATTTTTTCAAAATCTCTCAATGTAAGGATTTTTGTTTTACCAAGTCTTTTCAAGGCTAACAGGTCATTGTCTCCGGTGATCAGGTAATCGGCACCGCCGTCCTTCGCCAAGGCGAGGAGAAAATTGTCCTTGGGGTCACGACAAATGTTCACAAACGAACGTACATCAACAATCTCGACAACCTCAACAAGCATCTGAAGGAGCGTCTCAATGTGCAACACACCAAAATACTTGTGAAATTTGCGTCTTTTTGCCGTCGTTTCCAGCTCATTGAAAAGTTCTTTCGAAAACAAAATGTCAACCTTGTCGGAAAGGAGCAATCGCCTTATTCGTTGTTTGGTTGGTTCCGAGAGGAGAAAGCTAATCCACAGGTTTGTATCGACAATGATTTTAAACTTTTTTTCGCTTCGCATAACGCTCCGCTCTCACTTTTTTTACTTCCTCTGTGATCTCTTCCATGCTAAGCGGTTCCGGCATACCGTGTTTTTCCTGATGCCGCTCAATACTTTGCGACAATCGGTCAAGCCGGGTCCGAAATGATTCCCGTTTTCCAATACGGATCAATTCCACCGCGGCCAATTCCTTTAAAATCCGCTCCGCCTTTGGGTTGACGATTTCGACTTGCAGGGTTTTTAACATCTTTTTTTCATTTCCTCCAATTCGCGCTTCAGGTCATCGATTTTCTCATGTAAATCTTTTGTGGCACGTCTCAGGTCCTAAGTTTGATTCTTCCATCCTATTACTTCTTTTTTCGCAAATTTGTTTGATTCGCAATCTTACGATTGCGGCTCTGTATTTCTTCAAAATCTCAGTTGTTCGTGACGAATCCCCAGTGCTTGAGCGATCTTTTTCCGAAGGGAACGGCGAGTCAATTTTGGTAACGCTTCCCATTGGACATACTCCGCTTCCGAAATGCCGATTCTGTTTGCGATTTCCTCTGTTGTTTTACCGAGAAACTCCCGCCATGATCGTGCCGCCGAACAATTTTCTACAAGGACTCGCTGAGCAACTTCGTGCGGAACATAATCGTTCTGTTCTTTCTGGAAGGTAGCCAGTTTCGGTAATGCTTTAGTAAGTGTGCTCATCTCTTTTCCTCGGGTATCAAGGAGAAGTTTCATATCTTACATATTTTGACTGTATAGTGAGCTAACCTATTATTATCAAAGGAGTTATGGATATTCCTGATTTTCAAGTGTATTGAGTTGAATTCATTTGCTTCACCATTAAAACGTTGGAATTTCAAGTATTTATCCCCAATTGCCCATTTTAACACGCGAAATCACGGTCAACAGCAAAAAAACAGGAGATTCCATAACTTATTGTACCACAATGGGTTACAAACAAAATTTTATTATACAGTCAAAATATACTCCTCCCAATCATCGTCGGGTTCAAAAAAATTGTCCTTCATAATAATCATGCCTTTCATACATCCCGGTTGGGGATGAACCTTCTTGCCGTTTTCATCGTAAAGCGGCTTGCTCCAATCGGGATCGGCATCATTCGAGTCGTCCCAATTTTCATTTGCCTTCGGAAGCGAATCCACAAAACGCTCCACCTTTGGTAGCAACGATGGGGGCAACTTGGCGATTTTTTCGTAAAGTGCTGACACAGGCTCTTTTAGCGGCTGGTTAATGATTTCGTCATCGAGGTAGGCCGGGATTTCAGGGTGTTCTATCGCATAGGCAAGTCTCTCCTGGTATCGCTCCTCTGCCCGCATCATCACCGATGCAGGCATTTTGGTTACGTCTTCGATCCTTGCCGCCAGCTCTTCGGTAAGGGAAATCTCCGCCCGCAACAGTCTCTCAATAGTTTCAACAGAAGTTTTCATTCGTTCTGCCAGTTGAACGGTTTCCAAGCCCATTTCGTCGATTTTCTCCCGCAAAATGTTGCCGGGCGAACGGATGGTGATGTAGTTCGGCGTATGGGACAAACTCTGTTTTCGCTGTCTTGGTCCGGCTAAAACGGTGCTCATGATTCGGTTTTCTTCTCTTTCTTTTCCGCCGCTTTCACGTCGTTGCGCCGTGTAATAAAATACAAACCGGCGAGGATCAGACCCCAGATACCGCCGAGGATCGGGCTAAGGTGCATGAATTTTTCCGTATAGTGCGGCACCGACTGCTTTGGAACGTGCGTTCGGAAGCCGAGTTCCTTGAACGGCACGTCGGAAATGTAAATCCAGTTCGTTCCGCCCGCTTCTTTTTCGCCGAAAATGTGCTGGACGTATTTCGGGTTGTTGGCGATGATCTCTTTCGCCTCTTCCAGGAGTTTGTCGCTGTCGCCGAATTTCATCACGTTGGTCGGGCAGACGGTCACACAAGCGGGAGCTTCCCCCGTGGCGACACGGCCGCTGCACATCATGCACTTGGTCATTTTGGCGAACGTCTGGTCCCATTCGAACTTCGGGATATTGAACGGGCAACCGATCATGCAGTACCGGCAGCCGATGCAGTTTTGCGGGAAGTAGAGGACCGCTCCGCTTTCCGATTTTTGAAACGCTCTCGAAGGGCAGGCCGAGACACAGGCAGGGTCTTTGCAATGAAGGCACTGCTGTTTGACGAACCGCACCACCTCCTTACCGTCGGCGTCGTTGACGTTGCAGGTCCGAACGACGGTCCAGTTTTCGTCCGCCAGCACCGCTCCTTCGCCGTCGGTGGGAGATCGGTCAACCCATCTGTTATTGTTGTACATCTTACAAGCAACGGTACAACTGCCGCAACCGATGCACTTGGTCAAGTCTACTAATACGCCGTTCATATTTGTCTCCCGGATATGTAAAAGAATTGTTGTTTTTCGTCGTAACTTTTTAAAACCTGCTGTCTGCTATCTATTTCTTCGCCGTTAAATTCATACTCCGATCTGTGTAACCCGAGGTGTGTAACAGCTTATGGGCCAGGTGTTCGTTCGGGTCTTGGTCGATGTAGTTTTCGTACAGCGTCTTGATTTCCTGGTTTTCATGGCTCAAGCGAAGCGTCATTCTTTCGTCAATGCTGTAAATGGCGTTCGTTCGGTCTTTTCGTACATAATCCGAAGGGGGGAGCGAGGTTTTCGGCTGGCCGCCGCCGCTAATGCAACCGCCAGGGCAGGCCATGAATTCGATGAAATGCCAGCTTTCGGCACCGCTTTTAATCTGCTCCAGAACCTTTTTGGCGTTCGCCATGCCGGAAACGACGCCGACACGCACTTCGCCAACACCCGGCACGTCCAGTTTGGCACTTTTGATCCCGGTCAGGCCGCGAATCGGTTCCAACTCGTAAAGCAACGCCGGGATTTCCTTTTCGCCGGTGATGTAATGGTACGCCGTTCGCACCGCCGCTTCCATGACGCCGCCGGTCGCTCCGAAAATCGCCCCGGCACCGGAATATTCGCTCATCAGTTTGTCATAAGGGGCGTCTTCCAGAGCCGGAAGGTTGATTCCCCTGATCTTCAACGCCTTCGCCAGTTCCCGGGTAGTGAGAACCAAATCGGTGTCACGCATCGAAGGATCGCCGAGCTTGTTGGCCCCGGCGTTGTTCATTTCCGGTCGACTCGCCTCGAACTTTTTCGCGGTACACGGCATAATCGCGACGGAGAAAATCTTGCTCGGGTCCAGGTTGTTTTTCCCGGCATAGTAGGTTTTCACCAGCGGCGAAAGCATACTCATCGGCGACAGGGCCGTCGAAAGGTTCGGCAAAAATTCCGGGTAAAAATACTCGCAAAACTTGATCCAGCCGGGACAGCAGGAGGTGAACATCGGGATTGGGGCATTGAGTTCCCCTTTGATTCGCTTGACCAATTCCGTCGCTTCTTCCACAATGGTCAGGTCGGCGGAGAAATTCGTGTCGAACACCTGATTGCATCCAAGTGCCTTCAACGCGGCGACCTGTTTCCCTTCGACGTTGGTGCCGGGGATCATTCCGAACTCTTCGCCAAGAGCGACCCGGGTGGACGGGGCAGTCTGAACCACCACATGAAGGTCGGGATCGTCCAGTGCCTTGAGGAAGGCAAGCGTGTCGTCCCGCTCCGTAATCGCCCCGGTGGGACACCAAAGCGTGCATTGGCCGCAACCAATGCAAGGAATGTCGTCGATCAGGGGGAGTTCATAATGTCCCATGATCGCCTCGGCTCGATTGCAGACTTCGGCACATTGACCACACAGGATGCACTTCGAGTCGTTCCGCATGATTGACACGTTTTGCGGATCAATCGGAACACGACCGCGAAGCTGGACCGGAAAATTCCCGGTGCCTTCGTACTGTTCCGGCATCCAACCGCCGCCGCCGATTGGTTTTCCGCTGCAGCCACCGGCGTAAGCGGCGGCACTGGCCGCCAAGCCGACTCCGGCGATTTGCATAAACGACCGACGGGAAACCCCGGCTTCGTTGGCTTGAATCTCTGTACCCGTATTGTGAGGTTGATCTTGTTTCATGGGAGCAGGTCCGGATAGTGTGTAAAAATGAGGCATAAAATCAAAATTTGCCCATTCTATTAAGTAAAAATTTATTTATATGTACTATAAACTCCAAACGCAATTCGTCAAGTACCGGATACGGTCCGTCAACAAGTTCGCCAATAATAATAATGGCAGTCGGGAAGGGAGCGCAGCGCAGTGACCGGATTTCCCCGCGATTCGGTCCGGTCGCTTCACTCCGTTGCGCTCCCGGCTGCCATTTCATACAAACTTCTTGTTGGCGGTCTGTGCGGGGTCTCATCCGTTGGATTAGGGTTCCCGGAGTTTGGAACCGTCTTCGGCGATGCCGACGTCGTAGGCTCCGAATACCCGCATCATATCGATCAGGTCGCCGTCGTGAAACAGAGTGGTTTCTTTAAAATTCTCCGTCGAAAGATGGGCGAAGACAAATTCCCCCTCGACGAGCAGTTCGTCCCGGCGATGAGCCGTTACGCTTACGACGGCACCGCCGTCCCGCAGAGATTCGATTGTCGCACGATAAACCAAAAGATCGCCCGGAACGGTTTCCGTCTCGTGAAAGAGAATTTTGGGAATCTTGGCCAACACGACTTTCGCCTGGTAGCCAGTCGCTTCGCAGACGAGCAGGCCGCCGGTTTGCGCCAAACCTTCGATGATGAGCGAACCCGGCATGACGGGATGGTGCTTGAAATGATCGTGCATGTGATCTTCGGCAAGCGAAATCGCTTTAACCGCTTCCGCTCGTTTATGGCTTTCAAAAACCGTAAACCGATCGATCCAATACCAGTGCATTATGAATTACGAATTACGAATTGAGAGGGCAGTTGCCAGACGCCTAAATTTTATTTTCGACCAAAACACACATGTCCGCAACGGTGAGAATTTTTGAGATATTCTGGACCATCGGGTTCTTTTCGAAATCCCCAAAATCTTTGTCGGGCATCCGTTTTTTCAACTCTTCAAGACCGTTTGCGGTCAGTTTACCATCGACAACGTACCGGGCGTCGGACAACAGGTCCTCCGGAATCAATTCACTACGGTCGATTTTGATGGAGAATATTTTTTCAAGTCGAAAAACGATGTCAAGCAAATCGATGGACTCGGCTCCGAGGTCGTCAACCAACGTTGCTTCCATTGTTACTTCCTCTTCATCAACGGCCAAGGCTTCGACTAACGCTTCCCGAACGCCCGTGAAAACTTCTTCTTTCGTCGGCATGAACGATTCTCCAATCAAATTAGGTAGTGTTAAAGGTAAAAAATTCCGGCACCGCAGACAAGATGCCTGCGAACCATTATCCGGTTTCTTCCGGCGTCCATTCACTCCAAAGCAGGGCCAATTGGCCTTGGAGCGTATTCACAACCCGCCGGTTTGTTTCTTGACGATGTTCGCCGAGATTATAACGGATCAGCGTCAACTGTGCCCGCAAAGTCGTTTGGTCGTCAACGACCCCTTCCGCTTTCAATGTAACCGTCGTATCGGTCCACTCGACAATGTTCGCCGTAATCCGAATCGTTTGGCCTGGCTTGACGAATTTCCCGTATTTGACGTTTTTAGCTTCTTTGAGGACGACGATGCTGTGAGCAAAGCCGTCCGTTACTCTTACCAGCCACGCAGACGCCTGAGTCAACGCCTCAAGCATCAAAACGCCGGGCATGACCGGGAATTTGGGAAAATGGTCCTTCAGGTATTCCTCTGCCAACGTCAAAGATTTCGTTGCGACCACGGAATTCCCGGGGACTAACGATTCGATGCGATCGATGAGCGAAAAAAACATTGGCAACCCGATTCGACAAACGACTCTACACGGCTCTTAAAACACCAAAAACAACGAACTGGGGATTATACTTTTTTTTATTTGTTCTTTCAACCGGGGCCTTGAAAAGGGGTGTGCGGGAAAATTACAAGGCCCGCCGGACTTTTCGGGTCGGTTTGCCGAAGATCGGTTTTCCCTGCGGCGGACCAAAAGGATCGACAATCGTTGAATCGGTCGGTTTGGCAAACGCTTCAAAATCTCTGAGTTCCGCCCGTTTGAGAAGTCGGTCAATCCGCATCTCAATGCGTGTCAACTCGGAACCTTCCTCGGCAGTTACGAACGTATAGGCAACCCCGTCGCGTCCCATTCGCCCGGTCCGTCCGACCCGGTGAACGTAGTCGTCGCAAAACGTCGGAATGTCGTAATTGATAATGTGCGAAATCCCGGACACGTCGATTCCCCGTCCGACCACGTCGGTTGCGACCAAATAACGGAGCGTCCCGGAACGAAATTGGGCCATCACTTTGTCGCGGATCGGCTGGGCAAGATCGCCGTGAATCGTTGCGAGGCTGGTGAACTGCGATTCGAGCATCCGTCCGACGCGGTCCGCTCCCCGTTTCGTGCGGCAGAAAATAATCGCCTGGTTCGGCTCTTCCTGTTTGAGCAATTGAACGAGAGCGTCGTATTTCCGCATCTGATCAACGGTGATGTAATACTGCTCAATTGTTTCCACCGCGATTTTGGCGGAAAAATCGAGAATTTCCGGATCAATCATGTACTTCTTCGCCAGTTTTATCACCTGCGGCGGAAGCGTTGCGCTAAACAAAAGCGTTTGCCGGTTCGCCGGGGTTCTCGCCAAAATCTTTTCGATGTCCGGACGAAATCCGATGTCGAGCATTCGGTCCGCTTCGTCAAGAACGACCCAGCGGAGCAGATTGCACGAAAGAGCACCTCGTTTCATCAAGTCGAGCAAGCGTCCCGGCGTACCGATGATAATGTCAACCCCTTCGCGGAGCCGATGGAGATTTTTCGCAATCGGTTTTCCGCCGTAACACGCCGTAACACGAATGTCCCGACCGTACGTCAGTTTGACCGCTTCGTCCCGGACTTGTACCGCCAGTTCCCGGGTCGGAACCAAAATCAGAGCGACCGGAGAATTGCCCGGTTCACATTCCTCAACCCCTTCAATGAGCGGAATCAGGAAGGCCGCCGTTTTTCCGGTCCCGGTCTGCGCTTGGCCGAGCACGTCAACCCCCTTCATCACCGGTGGGATCACCCCAGCTTGGATCGGCGTCGGCTCAAGGTAGCGAGCGACCTTGAGAGCATCGAGCATCGTTTCGGAAATCGGCAACTTCTGGAACCCCGTTGGGGCAAATTCCATGTCGGCAGGGTCGGCATAACGCCCCGGCTTTGAAGGTGGATGTTCCCTCTGCGGAGACCGCTTGGCCGGAAGTTGCGAAACTTTGGAATCGGAAGGCCGCGAATCCGGCTTTTTCGTTTGCGGGACGGGTTTCTCTTTTTTGACGGCAGGTTGTTGCGGTTCTTTTGGAGGATCAGAAACAACTTTTTTGACCGTCGGCGGGACCGCTTTTTTATTCTCCTGCTTATTCTCCCGCTTGTTTTCCTGCTTGTTTTCCTGCTTATTTTTCGGTACAACGACCGGTCTGCTTTTTTCTTCCGCGTTTGGCTTTTTGTCCTGAACGTATTCCCTTTTTTCGGGATCCCAGCGTAATCTTTCACGCGGCGGAAGCGGTGGAATCGCGTACTGCGGATCGACCTGTTTCTTTTTTTTATGATCCCTTTGGAAAGAAGGGGGGGCATCCGCTTTGGGCTTCACGGCTACCGTTTTCTCGACGACTTTGTTTTGAGCGGCCTCTTTTTTCGGTTCCGTGAATTTGACGACGATTTTTTTGGGCGGAGCGGATGGTTCCTTAACGGGCCGCTTGACGTAGTCCCGTTTGGGTTCGATTTTTTCTTTCGGTTGAATCGCTACGGACGGTGTGCCTGGCGACTCCGCAGTGCGAAGCGGTGTTCGCCCGTAACTCGGCAGGGTCAAGTCGTCATCCCAATCGTCGGAATGAAACAGGGTTGACGGTAAGGCTTTACGAACGGGCACCGCCTCGGATTTTTTGGGAGCGGCCCCTTTCCGGGATTCCACTCTGTTTTGCGGAGGGGTGGAGCCCTTGTTTTTGCCTTGCTCCGGTTTTTGAGGCGGAGCCGCTTTGGCGGTCTTTTTGGCGACCGGTTTTTTCGAGGCTACGGAAGCATCGGAACCTTTCCAAGACGATTCCTTATCGAATTTGGACTCGTTGCCGCCTGAAACAAATCCCCATTCGAAATCTTCGTGAATGGAGTTACGATGCCGTCTTGGTCGGGAAGGTTTGGGCGTACTTGCCGTAGCTTTGTCCGAATGGGGAGACGATTGAGTGGAGGATTGCTGTCCGCCCGATTTTCCGTACCGAGCTTGTTTTTTTTTCATTCGAGAAATTCCTAAAACGCAGAGTACCGACTAAGGAACAGTATAAAAATAACAATGGTAGCACAGTGACCGGATCAAACAGCTGGGAAATCCGGTCACTTCACTGCGTTACGTTCCCGGCTGCCATTCACAAAGTGCGGTTGCCATTTTTATACTGTTCCAAAAAAGACAATTACGCCGTGTTTATACCATTTTTTGGAAGATGTTTCCAGTTGGGGGTTGAGTTTTTGTCAGGAGGATTGCAAAGTCGCTTTTTTCCTGGGAACGCAGGCTTCCAGCCTGCCAGTGAGTTCGTAGGCATCCTACCTGCCTGCCTGCCTCGCAGGGCTGGCAACCTTCGCGCAGGCTGGAAGCCTGCGTTCCCAGGGACTTTGCAATCCTCCTGGAGTTTTTGTCAAGTGAAAGTATTTTTACAAGGTAAGGTTTTCGCATTAGACAAAGTATAGCGGTTCCAAAGGAAAAAATGCCTTGTTGCACGGATAATTGTCGATAAAGCGACGAGGTATCGGTCAAAAACTTAAAACCGTTTGCAAATGAAAATTGGTCTTATTGCCGGTCGGGGCAAGTATCCGTTGTACTTGGCCCGGACACTCAAAAATTCGGGACACCAGGTTTACGGTCTCGGGATATTGAACCACGTCGATTTGGAATTGAAGCAATACTGCGAAGCTTACAAAACAATCGGCTTGGGGCGATTGGGGGCCGCCCTTCGCTTTTTTCGGAAGCATCAGATTGCTCATGCAACGATGGCCGGGAAAATCGATAAAAAACTGCTGTTCAATCCGTGGTTTTTGTGGAGTCAGCTTCCCGACTGGCAGACGTTTCGTTTGTTTTTGCCGATGTTTCTGACCCGGAAGAAAGATTGCAAAGACGATACGCTCATGTTGGCAATCGTTGATGCGTTTGCCAAAAACGGTATCACCTTTCTTCCGGGAACCCATTTTGCCCCGGAGCTTCTCGTGAAACGACAAAAATTGACCCGACTCGGCCCGACTTCCGCCCAATGGAAAGATGTCTGTTTCGGTTGGCAACTCGCCAAAGAAATGGGACGGCTCGACATTGGCCAGAGCGTTTGCGTCAAAAATCAAGCGGTGCTCGCCGTGGAAGCGATTGAAGGAACCGACGAATGTATCCGCCGCGCCGGTTCTTTGTGCACGTCCGGCGGGTTTACGGTCGTAAAAGCCGCCAAGCCGCAACAGGATATGCGATTCGATGTTCCGACGTTCGGGCTGAAAACAATACAAACGATGTTACAAGCGGGGGCTCGCATCTTTGCGATTGAAGCGGACAAAACAATTCTTCTCGACAAGAAAGAGGTGGTTGATTTTGCCGACCTTCATAAAATCGCAATTGTTTCCATTACCGAAGAGGATACCCGCTTGGAAGCCAGCCCTTTTCCTCCCGGATTTCCTGCAGTTGAACTTTTCGGCGAAAGAATCTGAGTGGTCGGAGGTGCCGCTCAGTTTCTCCTTGTGATTTCCACCATCATTCCGTCGGTTTCCGATACGTTCAGAACACGAAAATTCAGGTTGCCGAAGAGAAGTTCGTCTCCGGGATTCGGGAGCCGCTCCAAGTGTTCCTGGAGGAAACCGGCAATCGTTACGTTCGACAGCGAAGGAAGTTTCACCTGAAACGTTTGTTCCAAACGCCTCAAATTCGTCAGGCCGGTCACATGCCAGACGTCGGGCGCGACTTTGGTGATCGGCAAGCGGTTCAACAACCGGCGACTGCGGCTCGATTGATGTCCGAAAATCGAATCAAAAATGTCTTCCCGCGTCAACACTCCGATTGTTGCACCGTATTCATTGAGAACGGCGGCGACCTCTTTGTCCTGCGATTTCAAAATGTCGAGCGCGTCGGCAACGGAAAGCGTCCAGGGAACGTAAACGACCGGAGCACTGTTTTCGTCCCAAACGGCGTTCCCGATTGGCGTTGTGTTTGTTTGCCCGATTTTTCGTAACGAAACGGCACTGGCGAGTTCTTCGTTTTCCTTTTCGGAAATCAGAATGTATCCGGTTCGGGGCAGTTCGTCCTGGAATTCCTCCATCACCTGCGCAAACGTTGTCGGCGGAGTGAAAAAATGCAGGTGCGACCGGGGACACATCAATTCCTCGACCCGCATCTTCGAGAGTTGCACGATATTTTGTAACACTTTCTCTTCCTGACGCAGAAGGGTCGCTTCTTCTTTGGAAAGTTCAATCGCCTGTTCCAGATCATCGATCCGGAGATACGGTTCCTTTTGAATATTGGGGAAGAGAAGCCGTGTCGAGAGGCGATTAACGACGTTGAAAAACACGAGAAGCGGTTGCAGCAGATTCACCAAAAACCGCAAGGGGAACGCACAGAAAACCGCAATGGGTTGCGACGCAAGAACCGCTGTGTTTTTGGGAAGGATTTCGCAGAAAACGATCAGGATGAAAAGAGTCCCGACGCCGCAGGTTCCGGCCAGTGCATACTGTTCCGCTTGCTGAAGTTGGAGAACCAGGACGGTCGAAAGGGTGAAGTACAAAAAGTTGACGATCAGATTGCCCAGCAGAATCGACGTCAACAACTGTTCCGAGTTTTGCAGAAGCGAATAAGCGGCCTGCGAGAACGCGTTTCCTTCGGACAATTTTTTCCGGTCCGCATGTCCGAGCGAAAAAAACGCACTCTCCGACATCGAAAAAAACACGGACGCAATCATCAAAAGCAACATGATGAAAAGCGTTACGGGATAGTGGCTCAAAAGATACAACATGGAATCATTTTATTCCGTTCTCCCGGATTTGGCAATGCTTGTTTCAAAAGTCCTTTTTTTAGTCCTTGCGAAAAAAGACGCTCTTGATAAAATGGGCGTAGCCGTGATTTTATGTGGTTTTTTCAGGTAGGTTTTTGAAAGCGAGAATCAGGAAGATAAGGAACAGTATAAAAATAACAATGGCAGCCGGGAACGGAGCGCAGTGAAGTGACCGGATTTGCCGTTTGATCCGGTCACTGCGCTGCGCTCCGTTCCCGGCTGCCATTCACAAAGTGCGGTTGTTATTTTTATACTGTTCCTAAGGTTGTTTTGTCAGGAAAAATAAGGTGGAAATAAGGTTGTTTCCCCAGTTTTCGAAACGAAAAACTACCTAAAATCACGGCGACACCCTCACTTATCACTCATCACTCATCACTAACCACTTATCCCCCCATTTGTTTACGGTTTGAGTTTATAACATGATAAAAATTGCGATTCTCGGAGCAACGGGCTACACGGCTTTGGAATTGATCAAATTGCTTCTTCGGCATCCCGGGACGGAGATCGTCGCCTTGACGTCCCGGGAAGAACAACGGCCTGTGTGTGAGGTTCACCCGTCGTTGACCGGACAACTTGATCTGCAACTGAAAAATCTTTCCTCCGCAGAAATCGCCGGGCAGGCCGAATGTGTTTTCAGTTGTCTGCCTCATGCTGCGAGTGCGAAAATTGCCGTTGAACTCCTTAAACACGGCGGTTGCAAAGTGATTGATTTTAGTGCGGATTATCGGCTTGATACTCCGGCGGTGTTCAAACAATGGTACAACGAGGATCATCCCGACCCGAAGCGGCTTGGAAAAGTTCCTTACGGTCTGCCGGAACTGTTTCGCTCCCAGTTGACCGGCGCGTCGCTGATTGCCAATCCCGGTTGCTATCCGACTTCTGCGATTCTTCCCACCGCTCCGCTCATTCAAAAAGGGGTGATTCAGCCGGAGGGAATCATTTTCGATTCGAAAAGCGGAGTGTCCGGGGCCGGACGTAAACCGAAACTCAACTTCCATTTTCCGGAATGCAACGAAAATTTCTCCGCTTACGGCGTTGGAACGCATCGGCATTGGCCGGAAATCGAGCAGATTCTCGCCCGTTTCACCGGACAAGGGACGAGTGTGATTTTCACGCCGCATTTGGTTCCGATGGATCGCGGCATTTTGACGACGGCGTATTGCGTTCCGACAAATCCCAACGTCACGCAAGGGGAGGTCGAATCCGTCCTCCGGGATTTTTACGCGAACGAACCGTTCGTTCAAATTGTGGAGACGTTGCCGGGAACGAAAGATGTCAGCGGAACGAATCGGACGCACATTGCCGCCCGAGTCGTTCGTGACCGTGTGGTATTGGTTTCCGTGCTTGACAACCTCATCAAAGGGGCCTCCGGAGCCGCCGTCCAAAACTTCAACCTGATGTTCGGATTTCCGGAAACAACGGGACTGGTTCACTGATTTTTTTGTGTTATTTCCACCCCAAAAAACTCACGATGGTCAAGTTGTTTGCGGCTTGTTCAATCCGACCTCGCTTCTGCACGGGGCAAAGCTGCAAACGAAAGCGAAAATTCCACGTTTTGTTTTACATCACGCTCGGCAAGTACAGGGGCAGAGTGATTCATAGGAGTTGAGTCTCCTTCGGCATATTTTTCCCGAACGCCGCCCGCGTTGACAAAACCATCTCCTTCCAATTCCATCGTGGCAAGCAACCACTCCTTTGTAATCGAAGGCTGAAACATCGTTTTGCTAAGGGCGCGAAATCTCGAACGGAACATTCCGCGGAACCGTTTGAAAAACACTCGTCCCGCAATTTTTGGACACCCTTATTTTTTGACAGTTTCTTAATTTGACTGTATAATAAAATTTTGTTTGTAACCCATTGTGGTACAATAAGTTATGGAATCTCCTGTTTTTTTGCTGTTGACCGTGATTTCGCGTGTTAAAATGGGCAATTGGGGATAAATACTTGAAATTCCAACGTTTTAATGGTGAAGCAAATGAATTCAACTCAATACACTTGAAAATCAGGAATATCCATAACTCCTTTGATAATAATAGGTTAGCTCACTATACAGTCAAATTAATTGCGTTTCTCAAACAAAAGGTCCAAATCGGTTTTCTTCGTGTTCGGGTCTTCTTCGAAGGGAAGCGGTTCTTTTTCCTGCGGGGCCGGCAGCAGATCGGTCGCATTGTTCGACCCCGGTGGTGGAGTTGCCATCCCCCAGTCGCTCTGCGACGGTTCCGGAGTTTCTTTGAATCCGCCATCTTCCGCCGTTGCCTGTTGCCACGGAAGTTTCGGCTTGGCGTCCTCACGCATCTGCTCCAGCTGCGATTTGACGCCAGCCGGATTGAGTGCCATATTCACGTTACAGATTTCCGCAGCACAGGCACACGGATTCCGGTTGCAAAGTTTACACGCATAAGCGTAAGCGACCTGTCCCGCAAGACCGGGAGCCGTACAGGTACAAGGCTGATTCATACACTGAGCACAAGTGTACCGAAACGTAAACGGCCTGGCGTATCCTCCCAAAAGCGACGGATTCGACGTTTCCTTGTAGTACGGGGCCGGATTGTAGTAAATCGGGAACCGACTCGCCCCGTTGTTGAACCGATCCGTAACAAATCGCGACGGCGCGGAAAACAACTTCGGCTCATTGTACGGATTGTAAATCGTTTTCGGACGAATACCGACTTCCTGGTGTCCGCACGGCTCGTGATTCAAACCGGAATTTTCACGACACCAGTCGCAAGTTCCGCACGGTTCGCCGTGAATCGTGTTGTCGCAACGGTTGCACGAATTTGTCCGGTTCGGTAATACGCAGTTCCGCTCAGCCCTGTACAAATCGCATTTTTCGAACACAAGACAGGACGGACATTGGCCGCACGGTTTGTAGAGTTCGCATGTTTCTCCATGCTTGCATTTTTCGCAAAAACCGCACGGAATCCGTTCGACACGTTCTTTGCAGATCGGACAGGCGATACCGCCGCTGGTGTTACCGAATTCACGGTACGGGGCGTGTCCGAGTTGCCCTTTGCACATTTGACCGTGAATACACGGACGTGCATCGCCGCAACAGGAACAAAGCGGAGCCGGTCCGACACGGCTTTCCGGATTGCAGAACCGGCAGTCGTCCTCACCGCAACCGCACAAAAACGCACGCATACATTTCGGACAATGCTCCAACCCGTCGCAGTACGTCGGTAAACTCGTTGCGACGTTCGTGTGTCTTGCCATAATTTTACGGCTACGAATGATCGGGGCGTATCCTTCACGAAGCTGTGCCCGCTCGGTCATTGTTACAGCGCGACCGTTGGACCAAACCTTCGGGGCTGCCTGGCCCGGAGCGTAAGGGGCGTTGAGAACTCCCGCGTCCGAAACCAGACCGTAGCGAAGTGCCCGGGGCGGTCCGGTTTTGAGCAATTCCGCAACATCGTCTCCAAGCGGAATCTCCGGATCGCCTGCAACCGGATGAAACCTTTCCGGAAGCGGAAACGGCGTCAAGTCGTAAATCGTTTCGTCCTTCGAGGCACTTCCCGGAATCGGGGCAAAAAGATTGTACCCGTTTAATCCGGCTTCCAACGACAACCCTTGTTCCCGTGGAAGTAAAACCTCATCGTCAGTTTGGTATCTTCGTTCGACTCTCGGAGCGAGAATCGTTTTTTCGAGCGTATCGAGAAATCCGTTTTCCGATTTCGGCGGCGTAAGTTGGGGAGCAAGTGTCGGGGAGTCGATATAATCGCCGGACTGAATTTCCAAGGTTTCCAGAACGACCTCCTGGTTGATCGGAGCGTTGATTCTCGCTCGGGAAACACCGGGATACCATGCCGAAGGGGTTACAGGATAAACGGCGGTTCCGGGAATCGGACGTTTCGGTTTTTCGACTTCACCGGCCCGGAATCGGGATTCTCCGGGGAGCGGTTTGCTGATCCCGGTGAAATGCTGCGGCGTAGCCCGTCCCCCTTCGCCGGACGAAACACCGACGTGTTGGCCGGGAGTTCCCTTGGACGGAAGCGGCTTGACTTCGTCCGATTGGGACTGCCCAAAAGCGAACGAGAAAACCGAAAAAAAGAATAATGTTATTAAATGAGACCGAATTTGGCACATACCCCATTCTCCCGAAAAACAGGACGACTCGACACGACGAACCGGCAGAGCGAGACTCTACCCCGTAAAAACTGGGGAATCATACACCACTATTGATCGAAAAGACTACGGAATCACTATTTTTCGACAAAAAGCAAAGATTTGTTTTTCAAACATCCCAAAAAATCCGTCTAATCGTTTTAATTCACTCAAAGTGTAAACGGAACATCCATGAAAATGTAAGAACTCAAAGTGTAAACGAAATGATATTGAAACCGGAAAAAGTGTTGAAATTTAGGGCATCGGGCATCGGGAATCGGAAATTGGAGGAAGTTTTTCACTTATCGCCTTGGGGCCACTGCAAGAGAACTGCATTGTTCAAAATGGATAGAAATTGAGGGCACCTCTGGGAACGCAGGCATCTTGCCTGCCCCCGGGTTCGCAGGCTTCCAGCCTGCCTCGCGCAGGCAAGATGCCTGCGTTCCCAGGGACTTTGCAGTTCTCTTGGAGCTTCTGGTGAAATCTACAAAACGGATATTGACAAACGCGAGGGGGCTATCAATACTTGCAGATGCGTCTGCACCGCACTGGGTGCGGTGGCCAAAAGACCATTTCTCATTTTCGACTTTTCCCCATGAAAAACACGCTTGCCGCTTTGCTTTGTTTCATCCTATTTTCGTGTTTTGTTGTCCCGGCCTCGGAAATTGAGACTTTACTCGCCGTCGATACGTACGGGCAAGGAAACGTCCAGGCTTCTGCGGCCTGGAAACAGCTTGTCGCAGGCGATTCGGCGGAATTGCCGAGGCTCTTTGAGGCGTTTGACCGCTCGACGCCGCTTTCGGCCAACTGGATTCGTACCGCCGCCGAGGTGATCATCCGGAAAATCATTGACCGCCCGTCCGGTAAGGCGGAATTGGAAGCGTTTTTGACGCAGTTTATCCTCAACCGGGATTACGCTGCCGTCGGTCGGCTGTTTGCGTTGGAAATGCTCGAAACGTATTTCCCACCGAAACTCGTCGAGTCGCTCTTCAGTACCCTCCTTACCGATCCGTGTGGCGAAATGCGGCGTCCGGCAGTCGCCTTCGAGATCGACTACGCGAAAGGGCTATCTCCGGCGGTTGAGGTTAAACAGTTGCAGGAAGCACTCCGTTACGCTTACGATTACGACCAAGTGGACTTCATCGTCAACCGAATCGCCGAGCTGAACGAGAAGGAAAACCTCGGTCTTGACTTTGACCAAGCGGTTGCTCGCGGCTTTTTAGTCGATTGGCAAGTCGTCGGCCCATTCGACAACACCGACGGGAAAGGGTTTCATACGGAATACGGACCGGACCGGCTGTTCCTCGAGGGTTTTACCGGACCGTTCGAGGGAAAGCATGGACAAGTCGATTGGAAACCGGCCCGGCCAACCGATCCGCTGGCGATTTTACAGTTCAACGCCCTCTGCGGCAGGGAGAAAAACGTTTGTGCTTATGCGACCGCCGAAATTGATTCGGAGACGGCCCGGTCGGTCTCGTTTCGCGTTTCGTCCTTCAACGCCATTAAAGTCTGGGTGAACGGAAAGCTACTCGGCGTCCATGAAATCTATCACGGACACGAAGAGCCGGACCAATACATTATGCCTTGCGACCTGCCGCGAGGGAAATCGCGGATTCTCGTCAAAGTCTGCCAGAACAACCAGCCCCAGGAATACGCTTGGGAATGGCGGGTGAGGGTGAGGGTTGTCGAAGAGACGGCAGACAGCAGACGACAGACAGCAGGAAAGACGGCAGACAGCAGACGGCAGACAGCAGAAAAGACGGCAGACAGCAGACGGCAGACAGCAGAAAAGACGGCAGACAGCAGACGGCAGACAGCAGGAAAGACAGCAGACAGCAGACGGCAGACAGCAGAAATTCTGCCGACTGCCGACTCCTCTGCCGTCTGCCGTCTGCCGTCTGCCGACTGGTTTTCCTTTCGCGGTCCGCTGGGGAATCCGGTGCTTGAAAACGTTTCGGAAATATTGACGCAAACGCTTGACGCTTTTGACGAAAGGAGCGTGTTATGGAAAACACCGCTTCCGGGCACCGGACCGTCAAGTCCGATTTTGGTCGACGATTTGGTCGTGGTGACGGCGGCAAGCGGTGTCCACCAAAAGCGGCTTCACGTTATCGCCGTCGATAAAAACAGCGGTGAAAAACGTTGGGAACGAACCATTTTGGCGACCGGTTCGTTGCTCTTTCAAGCGTTCGGTGGAATTGCCGCCAATACGCCGGTTTCAGACGGTAAACGGATTGTCGCCATGTACTCCTCAAACGATGTCGTCTGTTTCGACCTTGAAGGAAATCTTCTTTGGACCCGGGGACTCGCTTATGAACTGCCGAATCTTCGGATTGATACCGGCATGTCGTCTTCGCCGGTGATTTTTGGGGACCGCGTTTTCGTCCAGTGCGTCAGCCAGGGGGAAGCGTTTTTCGCCGCTCTTGACCTGAACACCGGAGCCGACCTCTGGCGGATTCCGAGAAAGAAGGAACAAATCTGGAGTTCCCCGGCGATCTGTCCGCTCCCGCAAGGCAATCCGCTGGGACTTGACGCCGTTCTTCTGGTGGTCGCCCGGGAAAAACTCTCCATCGTCAACCCGATTACCGGAGAAATTCCCTGCGAGTACGGGCTTGGGGAATATGTGACCAACGTGAACACGATTACTTCTCCGACCGGAATCAACGGTGTCGCTTACCTCCAGGGGAACGGAATCCACAAGATTGATCTGTCGCAGTTCCCCCCAGAGCCGGTCGCTGTGAAACCGGTCGCTCTGGAACCGGAATGGATCGAACCGGGAATACGCATCGACAACCCGTCGCCGGTGATTCGTGGAGAGAAAATCTATTCGATCAAAGCTCCGGGAATTCTGATGCAGAACGAAACGGAAACCGGCGAAACGGATTGGCAAATTCGACTGGAAGGGCCGTTTTGGATGACGCCGATTATTGCCGGTGATCATTTAATTGCGTGCAACCACGGCGGCTTGGTTCAGGTCGTCGCCCTTCCCAAGACAGACGACGAAAAGGCGAGGATTGTCGGCACCGTCCAGTGGGAACCGCGATTCCTTGCAACGCCTGCCGCCGACGCCGACGCCGTGTATTTCCGAACGGATACGTTCCTGCGCAAAGTCGGAGGGAAATAAGGGTGAGGCCACAATCCGCTCTTTCTCGTTCGCGGCACTGTACGAAAATTGAAAAAACACTTCCAACCGTCCGGCTATTGCACCCACATTTTCGTCGAGACGCCGGATTTGGAAACTTCTTCGTAGGCCGGCTTCGACTGCGGTTGCGGGTTCGGATTGGTGTTCGAATCGATACGCCACGGTTTCTCGTTTGGCGGTCCCTGGCTGCGCTGGACAACACTCAAAAGCCGACCCGGCGTCTTCATCCAGTCGTCCATGCTACTTTGAGGTGCCGGAGAATCCGATTCTTGTACCGAAATTTCCGGGACCTCGGGAGCAGGCTCGTAAGAACTTGCGGCCTTTTCCCCGGTGGTGTTGTTCCAATCCGTTTGCGGTTCACTTTGATAGGCTTGACTGAATCGGGGCGAAAGCGGAATCGTTTCGGTTTTTCGTCGGCGTGAATCGACCGGAACGTTTTCCGCCGGAACCGGTTGTTGATACGAGGCTTGCGTGATTCCGTACGATTCCTGTTCGCGTCCGGCGGCCAGATTGATGCTCGTGTCGTCGGCTGCGGCGGCGTCCTGCCGTTTCGGACCGGGTAGTGTCACCACCGCAGGCGGGGAGTAGATCAACGTCGTCGTTTGGCCTGATTTTTTGAACTCGTGGAACACGGCCCAAACTTGCAGGTCCATTTCCGGGTTGCCGAGTTCATCGACCGGCACGAAGAAATCGTAGCCGTTGAATTCCAGACCGTCTTTGCGGTAAAAAGCACCAAGATTTTCTTTCTTGAAAATCGCCTGTCGAACGGGAACGCTTCGTTGCGGCAGCGGATCGTGTGCGTCGAAGAGGAAGATTGTCAAATCGCCGTTGACCTTGATCGGTTCGCTTTTGTTTTTTTCGCCGTAAAACTGGATGCGTCCTCCGACGCCGCGCAGGGGCATATCGCCGTTGGGATTCGTTTGCGTGTAACATTGCCAAAACGCGACCATCGACCCCGGCGTTTTCGGACGTTCGTGGAACAACGCATTTTTTGGCACCACGCTGGTACAGCCGACGCACAGGAGAAGCAGGAAGGGGAAAGTGTATTTCATTTTAGGGCATAGGGCATGGGGCATAGGAATGTGCGATGCTTCGGAGCTAAAACCTAATTTTCACCTTATTTTCTCCGGGGTCGAATAAGGTAAATAAGGTTGATTTTTTGGCGTTTCCGGACTACTGAGGTTGTTTTGTCAAGAAAAATAAGGTGAAAATTAGGTTGTCCTTTCAATCCCCGATTTCCGATTTCCGATTTCCGATGCCCAATTCCCGATGCCCTATCTCCTCCCCGGCGGAGTGGGCATTTCCTGCAGGCTTTCCAGCGGGGTCGGGACCGTCGGGTAGAGCGGGGAAACGTCGCCGTTGACCGGTTGTTCCGCCATCGGTTCCCATATCCGTACATTATTTCCGGTCGGCGAACCGTGCATCTTGATCACCTCCTTGAGACTCCAGTTGATCTTGGCCGCTTCTTCCCGCTTGATCCGCTCGGCATCCTCGGAGATTCCCCCCTCTTCCCGGTACTTGACGATCTGCGGCGTCAAAATAATGATAAGCTCCTTTTTCTGGATGGCGTCATATTTGTACTGAAACAGTCTCCCCAGGACGGGAATGTCCGCAATAAACGGAACACGGCGATTGACGCAAAGCGTCTCCTTGCTCAACAAGCCGCCGAGCAGGACCGTTTCATTATTCGACGCGGTTACGTTCGTCCGGGTCGTGATTGCGCTGACTTTCGGTACGTTATACGTCTTGCCGGTACCGTCCGGGATTGGTGTTCCGTCTGCGGCACTGCCGACGCTCGATTTTTCCACGCCGATGTCCATCACCACTTTCCCGTCCGGACTGATTTGCGGCTTCACCATGAGCATAAGACCGACTTCTTCCCTTTCGACGTTCTGTGTCGTGTTGTAACCTCCCACAGTCGTTCCACCGGCGAACGAAACCCGTTCCCCGATCAGGATGAACGCCATCTGGTTGTCCATTGCCATTATTTGCGGACGGCTGAGCACTTCCAGTTTTCGTTTTTCCTCCAACGCACGAATGAGAACGCTGACCGATTCGCTGTTCGCGGAAAAGACCATGCCGCCGAACCCGGTTTCCGAGCCGACACGTCCCAGGTTGAAGTTCGATAAAATCTGTGGGGCCACCGTGCCGGTGTAGGGGGAAGCCATATTGTTCCCGATGGATTCGGTCGGATCATTATTGAACAGAAAACCGGGCTTGCCGCCCAGACTGCGATTGAACAAGATGGAATCCTGAAGTCCGAATTCCGCACCGAATTCGTTGTTGTTCGAAAGGGTAACCTCGGCGATCAACACCTGGATCACGACCTGGTCCGGCTGCCGGTCCAGTTTCTCGACCATTTTCAGGATTTCCTCAAAATATCTCGGTCTCGCTTCAATCACGAGTGAGTTTGTCTTCTCTTCCGGAACGACGATGAGTGCTTCTTCAAACTGGAGAAACGTACTGACACCACCGCCGGGAGCTTGTTTGAGGACGGCCTGCTTTGCCTTCATGTACTCATTGATCGCTTTGGCCACATCAACCGCCTTGGAGTTTTTGAGCGGATAAACCCGCTGAATTCGTTTCTCGGAATCATCCTTGTCGAATTGGTAGACGAGTGCCTGCACCATGTTAAGCTCATTTTTGGAGCCGATTGCGATGATCGTGTTGGAACGCGGTTCGTTGATAAACCGAAGCGGCACGAACTCTTCAGAAGGTTTGGCACCAGGCATTTGCGCCCCGATCCATTGTCCGCTGCGAATCTGGGCCGGTATCAGTTTGTCGAGAAGATCATACACGGCCTTGGAATCGCTGTAGACGAGCGGTATGACCCGCATTTCCGCAGTCGGAACGGGACTGTCGAGCAGTTCGATCAGCTTCCCGATGAGCGGCAGCGCATATTCCGGGGCGGTTACGAGGAGCGTGTTTTGCTGCACATCGGCATTGACCTTTAAGTTGGCAACGATTCCCGATTCGATGAGACGCCGTTCCCCTTCGTCGAGCGTTTCGAGAACAAACGACGGAGTCGAAATATCCTCTTTTCCCGGCGCAAGGATCGCTTCGAGTTTTGTTTTAACATCGTTGGCCAGGGAATTGTGCAACCGGAATTGGCGTATCTGCAATTTCGGACCGCTTTCGTACAGGTCGATTTTGCTGAGAAACTTTTCGATTTCTCTCAGGTCGTTCGCTCCGGCGTGAACAATGAGCGAGTTGGTTCGGGTATCAACGACCGTCTGAATTCGCGGCATCCAGCCCCAACCAAACCGGGGCGGTGCTGGCGGTTGCGGTGGCTTGGGATACATTTCTTTGAGAAGGCCGGAAGCGTAGGTTGCGGAAACGTATTTGAGCCGAATCACTTTCCAACAGCTTCCCGGTTCCACAAGCGGCGTGTCCAACGCTTCGATGAGCTTGAGTATCTCTTCAAACTGAGCCCCCCAACCGGCGACCATCAACGCGTTCGGATTACGGAGTGGGAAAAGATTGAACCTTCCCCGCATTCTCGAAAAGAAGAGAAGGTTTGTCATGTCGAACAGCATCTCGTTCATCGAAATGCAATCGGTGTTTTTCAGGAAAACGACCTTCCATTGCGATTTCGAATCTTCCATGAGCTGTTCGATGTCCTTAATCATCTGCTGAAGCCGTGTGGATTCGGCGGTTGTCCCCTCGAACAGGATAATATCCAACTCCGGAAGAACATTGATGTACATCGATTGCGGAATCTGAAACCCCGGATCGCTGGAACCGGGAACTTGTTCGTAGCCGTACGTGCCGCCGGCAGGCATACCGGAAAGGTCACTCGGACCGCCGATCCCTTGATCGAAAGTACCTCCTCCCCCTCCCCCCTCCAGCAAACCGGGCAATTCCTGTTGCAGTTTGTAGGTAACCCGTTGGATAGGGGCGTTGCTGGAAAACGGTGTCGTGGAGCGATACTGCGAACCATATTGCGAACCATATTGCGGGGAAGGTGCTCTTTGTTCGAACTGAGGAACCGGTTGCGCCGCCAAACCCTGCAACGAGTCGCGAACGTGAGATATGGGGGATTGTAAGGGGGATTGCATGACGAGTGCATCGGCAAACTGTCGAAGATGCTGTGTCTGCTTTCCGCCGATGGGGAAAATGCGGCGGTCCATCCCTTCCGGGACTTTCGGACGGTCGATCATTCCGATCAACTGGAGCATCTGTTCGCAAAGTCTTTTGTCCCCTTTGAGAAAAATTTCACGCCGGTCGTAATTCAATTCGACCTGAACCGAGCGGGTGCGTTCTTCGGTCTGAATCACGTATTCGTAAACGGCGGCCCCGGTCGTTTGCTTTTCTTCCCCTTCGACCGGCGGCGAAATCCGGGTGTACCGTTTTTGTTTTTTAAGTGCCTCACAAAGTTTCGCGTCGATCCAGCCGACGGACACTTTCGTCGGTTTGTACGTTCGGTCAACGATGTCGAAATCGTCCGGCTTGTACTGATATTGGGAGATTTCGGCAAGGTTGCGTTGAAATTCGCTCGGCTGTTGCGTCGGCGGAAGCAAAACGCTCATTTCCTGAAGCGTCTCGCTGAATTGCGTTTGTACTTCTTCCGGAGCGAGCACGGCGACGCTTAGCAATTGGCTTTCGACGTAATCGGTGAACACGAAACTGACCGTCGGATTGTTGCCGAACCGGCGGTTTAGTTCCGCCTCGAACGCTCTGACATCGCGCACGGCGCAGCGGTAAACCTTGCCTCGCGGCGGAGAATGTTCCGTTTCCGGTGTCCGTGTAAAGGCGTCAATCGGGGAAAGCGTCCCGACGGCGAGAGTCGGTTTGATTTCCTGCATCCGGGGAATGAACTTGTCGGCCATTTCGATGGCCGCAAGCGGGCCCATGACGGTCAGCTCATTTTTTTCCGTATCGACAAACTGCTTGGTATAGCGTTTCAGGTCGTCCGGCATCAATTTTTCCAGACGTTCACGAATCTCCTCCGCGGAAGTACGTTCGATGTGATACGTTTTCCAGTGAGCTTTTTCAAGGTCTTGCTCAGCGGGACACAGCACTGCCAACAGGAGAAACGCAATCGGCAGAACCCCGCGTGTCAAACAATTTGACATGATTTCGAGAACTTCTAGGAGTAAAAAAATACAAAAATCGCGGATAAGACGCGGATAGTAGTTTTTTTCCCATTCTAATTCAAGAGCAATTTTCGGAAGATTTTAGCCGCCGCGCCCTGTACGGCGACACAGGGCGCGGAGTACCGGCTAAAAAAGAGCAAAGATTAGCGAGTTACTAACCAATGAATTCCTCGATCAAATCGAACGCTTTTTCCAGCGTTTCCATGCTCGTTGCAAACGACGCCCGAACGTATCCTTCGCAACCGAAAGAACTTCCCATGACCGTCGCAACGCATTTCTTTTCCAGGAGTTCCTGGCACCATTGCGTGGAATTGTCGATCTGCACGTTGCCATATTTGCGTCCGAGGTGCTTTTTCACGTTGAAAAACGCATAAAACGCTCCCCCCATTTCCGGGCAACTGAATCCGTCGATCCCGGCAATTCGCTGTTTGACGTAATCCCGGCGTTTGGCAAATTCCTTGAGCATGTCGCTCACGCAGGTTTGGTCCCCTTGAATCGCGGCCAAAGCGGCGTATTGGCTGATGCTGCACGGGTTCGACGTTTCCTGCGATTGGAGTTCCGCGATTTTTTTGGCGACGTCCATCGGGGCAATCGTCCAACCGATTCGCCAACCGGTCATGGAATACGTTTTGCTGACGCCGTTGACGAGAATCGTTCGGTCCTGCATTCCCGGACGAATCGTCGCGGTGCTTGCGAATTTGCCGGTGTAGACGAGCCGGTCGTAAATTTCGTCTGAAACGACGCCGAGGTTCTTTTCGAGCACGATGTCCGCCAGTTCGCCGAGCTGTTCGGGAGAATACATCGTTCCGGTCGGATTCGACGGGTTGCACAGGAGCAATAGTTTCGTTTTCGGCGTAATCGCAGCCCGAAAAGCATCCGGTTTGAGAAGGAAGTTCTCGGATTCCTTCGTTTCAACGATCACCGGAACGCCGCCGGCGAGTTTGATAAGCTCAGTATAGGAAACCCAGTACGGAGCGGGCACGATCACCTCATCGCCGGGATTGATGACTGTGGTGAATGCGTTGTGCAAGGCGTGCTTGGCACCATTGGCGATACAAACCTGGGCGGCGGCGTATTCGTGTCCGAACCGGGACTTGTATTCGGCGACAACGGCGTTCTTCAATTCCGGGATACCGCTTGCAATCGTGTATTTCGTGTGTCCGGCGTTCATTGCGGCGTTGGCGGCGTCGCAGATATGTTTCGGCGTTCGGAAATCCGGCTCACCGACGCTCAGATCGTAGACGGTCTTCCCTTGGGCTTTCAAATCTTTCGCCTTGGCAGCCATTGCAAGCGTTGCGGACGGTTCCATTGCCTGGACTAATTTCGAGATGGTAAACATGGTTTTTTACTGGTAAAAGTGGGAGGAATGGGGGCACAGGTGCCTTGTCCACATGAACGGAAAAACAAAACCCCCTTATTATACAGACCGGAATCACTGTTCCTAGAGGGGGAACTTACAGAGGCGCACATGACCGGATATTCGTTAGCGGCGGGGCCACCCAAAGTTAGCGGCCAAGACGATTGCAAAGTTTAAAAGCCTCCTCACCAAAATCTGTGGGTGGTTTTTTAGTAAAATGAAGCTAACTGCTTTTGTATCAAATACTTACAACTGTTTTTGTGGCCGAGAAAGTGAGGTTCAAATTTGACAGAT
>Ga0209628_10000210_pt1 | contig 34455 bp, 31 predicted proteins | sample TergutCu122P4_FD_187285 | JGI IMG/M metagenome (GOLD analysis project Ga0209628, IMG submission 187285) | Cubitermes ugandensis P4 segment gut microbial communities from Kakamega Forest, Kenya - Cu122 P4 (SPAdes) (version 2) | ecosystem: Host-associated > Arthropoda: Insects > Digestive system...
ACACCTACCGCGAAATATCCTCCTGCTCCAACTTCGGCGCCTTCCAGGCCCGCCGCATGCAGGCGCGTTTCCGCAACGACAAAAACAAGCCGGAACCGGCGCACACCCTGAACGGCTCCGGCCTCGCCGTCGGCCGCACGCTGGTGGCGATCCTGGAAAACAACCAGCGCGCCGACGGCAGCGTCGACATCCCCAACGCGCTGCGCCCCTACATGGGCGGTCTGGAACGGCTGGAACCATCGCGCTGATGCTTTCAGCGTAGGCACCCCGCGCCCACTACGGGCCGAACGGAAAATCCGGCAGCTCGAACGGCGGCTCCGCCAGCGGCGGCGGCTTCGGCGCTGGCGGCGCGGCTTCGCTGCGGCACAGAATGTCGTAATAGCTGCGGATGTTCTCGACCAGGATCACCGCTTCGCCGCCGCGCCCGCGGCCGGCCTTCAGGCGCTGGTAGTAGCGGGGTCTGGCCAGCAGCGGCAGGATGCGTTTCATCTCGTACCAGACATCGGGGTCGGCGTTGAGCTGCCGGGCGATGGTGCGCGCGCCGTTCATGTGGCCGGGGCCGATGTTGTAGGCGGCCAGCGCGAGCCAGGTGCGATCCGGCTCCTCGGCTTCTGCCGGCAGCGCGTTGCGCAGCATGCCGAGGTAGCGGGCGCCGGCCAGGATGCTCTGGCGGGCGTCGAGGCGGTTGCCGACGCCGAGGCGGTCGGCGGTTTCCTCCGTCAGCATCATGATGCCCCGGACATTGGTGTAGCTGGTGGCGTTCGCATCCCAGTGCGATTCCTGGTAGGCGAGCGCGGCGAGCAGGCGCCAGTCGATACCGGTGACCGCCTGCGCCGCCTGGAAATGCTCGCGCAGCCTGGGCAGCGTCGTTTCGATTTCGCCGAGGAAGCGGGTCACGTCGGCCTGCGTCAGCCGGCGGACGTGGCCGAAATAGCGATCCTCCAGCCTCTCCAGCGTGCCGTCCTGGCGGATGCGCCCGATGAAGGCATCGACCCTGGCGGCCAGTTCGGCATTGGGGCGCGGCCCCAGCAGCCAGACGACGGGCTGCTCGTCGCTCAGGCGCAGCGTGGTGCGCAGGCTGGGGACGAACTGATTGGCCAGGCCCTCCAGCCGGTCGTCCATGATGACATATTCCACCTGCCGTTCGCCCAGGCGTTCGAGCAGATCGAGAATGCCGCCCTGCCCGACCTCGGCGATGGTGATGCCGGGAACGCTCGCCGCCAGTTTGCGCAAGGCGTCCGCCTGCCGCGAGCCGGCCATGACGTGAATGGTCTTGCCGGCCAGTTGCCCGGCCTCGGTGATCGGCAGCGAGGCTTCGTGCTGGGCCAGCACGTCGCGCGTCATGAACAGCGGCTGCGACGCCGCGATGCCGCCGCCGGGACGCGGCGACAGCCAGGCGGCGGCCAGATGATAGCGGCCGCTGGCGACGGCGCGCTCCATGTCCTCCGGGCTGACGATTTCGTAACGCACGCCGACGCCGAGTTCCTGCGCGAAAGCCTCGGCCAGATCGCGCTCCAGCCTGCCGGCCGCCGGATCGTCGTCGCCGCCGTGCGTCAGCGGCCCCGAATGCGTGAGCACGACCAGATCGTGCTGCGCCGGCGTCGGAAAGGGCAGGGACGCCGGCTGCCAGTCACCACAGGCGGCGAGCAGAAAAATCGTGCCCAACAGGAAGCGTCTGGTTGCCAGGAACATCGGTTGTGCTATCATCCCGCCCGCTTCGGAGAGGTGGCAGAGTGGTCGAATGTACCTGATTCGAAATCAGGCGTACTGCAAGGTACCGTGGGTTCGAATCCCACCCTCTCCGCCAGCGATTCACAGACAGGCACCCCGCGGGGTGCCTTTTTGTTGCCGCGATGCGCCGGGTCGCAGGCTGGGGCCTCACTGTACCGCGATAGCGCGCGCGGGGCCAGACGGGAGCGCTTACCGTCAGGGCAATCGCGTTTACCCCGGAGGTATGCGCAGCAGCGGGTGCGGGGCGGGTGGAAAGCCGCTCCGCAGCCCTACAGCGGCGTCAGCCTGGCGTATTCGAGGGCCAGCCATTTCATGCCGCTGGCGCCGAAATTGACTTGTACGCGGGCCTCGGCGCCGCGGCCTTCGGTGGCGATGATGACGCCGATGCCGAATTTGGCGTGTTCGACGGTCTGGCCGATGCGCAGGCCGCCGGCCGGGGCGGTTTCGTATTGGCCGCCGCTCCAGGCGGAGGCCGGGGCGCTGGCTTCGGCTTTGCGGTTGAGTTTGCGCAGCAGCGCTTCGGGGATTTCGTCGAGGAAGGCGGAGGGCACGCAGTAGCGGGTCTGGCCGTGCAGCATCCGGGTCTGCGCGCAGGTGAGGTAGAGGCGCTGGCGGGCGCGGGTGATGGCGACGTACATCAGGCGGCGTTCTTCTTCGATGCCGTCGCGCCCCTGGTTGACGGAGTTTTCGTGCGGGAACAGCCCCTGTTCCAGTCCGGTGACGAATACCGCGTCGAATTCCAGCCCCTTGGCGGCGTGCACGGACATCAGTTGAACGGCTTCCTGCCCTTCGCCCGCCTGGTGTTCGCCGGCTTCGAGCGAGGCCAGCGTGAGGAAGGAGACGAGCGCGCCGGCTTCGCCGATGGCGCCTTCGTCGTCGATGAAGGTGGCGGCGGCGTTGATGAGTTCGTCGAGGTTTTCCAGCCGTTCCTGGCCTTCTTTTTCGTTGCGGTAATGCGGGGCGAGGCCGGATTTTTCGAGGATGTGCCCGACCACTTCCGGCAGCGGCAGGCCCTGGGTTTCGCCGCGCAGTTGTTCGATCAGCCGGACGAAGACGCCGACCGCCTGGCCGGCCTTGCCGCCCAGCGAGGCCGCCGCGTTGTAGAGGCTGGAATGGCACTGGACGGCCGCCGCTTGCAGGCTTTCCAGCGAGCGGGCGCCGATGCCGCGGGCGGGGAAATTGACGACGCGCAGAAAGGCGGTGTCGTCGTCCGGGTTGGCCAAGAGGCGCAGGTAGGCCAGCGCGTGCTTGATTTCCTGGCGCTCGAAGAAGCGCAGGCCGCCATAGACCTTGTAGGGGACGTTCCTGGTGAACAGTTCGTTTTCCAGCGCCCGCGACTGGGCGTTGGAGCGGTACAGCACGGCGATTTGCAGGGGCGACAGGCCGTCGCGCACCAGTTCGCGGATTTCCTCGACCACGAAGCGCGCTTCGTCGAGGTCGGACCAGGCCTCGAAGGCGCGGATCGGCTCGCCGTCGCCGGCGTCGGTCCACAGATTCTTGCCGAGGCGCTCGCGGTTGTTTTTTATCAGCGCGTTGGCGGCGGCCAGGATGTTGCCGTGCGAGCGGTAATTCTGTTCCAGGCGGATGACGTTGGCGCCGGCGTGGTCGCGCTCGAAATCGCGCATGTTGCCGACTTCGGCGCCGCGAAAGGCGTAGATGCTCTGATCGTCGTCGCCGACCGCGAACAGGCGCGCGCCGCCGCCGGCGAGCAGCAGCAGCCAGTCGTATTGCAGGCGGTTGGTGTCCTGGAATTCATCGACCAGGATATGACGAAAGCGTTCCCGGTAATGCCGCCGCAAGGCTTCGTTCCGGTGCAGCAGTTCGTGGCAGCGCAGCAGCAGTTCGGCGAAATCGACGACGCCTTCGCGGTTGCACTGGTTTTCGTATTCGGCGTAGAGCGCGACGCGCCGGCGCGTGTAGCTGTCGTAAGCCTCGGCCTGCGCCGCGCGGATTCCCCGCTCCTTGTGGGCGTTGATGAAGTGGCACAGTTCGCGCGGCGGGTGCTTTTCGTCATCGACGCCGAGATTTTTCAACAGGCGCTTGACCATCGCCAACTGATCGGCGCTGTCGAGAATCTGGAAGGCCTGCGGCAGCCCGGCTTCGCGGTGGTGGGCGCGCAGCAGCCGGTTGCACAGGCCGTGAAAGGTGCCGATCCACATGCCGCGCGGATTGATGGGCGAGAGCGCGGAGAGCCGCGCCGTCATCTCCCTGGCCGCCTTGTTGGTGAAGGTCACGGCCAGGATGGCGTGCGGCCCGGCCTGGCCGGTGGCCATCAGCCAGGCGATGCGCGTCGTCAGCACCCGCGTCTTGCCGCTGCCGGCGCCGGCGAGAATCAGCGCGTGCACGGGCGGCAGCGTCACCGCCTGCAACTGCGGCGGATTGAGGTGGTCGAGAAGATCGGACATGGCGTCAAGCCCCGGAAAAAACGGTTACCAACAGTTACCAATGGGCGAATGCCAGCCCAGCCGGGCGATTGGCGCGGGCCATCGCCTGCTTTGATGCGTCGGCGTGAAAAAAATCACTGGAAATCCTAAAGATGCGAAGTATACTTGCCGAAAATATATTGCAGTGCACAAAACCTCTCGCCCACAAGGCGAACCCCCAGCAAAGGCGGCCACCCCGCCAAGCCATAGGAGAGCAACACCATGAAAAATAATCTGACCGCACCCAAAATCCTCCCCTGGATCGCCCGCCGGGCCGGCATCAGCGACGAGCTGGCGCTCAAACTCTGGCGGCGAGCCGTTTCCGAAGCGGAATTCCTGACCGGCAAGACCGAGGGTTCCGATTACTGGAGCCTGGTCATCGAACGCTTCCTCGATATCGTCGAGGACGAAGTCGGCGAGGCGCCGCAATATACACCGAGCCTGGCGCCGCGCCTGTCCTGGATGTGGCACCACCAGAGCCGGATGTCGCAATTGTCGCTGATGGCCGCCCAGAACGCCTACTATTTCTGGCGCAACGCCTGGCGCCAGATCGCCGCCCGCAACAAGCTGGCGGCGTAGGGCGACGACAGCGCGCGGGGCGCGCCAGCCCCGCCCCGCGCGTCATCTGTTAAAATGCTGAATGTTCAAGGGAAAGGCCGCCGCCTTTCCCGTTTCTTTTTGCGGATACGACGATGACGGCACACATTATCGATGGCAAGGCGCTGGCCGAGGAATTGCGCCAGGGTTTCCGGGCGCGCGTCGAGGCGCTCGCCGCCAGGGGGAAGAAACCTGGCCTCGCGGTCATTCTGGTCGGCGAGGACGCGGCCTCCCAGGTGTATGTGAAGAACAAGGTCAACGGCTGCCTGGCGATCGGCATGCACTCGGAAAAGATCGTCTACGACGCCGCCGCCGACCCGCAGACGGTGCTCGGCAAGATCGCCGAACTGAACGCCGACCCGGCCATCCACGGCATTCTGGTGCAGTTGCCCCTGCCCGCGCATTTCGACGAGGACAAGGTGCTGGAAGCCATCGCCCCGGCCAAGGACGTCGACGGCTTTCATGCCGAAAACGTCGGCGCGCTGGCCCAGGGCAATCCGCGCTTCATCCCCTGCACCCCCTACGGCGTGATGAAGATGTTCGAGAAGGGCGGCGTCGATCCCGCCGGCAAGGAGGCGGTGGTCATCGGCCGCTCCAACATCGTCGGCAAGCCGATGGCGCTGCTGCTCATCAATGCCGGGGCCACCGTCACCGTCTGCAACTCGCGTACCCGCGATCTGGCCGCCCACACCCGGCGCGCCGACATCGTGGTGGCCGCCGTCGGCAAGGCGAAATTCGTCACCGGCGACATGCTCAAGCCGGGGGCCGTGGTCATCGATGTCGGCATCAACCGCCTGCCCGACGGCAAACTGTGCGGCGACGTCGACACCGCCGGCTGCCTCGAAATCGCCGGGCAGATCACCCCGGTGCCGGGCGGCGTCGGGCCGATGACCATCACCATGCTGCTCGCCAACACCATCGAAGCCGCTGAACGCCAGGCGGGCATCCGATGAACGCGCCGCCCAAACCCCTCGTCGGCGTCGTCATGGGTTCCGATTCCGACTGGCCGACCATGCAGGCCGCCGCCGCGATCCTCAAGGAATTCGGCGTGGCCCATGAAGCCCGCGTCGTCTCCGCCCACCGCACCCCGGATCTCCTGTTCGACTACGCCGAAACGGCCGCCGCGCGCGGCCTCAAGGCCATCATCGCCGGAGCCGGCGGCGCCGCCCACCTGCCCGGCATGCTGGCCGCCAAGACCACGCTGCCGGTGCTCGGCGTGCCGGTGCAATCGCGCGCGCTGTCCGGCGTCGATTCGCTGCATTCCATCGTGCAGATGCCCAAGGGCGTGCCGGTCGCCACCTTCGCCATCGGCGAGGCCGGCGCCGCCAATGCCGCGCTGTTCGCCATCGCCATGCTGGCCGTTGAGGACGCGGCCCTGCTCGACAAACTGCAAGCCTTCCGTCAGGCCCAGACCGCCAAGGCGCTGGCCATGACGCTGCCGCCAGCATGAGCGCCGCGAATTCGCCAGCCATCCTGCCGCCCGCCACGCTGGGCATGCTCGGCGGCGGCCAGCTTGGCCGCTTCTTCGTCAATGCCGCGCACGAGATGGGCTATCGCGTCTGGGTATTCGACCCCGACGAGCACAGCCCCGCCGGGCGGATCGCCGAGCGCCACATCCGCGCCGCCTACGACGACCATGCCGCGCTCGAGCAGTTCGCCGCCGGCTGCGCCGCCATCACCACCGAATTCGAGAACGTCCCCGCCGCCACCCTCGACTACCTCGCCAAATACGTTCCGGTGCGCCCCTCGGCCGCCGCCGTCGGCGTCTGCCAGAACCGCATCGGCGAAAAATCCTTCCTGTGCGACAACGGCCTGCCGCACGGCCCGTTCATCGCCGTGCACAGCGAAGACGACCTGAAAAACGCCCCCGGCGAACTCTTTCCCGCCATCCTCAAGGTCGCCCGCTTCGGCTACGACGGCAAGGGCCAGGCCGTCGTCGACAACCTCGCCGAGGCCCTGCTCGCCTTCGCCCGCTGCAACGGCGAAGCCTGCGTGCTCGAACAGCGCCTGCCGCTCGACCGCGAAATCTCCGTCGTCCTCGCCCGCGCCGCCGATGGCCGCATCGCCTGCTTTCCCGGCGGCGAAAACCAGCACCGGGCGGGCATACTCGATATCTCCATCATGCCGGCGCGCGTCAATGCCAGCATGAAGGTCGAAGCCCAGGACATCGCCGCCAGCATCGCCGAAAAACTCGATTACGTCGGCGTCCTGGGCGTCGAATTCTTTGTCAGCAAAGGCCGGCTGCTGGTCAACGAAATGGCCCCGCGCCCGCACAACAGCGGCCACTACACCCTGGACGCCTGCGTCGCCGACCAGTTCGAGCAACAAGTGCGCGCCCTGTGCGGCCTGCCGCTCGGCGAACCCCGCGCCCACTCGGCGGCGGTGATGGTCAATCTGCTCGGCGACCTGTGGCGCGGCGGCGAACCGGACTGGGCCAGCCTGCACGCCGTGCCCGGCCTGAAACTGCACCTCTACGGCAAACACCACGCCCGCCCGGGGCGCAAGATGGGCCACTTCACCGTCATCGGCGGCGACGCCGAGGCAACGCTGCAAAAGGCCCTCGCCGCCCGCCGCGCCATCGGCATCGAGGATTGATTCCATTTCCACTTCAAAACGACAAGAAAACGCCTCAGAAAATCGTCATTCCCGTGGAAGCGGGAATCCACGGGTGTCGCTCCCTGTAGCGCCGAATGGATTCCCGCCTGCGCGGGAATGACGAAGGGCACGGTTATCGCATTGAAATAGAAACGGAATGATGCCCCCCTCCGAAGCCGACTTCCAGCGCGCCGTCGCCCTGCTCTGCGCCGGCGAGTTGGTCGCCATCCCCACCGAAACCGTCTATGGCCTGGGCGCCGATGCCGCCAATCCGCTCGCCGTCGGCAAAATATTCGCCGCCAAGGGCCGCCCGGCGGATCACCCGCTGATCGTCCACCTGGCCGGCCACGACGCCGTCGACCACTGGGCCGAGCAGGTGCCGAACGCCGCCTGGGAACTGATGGAAGCCTTCTGGCCCGGCCCGCTGACCCTGATCCTGAAAAAACGCCCCTGGGTGCCCAAAGCCGTCACCGGCGGCCAGGACACCATCGGCCTGCGCGTCCCCGGCCACCCCGTCGCGCTCGAACTGCTGCGCCGCTTCGCCGCCAGCCGTGGCCAAAGCGGCGCCCCTCCCGGTATCGCCGCCCCCTCGGCCAACCGCTTCGGACGCATCAGCCCCACCACCGCCGCCCACGTCGCCGAAGAACTCGGCCAGCGCGTGCCGCTGATACTCGACGGCGGCCCCTGCGCCGTCGGCATCGAATCCACCATCATCGACTGCTCGCGCGACGCGCACACCCCTGTGGTGCTGCGCCCCGGCCACATCTCCCCGCAGCATCTGGAAACCGTGCTGGGCCGCCAGCCAGCCATCGCCGCCGCCAGCGCCGACGGCGCGCCGCGCGTCTCCGGCTCGCTCGCCGCGCACTACGCCCCGCAAACGCCGATGCGCCTGGTCGCCAGAGACAGCCTGCCCGCCCTGCTCGCCGCCCAGCAGCAAGCCGGCAAGCGCTGCGGCCTCATCTGCACCGCCCCGCCGGCCGCCGCGCCGAGCGCCGCGCGCATCCTGCCCGCCGACCCAGGCGCCTACGCCCACGACCTCTACGCCGCGCTGCGCGACATGGACCACGCTGCCCTCGACCTGATCCTCGTCGAATCCCCCCCCGCCCACCCCGCCTGGGCCGCCATCATCGACCGCCTCAACCGCGCCGCCGCCGGCGCGGGGCAAGGCAGGGATTGACCACGGCGCAAGCGCAAGCCCCGGCATTCATGCCGGGGTCAAGCGAGCCAAGCCTTTTCTCGGTGCCGAAGGCACCCCAAACTCGTGGCGAGGAAGCCTCGGCATCAATGCCGAGGAGACTCACGCCGGAATCGGGAAACCCCCGTTTGTTGGCAGCGCCGGCTATCGACAACCGGCGCAAAGAGCTTTGCTCATGACTCGATGAGTGGATTGCGCACACGCAACGCGGGGAAGCGGCTGAAATCGCGGTCCGCGCTCCATAGTTCGCGTATGCCGTGGGCCAGGCACAGCGCCGCGATGCGAGCGTCGTGCACCATTGGGCCTTGCAGTCCGGCCTTGGCAATCAGGTCGCGCAGGCGCGGCCAATGTCGTTCGTTTTCCGCGAGCAGGTGCAGCGAAGGCGATTCGAGCCACGCTTCGATCTGCCCCAGCGCAATCTCAACCGGCGTCGGCACGGCATGGATGCGCGGATGGGTAACGATGCCGTAAAACTCATGCAGGCAGGGCCAGGGGATGGCCCAGGCGCGCTCGTTTTCGGCCAATCCGCGCAGCAGGCGGGCGGCGGCGGCGTGAAAGCGGTTTTCTGCGCGATGCGCGTACACCAGCAAATTGGTGTCCAGGGCGATCATCGAGCGCGCCTTTCGTAGATCGCGTCCCGGATTTGCTCCCAGGAGGCGCTCTGGAATTCCTGCGTCAGGCCGCTGCCGCCATCAAAGCTGGCATCACGCAAGCTGAATTTCGGCGACTGCCGCTTTTCCGTCAAAATCTTGCGCAGCGCCTGCTCGATCAATGCCTTCATGGTTATGCTGCGGCTGGCCGCATAAGAGCGCGCCTGCGCCAGCAGGGCATCCGGGAGTTCGATGGTGGTTTTCATATGGGGCTGCCGTATCGTGCGATATGGGCGCCCATATTACCCGACGAGAAGGCAAATCGGGCAACTTCACCCCCGTTCAACCGGTCAATGCGCTTTGCCTGTTGCACCCCACTCCATCGTCATTCTGCGCGCAGCAAAGCGTAGTCGCAGAATGACGACGGGCACTATTGTTGTCGTCTTGAAGTAAAAATCGAATAACGCCCCAAACAAAACGCCCGGCCAACTGGCCGGGCGTTTTTCCTTGATCGAAGCTCGATCGAACCTTCACCCCATCATTCTTCCTCGTTCGGGTCCTTGTATTCCTTGGGCAGCTTGTGGGCGATGCCTTTGTGGCAGTCGATGCAGGTCTGGCCTTCCTCTCTGGCCTTGGTGTGCTTGCCGAAGCGGGTCTGGCCCTGTTTTTCCAGGCTCATTGCGTCGAAGCTGTGGCAGCCTCGGCAGGTCATCGAGTCGGAATCCTTCATGCGCTGCCATTCGCGGGTCGCCATTTCCATGCGTTTGGCCTCGAACTTCTCCGGCGTGTCGATGTGGCCCACGATTTCGCCCCACACGTCCTTTCTGGCTTCAAACTTGCGCAGAATCTTGGGGATGAACTTGTGCGGCACGTGGCAATCCGGGCAGGTGGCGCGCACGCCGGAGCGGTTGGTGTAATGGATGGTCTTCTTGTATTCCTCCAGATTGCCCTTCATCGAGTGGCAACTGGTGCAGAATTCCTGCGTGTTGGTCATTTCCAGCAAGAGGCCGAAGCCGTCGCCGACGATGATGCCGCCGAGAAGGCCGACGATCAGCAGCGTCAAGAGCGTGCTGCGCATCGGGTGGAGGTACCAGTCGTTCCACCGCCTGCGGAAGAAGCCGGGTTGTTTGTCGTTTCCGCTCATGTCGTTTCCTTAGTGAAAGTAGAACTCGGTGGATCGAAACCGCCCTGCGGCCTCCGCCCCCGTTCGGTCATTGCGCTGCGTCGCGGGATCCATGCGGCATCTGGATTCCGCGACTGCGCTTCGCTCCGCGCAGAATGACACGCGGAGGGGGCGGGGTTTTCCCCCTTCCCCTTCAAGAGCCTGCCCCCGAAGGGCTTCTTGTCGGGGGGGAAGGCCGGGATGGGGCTGGCCGCTGCGTGTCGGCGGGCGATCAACCCCATCCCTGTCCGCCCCCCCACCCCCATCCCTCCCCTTGAAGGGGAGGGGCGCGGAGAAAAGTGGAGGGCCTTGGCGGGCGGTTGATGGTTATTGGAAGGAGTAGCGATAGGCGAGGTAGACCATGTCGACGTGGTAGTTCGGCTCTTGCAGGTTGGTCGGGAAGCCAATCGAGTGACCGGCCTCATAGGCGTAGTACCAGTAGTCGTTGGACTTGAGCTTCTGGTAGAGGTAGCCGGCGCTGAAGCTGGAAGTCTTGTCGTACTGGTAGGTGGCGTCCAGACGCAACTGGGTCAGGATGCTCCTGATATCCGGCGTCGAACCGTTGGCGGTTGAGGTAAGCGTACTTCCCTTGACCCCTCTCGTCTTGTACCAAGTCTTGTTGTCGCTGTAGCTGAAATCTTCCTTGAACACCAGCTTGCCGTGCATCAACTGCTGCTTGCCGAACAGGCCGACCGAGTTGTCCTTGTCGTTCAGCTTGTCGCCCCAGATGTTGTTCAAATTGGCATTACTAGTGCTGGAGCGCATGTCGCGGTCACGTCTCTGGAAACTTGCCCAAGCGCCATACGAGGTATCCGCCGACGGATTGAAGTTGGCGAAGAGGTCGAAACCGGTCGTCTTGCCGCTGCGAACGCCAATGGTATCGGCATCGTAATAGTCATCCTCGGAATGGCGCGCATTCAGGCCAAGCTCGACATGGTGAGAAACCTGCCAGGTGACGCCCGTCTTGACCACGTTCTGCCGGCGAGAACCCTCGAAGAAGGATGTAAAACCCGGTGCATTGAGATGGTTGGTGCCAGTCTGGAGTATCGGCGCCCAGTATTTGGAGACATCCGCGTCGCGGTCGGCGTAGGTATAGCTGGCGTTGAAATTGACCGTATCGAGAATGGCCAGTTTGTAACCGGCGATAAAGCGGTTCTCGTCGCTCTCCGGCACCTGCACGCACTCGTTTCCTTGCGCCGCCGTGTAAGCCTGCCCTGGCGCTGTTTTGAAGAGCTTGTCGTTACACCAGCGTTTGATCTTCTCGTATTCATAACCGAGATCAACCCGCTGGCGCTTGTCGATGCGCCAGGTCAGCTTGGCATCGAACTGCTGGCGCTCGTTGCTCAGCGGGGCGTTGACACGGCCACCGGCAGTCGCGCTGGTGGGGTACCAACGATAGGCATCGGTCTTGTTGTCGCGCTCGTTGTACTTATAACCCGCAGTGAAGTTCAACGACGACGTGAACTGGTGGGTCAGTCGGAGATCGGCATGGGTGTTGCGCACATCGCCATCGAGATCGTTTCTGGGCAAGGTCACCGTGCCGCTATAGCTGTCGGCGAAATTCTGGGTCTGGTAATTCCGGCTATAGGACAGGCCGCCAGTCAGTTTGGTCTGCCGGCTAAAAATATAACCGCCGGCAAGATTGATCTGATGGAAGCTGTTGTCCGGCGGCTGGACACCGATGTAGGTAGCGGTGTTGTTGGCAGAATTATTGTATGTAATCAATGCCTTGTTGTCGTTGCTGAACAGCGAGTTGCGGTACTCCAGGTCAGCATAGGCGCTATCGCCGACGTAACTGAGCGCCACATTGAACATGTTGGTCTGGTACTCCGTCGGATTCATCAACAAGGAGCCGCTCCCGGAGGAGGCGTTGGCGCCGAACAGCTTGGCGCCCGATTGCTCGATGCGCTTGAAGCCGATCTTGACGCCCCATTCATCGTTGAGGGCATAGCTGCCGTTGATGCCGTAGTTCTGGCGTTTGTTATAGACATCGACATCGCGCATGAATGGCCGTTGCGCGTTGGTAATGGTGGCGCCGAGCGCACCGAAGCCCGCGGGCAGGCGGAAGTTGTTGTCGCCAGGCGAACCCAGGAAGGGCGTCTGGTAGCCCGTGGTGGTGTAGTGGCGCATTTCGTCGAAGCTCAGGCCAACCTTCCACTTGCCCTGTTCGGCGACGCTGGCGGAAAGGCTGCGCGAGGTGGTGCCGAGATCCTTGCCGTCCACCTGCCAGCGCAGCGCGCCACCTTTCTGGCAATTGCCGTCGCCGCCGCGCAGCGCGACGTTGGCCATCGCGTAGACGCTGGCGTCTTTCATGCCATTGTATTCGCCGAACTTGGGCGAACCCTGGGAGACGTTGATGGCGCCGATTTCCAGATAATTGGTCGGGCAGACCAGCGCCTTGGTGTCGCCTTCTTCTTCATCGGCCAGCGCCAGGCCCGGCGCGGCAAACATGGCGAGCAGGGCCAACTGCACGGCGCGAACCAGAGTGGCCTGGGTGAAATCACAGTGTTGCGTTTTCATGAATTTAGGTCTCCTCTCTGGAATTTAGTACCAAAACCGCGCGCCGTTCTGGGTCGGGGCATTGGAGCCGTGCACCTGCGCATGGCAGTTCAAGCAGCCGCGACCCGATGCGCTGGTATTGTTGCCTTTGACGTTGGTGCCGTACTGGACAGGACTGTTGTGCGGACCGTCATGACATTCCTGACACAGGAAGGGCGGGCGCGACTTCAGCAGCGGCGTGATGTTGGAACCGTGCGGGGTGTGGCAGTTGGTGCAGTCCTCGGTGGCTGGCTGGTGTTCCCACAGGAAGGGGCCGCGCTTTTCGGCATGGCAGTCGAAGCAGGTTTCATTCACCGTATTCCTGACCAGCAGCTTCGGCCCTTGCGAGCCGTGCGGGTTGTGGCAATCGGAACAGCTCAGCTTGCCGGCGTCGATGGGGTGGGTGGAGATGCGCTTGGTTTCCGAACGCTTTTCCTGGTGGCAGGTGTAGCAGGTCTTGGGCTGCTCGCTCTTGACCAATACCTGATCCTTGGGGGTGTGGTTGGTGTGGCAGTTGGTGCAGGCCACATCGTTGGTGGAGTGCTGGCTGCCGGGCCAGAATTTGCGCAGGCCGGATTTGTGGCAGGCGATGCAGGTTTCGGACTGCTGTTCGGCCGTGTCCGGCTCATAGCCGGCGGTGGTGATCTTCTTGCCGAAGACGTGGTCGGGGCGGGGACGCTTGTCCTTGCCGGCGACCGCGCCGCCCAGGTGATCCTTGCTTTCGCCGTGGCAGCTCTGGCAGCTTGGGGCGTGGGAATCGCCTATCGCGCCGTGCGGCGTCTGGTAGATGGCGAGAATGGGCCTGGATTCGGTTTCGTCGTGGCACTTGGTGCAGACGGCGTCCCGATCCGTGCGTTCCTTGGGCGACAGCTTTTCCGCCGCCTGGGTGGCACAGGCCAGCCCCAGGGCGAGCATGGCGCCGCCCAGTATGAGTCTCCATCCGATTTTTGTTTTCATGCTTTCCTCACTCCCGCGCCCGATGGGCGATGAATTGTCCTTGGCGGGCCTCGGCCCGCCGTTCCACTTCAAACCTGCTTTGAACCGGCGGGTGTTGCCCGCCCTTACTTCGGCTGCAAGGACAGAATCCAGTCGACCAGGTTCTTGATCTTGGCCATGTCCTTCGGCGGGTCGGTTTCGATGACCTTGTGCTTTTCTTCGTGCCCGTCGGGGAACTTGGCCATTTCGCCGGAGGTGATGTGCTCGACGAGACGATCCTGTGCGTTGGGCTTGCCGCGCATCTTTTCGGCCACCTTGGACCAGGCGGGGCCGTCCTTGTCCTTGTTGATGGCGTGACACTTGAAGCAGTTGTTGGCGCGGGCGAGTTCCTTGGCGGCTTCTTCATCGGCGGCCAGGGCGGCGCCCGGCGCGGCGAACAGGCCAGCCAGCGCGGCGGTAACGGCAAGGTTGCTGACGGTGCGGATTGCTTTCATGGTTTGCTCTCTTTCAATTCGTGGGTTGATTGGGTGTTTCACTGAACGCCTGCCGATACAAGCCTGGACTGCGGAGGGGCGCGACAGCCCGCATGGAAGCGGATGGCGCGGCTGGGTGCGGAGCGCAACATCGAGGCGTTACCGGGCAGGCCCAACGGCCCGCCGCCCCGGCCAGACACAGGCGCCGCCCGTGGAACGGGGTTCCAGGACGTTGCGGTTGCGACACGCGGCCTGACCTTGGTCAATCCGATTGCACCTCATTTGTTTCTCCTCCCTTGTCGCCAACCCCTCCGGGGCGGCACGGCGGCCAGTTGCTGGCTCGTTGTGTGTAACTCGTGAGACTTGCTGTTACTCGCTGTTACGTACTGTGACCGGATTCTAACCAGAAAAAAGCGCGGTCTGGCGTGCGTTTTTCCTAGACTAATGCGAATTTTGTTGTTTATTCAGCACATTACGCTGGATGGATTAGTCATTTTGACGATGGTGACTAGTTCTTTTTGGTGGGAGTGAGTCGATGGCGGGGCGACGCAAGCCACGCGCTACCGTAGGGGCACGGCATGCCGTGCCCCTACCATGCAACCCTCAATCGCCGGTTCCATAAGCATTGTCGTTCTGCGCGCAGCGAAGCGTAGTCGCAGAATCCAGACGCTACGCGGATTCCGCGACGGCGGGGCAGCCCGGCGGGTTGCCAAAGGCGTTCTCCGGGGTTACATTGAAATATAACTTCACGCGACAAGGGCGCCGCATGCACACCACCAATCTTCGCAAAGTCGGCGGCTCGGTCATGCTGGCCGTTCCTCCGGCTTTTCTGGATCAGCTCAATCTTCGGGCCGGCACGACGGTTGGCCTGGCTGTCAGCGATGGCCGCCTGGTCGTCGACCCGGCTCCGCGCCCCCGTTACGCGCTGGATGAACTGCTGGCCGAGGCCGAGGCTTCCGGGGCGTACCCGCTGCCGCCCGATGAGCGCGAATGGATCGATGCCCCGGCGGTCGGCCGCGAGTCGATATGAAGCGCGGCGACGTTTATCTGGTCGATCTCGATCCGACCGCCGGGCACGAGCAACGCGGGCGGCGCCCGGTGGTCATTGTTTCCACCGAGCGGTTCAACCGCCTGACTTCGTGCCCGGTGATCCTGCCGATCACCAACGGCGGCGAATTCGCCCGCCGCCTGGGCTTTACCGTGGCGTTGAGCGGCACAAAAACAACCGGCGTCGTGCGCTGCGATCAACCGCGCACCCTCGATCTGCACACCCGCAACGCCCGCATGGTGGAAAGCCTGCCGCCGCCCATTCTGGCCGAAGTCCTGGCGAGAGCCGGCGCGATTTTTCAGTGATTCGATTTTTACTTCAAAACGACAACAATAGTGCCCGCCGTCATTCTGCGCGTAGCGAAGCGTAGTCGCAGAATCCAGATGCCGTATGGATTCCGTGACGGAGCGCGCAATGATGGACCATCTCAATAATTTAACGATTGAAGTGGAAATGGAATGAGGGGCGGGAATCGGGATGCGGCGTTTTCTGGCGGTTCGGCGCAATGCGCTGCGCTTATTGCGTTCTACGGCGCTGAGCCGCTTCGGGCTGCGTAGGTCACGAAGCGGCCGCTGACCGGGCCGTTGCCCAGGGGGCGGGAGGCGGTTTCCTGCCAGTCGGCGGGGGAGAATTCGGGGAACCAGGCGTCGCCTGCCGGGGCCAGGTCGAGCTCGGTGAGTTCGAGGCGGTCGGCCAGCGGCAGGGCCTGGCGGTAGAGGTCGGCGCCGCCGATGATGAATACGGTCTGGCCGCCGGCCAGCGCCAGGGCGGCTTGCAGCGAGGGGGCGAGTTCGGCGCCGGGGGCGGGGTAGGCGGGCTGCCGGGAGACGACGATGTTGCGCCGTCCCGGCAGCGGGCGAAAGCGCGCCGGCAGCGATTCCCAGGTCTTGCGTCCCATCAGCACGGCGTGGCCCAGGGTCAGCGCCTTGAAGTGCGCCATGTCTTCCGGGACGCTCCACAGCAGTTGGTTGTCGCGCCCGATGACGCGGTTCTTGGCGACGGCGGCGATGATGACGATTTCGCTCATGCGCTGTTTCACTGGCGGGCGGCCAGCGCGTCGCGGTAGAGCTGGCTGTATTCGGCGGCGGCGTGGCGCCAGGAGAAGTCGCGGCGCATGCCGTTCTGCTGGATGCGCTGCCACAGCCGCTTGTCCCGCCAGGCTTCGGCGGCGCGCTGCATGGCCTGGCGCAGGGCGTCGGCGCTGCATCCGGTCATGACGAAGCCGTTGGCGGTCTTGTCGGCCAGCGTCGCTTCATTGACGTCGACGACGGTGTCGGCCAGGCCGCCGGTGGCCTGCACCAGCGGCGGGGTGCCGTAGCGCAGGCTGTACATCTGGTTCAGGCCGCAGGGTTCGAAGCGCGAGGGCATCAGGAAGCAGTCGGCGCCGGCTTCGATGCGGTGGGCCAGGCCCTCGTCGAAGCCGAGTTTGACCGCGACCTGCCCCGGCAGCCTTGCCGTCAGCGCGAGGAAGCCGGCTTCGAGCGTCTTGTCGCCGCTACCGAGGATGACCAGTTGGGCCGGCAGTTCGGGCAGGGCGTCGCCCAGCGAGAGCAGCAGGTCGTGGCCCTTTTGTTCGGTCAGGCGGCTGACGACGCCGAACAGCGGCCGGTCGTTGGTCTGCTCGAGGCCCATTTCGGTTTGCAGGGCCAGCCGGTTGATGCGCTTGGCGGCCAGCCGGTTGGCCGCGTAGGGGGCGGCCAGCGCCGGGTCGGTGAAGGGATTCCACAGCCGGTCGTCGATGCCGTTCAGGATGCCGCGCAATCGTTCGCGGCGGTGGCGCAGCAGCGGGGCCAGGCCGTAGCCGAAGGCTTCGTCCTGGATTTCGCGGGCGTAGCTCGGGCTGACCGTGGAAATTTGCGTCGCCAGTTGCAGGCCGGCTTTCAGGAAGGAGAGCAGGCCGTGGTATTCGACGCCGTCGAAGCGCCAGGCGGCCTCCGGCAGTCCGAGCGCGGCGCGCATGGCTGCGTCGAAGCAGCCCTGGAAGGCGATGTTATGCACGGTGACGACGCTGGCCGCGCCGCCTTCGTAATGCAGCCAGGCCGGGGCCAGCGCGGTCTGCCAGTCGTTGACGTGCACCACGTCGGGCCGCCAGTCGAGCGGCGAGGCGTCCTGGCCGAGCAGCGCGGCGATGCGCGAGAGCAGGCCGAAGCGGACGGCGTTGTCGGACCAGTCGCCGCCATCGGCGTCGACGTAGGGATTGCCGGGCCGCTCGAACAGCGGCGGGCAGTCGAGCAGCAAGAGCGGCAGGCCGTCGGCCTCGGCGGCGAGCAGCCGGCAGGGCGGCAGGGCCGGGGCTGGTGTTGGAAAATGAGCTGGCAGTTCGGCGACGACCGCCGCTTCTGGAAAAGCCTGGCGCAGCGCGGGGTAGAAGGGCAGCAGCACGCGGATGTCGTGGCCGGCGCGGCGCAGTTCCGCCGGCAGCGCCCCGGCGATGTCGCCGAGGCCGCCGGTCTTGACCCACGGGGCCATTTCCGAGGCGGCGAAAAGGATGGCTGGCTGGTTCATGGGGTTACCTCCTGGCTAGAGCGTTGTTGCTTCAAGGGCCTGCGTCCGTCTTATTCCATTTCCACTTCAAACGGTAAATTATTGAGATGACCCGTCATTGCGCGCTCCGTCGCGGAATCCATGCAGCGTCTGGATTCTGCGACTACGCTTCGCTACGCGCAGAATGACGATGTGTATCATCGTTGTCGCCTCGAAGTAAAAATCGAATTATTCCGTTTCTATGTCAATGCAATAACCGCGCCCTTCGTCATTCCCGCGCAGGCGGGAATGACGGTTTTCTGAGGCGTTTTCTTGTCGTTTTGAAGTGAAAATAGAATTACCCTCTCCCGGCCCTTCGGGCCACCCTCTGCCGCGAGCGGGAGAGGGCTTCGTGAATGATGCCTAACGCCTGGCCAGCGCCGCCAGCAGGCCGCGGGTCGAGCCGTCGAAGGCGCTGTCGTCGCCTTGCCCGGCGATCAGCGGCTCGATGCGGCGGGCCAGGGTCTTGCCGAGTTCGACGCCCCACTGGTCGAAGGAATTGAGATTCCACAGCGCGCCGAGGCAGAAGGTCTTGTGCTCGTACAGCGCCAGCAGTTGCCCCAGCGTCCAGGCATTCAGCGCCGGCAGCAGCAGGGTGGTCGAGGGCTGGTTGCCGGGGAACAGCTTGAAGGGCAGCAGCGATTCGGCGACGCCGGCGGCGCGGACTTCTTCGGCGGTCTGGCCGAAGGCGAGCGCGGCCGACTGGGCGAGGCAGTTGGCGAGCAGCAGCGGGTGATGGCCGGGCAGCGGGAAATCGCTTTCGCGCAGCGCGATGAAGTCGCAGGGGATGAGCCGGCCGCCCTGGTGCAGCAACTGGTAAAAGGAGTGCTGGCCGTTGGTGCCGGCCTCGCCCCAGACGACGGGGCAGGTGGCGATGCCCAGGGGCTGGCCGTCGCGGCCGGTCTGCTTGCCGTTGCTTTCCATTTCCAGTTGTTGCAGGTAGGCGGGCAAGAGCGCCAGCGACTGGCTGTAGGGCAGCACGGCGGCGCTGGCGGCGCCGAGAAAATCGGTGTTCCACAGCGTCAGGAGCGCCAGCGTCAGCGGCAGGTTGTCGGCCGCCGGGGCGCTGGCGAAATGCTCGTCCATCGCGCGCGCGCCGGCCAGCAGTTGCTCGAACTGGCGCCAGCCGACAGACAGCGCCAGCGACAGGCCGATGGCCGACCACAGCGAGAAGCGACCGCCGACCCAATCCCAGAATTCAAACACGTTGTCATCGGCGATGCCGAACTGGCGGGTCAGTTCGCGGGCGGTGGACAGCGCGATGAAGTGCCGGCCCACGGCGGCTTCGTCGCCGGCGGCGGCGAGCAGCCAGGCGCGGGCGGTGGCGGCGTTGGTCAGGGTTTCCTGGGTGGTGAAGGTCTTGCTGGCGATGATGAACAGCGTGGTGCGCGGGTTCAGCCGGGCGAGCAGCGGGGCGATGTCGGCGCCGTCGACATTGGCGACGAAATGCACGCGCAGGTCGGGCTGCTGCTGCGCGGCGAGCGCCCGGACGGCCATGCGCGGGCCGAGGTCGGAGCCGCCGATGCCGATATTGACGATGTCGGTGATGCGCTCGCCGGCATAGCCGCGCCAGGCGCCGCCGTGGATGCGCTCGCAGCAATCCTGCAGGCGTTCGAGCACGGCGCGCACTTCCGGCGGCGCGCCTTCGCCTGCGCGCAGCGCGACGTGGCGGACGGCGCGGCCTTCGGTGTGGTTGATGATTTCGCCTTGCAGCATTTTTTGCCGCCAGCCGTCGAGGTCGGCGGCGGCGGCCAGGTCGAGCAGCAGGCGGTGGGCGTCGGCGTCGATGCGCTGTTTGGAGAAATCGAGCAGCAGGCCGTCCTGCTGCCGGGAAAAACGGGCGAAACGCCGGGCGTCCTCGGCGAACAGCTCGCGCAGATGGCGGCCGCGCAGGCTGGCCGCGCGCGCCGTCAGCGCCCGCCAGACGGGGGTGTCGGTGAGTGTCATAGCCAGATCATCAGACCGGTTTCAAAGGGATGGATGAGGTCGGAGTGGGTCGGAAAGATGCGGATGCGGTATTCCAGCCGGCCGCATTGTTCCGGGGTCAGTTCCAGGGTGAACAGCGTTTCGTCATGCTGCGCGTCGCCGGCGCAGGCCAGCCGGTAATGGCGGACGCGGCCGCTGCCCGCCTCCTGGCCGGGGCGGCCGAGCAGGGCCTCGACGGTGACATCGGCGGGGTCGAGGCCGTTGAGATGCACGGCGACCTCGATGTGCAGCGAGTCGCCGAACTTGAACAGGCGTTCCGGCGTGTCCAGCCGGCGCAGGCGCACGCCCGGCCAGGCGGCGCGGACGCGGTTCTTCCACTGCGCGACATCGCGGGCGATGGCGAAATCGTCGCCGGCGTAATGGCGGCCATGCGTCGCCGCCGGGGCGTAGAACTTCCTGACATATTCGCCGACCATGCGCGCCACGTTGAAGCGCGGCGCGATGGAGGCGATCGAGCATTTCGACATGGCCACCCATTCGGGCGAGTAGCCCATCGGCCCGGTGCGGTAATAGGTCGGAATCACCTGATCCTGCAAAATTTCGTACAGCGAGCGGGCTTCCTCGGCGTCGCGCTGGGCTTCGTCGAGATGGGCGGGGGCGGGCTTGATGGCCCAGCCGTTGGCGATTTCGCCGCCGCCGTTGTAGCCCTCGTCCCACCAGCCGTCGAGCACGGAGAGGTTGAGCACGCCGTTCATCCCGGCCTTCATGCCGGAGGTGCCGGAGGCTTCCAGCGGATAGATCGGGTTGTTCAGCCAGACATCGACGCCGGCGACCAGCGAGCGCGACAGGTGCAGGTCGAAGCCCTCGACCAGCAGGATATGCCCTTCGAATTCCGGCTGGCGGGCCATCTGGGCGATGTGGCGGATCAGGTCCTGGCCGGGCAGGTCGGCCGGATGCGCCTTGCCGGCGAACAGAAAGAGCACCGGCCGGCCGCTCTGGCCGATCAGTTCGCGCAGCCAGCGGGGGTCCTGGAACAACAGCGCGGCCCGCTTGTAGGTGGCGAAGCGGCGGGCGAAGCCGATGGTCAGGACATTGGGGTTGTCGGGGTCGGCGAGCTTGAGCAGGCGGTCGAGATTGGCGGGCGAGGCCTGGTTGCGGCGGTGCTGCTCGTGCACGCGCTCGCGCACCAGTTTGAGCAATTTGGCCTTCAACTGCTGGCGGATGCTCCAGTAGGTGGCGTCGGGAATCTCGTCGATGCCGCGCCAGTTGCCCGGTTCGGTCTGCCGTTCCAGCCAGCCGATGCCGAGGTAGCGCTCGAAGGTGTCGAACCATTCCGGGGCCAGGAAGGTCGGCAGATGCACGCCGTTGGTGACGTAGCTCATCGGGTTTTCGGCGGACAGGATCTGCGGCCACAGGTGGCGGCAGATGCGCGCCGAGACGCGGCCGTGGATGCGTGACACGGCGTTGTGGTGGCGCGAGCCGCGCAGCGCCAGCGTGGTCATGTTGAATTCGCCCTTGCCCGTTTCGGTGCCGAGCGCCATCAGCGTCGAGCAGTCGAGGCCGAGTTCCTGGCACCAGGCCGAGAAATAATGGCGGATGGTGTCCTCGGAAAAATGATCGTGGCCGGCCGGCACCGGAGTATGCGTGGTGAATACCGTGCTGACCGCCACGGCTTCCAGCGCGGCGGCGAAGGGCAGGCCGGCGCTGACCAGGCCGCGCGTGCGTTCGAGGATGGAAAAGGCGGCGTGCCCCTCGTTGATGTGCCAGACCGTCGGCTTCAGGCCGAGCCGGGCCAGCGCCCGGGTGCCGCCGACGCCGAGCAGGATTTCCTGCTCGATGCGCGTGGTCTTGTCGCCGCCGTACAGGCGGTGGGTGATTTCGCGGTCGCGGGCGGAATTTTCCGGCAGCCAGGTGTCGAGCAGGATCAGCCGCACATGGCCGACGCGCACTTCCCAGATCTTCGCCTGCACCGCGCGGCCCGGCAGGTCGACGCTGACGCGCAGTTCGCCGCCGTCGGCGTCGAGCACCGGCGAAACCGGCAGGTCGGCGAAATCGGAATCGGTGTAGGTCGCCTGCTGCTGGCCGTTGGCGTCCAGCGTCTGGGAAAAATAGCCCTGGCGGTACAGGAGGCCGACGCCGATGAAGGGCAGGGCCATGTCGCTGGCCGCCTTGCAGTGGTCGCCGGCGAGGATGCCGAGGCCGCCGGAATAGATCGGCAGGCTCTCGTGAAAGCCGAATTCGGCGCAGAAATAGGCGATCAGGTCGTCGTCGCGGAAGGGCTGGCCATGCACGCGGATCAGGCCGGGCATCTCGTGATAGCTGTCGTAGGCCGACAGCACGTGATTCAGCGCGCCGAGGAAAACCGGATTCTCGGCCGCCGCCTCCAGGCGCTTCTGGTCGACGCGCTTCAGGAAGGCCTTGGGATTGTGGCCGACGGCCTGCCACAGGGGACGCGACAGGCTGGCGAACAGGCCCTGGGTGGAGCGATCCCAGCTATACCACAGGTTGTTGGCCAGTTCGTGCAGGCGCTCCAGGCGTTCCGGCAACTGGGGATGGACTTCGATCGGGTAGACGGTGCCGGTCATGATGAAATGGGGTCAAAGGTCAGTTGCAGGCGCAAGCGGCAGGCGTCGTCGGGAACGAGCCAGCGCAATTGCAGTTCGGTCGATTGCATGATTTTCTCGAAGCCCGCCTCGGAGCGGGACACCGTCTGGTGCGCCCGGCAGGCGATGGCGGCGGCGGGCGCGGCGGCCAGATCGACGCGGCCTTCGAGCACGCCGTCCTCCAGCGTCAGGCCAGAGGTTTCGGCGAGTTCGAGCGGCTGGCCGAAACCGGCGGGGATGCTGCCGTCGGCCAGCACGTAGCGGCCGAGAAAGCCGTCGCAACTGGGCATCGCCAGATTCAGCTCGGTCGTGAATTCATGGCCGGCCAGGCCGGTCAGCAGCCAGTCGACGGTCAGCGCGCCGCCCGCGACGGCGTACTGCTTGGCGATGCCGGGGCGGACGAAACTCGCCTCGTCCGGCGCCGCCCGGCGGTAGTCGTCGACGGCGGCGCCATCGAGGCGGTCGATGAACTGTGAGCGCGGCAGCGCGTCCGGCAGCACGTCGGCGGCTTCCACCGGGTGCTTGAAACGGATGATGTCGTGCGCCGAGGCAATGCCGTCGCCGACATGCTCGCTGGGTCCCTGTCCGATGCAGTCGTGATAATGCTCGTGATAGCGGCGCATGCTGTCGCCGAAATTGTGCAGCAGGCGGTAGCTGGACAATTCGCAGGCGGCGGCCAGGCCGTCGTCGCGCACCACCGCCTGCAATTGCGGATCGTGCAGGAAAATCTCGTCGTGGCCGTCCAGGTCGAGGTCGGCGACGCGCACGCCGGGGCGCGCTTGCAGCAGGTCCAGCCCGGCTTCGAGTTCCACCAGGTTGCGCCAGACGGCGCGCCGCAGGTGCGGCAGGTAGAGGCCGCCGAACAGCCCGTGCCAATAGGCGTCGTTGGCCTGGGCGCGGTACAGCTCGCCGGTCAGCGCCGGCGGCGGATCGGGCAGCGAGGCGAGGCGGGCCGACAGATCGAGCATGCGCTTGTGCAGCCAGTTGGCTTCCGCGTAGCGGGAGAGGAAATTGCGCCACATGCCGCCGCGCAGGAAGGGGCGGGAGCTTTCGCCGTGGCCGCTGACGCGCTCGCGGGCCAGCAGATCGGCGTAGATGCCGGCCGCCGGCATCGGCAGCGTCCAGGCGTTCATCTCGCTGTAGGAGGTGGACGGCAGATAGACGACGCCGCGCGGCGCGTGCCGGGCGTGGAAGTCGGCGTAGGTGGCGGTGCTGATCTTCGGGCTGGCCAGCACTCCCTCGATCAGCGCCTTCAGCCAGCCGCGCTGGTAGACCCAGTCGTAGGTTTCCGGCCAGATGCCGAATTTCTCGATGTCGTCGAAATAGATGGCGGCGCTCTGCCCGGCGTCGGCGAGGTCTTCCAGGGTGGCGACGACCTCCGCCGCCGGCGAGAAGGGCAGCCGGTAGCGCAGGTTTTCGGAAATGGGAAAGAGATCGAGCCGGACGCCGCCTTCCTCGGTGCTGAAATAGCCGTCCAGTTCCGCCGCCGTCTTGCCGGTGCACAGAAAGTGATAGTCGTCGACCGTGACGTAGGCGATGCCGCTCTCGGCCAGCGCCGGCACCACCGACGATTCCCAGACGCGCTCGGTCAGCCAGGCGCCTTGCGGGGGCTGGCCGGCCCAGGCCGTCAGCTTTTCATTGAGGGCGCGCAACTGGCCGACCCGGTCGCCGTGCGGAATGGCGGCCAGCACCGGCTCGGTGTCGCCGGAACTGAACAGTTCGACCTGGCCGCGCCGCACCATCGCGGCCAGCAATTCCATGTCGGCGGGGTGGCGCTCGCGCAGCCAGTCGAGCAGCCAGCCGGAAAAATGCGCGGCGAAGCGAAAGTCGGGATAGCCGTGCAGGGTTTCGAGAAAGGGCTTGTAGCAACGCTGATGGGCGTCCTCGATGACTTCGGGGAAATTGCCGACCGGCTGGTGGGCATGCACACCGAGGAGCAGGTTGATGGTCATGGGCGATTCTCGGTGGCGCGGCGCATTGCGCCGCCAGTGGCGGTTTCGCCGCCGGTGCTGATGGGATGCTCGACGCTGGCCGGAACCGGCAGGCCGAGCAGGCGGTAGAGGGAGCGCAGATTGCAGCGGAACAGGCGCTCGAAGGTGGCGACGGATTCGGGCAGATTGCCCTCGCCCAGCCACCAGAACCAGTCCGAACTTTCGCAGACGGCCAGGCGGCGGCTGACCTGGCGGGCGGTATCGGCGTCGATGCGCCCGCTTTGCAGCGCCCGGTCGGCGCATTGCTTGATCTCGCACAGCAATTCCCAGGCGCGGTTCTTGTCCGGGTGGCCGATCCAGGTCGACAGCGTGCCGTACACCCAACTGCCCGCCGTCAGGCGCGGCAGGCGCTGGCTGCGCGCCCGGTGCCGCTGCGCCGCTTCCGACAGCGTGACGGTGCGGATCTCCGGCGTCTGTTCCAGCGCGTCATAGAGGTCGCCGAAAAAATACCAGGCGTTGTAGGGGTAGTATTCCCAGGCGTTTTCGCCATCGAGGAAAACCGGGATCAGGCTGTCCGGGTCGCGCTGGTGCGTGCCTTGCAGTTCGCCCAGGAAATGCCGGGCGGCGTCGCGGCCATGCCATTTGGCGTACTCGAAGCCGATCAGGTCGGACAGGCGCTCGTCGCGGAAGAACAGCAGGATGTCGCCGGGCGCGCCTTCCGGCGGCAGCCAGGGAGTCGTCGTCGCCGCGGCGTCGCCGGCCGAATGGCGCAGCACGCCGTGGCCGCTGGCCGTCCATTGAAAGCCGGCGGCGGCGATCTGTTCGAGAAAGAGCGCCGACAGCGCGCCCTCGGCCGGCCACAGGCCGGCGGGCGTCTGGCCGAAGCGGCGCTGGTGGCTGTCGCGGGCGATGCGCAGATGCTCGGCGACGCGCGTGCGGCCGCCCGGATATTCCCGCGTCGCCGGCAGTTCGCAATCGGGCAGCGCCTCGCGGGCGCAGCCGAGGTCGAGCAGCAGCGGCGCCAGCGGATGGCAGGCCGGCGTGCAGCTCAATTCGATCTGCCCCCGGTCGGCCAGCGCCCGGTAGCGCGGGATCAGGCCGGCGACGGCTTCGCCCAGTTCAGCGAGCAGCGCCTCGCGCTCGGCGGGCGTGAAATTGCCGCCCTTGGCCATCAGGAGCGGCACCATGCGCCCCGTCCGGCGCAGGCTTTCGCCGCTCCAGGCCAGCAGGCACCAGGTGGCGAGATCGGCGTAATAGGCGGCGGACAGATAGCTCAGGCTCTGTCCGTCGGCGCTGCGCACATGCGACAGCATCTCGCGCAGGCGGCGATAGGGCGCGAAGGGTTCGAGCATGGTCGGCGCGTGGCAGCGAAAGGCCATGTCGAGCAGCCATTCCCGGTCGGCGACGGGCAGCGCACAGGCGTCCGGGGCTGCGGCGATGCGCAGCAGCGGATCGCGCCAGCGGCTCCCGGCGAACTGCGCCGTGTAATCCTCGATCTGGTCGAGCAGCACGGGCACGAAATTGACCGTGCAGCGGATGCCGGGATGCCCCTCCAGATGCGCCGCCATGTCGGTGTAATCCTTGATGGCGTGCAGCAGCACCCAGGGCAGCAGGAATTCCCCGCTGTCCGGGTGCCGGTAGTCCGGCTGGTGCATGTGCCACAGGAAGGCGAGGTCGGCCATCGGCCATCAGCTTTCGGCGGCGCCCTGGCCGAGCATTTCCGGCGTGACCAGGACGACGCCCTGCGGGCTGACGTAGAAACGCTCGCGGTCCGCCAGCTCGTCGACGCCGATGTGCATGCCTTCGGGAATCACCGTGTTCTTGTCGATGACGCAGTGGCGCAGCACGGCGCGCCGGCCGATGTCGACGCCGGGCAGCACCACGGCGTCCGAGACGCTGGCGCCGCTATGGACGCGCACGCCTGAGAACAGCAGCGAACGCTTGACCTCGGCGCCGGAGACGATGCAGCCGCCGGACACCAGCGAGTCGATGGCGCAGCCGCGCCGGCCGTCGTCGTCGAACACGAACTTGGCGGGCGGGCGCTGCTCCTGGTAGGTCCAGATCGGCCAGTCCACGTCGTAGAGATTGAGTTCGGGCGTCACCTTGGTCATTTCCATGTTCGCCTCCCAGTAGGCGTCGATGGTGCCCACGTCGCGCCAGTAGGGGCGCTCCGAGTCGCCGATGCAGGAATCGGCGAAGCGGTGGGCATAGACGCGGTGGCGGGGAACGATCCAGGGAATGATGTCCTTGCCGAAGTCGCGGCTCGAACCGGGCGTCGCCGCGTCGCGCTTCAATTGCTCGAACAGGAAATCGGTATTGAAGACATAGACGCCCATCGAGGCCAGCGCCCGGTCCGGCTGGCCGGGAATGCACGGCGGATTTTTCGGCTTTTCGACGAACTGGATGATCCGGTCGTTCTCGTCGACGCCCATCACGCCGAATTCGCTGGCCTCGGCGAGCGGCACGTCGATGCAGGCGACGCTCATGTCGGCCCCGCTGCGCAGGTGGGAAGCCAGCATGCGGCCATAGTCCATCTTGTAGACGTGGTCGCCGGCCACGATCAGCACATGCTCCGGCTTGTAATGGCGCAGGAAATTCAGGTTCTGGTACACCGCGTCGGCGGTGCCCTGATACCACTGGGTTTCGTCGATCTGCTGCTGCGCCGGCATCAGCTGGATGAACTCGTCGAAACGCCCGTCGAGAAAGCTCCAGCCGCGCTGGATGTGGCGGATCAGGCTGTGCGCCTTGTACTGCGTCGCCAGCCCGATCTTGCGGATGCCCGAATTGACGCAATTGGACAGCGTGAAATCGATGATGCGGAATTTCCCGGCGAAGGGCACGGCGGGTTTCGAGCGGTAATCCGTCAGTTGCATCAGGCGGGTGCCGCGCCCGCCGGACAGGATGACGGCGAAGGTGCTGCGCGTCAGATGGCGGATGAAACGCACGTCGGCCTGCTCGGCCAGGGCGCACGTCGGATCGTGGGGGCAGGGTGTGCTGAAGGACATGATGAACCTCTCTCTGAACCTATCTGGCCTCGGTTACTTTATGATACCCGCAGGGAGACTCCCATGCACCGTTCCGAAGCCTTATACCTGTTTAACGAGGGCCGCAATTTCCAGTCCTATCGACTGCTCGGCGCTCATCCCGAAACCAGCGGCGTCAGCTTCCGCGTCTGGGCGCCGAACGCCGCCGCCGTCAGCGTCGTCGGCGAATTCAACGCCTGGCGGCCCGGCGCCGACCCGCTCCATTCGCTAGGCGATTCCGGCGTCTGGGAAGGGCGCGCGGCGAAGGCGGCGGTCGGCCACCTCTACCGCTTCGCCATCACCACCCGCGACGGCGCCACCGTCCTCAAGGCCGATCCCTACGCCCGCGGCTTCGAATTGCGCCCCGGCTCGGCGGCCTACGTCACGCCGCCCTCGGCGCACGTCTGGGGCGACGCCGAATGGCTCGCCCGGCGCGCCGCCTGGGACTGGCAGCACGCGCCGGTCAATATCTACGAAGTGCACGCCGGCTCCTGGCTGCGCCATCCCGACAACCGCCCCTGGCTGTGGCGCGAACTGGCCGAACGCCTGATCCCCTACGCCGTCGAACAGGGCTACACCCATCTCGAACTGCTGCCGATCACCGAACACCCCCTCGACGAATCCTGGGGCTACCAGAGCACCGGCTACTTCGCCCCCAGCGCCCGCCAAGGCTCGCCGGACGACCTGCGCCACTTCATCGACGCCTGCCACCAGGCCGGCCTCGGCGTGCTGCTCGACTGGGTGCCCGGACACTTCCCGCAAGACGCCTGGGCGCTCGCCCGCTACGACGGCACCGCGCTGTACGAGCACGACGACCCGCGCCTCGGCCTGCACGCCGACTGGGGAACCCACATCTTCAATTACGGCCGCCACGAAGTGCGCAGCTTCCTGCTCTCCTCCGCCCACTGGTGGCTCGCCGAATTCCACTTCGACGGCCTGCGCGTCGACGCCGTCGCCTCCATGCTCTACCTCGACTACTCCCGCCAGCCCGGCGAATGGCTGCCCAACCGCCACGGCGGGCGCGAGAATCTGGATGCCATCGCCTTCCTGCAAGACCTCAACATCATGGTGCATGGCGAATTCCCCGGCGCCCTGACCATCGCCGAAGAATCCACCGCCTGGCCGCAAATCTCCCGCCCGACCTGGGTCGGCGGCCTCGGCTTCTCGATGAAATGGAACATGGGCTGGATGAACGACAGCCTGCGCCACTTCCACCGCGACCCCGTGCATCGCCGCTGGCACCACGACGAACTCACCTTCGGCCAGATGTACGCCTACAGCGAAAACTTCGTGCTGCCCCTGTCGCACGACGAAGTCGTGCACGGCAAGGGCGCGCTGCTCGGCAAAATGCCCGGCGACGACTGGCAGCGCCGCGCCAACCTGCGCCTGCTGCTCGCCTGGCAGGCGCTGACGCCGGGCAAGAAACTGCTGTTCATGGGCGGCGAATTCGGCCAGTGGCGCGAATGGTCGGAAGCCCGCGAACTCGACTGGCAACTGCTCGCCGACCCGGCCCACCAGGGCCTGCACCGCCTGTCGCGCGACCTCAACCGCCTCTACCGCGACACCCCGGCGCTGCACGAACAGGACTTCAGCCCCGCCGGCTTCGCCTGGATCGACTGCCACGACAGCCAACAATCGGTGCTCTGCTGGCTGCGCCGGGCGCGCGACGGCCGCTTCGCCGCCGCCATCCTCAACTTCACCCCGACCCCGCGCCACGGCTACCGCATCGGCGTGCCGCAAGCCGGGCCATACCGCGAAACGCTGAACAGCGATTCCGCCTGGTACGGCGGCAGCAACCTCGGCAATAGCGGCCTGCTCGAAGCCGAAGCCACCCCCTGGGGCGACTGGCCCGCCACCCTGACCCTGACCCTGCCCCCGCTGGCGGCGGTGGTGCTGGAACCGGGCTGAAGCGCGCCGGGAATCAGGCTTTTCCGCCGGGTTTCGACAGATCGAGAAAGGCGCGCGGCGTCAGTATCCGCACAGGCTCGCACAGATGCGGCGGGAAATCCCTGGCGTTGCCCGTGATGATGACATCGGCGCGGGAGGCCAGCGCCGTGGCCAGATACACGCTGTCCTTCGGGTCGGGCAAGGGGGGCGCCGCTTCCAGCGGTTCGACGCGACGCGCGATGCTTTCCAGCATGTCAATGACGGACAAGGCAACAGCCTGACATTTCCGGTATTTGGGCCGCATGAGCACGGCGCGATATTCGGCTAGGATGGGCGCCGATACGACGATATCGTCATTTCCCGCGGCCAGGATGATCGCGGCGCGGCAAGTCCCATCCGTCAGCGCGGCCGAAACCAGCGCGTTGCAATCGATGACCACCCGCATCGATCAGCCGCGCTTTGCAGCGCGATGGGCGGCAATGTCGCCGATGACCTCCTGCATGATGAGCGATTCATCGCGCGGGTCAGCGGGCGCCTGGGCGAAAAGCGCCCGCAACTGGCTGACCGTCTCCTGCTTGTCGACAAGCGCCTTGGGGCGCAGCAGGATGCCCTCCTGCACCAGCACGGCATCGAGCACATCGCCCTCGCGCAAGGCGATTTGCTCGCGCAGCTTGGCCGGAAGCGTGATCTGGAATCTGGGCTTGACGGTGACGAGGGACATGTCGGCTCTCTCAGGGGCTTGGAATTTCGGAAAGTTGGAAAATCCTACCCCGCCGACCGTGCCCTGACAATGGCAGGCAGGCGGCACGCGCCGGAATTCCACTTCGTTGCATCAAAATTCTGCGGTGCGGGTTTCGCCCGCAGAGTTGGTCAAGTTGATCTACAATGGTCAACCAATCCCCATTTTGTCCAAGCGAGGCGGCCCATGATCGTCAACGTATCCGACGCCAAAGCCAATCTATCCCGGCTGATCGATCTGGTGTTTCATGGCGAAAAAATCGTCATTGCCAAGAACAACCTGCCCCTGGTCGATCTGGTGCCTCACCAGCCGGAAGGCAAACGCCGCTTGGGCCTGTTGGCCGGGCAATTCAGCGTGCCGGATGACCTGACCCAGGAGGACAGGGAGATCGAAGCGATGTTCTACGGGGAAGCGGAATGAAGATTCTGCTGGATACCCATATTTTTCTATGGGCATTGGCGGAGCCGGAAAAGCTCGATGCCAGGGCGCGGGCCATGCTGGAAACCCGCGCCAACACCATTTACGTCAGCGCCATTACTGTCGCGGAATTGACCATCAAGGCATCGCTGGGCAAATTGCCGCTGCCGTTCAGCCCGGTGGAAATGATCGAACGCAGCGGCTTTGAAATGCTGGATTTCAGCGGCAATGATGCGCTTGTCCTGCAAGACATGCCTTTCCACCACCGCGACCCGTTTGACCGGATGCTGATTGCCCAGGCGTTGGCGCATGACTTTCATCTGATGAGCCGGGACGAGAAATTCACGGCTTATGCCTGCAAGCTGATTTGACAATTTACCCTTACAGGGTGAATTGAAGGCATGGAGAAGAACACGCCCCATTACCCGCTGCCCGCCGCCATGCAAACAGCCATTGCCGCCGCCGGCAGAGGCGCCTTTACCGTGGCGGCATTGCGCGGCGGCGCGGATATGGGGCTGTCGATCGCGGACATGCCGGCCGTCATTGCCGGCCTGATTCCATTTCCACTTCAATCGTTAAATTATTGATATGGCCAGTCATTCCGCGCGTAGTCGCGGAATCCATGCAGCGTCTGAATTCTGCGATTACGCTTCGCTACGCGCAGAATGACGACGGGAACCACTGTTGTCGTATTGAAGTAAAAATCGAATAAGAAGTCGCACGGCCTGTGAGTCTCCTCGGCATTGATGCCGAAGCTTCCTCGCCACGAGTTTGGGGCGCCTGCGGCGCCGAAATCACGCCTGGCTCGCTTTTCCCCGGCCTGAAGGCCGGGGCTTGCGCTTGCGCCGTGGTCAAAGCCCGGCGGCGGCCAGGGCCAAGGCGCCGCGCAGGCCGAGTTCTTCCTCGGTGACCAGATAAAGCGGCATGGCCGGCATCAGGGCGGCGTGTTCGCGCTTGGCGCGGAAGGCGGCCAGCAGCGGCGCGGGGTCGATGTGCGGCAGCAGGCGGGCGGCGATGCCGCCGGCGAGATAGACGCCGCCCCGCGCCAGCCAGTGCAGCGCCAGGTCGCCCGCGAAAGCGCCGAGGCAGGAAAGCCACAGTTGCAGCGCGGCCAGCGCGCGGGCCTCGCCCTGGCGCGCCGCCGTCCCGATGGATTCGGGCGTCGCCGGCCCCCCGCCGAGAAAGCGGAAGACGCGCACCAGGCCGGGGCCGCAGACGATGTCCTCGGTCGTCACCCGCCCGCGTTCCGCCAGCAGCCAGCGCCACAATTCGCCCTGTTCCGGCGTTTGCGGCGCGAAGCCGAGATGCCCGCCCTCGCCCGCGATCACCCGCCAGCCGCCGTTTTCGGGCAGCAGGCCGGCGACGCCCAAGCCCGTGCCGGGGCCGAGGATCAGGCGCGGCGAAGCGGCGAGCGGCTCGCCCGCCTGCAAGGTGAGCGCTTGCTCCGGCGCGAGCCGCGCCAGACCGTGGGCAGCGGCGGCGAAATCATTGACCAGCGCGACGCGGCCAATGGCGAAGCGGCGGCCAAGATCGGCCGCCGACAGTTGCCACGGCAGATAGGTCAGCTTCGCGCTCTGGCCATCGGTCGGCCCGGCGATGCCGAAGCAGGCGGCGGCGATGCCACCCTCGCCTTCAAGAAAATCGGCCAGCAGATCGGCGAAGCCGGCATGGTCGCCGCTGGCGTAACGTCGCTGACGGACGATGCGCCCCTCGCCGTCGGCCAGGGCCAGCAGGGTTTTGGTGCCGCCGAGATCGCCGCCGAGGATCATCATCTACACCGCCACCGGCGCGGCAATGTGGGGGTGGGGGTCGTAGCCGTCGAGGCGGAAGTCGTCGAAGCCGAAGGCGAAGATGTCCCGGACATCCGGGTTCAGGCGCATGGTCGGCAGCGGGCGCGGCTGGCGGGTCAGTTGCAGGCGGGCCTGGTCGAAGTGATTGGTGTAGAGGTGGGCGTCGCCGAAAGTGTGCACGAACTCGCCGGGCTGATAGCCGCAGACCTGGGCCAGCATCAGGGTCAAGAGCGCGTAGGAGGCGATGTTGAACGGCACGCCGAGGAAGATGTCGGCGCTGCGCTGGTAGAGCTGGCACGAAAGCCTGCCGTTGGCGACATGGAACTGGAACAGGCAGTGGCAGGGCGGCAGGGCCATGTGATCCACGTCGCCCGGATTCCAGGCGGTGACGATGTGGCGGCGCGAATCCGGGTTGTGCCTGAGGCTGTGCAGCAGTTGCGAAATCTGGTCGATGCGCCGGCCATCGGGCGTTTCCCAGCGCCGCCACTGCTTGCCGTAGACCGGGCCGAGGTCGCCCTGATCGTCGGCCCACTCGTCCCAGATGCGCACGCCGTTCCGTTGCAGGTAGGCGATGTTGGTGTCGCCCTGCAGGAACCACAAAAGTTCGTGGATGATGGATTTGAGGTGCAGCTTCTTGGTCGTCAGCAGCGGAAAACCCTGGGCGAGATCGAAGCGCATCTGCCAGCCGAAAATGGAGCGGGTGCCGGTGCCGGTGCGGTCGGCCTTGTCGTCGCCGCGCTCCAGCGCGTGGCGCATGAGGTCGAGGTATGGCTGCATGGAAGTGGGGGCGTGGAATCGAAAGCGCCCATTTTACCCGCGGCTGGCTGCGTGCATTGCGCCATCGGGACGGTCGTTCAACGCAGCCGCTGTTCCGCCGCCTGTTTGAGTTCGGGGGGGAGGTTGCCGGTGGACAGGGCTTTTTCGTAGGACTGGGCGGCTTCGGCGGCGCGGTTTTCGGCTTCCAGGGCGCGGGCCAGGCCGTACCACCAGCCGCCTTCGTTCGGGCGCAGGGCGAGCGCCGCCTGGTAGCAGACGACCGCTTCGGCGTTGCGGCCGGCGCGGGTCAGCAGCAGCGCGTGCAGGATTTGATGATCGGCGTTGCGGGCCGCGCCGGCGGCGCTCTGGTCGAGCGTGGCGAGCGCCGCGGCCGGGTCGCCGCGCTCGTACATCAGGCGGGCGGCGAGCAAGGCCCAGTCGCTGCGCTGCGGCAGCACGGCGATGCCTTCGAGGGCCAGCGTCTCCATGTCGGACCAGCGTTGCTGTTCGCCCAGTTGCGAGAGCAGCGCCTGACGCGCGCCGGCGTGGCTGGGCGACAGGCGCAGCGCGGCGCGCAGCGCCTCGCCGCCTTCGCTGGCGCGGCCGCGGCGGATGGCGGCCAGGCCGCGCTGATATTCGGCCTCGGCGGGGCTGCCGGCGCTTTCCTGGCGGCTGATGCGCGGCGCTTCGGCGGGCGCGGCAGACGTGGCGGGGGCGGCTTCGGCCAGCGCGGGCGGCGGCGGGGTTTCCGCCTTGGCCGGCGGCGGCGTCTGGACTTTGGCGGGCGGCGTTTCGAGCTTCGGGGCCGGCGCTTCAGCCCTGGGCGGCGGCGGCGCGGTTTCGATCCTGGCCGGCCTGGCCGGCTCGATCTGGCGCGGCAGCCGGTGGATGCTGGAATCCAGCAGCAGGGCGATCTCGCGGTCGGCGCCGGGATCGGCCTTGGCTTCCTCGGCTGCCGGGGCGGCGGGCGGCGGCGCGGCGCTCACCTGGGCCGGCGGCGGCGGTGGGGGCGGTTCGCCGCGCAGCAGCAGCCAGGTCGCGCCGCTGCCGAGCAGGGCGGCCAGCAGCGCCAGCGGCAGCGGGTGCGGGCGAAAGCCCCGGCGTTCGCCCGGCAGCGCGCGGACGTTGTCGGCCAGGCCCCGGCGTTCGGCGGGGCTGGCTTTACGCGCGTCGAGGTCGCGCAGGGCGTCGTTGATGAGGCTCATGCGAAGGTCATTCCCTTTCCACTGCAACGACAATCATCAAGGCAACCCGTCATTCCGCGACTACGCTTCGCTTCGCGCAGAATGACGGTGGGTGTCATGGTCGTTGCCTTGAATAAAAATCGGATCAATGGGCGAAGCGCCACCACCAGCTGCCGGGGCGGGCGCCCTGGGTGTCGGTGATGGCGCGGCGGGCCAGGGCGGCGGTCACTTGATGGCTGCCGGCGCCCCAGGCGGCGAGCAGGCATTTGTGGGCGAGGATGTTGATGAGGCGCGGCGTGCCGTTGGCGTGGCGGTAGATGAGGCGCACGGCGGCGGGCAGGAAGACCGGCGGGCCGCGATAACCGGCGACCGCCAGGCGGTGGTCGAG
>Ga0209628_10000211_pt1 | contig 34453 bp, 31 predicted proteins | sample TergutCu122P4_FD_187285 | JGI IMG/M metagenome (GOLD analysis project Ga0209628, IMG submission 187285) | Cubitermes ugandensis P4 segment gut microbial communities from Kakamega Forest, Kenya - Cu122 P4 (SPAdes) (version 2) | ecosystem: Host-associated > Arthropoda: Insects > Digestive system...
TCCGGTTTACGAAGCCAAAACGCTTTCTTCAAATGAGATTCAATGGCAGCATGCTACAGACGGCCTCTATTTTGTGGTAATCATTTTAAAAGATGGCACGGTATTAACGCAAAAGATGATGGTGCAGCGGTAGATTTTTTTAGTAAAATACTATTTCTTTTAAAAAAAAATCTACTTTTGCGCCCCCTAAAAAAATAAAAATGAAAAAAGAGATTCATCCCAAAGAGTATAGAACCGTAGTTTTTAAAGATATGTCGAATGAATATGCGTTTCTAAGTAAGTCTACCGTACATACAAGAGATACCATTGTTTGGGAAGATGGTAAGGAGTATCCGCTTGTAAAACTTGAAATTTCCAACACTTCTCATCCTTTCTTTACAGGAAAAATGAAATTGGTGGATACTGCCGGTCGTGTGGATAAGTTCCGCAGTAAATATGCAAAACTTTTAGACAAAAAAAACTAAACCATACAAAATATCGTTTAAATTGAGACTTTTATAAAAGTCTCAATTTTTTATTTTATCAACTATGAATGTCATTTTATTCGATAATCAAATAAGAACTCATTTACTTCCGTTTACTTTCACACGTCCCGTAGCAGAAATCAGAGCAGGAATTACTACTATCCGCGAAAAATGGGAGCGTGCTTTAAAGACAAACTGTTCTTTTTTTACGCAGGATTACCTATCGGAACTTTTTCCTATGGGAATTACAGGTGATAATCTTTTTGTTGCAGGGAATCTATTGCCGGACAGAAATTTTGTAGATGCTATTAAAACGCTACAGATTGGCGAAGTTTTAAAAGATAGCAAAAACAGCGTGTTGGCTTTACGTGCAGGTAATTTTGAAGAATTCACCGCATTGGAAAATTTTAAAATAGTGCTTTATTCTTCCAAGATAAAATCTATTACCTCTAAACAGGATATATTTTCATTAAATAATGATTTGATTATTAATGACTTTGATGAACTTACAAAACGCAGGAAGAGTTGTGTTTTAAGTGCTTCCAATAAATTGATTGGCAATCCGAAGAATATTTTTATAGAAGCCGGTGCAAAAATAGAGGGGGTAATCATTAACTGTGAAACAGGGCCGGTCTATTTTGGGCGAGACACACAAGTTATGGAAGGCAGTTGTATTCGAGGTCCTTTTGCTTTGCTGGAAGGATCTATTGTAAAAATGAATACCAAAATTTATGGGGCTACTACTATCGGGCCTTATTGCAAAGTAGGAGGCGAACTCAATAATGTGGTAATGTTTGGCTATTCCAATAAAGCCCACGACGGTTTTCTCGGCAATGCTGTAATAGGAACATGGTGCAATATCGGCGCAGGTAGCGATGCGTCGAATTTAAAAAATAATTATGGTGAAATTGCACAATGGAATTACGCTCTTAAATCGTATGAAAATACAGGATTGCAGTTTTGCGGATTAATGATGGGAGACCATTCCAAATGTAGTATTGGCAGTATGTTTAACACGGGAACGGTAATCGGGGTAGCCTGCAATCTATTCGGAACAGGTTTTCATAGAACTTTTATCCCTTCATTTTCCATGGGAAATAGAAACCAGGGTTATACCCAATATGCCATAGAAAAAGTACTGGAATCAGAACGAGCTATGTTTTTGCGCAGAGGAATCGGAATGGACGAAACTTATGGTAAAATGCTCGAATATTTAAGTCGCTTAAATGATTAACAATACAACTATGCATACTTTTAAAAATAAAATCGCTATTGCTTATGACTTCGATGGTACTTTGGCGCCGGGAAATATGCAAGAACACGATTTCATTCCCAATCTAAAGATGGATATTCATGAGTTTTGGAAAGAAGCTAACGAAATTGCCAAAAAACATGATATGGATGAGGTTTTAGCCTATATGTTTCTGATGTTGGAAAAAGCGAAACAAAAAAATATTTCCATTAAGAAAGAAGATTTTTTTCAATATGGAAAACAGATATCATTTTATAAAGGTGTGGAACAATACTTTGATCGAATAAACCGATATTCAGCAGCAAAAGGTTTTGAAATAGAACATTATATCATTTCCTCCGGCTTGCGGGAGTTTGTAGAAGGAAGTTCCATTGCTCACCATTTTAAAAATATTTTTGCCTCAGGTTTTATGTATGATGCTAATAATGTGGCATGTTGGCCTGCGCTGGGGGTAAATTATACTAATAAAACACAATTTCTGTTTCGTATCAACAAAGGAATTCATAATTCTTACGACAACACTTTGATTAATAAAATTGTACCGGAACACGAAAAGCCAATTCCGTTTTCCAATATGATTTACTTAGGCGACGGGGAAACCGATATTCCGGCAATGAAAATGGTGAAAATGCAGGGTGGTTTTACTATTGCCGTTTATAATGAAGATTTTATTCCTACCGAAAATCGCAAAAGAGACCCCAAAGATATTTGTACAGAAATTGTTAGCCATCAACGAGCTGACTTTATGGCACCCGCAAACTATACCAAAAACAGTCCGTTAGATATTTTGATTAAACGCTGTATTGACAAAATCGTGGCGGAACAGGAGTTGAATAAAATGTAAAAACGATTTAAATTTATCATGACAAAAAAACTTTTGTTCATTAGATACAAAATAAACGATGGTATAGCGGAAGGGGGAACAACCCTGACACAAACAAATCTTTGTATTATAAAGGATATTTTTGGAACAGAACAGATTGAAGAATATGCTATACATGACTTTTCTAAAAAAAATAAATGCATAGATAAGTTTAAAGGAATATTTCCTTTTTTTAGAGGAATGTTTTATGGAATTACTTCTCAAAAACTTAATGAACTTCATACGTTATCTCAAAATTATGATATCGTATTTATTGACCGTTCTATTTTTGGTGTTATTGCCAAGTATCTAAAAGGGAAAGGCTATCAAGGTCAAATTATTACTTTTTTTCACAATTTTGAGCCTATTTATTTTGAAGATAAAATATCTTCTTTGAATCCTCTAAAATCTGTTATTATTAGTTGTGTTAGAAAAAACGAAAATTGGGCATGTCATTACTCAGATCATATAATTGCTTTAAATCAAAGGGATAATCATCTGATTCAAAATCACTACAACCGTTTCGCAGACATACTCATACCGGTTTCATTTGAAGATACATATACTCCATCAGACAATCAAAAGCAACGCACTTTTGAAACTCCGCCTTTGTGTTTATTTTTTGGGACAAATTTTCCTGCAAATACCGAAGGATTAATGTGGTTTGTTAAAGAAGTATTACCTTTCGTTGATATCCGCTTGCAAATAGTAGGGAAAGGAATGGAGACCATAACAGATATGCTTCCAAAAGATTCAAGAATTGAGTTATATGGAAGTGTTCCTGAGTTAAAAGAATTTTTAGAGAATGCCGATATTATGATTATGCCCATTTTTAAAGGGAGCGGTATGAAAGTAAAAACCTGCGAAGCCATGATGTATGGAAAATATATTGTTGGCTCAACCGAAACTTTTACCGGATATGATATTGATTTTGATAAAATTGGGGCATTAGCTAATACAAAAGAGGAATATATTGATGCCATCAAACGATTATCAGAAAGAATATTGAAAAAATTCAATCCCTATTCGCGGGAATATTTTTTACAAAATCATACAAGCAATGCGACTAAAGAGAGGTTTGAAAAACTATTTTTTCAGAGGAAATGAGGGGTCTCCCAGCAAGTTGTAGGATTTTAAGTATATCTCTTTTCGTATATTTCTTATCCCTGCGGCATTTGCAAAGCGTTTCATTCCCAGATTAATCATGGCTGACAAATGACAGGCTTCCTGTTTAAAAGCAGTACCAAATATTTTCTTTTCAATGATCGGATCTGTATTGGTACGGGAATTAACGGATGAGCCAAAATAGGCTACGGCGCCTTTCCCTTTTTCACCTATAAAATATTCTCCTATAGATTTTTGTGCAAAATTTCCGGTTTTGCAGGCAAATGAGAAAACAAACGGAAAAACTGTATTTGTAGCAGATTGAATCTCTTTATGTGTTAAATCAAATGATATTCCTGCAAATGAACCGGGCGTACCATGCCCGGCATAAATGTAAAACAACGGATTATCATTCAGCGCATTAATAACTTCCTCTTTCCTCGGTTGATATAATCTTTTGCAATTATACCCTACAGGAATAAAACTATTGCGAATTACATACTCATGTCCCGCCTTAAAACTGTTTTTCATATAAAGCCTGTTCCATACGCCCTTTTTTTCATCTCCCGCAATAAAAACCGCTTTTTTTTCAAAACGATGCATATTTGTTTCCATAAATATCGTTTTATCAATAATATTTTTAAGTTGCTTTTCGTCGGCAACCGAGAAGCGCCCTAAAAAAACATCTGCAAACCAATCCTTGCCATCCAAAAGAGCGTATCCCAAATCTGAAACAGGTCGTGCTTCCACTTTTCCAGAAGCATCTCCTTCATAAGCAGGGATTTTGTCCACATCTCCCACCAAAAGCACAAAAGCGGGTCTGGTGGAAATGTTATTATATTGATTTTGAATATACTTTTTAATAGATGCTGCCGTATTGCCTGTGGTATTTGTGGTAACTACCTGTACCTCAAAACCATTATCCCGTTTAAAATGGGCAAAACCCGTCAAAACAGTATCAAATTCAAGGGGAGTAATTATTAAATAGCGCTCCTTTTGGGGAGCATAACCTCCGCTGTTCTCATAATTTTCAAACAGGCTACTCAGATAATCATCCTTTGCTTCAGAATAATAATGTTCCGGATCCTGCCCGGAAAGTGTGTATGAAACAGCAAAAACAGCTTTAGAAATTACGGTTAGATTCTCCTGTTCAGGATGATACATAAAGGGAGAAACAGTTACGTTTATTCCTCTTTCTCCAAATACAACAAACGTTTCATTATATTGAATATAAGAATCATCCTGACTTTCTGATACATTAGCGTAATTATCATTGCTAAAAAAACCGGAAAATTGATTTTTAGAATGAGTCGGTACACCGCAAATAGCGTTTTCGGTTTGAGCCGGCACAATTTTTTTTTCAATATTATTAATAACAGAAGGATCCATTGATAGAAGTTCCACTTTAAAATCCGAAGCATTATACGGTACCTGTAAATCGAAGGTAAGTTGCGGTAATTGCGGAACTCCAAGAGCGCCTGTGGTTTCAAAATCATCCTGAATCCGGATATACGTAAACTTTTCCGGAGAACCGTACCGGTTTACGAGAATGGTATCTGCGATTTCAAATTCGGGCAATTGAAATTGAATAAGTAATTTATTAGGAGCAGGAAATACTTTCACAATTTTTTTTTCTACCTCCTGACATGTTGCTGAAAAAATAGAAAAAAAGGCGCACGCAATTAAAAAAATTCTAATAACACTCCCTGTTTTAAAGTTTTTAAGAAAACTACTATCCCATCTCATACCTTAATATAGTAAAGCGTTTATGATAAATGATGCGGCAAAAATAATAAAAATTTGGCCTGACTCAGGTTCGTACGGTAAGCCTCCTTACACATTAAACTCAACAATCGTAATACCGTCGCCTCCGCGTTCTATCGCCTCGTCGTAAAATCGAGCAATCTCTTTTTGTTTGGATAGGAATTGGCGAATAACATGGCGTAAGATACCGTTTCCTTTACCATGCAGGATACTTACCTGACGAATGCCCAGCAAAATGGCTTCGTCAATATAGTTTTCCAGAATTTTGAGAGTTTCCTCCGCACGCATCCCACGCACATCAAGTTTTACCGAGAATTTTGCTGCTTTTTCGTTCATCATATCGCCAATCCGGGTACCATCCAATTTTACAGTGCCCCGCTTCACATTTCGTGCCTCGCTTTTACTGATTTTGGTAACGTTATCCGTATGCGTCTTAAATGAAATAGAATTAAAACTAACAGTAATATCCTCATCCTGAATACAAACAACTTCTCCAATAGTTTGAATATCATGAATAAAAACTGCATCGCCCACACGAATTTTAGAATCCAACGGTTCAAACTTGGGTACTACGGGTTTAATTTTTAAAGGAACAACAGGAGCTATGCTTTCTTTTTGTTCTATTTTTTGAATTTCTTTTTCTATTTTTTCTTTATGATGAAAAACCTCCTTGCGGATATGTTTTGTTTTCTCAGCCTCTGCCTTTACTTCCTTAATTTCGCGAATGGTTTTTTCTATTGCTTGGTTTGCCCCCTCAATAATAGAGAGTGCCTGGTTTTTTGCATTATGCAAAATCTCTTTGCGTTGTTTCTCAAACTCCGAAAATTTGACGCTGTAATTTGCAATCATCTCTGCCAATTTATCATCGGTTTGCGATACACGCTTCAACATTTGCTCAATTTCGAGTTTTTCTACCTCAATTTCGTCCAATTTGCGTTCATAGTCAATCTGTGCGGTTCCCGATTTAGAGATTGCATTTTCAATGATGGTGTCGGGCAGTCCTATTTGGCGTGCAATTTCGTAAGTAAACGAACTGCCCGGTTTTCCCTGCCGCAACTTAAAAAGCGGTTTCATCCGGTGGGTATTGAACAACATGGCTCCGTTTTCCGCTTCGGGATGGGTATCGCAAAAAAGCTTGAGATTTCCATAATGTGTGGTAATAATTCCGAACGATTCTTTTTGGTAAAGTTCTTCCAAAATAGCTTCCGCCATGGCACCGCCCAGCGCGGGTTCTGTTCCAGAGCCAAATTCATCAATCAAAAACAGAGATGAACTGTTGAGATGTTCTAACATTACCTTCAAATTTTTCAGATGGGAACTGTACGTACTCAAATCATTTTCAATAGATTGTTCATCCCCTAAGGCAATAAAAAAGGAGGTGAAAATACCCATGTCGGAAGTACTGTCCAGCGGCACCAATAATCCGCATTGCATCATATATTGCAGCAACCCAATGGTTTTCAGACACACCGATTTTCCGCCGGCATTCGGTCCCGAAATGATTAATATTCGTTTTTCTTTATTCAAATGAATATCAAGCGGCACCACTTTTTTATGTTCCGAACGTTCTTTTTGAAAGGTTAAAAACAGAATGGGATGGATGGTGTTTTTCCATTCCATAATTTGAGTATCAAATAGATGCGGCAAAGTGGCATTAATTTTTATGGCAAACAAGGCTTTGGCACGAATAAAATCAATAACGCCCAAAAAATCAACGCCCATTAAAATATTGGGAATGGAAAGCCTGATTTCGTTCGCAATCTCTGTCAAAATGCGAATAATCTCTCTGCGCTCGGCATTGAGCAAATCTTTCAGTTCGTTGTTGGCATCAAAAACCTCGGTGGGTTCAATAAATACGGTTTGTCCGGTGGCCGATTCGTCGTGGATAAAGCCTTGCAAACGGCGTTTGAACTGCGCCGGCACGGGAATACAGAGCCGACCGTTGCGAATGGTCATCTCCGCATCCTCTTTTACCAACCCCTCCTGCTTGGCAACCCCCAACAATTTTTTAATTTTCTTATCCGCTTCTCCGGAGATCTTCAGAATCTCCTGTTTTATGCGACGCAACTCTTCCGAAGCGCCGTCGCGTAATTGTCCTTTCGGATCAATAATTTTATTGATAGACTCCAGCAAACTCTTTTCCAACAAAATATCTTTACATAAATTCCACAAACGGGGATATTTGTCCTCTTCATTTTTCACCTTAAAGAAAACCACCGTTTGCACAATGGCCTGCAACATGCCGCGCAGTTGCGCCAATTCATCCACTTCTAAAAAAGTACCTTCCAAACGAATGGCTTTCAACAGTGGACGCACATCATAGAAATCCTGCGCCGGAAAAGCTGTATCAAATTGTAATAATTGTTGAAACTGAAAGGTCTCTTCCAACGCAATAGTGAGTTCATCCAAATGATAAGAAAAGCGAATAGATTCCACCCGTTCTTTTCCCATATTACTCACACACAAATTCTTAATATGATCTCGAATCGTATCAAATCCGATTTTTGTCTCAAAATTTTGCGGGTAAATCATAAGGACAAAAGTAGGATTTTCATTGAAAATTTAAATAGAGGCAATGATTCCTTTTATCCGTTTGTGTGTAATTAAAAAATTTCATGTTTATTTGCCGCTAAAATTTTCAGGTGGCTATGAAAATAGTTCTCAATAATTAGAATACCAACATTGTTATAAAATTAAACTGTACTCCCCTTCATGTCGAACCTAAAAGAAATTCGAACCCGCATAGCGTCCGTTGAGTCTACTCAAAAGATCACATCTGCAATGAAGTTAGTTTCTGCGGCCAAATTACGTAGGGCACAAAATACAATCCTTCATTTAAGGCCTTATTCGCATAAACTCAATGAGATACTACAAAATTTATCCTCCTCTATGGAAATTTCTGAGGATAATTCGCTATTTACGCAACGTGTACCGAATCGTGTTTTATTAATTACCATAGCTTCTAACAGAGGTTTGTGTAGCGCATTTAATGCTAATATAATCAAGGAAGTGCATCGTATCGTCAACGAGAAATATAAAACACAGTTTCTCAATGGAAAATTGGAATTAATCTGTATTGGGAAAAAAGCCATTGAGCAACTTCAGAAATACTACAACGTGGTATATGCTAATGAGTCGTTACTTGAAACTCCTCATTTTGAAGAAATAGCAACTATCGCTGCCGGTTTAATTAATGATTTTGAGCAAAAGAAAATAGATAAGGTGGAGATTGTTTACAATCGTTTTGTAAATCCCGCAACACAAAAAATTACCATAGAAAATTATTTGCCTGTAGTAAATATGGAACCGGGATCATCCATACAAACAAAAGTATTGGATTATCTTTTTGAGCCATCTCGCCAGGAATTAATGAATGAATTGATTCCAAAGATATTAAAACTACAATTATACAAAGCATTGTTAGACTCTATTGCCTCAGAACATGGAGCCCGAATGACTTCCATGGCAAAAGCTACCGACAACGCTATAGAAATATTGAAAGAATTGAAAATCAAGTATAACAATGCACGCCAGGCAGCCATTACAAATGAGTTAAATGAGATTGTAAGCGGGGCGGAAGCGCTAAAGAATTAGAAATTAACATTTTTTAATCATTACATGTTTAAATTAATTGGTGCACTTGTCGGAGGAATTTTGAGCGGTAGTTTTTGGGGTGGGGTAGCAGGTTTTTTTATTGGAGGTTTTTTAGATTCCATTCGCCATGCAAGAGTAGTTATTCATCGAAGAACCACTACACGCGATGATTTTATAAAAACCTTGCTTATTTTTACTACGGTAGTGGTAAAATCGGATAACGGAAAAATGGTACGTTCGGAATTGGATTTTGTAAAAAAGTACCTGCTCCAAATATTAGGCTATGATAAAACCCAGGAAGCGTTATTGGTACTTCGCAACATGCTGGAAGAAGAATTTGATATTGCTTCTGTAGCGCAACAGTTTGGGCGTACTTCTTCGATTCATGAAAAACTGATGATGTTGCAGTTTTTGTTTGGACTGGCTGCCACCGACGGAGCCATAGCAAATGCCGAAATGGAAGCTATCCGTTTTATTTCGCACGCAATGGGTATTTCCGACCGTGATTTTGAATCGCTGAAAGCTATGTTTTTCGGTTGGCAAGGCAATTATGGCGGCGGGTATTCCTCCTCATCTTCCGCTCCTCAGATGTCGCAAAATATTGAAAATGACTATAAAGTATTAGAAATTGATCCTTCAGCAACCGACGAAGAGGTAAAAAAATCCTATCGTAAGCAAGCCATGAAACATCATCCTGATAAAGTGAACCATTTGGGAGAAGATATACGAAAAGCGGCTGAAGAACGTTTTGCAAGGTTAAATGAAGCCTACGAACGAATAAAAAAATCTCGTGGAATGAATTAGGAATTTTATACTTTTGCAGAGATCTTTACGTTAACAACAAAAAAATTTATTTTAATATGAACAATGACTTAAATGAAAACAATCCGTTAAAGAAATGGGTTATTTTATTAGCTATTTTAGCTGCTGTTTTTTTGGGCACTACATTGTATTTTGGTTTTTTTGCAAAACCGGTATTTAATCAGGAATTTATTAAAAAAGTAGTAGAAAATGAATTGCTGCAATCCGAATTAGATTCAGTGCTGACTGAACATGAACGTATTAAAGTGGAATACGGATCATTATCGGAACAATTGACTGAAAAAGACAGCATTATTTTAGCAAATGCCGCTGAAATTAAAAAACTTATTGCAAGCCAGGCAGACTACCGCAAAATAAAACGTCAGTTAGAACGTCTGCAAAATATTGCGAAAGAATATGTAGAGGAGATAGACCAATTATTTACAGAGAATAAACAATTAAAAGAAGAGAATCAGCAAATTAGAGTTCATTTAGAAGCATCCAAAAAAGAGATTGAAACAATTAAAAGTGAGAAACAGGAGTTAAATCAAACCATTAGTACGGCCGCTGTACACCAGGCCTATAATATAAACAGCAGAGCCGTTTATATTAAAAATAGAAACAAAGAAGAGGTGATTACCGAAAAGGCAAATCGGGTTGACCAACTTAAAACTACTTTTATTTTGGGTGCGAATTCATTAATTCCGGCGGGGCCTGTTACTATTTACTGCCGTATAGCAGTTCCCGGCTCAGGAAGAATTTTGATGCCCGGCTCCGGCGACGCTTTTACTTTTGATTTTAATGGTGAAAAACTACAATATACTACCAAAAAAACAATTAATTATAATAATCAGGCTGAAACCGTTACCCTTGTATGGGATCTGGTTGAAGGAGACAAAGCTATCAAAGGCAGGTATATTGTACAACTTTATACGGATAATCATTATCTTGGTGAAACCAGTTTTGAATTAAAATAATATTATGCCAACAGAGCAATCTTCACTTGACAGAATCACAAGAACCCGATTGTTTTTTTCAGCGGTTGGTTCTGTTTTGAGTATTGCACTTACTATGTTTTTTATAGGAACTTTAATGTTCCTTGTTTTCTTCTCCATGAAGTACATTCAAAAACTCTCTCAAAAAGTAGAAATAGAATTACTTTTTTACTCTGATGTTAAGGAAGCTGATATTATAGCCTTTGAGCAACAGCTTAAAACGGAACCTTATATATCTCAATCTCGTTTTTGTTCAAAAAAAGATAATACGGCAGAAGCCATTAAAACTATCGGTAATGATTTTACCGAAATTATTACCAATCCCATAAATGCCTCTATTCTTCTTTGTGTTACCCCCGATTATGCAAATGCCGATTCCTTACAAGCCGTAATTCAAAAATTAAAACAAAATGGTAATATACAGGATGTTGAATATCCTGAGTCGCTTGTAAAAAAGGTATTGGATAACTTCCTGAATGTACAAATAACGATTGTTGTAATATGTGTTGTTTTTATGCTTATCTCCATGTTGTTAATAGGGAACTCGCTCCGCTTGAATATTTATTCCAAGCGTTTTAGTATTAAAAGCATGTTATTAATTGGGGGCACCCGCTCATTTGTTCGTAAACCTTTCTTAATTAAAGGATTGCAGCAGGGAATTTGGGGCGGATTTCTGGCTTCTATTTTAGTAGCGCTCACCTTGCTGGAAGGCCATGTACTATTATATGAATTTATTGATTTTCAATATATTACTCAAATTTTGTTGCTTTTTATCGGTCTATTTATCTTCTCTATTTTATTCACGGTAATTGTATCTTTCTTTTCTGTAAATAGATACATTCGAATAAATACGGATGTACTTTATTTATAATTTTTTCAATGGGAAATATCGTCGCTTTAGTAGGAACTCCGAATGTCGGAAAATCGACATTGTTTAACCGTTTAACACAAACCAGGGAAGCCATTGTAGATTCTATTGCCGGCGTTACGCGGGATAGAAACTACGGAAAATCGGATTGGAACGGCTATGAATTTTCGGTGATTGATACCGGCGGTTATGTGGTAGGTTCAGATGATATTTTTGAGACCGAAATAAGAAAGCAGGTTACTTTTGCCATGGAAGAAGCCGATGTGATTATTTTTATGGTAGACGGGCGAGAGGGCTTATCTCCTTTGGATGAAGATGTTGCAAAAATGTTAAGAAAATCGGAAAGGCCGTTTTTTCTATGTGTAAATAAGATTGACAGCCCTTCCAACTATTTTGACTATACGGAATTTTATGCATTGGGGTTTGACCATATTTTCCCTATTTCGGCGATTTCAGGTAGCGGAACCGGTGAATTGCTGGATGAAGTTGTAAAACATTTTTCTAAAGAGGAGGAACCCCACCCTGATGAACTTCCAAGAATTACGATTGTGGGAAAACCCAATGTAGGCAAATCTTCCATTATTAATACTTTTTTAGGAAAAGAGCAAAATATTGTTACGCCGCTTGCCGGAACTACCCGCGATTCGACTTATACCCGTTTCAACAGTTTTGGGTTTGATTTTTATTTGGTAGACACAGCCGGATTGCGAAAAAAGAGAAAAGTGGAAGAAAATTTGGAGTTTTATTCCGTCATGCGTGCTGTTCGGGCCATTGAAAACAGCGATGTGTGTATTCTCATGTGCGATGCATCGGGAGGCTTTGATTCTCAAGATATTTCCATTTATAGTTTAGCCGCCAGGAACAGAAAAGGGATTGTAGTAGTGATGAATAAGTGGGATTTGGTAGAAAAAAACCATAAAACGCATAAAGATTATGAAAGTTTAGTCAAAGAACGACTTGCGCCCTTTAACGATGTATCGGTTATTTTTACCTCAGTAATTAATAAGCAGCGTATTTTCAGAGTGTTGGAAACTGCTGTAGCGGTTTATCAAAACAGGCAGCGGAGAGTTTCCACCTCTGAGCTGAACGACACATTGTTGCCCATTATCAAGAATCAACCTCCTCCTATTGTAAAAGATAAAATGGTAAAAATTAAGTTTGTAACACAGCTTCCCACTGCATTTCCGGCATTTGCCTTTTTCTGTAATCATCCGCAATATGTGCGAGAGGACTACAAACGGTTTTTAGAAAATAGGATTAGAGAGAAATGGGATTTTTCGGGCGTTCCCATAGAGATCTATTTCAGGAGAAAATCGTAAAAACTACAAATTGCTCAGTGATTCTTTGTGTACTTTATGTAAGAAATTTTAATGATTTTTTCCCTGGTTATTACTGCAATGAAGTTAATATTTCAAATTATCTATTACTTTTGCCAAAAATTTTTAATATTCCAAGGTTATGATATATTTAGACAATTCAGCCACTACTTTTCCAAAGCCGGATTTTATGTATGATTTTATGTGTAATTTCTATAAAAAACATGGCGTTAGCCCCGGCAGAACAGGTTTTGATGCAGCTATTGAAACAGAGGAGATAGTACAAAAAACTCGAAAGTTAATGACAGAACTCTTCAATGGCGGGAGCGACTACAACAGGCTTACTTTTAGCTACAATGCAAGCGATTCTTTGAATTTAATTATTCAGGGGTTAGCAGAACCGAACGCTCACGTTATTAGCACCATGCTGGAACATAATTCGGTGTTACGTCCTTTGTATTGTTTAAAAGAGGAGGGCAAACTTCAAGAGGTAACCTATTTGCCTTTTGATAGTAATGGCTATGTAAATCCGGAAGATTTTCGTAAAGCTATCCGCCCTAATACTAAGTTTGTTGTTTGTAATCATTGTTCCAATGTGTTAGGAACTTTTCAACCCTTACACGAAATCGGGCAGATTTGTAAGGAAAATGGGATAATTTTTGTAGTGGATGGAAGCCAAGGGGCTGGCGCAGTCAAAATAGACATGCAAGCCGATAATATTGATGTGTACATCTTTACAGGGCATAAATGTTTGATGGGACCTACTGGAATTGGAGGTTCCTATGTGCGTGGAGACGTTCCCATTAAGCACACACGCTATGCCGGAACCGGAGTCCGCTCTGCCTATCCGAAACACCTGGAAGAATATCCCTATCGTTTAGAATACGGCACACTCAACTTGCTGGGAGTGGTAGGGTTATATGCCGGAGTAACATGGATTTTGGAACAGGGAATTGAAAAGATTCATCAACGGGAGATGATTTTATGGGAAAAACTTCGCCAGGGAATTCAGGCCGTAAAGGGAGTAACAACCTATTGCGCAAACTTCCCCGAAAGGAAAAATCCCGTGCTGAGTTTTAATATTAATGGTTTTGAGGCCGCTGATGTTGGAATGATGCTGGATGTGGATTATAATATTGCATGCCGAACAGGATTACAATGTGCCCCCAAAGTACACGAACAAATCGGCACGCTAAATATGCATGGCACCGTGCGCCTCAGTATTGGCCCGTTCAACACGGAAGAAGATATTGACGCCGCCATTCAGGCAGTGAAGGAAATTGCCGCAATCAAAAACTAAACTGTTTATTTATTTTTTATTCTTATCGTTCCTAAAATATGCGAACTAATTTTTTTTCATTTTGGATAGAAAATGCACGCTGGGTTGCCTTACCGCAAAGCGGACTGCCTGCTCTTTTATCTATCTGCTTAGCATCCTCTTCCCCGAACTTTTCCTGGTATATGGCTATTTGCGCTCTTTTCGGCGTGATGTTTGGACATTTGGGAATTAACTTGTGGGATGATTATTTTGACTACAAAAAAAGCGATCAAATTGTGCGCGATAGGCTGAACAGCAAAGGAATAAGAGCAAGAATGGATAAATGCCACTACATTATGTCCGGAGGAGCCACCGTAAAAGAACTTGGGTGGGTTGCTTCCCTTTTTTGCATCATTGCACTGATTTTCGGAGGAATTATTTTTATGGAACGTGGTTATATGATTCTTGTGATTGCGCTTATTACGGCTTTTTTGGGAATTTCATACTCAGGATTCCCGTTTAGATTTAGCTACCACGGGTTGGGTGAAGTTGTAATTGGGGTAGTTTTCGGACCATTACTCATGATGGGGGTATATATTGCTTCGTGTGGGAGTTTTTCTATGCCGCTCGTATTCATATCTTTACCTATTGGCTTATTGGTTGCTAATATTGTTTATACCCATGCAGTAATTGACTTTGAAGCAGATAATGCCATGAATAAAAAAACATTAGCGGTCATCCTAAAACGAAAAAACAGCATGACTTTTGTCTCTTTTTTATTAATATTCAGTCCTTTCCTGATTATTTTGGCAGGCGTAATAACTACGATTTTGCCTATATTATATTTATTTACGTTTCTTGCTTTGTTTCATGCTATCTACTTGTTTAAGTTGATTGTAGATTTTCAAAATAATAAAGAAATAGTAATACTGCCCCGCAAATGGATGGGGCCGATGGAAAAATGGAAAGCAATTACCGAAGCCGGAATAGAGTGGTTTATGATAAGATGGTATATGTCAAGAAATTTACTCATTCTTTTCAGTTTGCTTATTATTTTTGTTTTTTTAACCTTAAGATTTTTATAAATGAAACAATTCATCTACTTGGCGCTCTGGTTTTTTAAAACAAAAATCCTGAAACGTAAAATTCCTCTACAAACCGTAATATTTATTTCCGATTTATGCAATTTAACTTGTAAACATTGTTGTGTTTATAGCAAAGGTGCGCCTGTCATTAAATCGTTTGAGCAGATAAAAGATGAATTACTATACAGTTATCGCTTAGGATCCCGCTTTGTTGATTTTGAAGGAGGCGAGCCATTTTTATGGAATAAGGAGGGTAAAAACATTAATGATTTAATCCTTTTAGCAAAACAGATCGGCTTTTTCTCAACAACCGTAACCACCAATGCTCAAATTCCTTTTAACAATTGTCAGGCAGATTCTATTTGGGTAAGTGTGGACGGTATCGGAAAGTATCACGACCAAATTCGCGGAGAGGGAAGTTTTAGCAAACTGGTTCAAAATATTACCCAAAATAACCACCCTGCAATGAGTATCAATATGGTTGTGAATGCCTTGAATTATACATCTGTTGAAGATACGATCCGTTGGGTTAGCGAACAACCAAACCTTCAATCTGTTGCCATTAATTTTCATACGCCCTATCCCGGTACGGAAGAGTTGTTTTTAGACTGGGAACTCAGAAAGAAAACAATTGATAAAGTGCTTCAAATGAAAAAAAAAGGATTTCAAATTATGAACTCTTTCTCTGGCTTAAAGAAAATGAAAAACAATAGTTTTAAACAGTATTGCTGGGTTTCCAATTTTATTCTTGCCGACGGTATGCGATTTAGCGAGTGCCCCGGAAAAATACAGGGTGTTTGTACCCAATGTGGTTTTGGTATGGCTGGAGAAATAGCAAGTATGTTCCAACTCAAACCGGATACAATCCTGGCGGCAGGAAAATTAAGATTACATAATTAATCTCTACAAAATTTTTGCTTTCTTTGCCATCCAAATAAAAACTTTGTGCTGACTATATCCAAAATTTCAGAGTTTCAACAAAAATTAAAAGAAAGTAAAAAAATAGCTGTTTGCACCCATTTTAATCCCGACGGAGATGCTATTGGCTCGATGTTGGCACTATCCTCCTATTTTAAATCTCAAGGTTTTGAAATTAAATGTATAACGCCCAGCAGCATGCCGGAGTTTTATAAGTGGATGCCCGGTGCAACCGAAATAATAAATGCCCAAAAACAGTTTAAAGAAACTAAAAAAATTATCCAGGAAACAGATATTCTTTTTTTAGTAGATATGAACTCCGAACATAGAAGTGGAATTGATTTAGAAAATATATTACTTACCACACCGGCTTACAAAATATTGATTGATCATCACCCTAATCCTACGGCTAATTGTGATATAATCTATTCAAATATTAATACATCCTCAACTTGTGAAAATATATATCGCTTTTTAGCGGAAATTACTGATAAACCGTTTTTAAATAGAGAACTCGGAACCTGTATCTATACAGGAATCATTACCGACACAGGATCACTGAGTTATATGTGCAATAATGCTGAAACCTATTTGTTGCTGGCACAATTAATGGAACTGGGCGTAAATGGTGAGAATATTCATCGTGAAATATATGATAATTATTCAGAAAACCGAATTCGTTTACTGGGTCTAAGTTTGAATAAATTAAAAGTTTTCCCTGAATTAGGAACCTCCTATATGTATCTTACCAAAGAAGAAATGAAACAAAATAATTTTAAAGATGGAGATACGGAAGGATTTGTAAATTTTGGAATCTCTTTAAAAGGTATTTTTTTTACTGCATTTTTTACGGAAAGAGAAAAAAGGATTAGGTTATCGTTTCGTTCCAAAGGAAATTTTAATGTAAATCAGTTTGCCCAAACTTATTTTCAAGGCGGCGGACATAGGAATGCAGCCGCTTCTTACTATTACGATACGCTGGAAAATGCAATACGCTATTTTGAAGAGATTATCCATAAACACCCTGAATTGGTTCGAAAATAGTAAGTAATTTTTTTTATGAATATATGGTCATCTGTGGTAACTTTTAGACTCTTGAATTGTAAACTATTAATGAATAAATATCAAAATATTATCTTTTATTGGCTACTTTTGACTTGCTGCGCTCTGCTTTCATGCAATAATCACAAGCCTGTTAGCGTTATTCAAAATCCATCCGTAAAAAAAGCAGAACAAAATCCGTTCATATTAGGAAATAAAAAAATTGTAGAACTTGAAAATGAAGATATTGAGCTTTTTTTAAAACGCTATCAATGGAAAATGAAACAAACAGATACCGGATTACGGTATGAAATAACGAAAAGAGGAGTAGGAAAAAATATGGAAAATGGAGAGACTGTAACGGTGGAGTATCATACCTACTTGTTGACAGGAGAGGAAATTTATAATTCAAAGGATGAGGGGATAAAGCAGTTTACCATAGAAAAGTCGGAAGAGATTACAGGACTACATGAAGCGGTAAAGTTGATGAATAAAGGTTCTGAAGCCAGATTAATTATCCCTTCTCATTTAGCCTACGGAGCAAGTGGAGACGGAAATAAAATAAAACCTTACCAAACTTTAATAATGAAGATAAAGATTAATACTTAATGAGTTAGATTACCCATAAAATAGCAAATAATAACCTTTTAAAAAATAGTTCAATGAAAAAAGTAACAAAATTTTTGATTCTCCTTGTGGCATTAGTAGCATTAGGAAATGCCTGTTCAAAGTATCCCGGATTTAGAAAAGACAAAGAAGGCTTCTATTACAAATTTTATACAAAAAATAAAAAAGAAGCGCAACCTCATAAGGGAGATGTGGTATCTTTAACCTATACCCTCCATACCAAAGATTCGGTTTTAGTAGATCGTGTCCCTTTAACAGATATGATTAATGAGTCGTTGTACCCCGGAGATATTTATTCAGCACTGCAAAAAATGCATATAGGAGATAGTGCTACTTTTATTCTGAATGGAGATACTTTTTTTCACTACTTTATGGGGCAACCTTTCCCATTTGATAAAAAAGAACTCTATTTTGATCTGAAATTAAAAAGCATTACCCCAAAAGAAGAATTTGAAAAGCAACAAGCAGAACAAGCCAAACAGTATGAGGCAATGGTGGAAAAGTACAGACTCTCGGAAGATAGCCTGATCAACAATTATATTGAAAAAAATAATATTAAAGTAAAACCAACAAGTAGTGGACTTTATTTAATAAAGGTTTCTTCAGGAACAGGTAAAGCCATAAAAAACGGATCAAAAGTATCAGTGCATTATACGGGAAAATTATTAGATGGTTCTGTATTCGACAGCTCTGTTGAGCGTGGAACTCCATTAGAACTTACGGTTGGAGAGGATCATTTTATCCCCGGTTGGGAAGAAGCCTTACTGTTAATGAGAGGCGGAGATAAAGTAAATGTACTGATTCCCTCCAAATTAGCATACGGAAGCAGGGGGGCAGGGTACGTAATTCCACCATACTCTCCACTATTATTTAATATGGAGATAATTTCAGTTAAATAATTTTTCTACTTTTGTCCGACTCTTTATAGAATAGGATGGGGCGTTAGCTCAGTTGGCTAGAGTGTTAGACTGGCAGTCTAAAGGTCACGGGTTCGACTCCCGTACGCTCCACAAAATCTGAAAATAATATGCGTCCCGATTTTAGTAACGTAAACCCAAAAAATCTAAAAAAAGATAAACAAACGTTTTCCGCAACTGAACCGAACTGGCTTACGGCAGAGCAGATTCCCGTGAAACCAGTGTATAGCAAAGAGGACCTTGCCGGTATGGAGCATCTGAATTATGCTGCAGGGATTCCTCCGTTTTTGAGAGGTCCCTATTCCACTATGTTTGTGCAAAAACCATGGACGATTCGTCAATATGCCGGATTTTCCACCGCAGAAGAATCGAATGCCTTTTATCGCAGAAACCTGGCAGCCGGTCAGAAAGGACTTTCCATCGCTTTTGACCTGGCAACACACCGCGGCTACGACTCCGACCACGAGCGTGTGGTGGGCGATGTGGGAAAAGCAGGCGTTGCCGTGGATTCCATCTTGGATATGAAGATTCTGTTTGACCAGATTCCGTTAGACCAAATGAGTGTTTCCATGACCATGAACGGCGCTGTGTTGCCCATTTTGGCATTTTATATTATTGCTGCCGAAGAGCAGGGGGTGCCGATGGCGCAACTAACCGGAACCATTCAAAACGACATTTTGAAAGAGTTTATGGTGCGCAATACTTACATCTATCCTCCGCTGCCCTCCATGAAAATTATTGCCGATATTTTTGAGTTTACCGCTAAAAATATGCCAAAATTCAATTCTATCTCTATTTCGGGGTATCACATGCAGGAGGCAGGTGCAACCTGCGATATTGAACTGGCTTACACGTTGGCAGACGGCTTGGAATATCTGCGCGCCGGAGTAAATGCCGGTATGAATATTGATGATTTTGCGCCCCGCTTGTCGTTTTTTTGGGCAATAGGGATGAACCATTTTATGGAGATTGCCAAAATGCGTGCCGCAAGAATGTTGTGGGCGAAAATTGTGAAACAGTTCAACCCTAAAAATCCGAAATCGTTAGCATTGCGCACCCACAGCCAAACATCAGGCTGGTCGCTTACCGAACAAGACCCGTTCAACAATGTGGCAAGAACCTGTATTGAAGCCATGGGTGCCGCACTAGGACATACCCAGTCGCTGCACACCAATGCCCTGGATGAAGCGATTGCTTTACCTACCGACTTTTCAGCCAGAATTGCCAGAAATACACAAATTTATATTCAAGAAGAGACGCAAATTTGTCGTGAAGTTGACCCCTGGGCAGGTTCTTACTACGTGGAAGCGTTAACCCAACAGATTGCAGAGCGCGCCTGGAAACTTATTGAAGAGATTGAATCGCTGGGTGGAATGGCAAAAGCCATAGAAACCGGCATCCCTAAAATGAGAATTGAAGAGGCATCCGCTAGAAAACAGGCATGCATCGACTCCGGACAGGAATCTATTGTGGGCGTAAATAAATATCGTCTGGATAAAGAGGACCCGATTGAAACGCTGGAAGTGGACAATACCGCCGTGCGGGAAGCACAGTTGAAACGTTTGGCAGAACTTCGCGCAAATCGCAATAAGGCAGAAGTTGACGCTGCATTGGATGCGCTTACCAAATGTGCGGAAACCGGAAAGGGAAATCTCTTAGAACTGGCGGTAGATGCTGCAAGAAAACGCGCTTCCTTAGGCGAAATTTCGATGGCATTGGAAAAAATATTTGGTCGTTACAAAGCAAAAATCAATTTAATTACAGGCGTGTATAGTTCAGAACAACAGGAAAATACAAACTTTAAGAAAGCTTGTATGATGGCAGATGAGTTTGCCAAAAAAGAGGGACGCCGTCCGCGTATTATGGTGGCTAAAATGGGACAAGACGGGCACGACCGCGGCGCAAAAGTGGTCTCTACCGGCTATGCGGATATTGGTTTTGACGTGGATATGGGACCGCTGTTTCAAACTCCGGCAGAGGCAGCCAAACAAGCCGTGGAAAACGATGTGCACGTGCTGGGCGTCTCTTCCCTGGCAGCAGGACACAAAACATTAGTGCCGCAAGTTATCGAAGAACTCAAAAAATTAGGGCGTGAGGATATTTTGGTGGTTGTAGGTGGGGTAATCCCCCCGCAGGATTACGATTATCTGTACAAGGCAGGCGCCGTTGCTATCTTTGGTCCCGGCTCAGTAATCTCCGATTGCGCCATTAAGATTTTGGAAATTTTGCAAAGAGAGATTAATGATTAATAATTAGTGATTAATGATTAGTTTCTAAACTTTTAAACTTCAAATAGATATTCATGAAAAAAATTATTCACACCGAACATGCGCCCAAGGCGATTGGTCCTTACAGCCAGGCTGTTGAAGCAAATGGAATGTTGTTTATTTCCGGACAGATTCCTGTGATTCCCGAAACCGGACAGATTCCGGAAGGAATTGAAGCGCAAACCGAACAGGTAATGAAAAATATCAGTGCTATTTTGAAAGAAGCCGGCTATGGATTTGAGAACGTAGTAAAATCAACCTGTCTATTGAGCGACATGGCAAACTTTAAAGCCATGAATGAAGTTTACGGTAAATATTATGCGGTTAATCCTCCTGCTCGTGCGGCATTTGCAGTAAAGGCGCTTCCTCTAAACGTGTTGGTTGAAATTGAAACGATTGCAGTAAAGCAATAGGCATATCAGAATTACTAAATTTTAAGAAACAATTATCTTCCGCCAAAAAGTGCTATAAAAATTCCGGCAATAATAGCAGATCCAATGGTACTGGAAACGATGGGGCCCATAGCGTGCATCAAAAGGTGGTTGTTTGGATTGTATTCCCGTCCTAATTTTTGAGAAATACGTGCAGCCATGGGCATAGCGGAAACTCCGGAATTTCCTATTAACGGATTCACTTTACCACCGGTAAATTTATACATCAGTTTTGCTATTAAAATTCCGCCGATAGTTCCGAAAGAAAATGCTATCAAGCCTAAAAAAATGATGATTATGGTGGTGAGATTCAAAAAACGATCTGCAGTAGCCGAAGCACCAATGCAAATGGCTACTGCCAGGGTTAAAATATTTAATAAACCATTTTGCAAAGTTTCGATATAACGCCCCGTTACTCCGCTTTCTCTAATTAAATTTCCCAACATCAGCATACTGATTAAAGCACCTGCAGCAGGAACCAACAATAAGGTTACTAAGGTTACTGCAATAGGAAAAATTATCTTTTGTTTTTGGGTTACTTTCTTAGCTGATGGCATAACTACTACCCGTTCCTTTGGAGTTGTGAGCAACCTCATAATAGGCGGTTGAATAAACGGTATTAACGCCATATAAGAAAATGCAGCAATGGCAATAGTAGGTAATAGATCCGGCGCAAGGCAACTGGCGGTATAGATGGATGTGGGGCCGTCTGAACTCCCGATAATAGCAATAGATGCAGCCTCATTAATATTAAATCCATTAAAACCGGGAATAAGCGGACTTAATAGATTTCCCAAAAACAGAGCCCCGCCAAGCGAAACAAAAATTCCAAGCTGGCCGCCTAACCCGATAAGTGCATTTTTCGGAGAGGCAATTAATGGTCCAAAATCGGTCATAGTTCCAATGCACAAGAAAATTAAAGGAGGATAGATCACATATAAAATCCCATGATACATAAAATGAAGCAAACCTCCCGTATCATACGCCGATAAACCGGCTACCGGAATATTGCCGACAATAATTCCAAAAGATAACGGCAAGAGCAACAACGGCTCATACTTCTTTTCAACAGACAGGTAAACAAGAAACAAGGCAATTAAAATCATTATAGTTTGTTGTAGGGTCATGGAAGTTAGTCCCGTAGCATAACCGGCAGGGGCAGGAGTACTGGCGCTGTTCTCATTTGTCAGGATAAGTTCATTTATACTCTCTTTATCAATAACCACTTTCGCATGCACCGGATACATTAAACAAGTAATGCAGAAAACCGCAACTATGAAAACCCATACATACTTATTCATAATATATTTTTTGACAAGTGCAAAAATAAAAAAAAAGCAACAATTTTTTTTTCTATCTTCGCAGCGGCAAGAAAAAATGCGTATAATTATATATTTAATTTAACATTAGCACATTATGACAATGCAAGAAAAAATTAATGAACTCTTAAAGTTGCGGGAAACGGCACGCTTGGGGGGTGGAGAAAAACGGATTGAAAAACAGCATGCACAAGGCAAATTTACTGCCCGCGAACGTATCCTTATGTTTCTGGATGAGGGTAGCTTTGAAGAGTTTGATATGTTTGTTACCCATCGCTGTACAAACTTTGGATTGGAGAAAGAAAAATATTTATCCGACGGTGTGGTAACCGGATACGGAACAGTAGAAGGCCGTTTGGTATTTGTGTATTCACAAGATTTTACTACATTTGGAGGCTCTTTATCCGAAACAGTTTCCAATAAAATTTGCAAAGTGCTAGACCAAGCCATGAAAATGGGCGCACCAGTAATAGGTTTTAACGATTCCGGCGGAGCACGCATTCAGGAAGGGGTAAACAGCCTGGCAGGTTATTCCGAAATCTTTCAACGTAATATTTTAGCTTCCGGAGTTATTCCCCAAATCTCCGCCATTTTTGGACCTTGTGCAGGAGGCGCTGTCTATTCGCCGGCACTTACCGATTTTATTATGATGGTAAAAAATACCAGCTATATGTTTGTTACCGGCCCAAAGGTGGTGAAAACAGTTACAAATGAAGATGTTACTGTTGAAGATTTAGGCGGTGCTATTGTACATGCCTCAAAATCAGGAGTAGCACACTTTGCTGTAGATAATGAAGAGATAGGAATTACTCAAATTCGTAAATTATTAAGCTTCCTGCCCTCCAACAATATGGAAGAACCTCCGTTTAAAGCTACACAAGACCCTATTAATCGTTTGGAAGATACACTTAATCAAATTATTCCGGATAACCCTAATAAACCTTATGATGTTAAAGATGTTATTTTAAGTATAGTGGATGATGGCGACTTTTTTGAAATACACGAAAACTATGCTAAAAATATAGTCGTGGGTTTTGCCCATTTTAATGGAATCTCTGTAGGAATTGTTGCCAATCAACCTAAATATTTAGCCGGTGTTTTAGATATTAACTCCTCCAGAAAAGGTGCACGGTTTATTCGTTTTTGCGACGCCTTTAATATTCCGATTGTTACTTTAGTAGATGTTCCCGGATTTTTGCCGGGAACGCAACAAGAATACGGCGCATTAATCCTCCATGGTGCTAAACTAATGTATGCTTATGGAGAAGCCACTGTTCCGAAAGTAACCGTGATTCTCAGAAAAAACTACGGCGGCGCTTATTGTGTAATGAGTTCAAAACATCTAAGAGGCGATATTAACTATGCCTGGCCTACTGCCGAAATTGCAGTAATGGGCGAAAAAGGTGCCGTAGAGATTCTGATGGGAAAAGAGATTGCGGCGATTGAAGATAAAGAAAAACAAGCAGAGTATATTGTAGAAAAAGAAACAGAATATCGTAATACATTCGCAAATCCTTACGTGGCAGCACGCTACGGATATATTGACGATGTAATCGAGCCGCGAAATACGCGCTTCCGGGTTATTCGTGCCTTAGAATCTCTGAAGAATAAACGCCTGGAAAATCCTGCAAAAAAACATGACAACTTACCTCTCTAAATGCAAAGTTTAATGTGTTAAATTTATATGGTATGTTTAAAAAAAGAAAATTCGGAATACAAAAAAAAGAAAATAAACCAGTACAGCAAAATGATAATTTGTCTCAACCAAAAATGATAAGTGAGGAAGAGATTGCAGCCATAACTATGGGGTTACATCTTTATTTAAACGCTAATAGAGATGAAGAAAGTGAGATTATTACTATTGATATGCCATCGGCACGATACTCCCCATGGGCTTTGAAGAGTTTGGTAATGAAACGAGTGGTGAGAAGATAACAGAGATCAGTGACCTCAATAGATGATGAAAATTATTGATTTCCTAAAAAATAAAAAAATTGCTATCCTCGGATTTGGTAAAGAGGGAAAATCTTCCTATCGTTTTATTAGAAAATATTTACCAAACAAGCACTTAACTATTCACGACAGAGAGATGGTGGATATTAATGATAGAAATGCTACCGTTATCTCAGGTGAAAACTACCTGCACAACCTCAATGAGTACGAGGTTGTGTTAAAAACCCCCGGAATTAGCTTGGCAAATATTAATTATTTCATTGAGGAAGAAAAAATTTACTCTCAAACAGCGCTTTTTTTACAATACTTTGCAAATCAAATCATTGGAGTTACCGGAACTAAAGGAAAAAGCACCACAACCTCTTTAATCCATCATATACTTCAGCAAGCCGGTAAAAAGACAATTTTGGCAGGAAATATCGGAATCCCTTTTTTCGATATTATGGAAGAAATAGATTCTCAAACATGGGTAGTAGCCGAACTCTCTGCGCATCAGTTGGAGTTTGTACGCTACTCTCCGCATATTGCGGTTTTACTCAATTTGTATCAAGAACATTTAGATCATTTTAATTCATTTTCAAGGTATGTACAGGCTAAATTAAATATTACCAAATATCAGGATGAAAACGATATTGTAGTATATAATCAAGATGATGAATGGATTACAAAATTGTTAACACAACATTATTTTAAAAGAAAATTTTATCCTTATTCAAGTTGTGCCAAATATCAGGCAGCTCTTTCAACTTGCAAACTGCTAGGGGTTTCAGATGCAGATGGAAAAACTGCGATCTCCTCTTTTATTCCGTTAGAACATCGCCAAGAATTTGTGATAGAAAAGCATGGCATACGTTTTTATAACGATTCCATTGCTACAGTACCCGAAGCAACGATTTATGCCTTAGAAATGCTAAAAGATGTTAATACATTGTTACTTGGCGGTTTTGATAGAGGGATTGATTATACCATTTTGTATAATTATTTGCAGAAAAGTCCGGTAGAAAATATTGTTTTTATGGGACCAGCCGGACAACGGATGAAAACTGCATGGGAGAATACGACGGCAGCAAACCTGTCAACTTGTATTTGGGAGAATGATATGCAAAAAATTATTCATTTTGCAATTATGCACACGCAAAAAGGAAAAATTTGCCTTCTCTCTCCGGCAGCCGCCAGTTACGACCAATATACCAATTTTGAAGAACGCGGCAAAATGTTTAAACAATGCGTTTTACAGCCTTTTCCGTTACAATCGTACAATTCATTCAAAATAGAAGCTGCATGTAACGAATTTATATGCATCAACAAAGAAGATGACCTGATGTATCTGTTTGATAAAAAAATAGTTGAAACTCATTTTCTAATACTTGGCACAGGTTCCAATATGCTCTTTACAAAAGATTTTAATGGAACCGTAATTTACATAAATATGAAGGGAATACAAATTATACAGGAACTTGATCATTTTGTTGAAATTGAAGTGAAAGCCGGTGAAAATTGGGAAGATTTTATAGATTTTTGTATAAAAAATAATTTCTACGGTATTGAAAATTTGTCCGGAATTCCCGGAAAAGTGGGAAGCTGCCCGGTACAAAATATTGGTGCATACGGGGTAGAAGTGAAAGATGTGATTAAAGAAGTGCATCTGTTTGAAATGAATACAGGAAAATCAAGGGTATTCTCAAATGACGAATGTAAATTTGGTTACAGAAACTCTATTTTTAAAAAGGAAATGAAAAATAAGTTTGTAATTACTTCTGTCGTATTTAGATTATCTAAAATCGAAAACTACAACTTAACCTATAAAGCCTTAAAAGAGGAGTTGCAAACGTATCCTAAAATAACTTTAGAACTGGTGCGGGAAAAAATCTGTGAAATCCGCAACAGAAAACTTCCGGATACTCATCAAATCGGTTCTGCAGGAAGTTTCTTCAAAAATTCGGTAGTAAAAAAAACTCAATATGAAAAACTGTACACAAAACACCCGCAATTAATTCATTTTGAAGAAGATAAAAATAAAGTAAAGTTATCTGCGGCGCAACTTATCGAGATTTCCGGCTGGAAAGGGTTTCGCGATGGTGATGCCGGCGTATATCCGCATCAACCGTTAGTATTGGTTAATTACGGAAAGGCAGCAGGGCATGAAATCTTAAACTTAGCAAAAAAAATAAGGAAGTCGGTTGCTGAAAATTTTGGAGTTAGATTAGAGTATGAAATAAATCGCATCTAATACTCTTTTTAATTATTTTTTTCTACTTTCGCCCTTGATTTATTAACCAAAATGTTGAGACCTTTGCAAGGCAAAATATGATATAAACATCTGATTGTTAATATTTTAATTGTATTTTGTATTGATTTTTTTGTATCTTCGCGGTATGTTTTATCAAAAAAATATTCAAATGGGCTTTTATGACGGTTACGTAGAAAAACGTACACGAAAAAATACGTTTTTCAAATAAATCAATATGTTAATTGATTGGAGTGAAGTAGAAAAAGAGATAAAGAAAGTTTATAAGCGCGGTCATTCGGTAGATGGTCGTCCGGCGTACAGCGGCTTGTTACTTTTCAAAATGCTTCTTCTCGGAATTTGGTACGGTTTAAGCGATGAGAAAGTAGAGGAATCTGTTAATGACAGTTTGTCGATGATGCAATGGGATAAAATAGGCTGAATGAAGCCTATGAAAGCCCTAAGAAGGCTTTGAAAAAGAGAAAAATAACGGAAAAATGAAGACAAAAACGCAAAACTAAGATACAAAGCAAGAAAAATTAACAAAAAAACAGATCGCCCCTGTTTTGCAAAGGTCTCAGATTATCTCCTATTTCACAAAAAACAATATTTTTGCACAAAATTCATCAATCCTCTTAATGGAAAAGACAATCATTCTTGAAACCCATATTGCTATTGGAGTTTATGGTAAAAACAATGAAAATATTGAATTATTAACGCACATTTATCCAAAATTAAAAATTACCGCACGTGGAAACGAAGTAAAAATAATTGGGGAAGACTCTGAAGTAGAACTTTTTGAACAACGTTTTCAGTTACTTCAAATTCACTTTGAGCGTTTTGGAAAGGTAACAGAAACAGATGTATTAAACATTACATCTGCAGAAGATGACTCTTTTTATCGTTTAGATAATGGAAATATGAGCAGTGAAATATTGCTACACGGGCGTGAAGGCCGTACGATTAAGGCAATTACTCCTAATCAAAAAAAGATGGTGGAAAGCGTTGAGCGTAACGACATGATTTTTGTTATTGGCCCTGCAGGAACAGGAAAAACTTATACTGCTGTAGCGTTAGCAGTACGTGCACTCAAAAATAAGCAAATTAAACGTATCATTTTAACCCGACCGGCAGTAGAAGCCGGTGAAACGCTTGGGTTTCTCCCCGGTGACTTGAAAGACAAACTCGACCCCTATCTGCAACCTTTGTACGACGCCCTTTGGGACATGATGCCCATGCAAAAGTTACTCTCCTATCTGGAAGATAAAACTATTGAAATTGCACCCCTGGCATTTATGCGTGGAAGAACCTTAGATAATGCTTATGTGATTTTAGATGAAGCGCAAAATGCCACGAAACTGCAACTCAAAATGTTTCTCACTCGTATGGGAAAAAATGCAAAGTTCTTTATTACGGGTGATTTAACACAAGTAGATTTACCACGTAACCAACAATCAGGTTTAGTTTTAGTTACACAAATTCTAAAAGATATTAAAGGGATTGATTTTATTTACATGAACCAGGTGGATGTAGTGCGTCATCAGTTAGTAACCAAAATTATTAATAGATACGAAGAGTATGAAAAAAAACTTTATGAAGCGAAAAATTGTTGTAACCGATGACGGTTCAAGCAGCATTTTTGCTGAAGAAATCAATCAATACTACCATTCTCATTTCGGAGCAGTGCAGGAATCTATGCACATATTTATTGAAACTGGTTTATGCTGCCATTCGCTTAGTCATCTGAAAAATATTTCTGTTTTAGAAATCGGATTTGGTACAGGATTAAACGCCCTGCTGTCTTGCCTTAAAGCCGATGAATTAAAGAAATCAATTTATTATGAAACTATTGAATTGTACCCACTTACACATCAGGAAGCAGCGCAATTGAATTATCCCGATATATTGCCTTATCCAAATACGAAAGAACTATTTTCAACTTTACACAGTGCCGCCTGGAATAAAGAGCAGATAATTACTAATAATTTTACTTTACATAAACGTCAAATATCAGCCATTGATGCTACTTATATTCCGAATAGATTTAATTTAGTATATTTTGATGCATTCTCCCCAGAAGTACAGCCTGAATTGTGGAGAGAGGAACTATTAAAATCTATTTATGAATGTCTCGAAAAAGATGGAATTTTGTTGACCTACTGTACTAAAGGCATTGTAAAGAAAACATTAAAAGAGATTGGGTTTCAAATCAAAAAATTACCCGGACCGATAGGAAAGCGGGAAATATTGAGAGCCACAAAAGAGTAAAATGAGATTCAATATTATAAATTGAATTTGATAAATAATACTTTACGAGAAAAATTGCCTTACTCTGTTGAAAAATGATTTTTCATTTTTTCCGGGCTTTGGGGTAAAATTATCCGACTTTAAGAATTTTTCTATAGATTCTTTTTCATCCTTAGAGAGGGTTTTGGGTGTCCAAACATTCACATTTACAATCAAATCGCCTTTTCTTTGAGAGTGTAGTTCGGGTAATCCTTTTCCCTGTAAACGTAATACTTGTCCGCCTTGTGTTCCTGCAGCCAGTTTAATGCGTGCTTTTCCGTCTAAGGTAGGGATATCCACACTGCCTCCTAATGCTGCCTGAGGAAAAGAGATATAATAGTTTAAATACAAATTATTTCCTTCTCTCTCAAAAACATCATGTAAAACTTCTTCAATGACCACAATCAGGTCGCCGTTCATTCCGCCTCTGGGTGCAGCATTCCCTTTCTCATGCATGGAAAGTTGCATTCCGTTTTGCACGCCTGCCGGAATTGAAACCGTAATTACTTCTTCTCCTTTTACGGTTCCTGTTCCATGACAATTTGTACATGGATTCTTCACAACCGTTCCTTCTCCGTTACATTGGGGACACACCACTGCTTGCTGCATAATGCCAAACATACTCCGTTGCTGATGTATCACATGTCCGCTGCCGTTACATTTAGGACAGTTTTCTATGTCGGCTTTGTTTTTTGTGCCTTGTCCGTTACATTGCGGACATGTTACTTGTTTTTGTATTTTAAGTTTTTTTTCCGTATTGGTGGCAATCTCTTCTAATGTTAATTTAACCGTAATACGTAAATTGGTTCCTTTTCTTACTTGGCGGCGCTGTTGTCTTCTATTTCCTCCAAATCCACCTGCAAATTCACTGAACCCGCCTCCAAAATGGCCACCGAACAGATCTCCAAAACGTTCAAATATGGTTTCTAAGTCAAAATCAATGTTATAGCCACCGCCACCGGAGGCACCGCTTACGCCGGCATGCCCAAATTGGTCATATCTTGTACGTTTTTCAGGTGAACTAAGAACATCATAAGCTTCGGCAGCCTCTTTAAATTTTTCTTCAGCCTCTTTATTTCCCGGATTCCTATCCGGATGAAATTCCATTGCCTTTTTTCTGTAGGCTTTTTTCAACTCTTCTGCCGATGCATTTTTTTCTACACCAAGAATTTCATAATAATCTCTTTTCATGTAAATCAATATTAATTGGCTACCACTACTTTTGAAAATCGTATCACTTTGTCTTTCAGTTTGTATCCTTTTTCGGTAACGTCCACGATTTTGCCTTTATCTGCTTCACATTCCGTAGGAATATGAGTAACCGCTTCATGCAGGTCGGTATTAAAAATTTCACCCATAGCTATAATCTCTTCTACTTCAAAACGTTTCAATAATGCCAGTAATTTATTATAAATAAGGAGGAAACCCTCTTTTAAGACAGTTACATCTTCTATATTCTGATTATGTTTGATGGCTCTTTCATAGTCATCCACAATAGGGAGCAATCCCAATATAACTCTTTCGGAAGCAGTTGCAATAAGATCTAACTTTTCTTTATTGGTTCTTTTCTTATAATTCTCAAATTCAGAGTAAAGTCGTAAAAAACGATCGTTTAGTTCTTCTTTTTCAATAACTAAAGCCTCTATTTGCGTATCGGATTCTTCCTCTTTGCTATTCTTTTTTTTACTCATATTTTGTTTTTTAAATTTGATGAATATTTTTTATTAGCAAAAATGTTGCCAAGATTTCCAATTTTATCTATTTTCCTCATGGATACAGTGAGGATACAACTAAAATTCTGCATTTTGCGGTGTTCTGGGGAACGGTATCACGTCGCGAATATTTCCCATACCTGTAATAAAGAGCATCATCCGTTCAAACCCGAGTCCAAATCCGGCATGCGGCGCGGTGCCGAACTTGCGCGTTTCCAAATACCACCATACATCTTTCTCCGGAATATTGAGTTCTTGAATTCGGGCGAGCAACCTGTTATAATCAGCCTCACGCTCCGAGCCGCCGATAATCTCTCCTATTTTCGGAAACAACACATCCATGGCACGAACGGTTTTACCATCCTCATTCTGTTTCATATAAAATGCCTTTATATCTTTGGGATAATCGGTTAAAATAACCGGTTTTTTGAAGTGGTTTTCTACTAAATACCTCTCATGCTCCGATTGTAAATCTACTCCCCATGCTACATTATATTCGAATTTTTTACCGGACGATTTTAAAATTTCAATCGCTTCGGTATAAGTTAAGCGTACGAATTGGTTATTTACCACCCCATATAAACGTTCTATCAACTCTTTATCAAACATATCATTTAAAAATCTGATATCGTCATAGTTATGCTCCAACACATAATTGATTAAATATTTAATAAAGTCTTCAGCCAGGTTCATGTTATCGGTAATATCAAAGAATGCTACTTCGGGTTCAATCATCCAGAACTCGGCTAAATGTCTGGGGGTGTTACTGTTTTCAGCTCTGAAAGTAGGCCCGAACGTATAAATTTTTCCTAATGCTAAGGCCCCTAACTCCCCTTCCAACTGGCCGGATACCGTTAGCCCGGTATGTTTTCCAAAGAAATCTTGCGAAAAATCTACTTCTCCTTTTTCATTTTTGGGCACCTTATTCAAATCCAGCGTGGTTACACTGAACATGGCACCGGCACCTTCCGCATCGGAACCGGTAATTATAGGCGTGTGCATGTAAAAATATCCGTTATCGTTGAAGTAAGTATGAATAGCATACGACAACGCATGCCGTAAACGAAGTACACAGCCGAAATAGTTCGTTCGCGGTCGCAGATGGGCTATTTCACGAAGAAACTCCATACTGTGTCCTTTCTTTTGCAGCGGATAGGTTTCAGCATCTGCAGTACCGTATATTTCAATCATTTCTGCTTGAATCTCTACGGTTTGTTCTTTGCCCTGCGATTCAACCAATTTTCCGGTTACGTGTAAACAGGCACCTGTGGTAACTTGCTTCATAAGTTCCTCTGAAAATTTTGCCAAATCAACTACAATTTGAATATTGTGAATGGTAGAGCCGTCGTTTAAGGCAATAAATGCCACCGTATTACCGCCCCGCTTGGTACGTACCCAACCTTTTACTTCCACTTGATTCCCAATGCTGTTTTTGTCAGCATTTTTTAAAATTTCTTTTATCATAATGTTTTGATTTTTCAGCGACAAAAATAAAGTTTTGACTATATTTAGTTTCTATTTTATATTTTTTTTCGCATCTGAACTTTCCTTAACCAAATCGGCAAAATAGTTAATCCTAACACTAAATAAGGGTAATAGGAAATAACTCTCCAGAGAACGGCAACGGCTGCGTGCGTATGCTCGGGAAATTCGTTCCTAAAAAAGGCCGAAAAACTGATTTCAGCAATTCCGCTGGCCCCCGGAGTAGGACTGATTAGCAGAATAACCCACATTACCAATTGCTTGGCAAAGATTAACAGCTGCTGCATAATATGAAAACCCAAATCGGGATTGAGTGCTAAAATTAAAAAATTGAGAACCATGAAACGAGCGGTCCATGTTAAAGCAGTTGTGATAAAAGCATTCACCCAATATTGAAAAGATTTGCCTTTCAATTCTATGGATGTAGCGATCAATTCGTCGCCGGTTTTTTCCATTTTAGGTTGCCATTTTTTTAAAAATGAAAAAGAAAAAAGTTTAACCAATAGTTTTTTTACTCCCTTTGGCGCTATAAAAATACCTGCTGTAATGCCGGTAGTCATGGCAATAATAACGCCATAACCCAAAAAAAAGAAAAACATAGGATTGAACGGTAACTGCTCACTAAAAGGGACCAAATTGACTCCTACAATTAGAAGTAATAAGGCAACCGTTACAATATAAAATATTTCATCTAACATAACGGTAGTAAAAATAATGGCGGTGCTTCTACCTAATGATAATTTTTCCTGATTCAGAAAATAGATAGCAAACGCCGAACCCCCTACCACTGAGGGAGAAACCGAAGAGGCAAACTCCCAAAGCATCACTACATGCCAACTATCTAACCAACTTAACTGTTTTTCCGTTAAGATTCGTATTCGTACAATATACATTAAATCACGCATCAACATACAAAAAAGTGCCCAAAAGATATATTTAAGACTTACCTCGATTCCATGTAAAGCGCTCATATCGAATTTAGAAGCATATAAAGAGTACGCAGAAAAGCCAATTCCTATAGCAATTGGAATCAGCACGCGCTTAATACTGAAAGCAGATTTGATATTTTGGGTTGATGCCTGCACTACATAAAATTAAGCGGCGAAATAACATAAAAATTGAGATTTTTTTATGATTTCTTTATAAAGATAAATCTTCAAAAATCATTAAACCCCCTATTAGCAGCCTATCAGCCGAATAGGATAGTGAAGGAGGCTGTTTTTTTAAAAAATAAAAATCATACCCCATACTCTTTTTAATTATTTTTTTTCTACTTTCGCCCTTGATTTAGTAACCAAAATATTATCTATGAACCCATAACTACCACCGAACCATATCGGAAAAACAAAAAAAGGATAGCATTTTGCTGTATTCTTGCATTCGAAACTTAAGCAATTTCCAAATGAATCAAACAAGAATAAGTATAATGCTCGCATAATGCGGGCTTGTATCTTGTTTAATTTAGGTAGCTTAAGACCTCGAATGCGGATGATAAGTCCGCTTTTTTGTTTTCCACCCCCCAAAACAATTAATCACTAACCACTAATCACTAACACTAACCACTAATCATTAATCATTACGAGACCTTTGCAAGACAAAACATGATATAAACATTTGATTGTTAATATTTTAATTGTATTTTCCCGACTTTGACGGTCATTGCATTTTACCTCTGCAATCCGTACTTGATTAATAGCAAGTTATAGTCTTGAATGTTTCGAACTAATTTGTAGTGAACGTGGCGTAATATTTTGATTTTCATATTATTATATTGATTTTTTTTGTATTTTTGCCGCATGTTTATTAGAACTATAGAACGAGAAAACGGCAAGGTAACGATTATCATCGTTGAAAGTGTGCGCGAGGGAGGCAAAGTAAAACATAAGACCGTCCGCACAGTTGCAACTGTT
>Ga0209628_10000212_pt1 | contig 34422 bp, 43 predicted proteins | sample TergutCu122P4_FD_187285 | JGI IMG/M metagenome (GOLD analysis project Ga0209628, IMG submission 187285) | Cubitermes ugandensis P4 segment gut microbial communities from Kakamega Forest, Kenya - Cu122 P4 (SPAdes) (version 2) | ecosystem: Host-associated > Arthropoda: Insects > Digestive system...
TCCCACGCCTCGTCGAACCATGTTCTTCTTCATTCGCCGTCGTCCAGCAGCTCATGCTCAACGCCCTTGCCGCCGTTCAGGGCGGCGATGCCCCGGCGGAGGTGCGCAAGGTTGCTCTCGCTGTAAAACGGGTCGGGTTCCGCAGCTACGTCGAAAGGCAGGCGCCTCTCCCTCAGCACGGCCCGGGCAAACATGTTGAACGCGACGGTGGCGTTCATGCCGACCTTGCTGCAAAAGTCGTCGAACTGCTCTTTTACCTCGGCATCCATCCGGACGCTGAACGTGGTTTGAGCCATGTACAACCCTCCAATTATAGGTGTGATTACAACGGAATTATAACCTATTAGGTGCAAATTGTCAAGGTTTTTTATCGGCGCGACTGTCCATATTTTCATTTTGATCCTTTGCGGGGGTAGGCCATGTCAGACAAGTTTGGCTTCAAAATAGGCATAGAGGGCGAGCGCGAGTTCAAGCAGGCGCTGACCGAGATCAACAGCGCCTTCAAGGTCCTCGGCTCCGAGATGCGCCTCGCCTCTTCCGAGTTCGACAAGAACGACAGGTCCGTCCAGGCCCTCGCGGCCCGCAACGCGGTCCTGGGCAAGGAGATCGACGCGCAGAAGGGCAAGATAGAGACGCTGAAATCCGCGCTCGACAACGCGGCCGCGTCCTTCGGCGAGGGCGACAGGCGGACGCAGGAATGGCAGAGGCAGCTGAACAACGCCCAGGCCGCGCTCAACGGCATGGAGCGGGAGCTGGAGAAGAACGAAGGCGCCATGAAGTCCCACTCCGAGAGGTACGACGACCTCGGGCGCGTGATCGACGAGACGGCGCGGGAGTACGCCAAGGCGCGGGAGGAGTACGGCAAGAACAGCGCCGAGGCCAAGGAGCTCGAGGCCAGGCTCAGGGAGCTGGGCGCCGAGCACCGCGAGGCCGGCAAGGCGGCGGACGCCGAGGACAAGGCGGTCGCCGACGTGACGAAGTCCCTGGGCCTGTATTCCCGCGACGCGGGCGCTGCCGCGAAGGAGACCTCCGCCTTCGGCGACACGCTCAAGGCCGTGCTGACGGCCGACGCGATAAAGGCCGGGTTCAAGGCGCTGGCCGACATGGCCAAGGCGGTGGGCGAGGCCGTCAAGGGCTTCGTGTCCGAGGGCATGGGGATGGCGACGGCCGCCGCCGAGAGCCAGACATTGCTCACCCAGGTCATGCGGAACACGATGGACGCGAGCGACGGCGAGGTGCAGAGCCTGCTGAGGCTCGCCTCGGCGCAGGAGAAGGTCGGCGTCGTGAGCAAGACGGCGCAGACGACGGCGCTGGCCGAGCTGGCCTCGTTCGTCGGGCGCAAGGAAGCGCTCGAGGACATGCTGCCGGTCATGAACGACTACATCGCCTACCAGTACGGCGCCACGGCGTCCTCCGAGCAGGCGCGGAACGTGGCGACGGCGCTGGGCAAGGCGATAAACGGCAGCATAGACGGCCTCGCGAAGCAGGGCTTCACGCTGACCGACACCGAGAAGAAGTGGTTCAAGACGGCCACCGAGGCCGAGCGCGTCGCCTTCGTCATGGACATGGTCGGCGAGAGCATGGGGGGCGTGAACGAGGCCCTGGCGCAGACCGACGCGGGCAAGATGGCCGCGCTCAACAACGTCGTCGACAACACCAAGACAGCGGTCGGGCAGCTGGCGAACGAGACGAAGGCTCAGATACTGGGGGAAATGCTGCCGTCGATCTCCTCCCTGTCCGAGGCTTTCCTCGGCGTCCTGCACGGCGACGGCTCGGTGGAGCAGCTGGCGGGCGCGTTCACCGGCGTATTTCAGCAGGTTTCCGACAGCATCGGCGAGTCCCTGCCGCAGCTCGCGGACATGGCCGGGCAGCTCATCTCCGCCCTGGCGGCCGGCCTGGCCGACAACGTCGGCATCCTCGTCGACGCGGGGCTGGGCATCGTAAACGCGCTGGTGGCGGCGATCCTCCCGCTCATACCCGTGATCGTCGACGCTGGCATGAAGTTGCTGATGGGCCTGCTGCAGGGCCTGGTCCAGAACCTCCCGGCCATAGCCGGAGCCGCCGCGCAGATGGTTTCCTCTTTGGCAAAGGCGCTGTCGTCCGCATTGCCCCAGCTCGTGCCTGCGGCGATGGAGGCAGTCAGGACGGTCATAAAGACGCTGATCTCGATGCTTCCGGAGCTTGTCGCGGCGGGCGGGGAGATAATGGCGGGCCTGGCCAGGGGGCTCGGCGACGCGGTCCCACTCGTCAAGCCGGTCACTGCCGCCATCGCGGGCATCGCGGGCGCCTTGGACGCGATGGTCCCATACATCCTTGCCGCGACGGCTGGGTTTGCCGCATTCAAGGCTGTCTTAGGGATACAGGCGCTCCTCGCTGGAATCTCCGCCGCAATCGCGGGGGTGTCCGCCGCGATTGCGGGCGAGACGCTCGCGACCAACGCAAGCACCGTCAGCAAGACCGCGAACGCCATCGCGACAAACGTGATAAACGCGGCGAAAGCCGTCGCCGTCCCGCTGTACGCATTGTTCACGGGTGCCACGATTGCGGAAACCGCCGCCCAGTGGGGCCTCAACGCCGCCATGCTGGCCAACCCCATCGGCCTGATCATCGCCGGGGTCGTCGCCCTAATCGCGGTGGTCGCCGTGCTGGTGGGCTGGTTCAACCGCACGACCGACGAGCAGAAGGCCCTGAACGAAAGCACGGAGAAGCTCGCGGAGGAGAACGACAGGCTCGTCGAGTCGATGGGCGCGTCCAGGCAGGCGTACGCCGACAGGCAGAGCGACATGGCAGCGGAGGCCGGCGCCGCCACGAGGCTCGCGTCGGAGATGGAGCGCCTGTCGAAGATCGAAAACAAGTCCGCCGAGGACAAGACGAAGCTGGCCGCGACATGCGACGCGCTCAACAAGGCGATGGGCGGGACAGTCGTCACCTACGACGCGGAGTCCGACTCCCTGAGCCGCAACGTCGACGAGATATACGCCCGCATAGGCGCCATGAAGGCGGAGGCCGAGGCGCAGGCCGCCAGGGAGCGCATGGTGGAGATCGCCAAGGAGCAGATGCTGGTCGAGGAAGGGCTCGCCAAAATCGGCAGGCAGCGCGAGGAGCTGAACCAGGCGCTGATCGACGGCGTCTACAAAAAGGGCGAGGAAGACAAGAAGTACACAAAGCTAGTGGGCGAGCTGAACGAAAGCGAGGCCGCCCTCCTTGCGCAGCAGGGGGAGCTGGAGGCGAGCTTCGGCTTCGTCTCCCAGGCCGCCGCCGACGCCGCCTCGGCGCACGAGGAAGCCAACGCGAAGATCGTCGAAAGCATCGACGAGGCATCGGCGAAGCAGAAGGAGGCGAACGACCTCCAGGAGGAGCTGACCAGGCAGAAGGCCGAGCGGGAGCGGGAAGCCACCCAGGCGATGGTCGAGGCGGCCAACGAGCAGGGCATGGCACTGGACGACTACAAGGTGCAGCTTAAACAGACGCAAAAGGCACAGGAGGAATACGCGAAGTCCGTCGAGAAGACGACCGACAGCGTAGTAAACTCCTTCGACAAGGCGAAGACGGACACCGGCAAGAGCCTCAAGCAGATGATCAGCAACACGAAGGAGAACGCGAAGAGCTACTCGGAATATACCGCCCTCATGGCCGAGCTTTCTGGCTCCATGTCCGCCGAGACGCGGGAGGCGTTTGAAAAGATGGGCGTCTCCGGGCTAAAGTCGCTGCGGGAGCTGAAAAAGGGCGGCACCGAGGCCATGGGCCAGATGAACTCGGTCATGGCCGAGGCTTCGGCGGCGGGCGTCGCCGAGGTGAACCGCCAGTACGGCGGCATCGACATGGCCACCCCCGCCAGCGGGGCCGTCTCCGCCGCCGGCCAGGCAGTGTCCCAGAACAAGGCCGTCGAAACAGCCGCCGCCAAACAGGTGCAGGGCGCGAAGGCCGCCGCGATGGAGGCGGTCGCCTCCGGCGGCTTTGACGCCGTAGGCAAGGCCATCGTGGACGGCGTGTCCTCCGGCATCCAGGCGCGGGAGGCGGCGTTCCGCGCCCAGGTCAACGCGTTCTTCAAGCGGGTAGTGACCAGCGCAAAAGCCGTGCTGGTCATCGAGTCCCCGTCCAAGGTCTTCGAAAACGAGATAGGCGCCCAAATCCCCGCCGGGCTGGCCAGCGGCATAGCGAAGGGGACGCCCAAGGCCGCCGCTGCGGCCGAGAAGATGGCAAGGGACACGTTCAGCAAGGCGAAGACGTGGATAGAGGGGTACCGCCTGGAGAGCGGCTACCTCGCCTCGGAGGAGCTCGCGATGTGGGAGTCCCTTTCGAAGAAGTACGCCGCGAACACCAAGCAGCGCGTGGACGCCGACAAGGAGGCCGCGAAGGTCAGGGAGCAGATCGCCAAGGACGCCGAGAGGGCCGCGAAGGAAGCCGAGAAGGCCGAGCAGGAGCGCTACGCCAGCGAGAAGAAGGCGATAGAGTCATACAGGCAGGAAAGCGAATACTCCGCCGCCAAGGAGCTCGAGATGTGGGAGGCGCTGTCCGCCAAGTACGCGGGCAACGCGGACCGGCGGCTGGAGATAGACAAGAAGATGGCCAGCCTCCGGGCGCAAATCTACAAGGAGATATACGCGGGCGAGAAGCAGGCCATAGAGGAATACCGGCTTGAAAGCGAGCATTCCGCCGCCAGGGAGCTCGAAATGTGGGCGGCCCTCTCCATTAAGTATGCCGACGACAGGGCGCGGCGCCTGGAGATCGACAAGAAGATGGCCAGCCTCAAGGCGCAGATCGACCAGGACAGCTTCAACGAGGCCAAGAAGCAGATAGACGAGCGGAAGCAGTACGGCGACATGGCCCTCGGCGAGGAGGTCGCGGCCTGGGAGAGGGTGCAGAGGCGGTACCTCAAGGGCTCCAAGGAGCGCGAGGCGGCGGACAAGCAGCTCTTCGAGGCGAAGAAGCGGCTGCTCGCCGAGCAGGAGAGGCTTCAGAAGAAGATCGAGGACGCCGAGGCGGGCTACGCGAAGGCCGTCGAGGGCAGGGCGCAGGCCATATTCAGCGCCTTCGGCCTGTTCGGCGAGGTCAGGCGCAAGGACGTGTCCCGCGACGCGCTCATGTGGAACCTGGAGGACCAGGTCGACGAGATGCGGTCCTGGGCGGACAACATGGGTGAGCTGGCGAGGCGCGGCATCGGCGAGGGCCTGATCGCGGAGCTGGAGAAGATGGGCCCGGCGGCCAACTCGGAGATATCCGCCCTCGTCGACATGACGGACGAGGAACTCAAAAGGTATTCGTCCCTGTGGCAGGAGAAGCAGGAGCTGGCGCGGAAGCAGGCTGTGCGCGAGCTGCGGGGGCTGCGGGAGGAGACGAACGCCGAGGTCAGGGCGCTGGCCTCCGAGATGGCGGCGCTCTTCGCGGGCTCCGGCTCGGCGGCCGGGGAAAACCTCGTCCAGAACGCCCTGGACGCCCTGGGCAGGGAATCCCATGCGCTCCTGGCCAAGGCCAGGGGGCTCGGCGCGGAGATGGTCGACAGCATCGCCGAGGGCGCGGGCGAGAACGGCAGCCTGGGCGCCGCAGCCGAAGAACTCGTCCAGATCGCGCGGGGCGCGGCGGCCAGCGCAATCGAGGCCGCAAAGTTTGCCGATTTGGGCAAAAACATGGTGGAAAGCGTGTTTTTAGGCATTGTTTCTCGTGAAACATGGTTCCGGGCGCAGATAACGGCGTTTTTCCAGGGCATAGTGTCGGCAGCTAAGAAGTCCCTCGGCATCCAGTCGCCGTCGAAGGTGTTCGCGGGCATCGGCGAGAGCATGGCCCAGGGCATCGGCGCGGGCTTCGGCGCCGCAATGGGCCGCGTGGCCCGCGACATGCAGGCGGCCGTCCCCCGCAGCTTCGACGCCGGGGCCGAGGCCCGCGCCGGCGCGCACGGCGGCCCGGGGCAGGCCCCCGGCGGCCAGGTGGTCAACCAGGCGATAAGCATAACCGCGCCCAGGGCGCTCAGCGAGCGGGAGCTGGCCCGCGAGTTCAGGAACATGTCGAGGAAACTGGCGATGGAGGTCGGATGAGTGGAGGTCAAGTACACGAACGACGGCGGCGCGGGCATGGCGCTGGGGCAGCGGAAGCCCTACTTCCTCCAGCGCGTCGACGGGGCCGGGGGCATCCGGCAGGCCGTCAGCACGTTCCACGGTCCGGGGCAGGACGGCGCCTTCTTCATATCCGGCTCCGCCGAGATGCGGAACGTCACGCTGGAGGGCGCGGTGCTGGGCGACTCCCCAGGGCACGCCGCCGCGCTCCAGAGGCGGCTGCTCCGCCTGTTCACGCCGAAGGCCCGGGGCATGCTGGAAATTCGCGGCCTCCGCATCCCGTGCGTCGTCGAGGAGGTGTCCTTCGCGGCCGGCGCCGCGTCCCGGGCGCCGACGTTCTTCGTAAGCCTGCTCTGCCCGTCGCCGTTCTTCGAGGCCCTGGGCGAATCCCGGGCGGAGCTGGCCCTGTGGGAGGGGAATTTCAGCTTCCCCTTGGAAATACCCGAGGGCATCGGCATTGAGCTGGGCATCCGGCAGCCGAGCCAGATCATAGCCGTGGACAACCCCGGGGACGTGCCCTGCGGCTGCACCGTCGCCTTCTCGGCCCTCGGGTCGCTCCTGAACCCGGAGCTGATGAAGGTGGAGACCCGCGAGGCCATCCGGCTCAACAAGGAGATGTCCGCAGGCGAGACGTTCAGGGTCCACACCCATTTCGCGGGTAAGCGGGTGACGCTCACCAAGGGCGGCGAGACGTCCGACGCGTTCACGTACATGGACGCGGACTCGACGCTCTTCCAGCTCGCGCCCGGCCTGAACACCCTGCGCTACAACGCCGACGAGAGCCTGGACCAACTGGAGGTGACGGTATGGTACCGTCCCCTGTACCTGGGGGCATGAGCATGGAGCTGCGCGCATACGACGCCAGCCGCAGCCCGATGGGCATAGTCGAGTCATACGAGTACCTCCGCTGGACGCGGCGGTACTCGCAATGCGGCGACTTCGAGGCGAAGGCCATAGCCAGCCCGGCCAACGCCGCCCTGCTCCGGGTGGGGCACATCCTCTGGAAGACAGACGACGAGGAGGCGGCGTTCGTCGAGCACGTCGAGCGGGCGGCCGAGGGGCAGGAGCACATCTACGCCCGGGGCCGCTTCGCCACCTCCGCCCTCGGCCGACGCATCGTCTGGGGCGACGAGGGCCTGGACGGGGACGCCTCGGAGATCGCGGGCCAGCTCATAGCCCGGCACATGCTGGCCCCCGCCGACCCCGACCGGAAGATAGAGGGCTTCGCCTACGGCTCGCCGCCGCTCGGCTACGCGACGGAGGTGCAGGTCTCGTACGGGAACCTGCTGGCCGTTGTCGAGGGCCTCTGCGCGGAGGCGGGCGCGGGCATCAAGACGGCATGGGACAAGGCCGCCAGGTCGTTCACCGTCTCGCTGTACCGGGGGGCGGAGTCCCAGGCGGCCTTCTCCAGGGAATACGAGAACATCGTCGCGCAGAGATACGTCGAGGGCGAGCTCGACCATGTGAGCGCGGCCCTGGTCGGCGGCGACGGGGAGGGCGCCAGGCGCTTCCTCGTCGCAGTCGGCGGCGGCTCCGGCATCGGGCGCAGGGAGGCGTTCGTGGACGGGAAGGGCGTGAGCAGGGAGGGCGCCAAGGGCAGCTACGCCGCCGCCCTGGCGTCGCTCGGCCTGCAGCACCTGGCCGAGCGGGCGAAGGCGCGGGCCTTCGACGCGGAGATCAACCCGCACGGGAACCTGGAATACAGGCGCGACTACGACCTGGGGCAGGTCGTCCGCGTGTCCGCCCCCGAGTGGGGCGTGGGCATGGAGGCGAGGATAGCGGAGGTCGAGGAGACGTACGACCGCGACGGGCGGAGCCTCCGGATCACGTTCGGGCGCGGCCCCTTGACGCTCGGGCAGAAACTTAGGGAGGGCGGATAAATGGAGAGCGGATTCTTCAACTCGAAGAACGGGGACAGGGTTTACAAGGCGGAGGACTTCGCGCGGTACTTCGCGTCGTTCGTCGGCAACGGCGTCTTCCCGAACCCTTCCACCAATTTGCAGGTGGCGGAGGGCCAGGGCATGAAGGTCGCCGTCAGGCCGGGCAGGGCGTGGATAAACGGGTACTTCTTCGACAGCCAACACGACTACAGCATCGCATTGGACACCGCCGACGGCGTCTTCCCCCGGATAGACCGCGTCGTCGTGCGATGGAGCCTCGCGGAGCGGGAGATAGCGCTGGCCGCCAAGAAGGGCGCGCTGTCCTCGTCCCCCGCCCCCCCGGGCCTGCAGCGCGACGGCGACGTCTACGAGCTCGCCCTGGCCGACGTCGCGGTGCCGGGGGGCGCCGCCTCGATCACGCAGGCCGACATAGCGGACAAGCGCCTGGACAGCGGCCTGTGCGGCCTCGTCGCTGGCACGGTCGGGGAGCTGGAGACCTCGGCCTACTACGCGCAGCTCCAGGGGCTGTTTGAGCTGTGCCGAAGCAAGAGCGCGGGCGCGTACGACGATTTCGTGGTTTTCATGGGCAACCTCAGGACGTTGGGCGGAAACGACTACGCCACGTTCGGGCAGTGGCTGGCGGTTTTCCAAAACAACGCGAGCGCGGAGGTCAAGGCGTGGTTTCAAGGCATGAAAGACGCCCTCGACGAAAACGCCGCCACCAACCTCTACCTGCAGATCGCGGCGCTGGGCGAGCGCGTGGAGCGGCTTGAGCTGACGCTGTTCGCGGGCGGGATCACGAGCAACCCCTACGCGATATCCTTTGACGCCCTGGACGGGGTGAGCGCTTTCGGCGTTTGGAACCAAGCGCTGGGATGCCTGGAATGCTAAAGGGAGAAGGAGGGAACCGATATGCCGAGAGCGCTGTCGGCCCTGGCCGTCGGGGACAAGGTGAAAGACCCGGGGTCGAAAATATTCGGCAAGCCGATCATCTGGAAAATCGCGGACAAAAACCACGCTGGCTACCCAGCCAACTCCGTCACCCTGATCGCCGAGCGGATGCTCATCATATGCGCGTTTGACGCGAAAGAGCCAAGCAGCGCGGACCCATATCGCCGGACCGACGGCAACAACCGCTATTCGCTGTCGAACGTGAGGCAGTGGCTCAACTCGGACGCGCCCGTAGGCGCATGGTACGCGGCGCAGCATGGCGCGGACGAGCCGCCGTCGCAAGGGAACGTGGAAGGCGGGTGGAACGCGTACGACGCGAGGGCGGGCTTCCTGAACGGCTTCTCGGAGGACTTCAAGGCGTCGCTGCTCCCGACCGCGCTGACCGTCATCCGAAACACCGCAGCGGACGGCGGCGGGAGCGAGACGGTGACGGACAAGCTGTTCCTGGCCTCGAGGACGGAAGTCGGGCTCGGCGACGAAAGCGCCATCGCCGAGGGCGCGCAGCTCGCCATGTTCTCAGACAACGCAAGCCGCCTGGCGCTCGCGACGCAGGAGGCGGTCGACAACGACAACGCGAAGAGCGGGGAAGGCGTGGGGAACACCATGACGGCCTGGCATTGGTGGCTGCGCACCCCGCTCGGCACCGTGTCGCCGTCCGTGAGGCGGGTCAGCCGGTTCGGGGCGCCGGACCAAAACAACGCCTTCGGCTACACGAACGGAGTGCGCCCGCTGTGCAACCTCCCCTCCTATGCCCAGGTTTCCGACGCGGCCGACGGGGACGGCTGCTATGAGCTCATTTTGAACATGCCGCCGGCCATTTCCGGCGCGGACGGGGACCTGGGCGTCAAAAGCGGGCCGTTTTCCTATGGCTACGCCGTGACGGACAGGGAAGGGGACGCGGTGACCGTCGTCGAGGCGGTGGACGGCGCGGCGATCCGCGAATATTCCCCCGCGCTCGGACAAGGCCAAAACGCGGAAGTCGCCGGGGAGCCGTGGATTGCGCTCGAGAACGGGGGCCACGCGCTGACCATCACGGCCTCGGACGCATTCAGCTCCTCGACGCGCACGATGGGCTTCGAAAAAAGCGTTTCCTCGTGCGGCTTCGCCTTGGGAGAGGGGAAAATAATTCAATTCGCAAGCAAGCCGACGAGGATGACCGTCGGCGTCGCCCGTGAAGCGGCGGCAGGCTCGGCAATGCTCGTCGAGGTTTGCAACAACGCCAACGACGAAGCGCCGACATGGGAGGACGCGACCGCGACGGCCGTCGCGGGGCTCGCGCACGTGTTCGCGAACGAGGCAAAGACCTCGCTCCACTGGGGGGTCGGCCTCCGCGTGACGCTCAGCAGGAACAGCGCCCAGGGGGCTTGCCGCATATTCGGCGTCGAGGGGCATGCGGAGTAGGCGGGGAAACAGCGGCCAGCGCCTTTTCGCGCGATGGGAAAAGAGAACAAAAAGGAGCGGTTTAAATTGAGCACAGGGTGGCTTTGGGCCCAGGCGTCGCTCGCGGCGCTGGGCGGATTCATAGGGTGGTACCTGGGCGGCGTCGACAGCTTCCTCTACGCGCTCGCCGCCTTCGTGGCGGCGGACTACCTGACCGGCGTCGTCGCCGCGATGCACGGCCGGGGCCTGTCCAGCGGCATAGGCGCCAGGGGCATATTGCGCAAGGCCGCGATATTCATGCTGGTCGGGGTCGCCCACATCGTGGACGCCCACGTCATAGGCCGCGTCGGGGTCCTCCGCACGATGATCATCTTCTTCTACCTCTCCAACGAGGGCATCTCCATCCTCGAGAACGCGGCGAGCATCGGCCTCCCCGTCCCGTTGAGGCTCAAGGACGCGCTCGGGAAGCTGTACGAGGAGAAGGAAGGCGAGAAGGGGCGGGAGCAGGCCGCCCCGGACGAAGGCTGGGCGCTGGCCCAGCAGCACGAGGACATGTCGGGGGGCGACGAAGATGAACTTGCGGACTAGGCTCATGACGCGCAACGACTGCTACGCGGCGAACCGCAAGATAGCCCCGTCGGGCATAATGGTCCACTCCACCGCGACGCCCGGGGTCATGGCGGCGGAGTGGTTCGCCCGGTGGAACAAATCTTACAGGGCCGGGGAGATAGGCCGGCAGGTGTGCGTCCACGCGTTCGTCGACGACCGGGAGGCGTGGCAGTACCTCCCGTGGGACCACAGGGGCTGGCATTCCGGGGGCGGCGCCAACAACACGCACATCGGGATCGAGATATGCGAGCCCGGGGGCTTCAAGTACGGCGCGGGCTCCGCGATGGTCGGCTACGACGCGGGGAAGCAGGAGCCGTACTTCCGGGCGGCCTGGGGCAACGCGGTGGAACTGTGCGCCATGCTCTGCGGCATGTTCAACTTGCGCTGGTCCGACGTGATCGACCACGCCGAGGGCCACGGGATGGGCCTGGCCACTAGCAGCGGCGACGTGGGGCACTGGTTCCCGAGGCACGGGGAGAGCATGTCGACGTTCCGCGCCGCCGTGAAGGGGGCGCTGGCAGCCGCGCCCCCGGCGGGGCAGCCGCCGAGGCCGACGCTCAGGCTCGGCGACAGGGGCCCTCACGTGTCGCACATGCAGGTGCGCCTCGGGATCCACGGCTTCAGCGTAGGGGTGGACGGGATGTTCGGCCCCATGAGCGAGGTGGGCCTCAGGCGGTTCCAGGAGGCGCGGGGCCTCGCCGCCGACGGCGTTTGCGGCCCCCTTACGTGGGCGGCGCTGGAAAAGGACAGGCAAGCGGAGGAGGACGAGCCAATGACGCAGGAAAAGTTCAACGCGATGTTCGGCGAGGCGATGGCGGCCTACGCCAGGGACCTCGCGGCGCAGCCCCCCAGCGGCTGGGCGAAGGCCAACTGGGAGAGGGCTTGCGCCGACGGCGTGTTCGACGGCACGGCCCCGAGGGCGCCGCTCACGAGGGAGCAGGCGGCCACGGTGCTGCTGCGCAGGAAATGACGAGAAAAGCCCCCCGCCCTTATTTGGGCGGGGGGCTTTTGCCGCGCCTTTGAGCTAACGCCCCCTTTGCGTTTTTAGTTTGGCTACAAGCCAAATATCCTGGCAATTTCCTCATATTCGTCTTTGATGACAGCTATCCATTTTTGGGTCTCATTCGGCGAGGAGATTTCATTCTTTGAGTAAACAAGCAGTATCTTGACTGCGCGGGTATCCTCGTCGATAAGTAAAATGCACCTATTCCCCGACGCTTTCGGCGACATGCGGGTGCCCTCGACGGCGAAATCCAGCTTAACCAGCTTGTAGCGGCCAAGGGATGATATAAGGTCGGCGCGGCTATATCGCAGCATGTTGTCTATGCGTTCGCAGACGGCAATAATTGTCCGCTCGGTAGCGAGCCATTTGTCTTTGTATTCTTTTTGAAACTTTTTTACATAATGCCTTCTTGAGAAGGGTTCAAACTGGACGCTATAATTGAATTGCCCCATATACACGTTCAGGTTCCTCTTGGGTAATCAGCCCGTAAGGAATCGCTTCGCCCTCCCTGCAAATTTGCCAAGGCAGCTGCTCATGCGTAAAATGCACAACGTCATCGGTAGATTTGCCGCTCCACGCCTTGCCGATCTTTTCTATCAGGTCCAGCTCCCCGGCCGACAGCCTGCTGGCGGGGGCCTCTTTCTCCACGAGGGAGAACATTGTCGCCTTGCCTTTTGCTTCGCGGATTATCGCCCCGTCTTCTTCCATCTCATCCAAAGCGCGGAAGTACACATCCGCAACCGGCCCACGGGGCAGCTTGCGGTACGTCATGCCGGACATCGGCGACGAGTTTTGGTAGTACCAAATGAAGTCCGCCAAGTATACTAATTTCGCAAGCTTTGTTTTAGTGACCTTGCCGTCTTCATCGGCCCCAAATTTGAGGGCGTTTAGGATTATCTGCTTATATTTTTCGGTTGACGCAAGGACGTCTGAGAACACCGACGCTTCGTCGGCCGCGCCCAGCATGTCGCCCACGGCTATCCGCAGCATGGACGACAGGGCTTCGGCCTGCCGGATTGTAAGCTCCGTTCTGCCTGCCTCCATGCCTATGTAGGTAGGGCGGCTAACGCCTATGGCGTCGGCCACCTGCCCCTGAGTATACCCGCGCGCCAAGCGCGCCTGCTTGATATTATTTGGGAAGCTCCTAACCATGGCTCTGCTCCTTTCTTTTTTCTATATCTATTATACTACATTTACATCGCAAAATAAACACCGAATGTCAAAATATTTTACACTGCTGGTTGACAATTTTTACATCAGCTATAATTCGCCTGGCAAGGGCAATAAAGCAACCGAGTCCGCGCCTAGCTTGGCAGGATGGCAGCGGCTATAAAAAAGGGAAATACGGGAAACAATAGCACCTAAGCGATTTGCCCGCTGCCCTGGGGCGGCCAAGTATCCGGGGCTAGGCAACGCCGAGTGTGTTTATGTCGCGGGCATCGGCAACTAAAGCTATCCCAGGGGATAAGCGGCAAATCGCGCACATCCAAATTCACGGGGGCGCAGGCCATGAAGCTTGACTACGACTTGATGCGCGAGGCGCTCTTGATACTTGAGCGGGACTTGACAATATCCGACGACCTCGCCCACAACGGGGTGTCGCTGTTCCAGCTGTGCAAGAAGCCGGGCATGGCCGGCTGCAATATGGCCGACGTCTACTACGCCCTGCACAACCTGCAGCAGGCCGGGCTGATCGAGGCCGCCGGGCGCAGCGCGGACGACAGGGTCGATTCCTACCTCGTTTTCGACATAACATACGAAGGCCACGAGTTTCTCGCGTCGATCCGCCCGAAGGGGGCGTGGGAAAGGGTAAAGGCCATATTGGCCAAAGTCGGCACGATGTCGATCCCGCTGATCGCCCAGGCCGCCTCCAAGGTCATTTCGGGCTACATCGGAAGGGAAGCGTGAAACGCCCTAACATGCGCAGCCCGTACAGCATGACCATCGACAGCGCGCGTTCCGCCGGCCTCAGGCCATGCTCAAAATGCTGGCAAGCGCCAGCCAGCGCCGTTTCCCAAGCCGCCTGCGTCCGCAGGCGGCTTTTTTGCTGCGGGGAGGTTTATTTTTGTGCAAATGCGGTTATAAATAATTTATCAAACAGATGGGGGAATGTACAATGCGTGTTGCAGAAACCGTCATTATCTTACACCGACAAATAGCTCTTAATCAACGATTACACAAAAAAGGGATTATACCTTACACTGTCTATTCAAAGGTTAACGATGAATTGCAACGACGATTGCAACATACCACAAAATATGATATACTTGTATAACACAACATGAAAAGGAGGCAGTTACATGACTTCAAAGTTGCTGAATATCAAAAATGCTTTAAATGCGGGTATTTCTATTTTTGATATGAAGCTGTCTGTGACATTCTACGCACGTGTTTCCACCGACAAGGACGAGCAGCTGAATTCCTTGGATAACCAGGTTTGTTATTTTAAAAGCTTTATCGAAGGCAACCCAAATTGGGTCTATGTTGATGGCTACATAGACGAGGGCATCAGCGGAAAATCAGCGGAGAATCGCGCCAGCTTTATGCGCATGATCCGGAATGCGCAAGATGGGATGTTCGACCTGATTATCACGAAGGAAATTAGCCGCTTTTCCAGGAATACGCTTGATAGCATAAAATACACACAGCAGCTCCTGGATTGTGGCGTTGGCGTATACTTTCAATCGGATAACATTAACACACTCATGCCAGACAGCGACCTGCGCCTAACGATAATGGCGAGTATTGCACAGGAAGAAGTACGCAAGCTTTCTGAACGTTTACGTTTTGGATATAAACGTGCAATCGAAAAAGGCCGAGTCTTAGGCCAAGACAATCTTATAGGCTATGATAAGAAAGATTGTGTTTTAACCATCAATGAAGATGAAGCCGCCATTGTCCGTCGCATTTTTGAAATATACATTGAAGGAAAGCTCGGTATACGCGCAATTGCCAGGCAACTCGAAAAAGAAGGTATAGTCGGGCCAGAAAGTGGCGAAATGCTTTCATATGGCACCATGAAAGGCATAATAACAAACCCTAAGTATAAGGGCTATTATTGTTCCAGAAAGACGGTTTCAATCGACTTTCGTAATAACAAGCCAATCCATCAAGACCCGAGCCAATGGATTATCTACAAGGATGATACGATTCCGCCGATTGTATCAGAGGAAGTTTGGGACTTGGCGAATGCGCTTTATAGAGAACGCGGCGAAAACGCAAAGGCGCATAGCCAAGCAAGCCAAAATAGGTATCCATTCAGTGGAAAGCTTGTTTGCGCAGAACATGGCACCTGCTACCATAGACACGTATATTCGAGCAAAAAGAACGGCGACCAGGAAGTGTGGAATTGTAAGATGTATCGACTAAAGGGCAGGAAAGACGGCTGTGAAAGTCCTACGGTTTACACACACGAGCTACAGGCTATCTTAAATAACGTTTACAAAACGCTCTACGAAAACAAAGATGCCGTAATTGAGGGCTTGCTCGATCTTTATAGCGGTGTAGGTGAAACAAACTACCTAAAGGACATGGAAAAGACACAAAAAGAGCTTTCCCAACTTGAACGGAAAAAAGAGAAGCTGTGGGAGTTGCTGCTTGAGGGCTTTGTTTCAAAAAAAGACTTTCAAGTACAAAATGACAAACTGCTTGTACAAATCGAACCCCTGCAGAAAAGAATTGCAGAAGCGCAAAAAGCCATTGATGCTGAAAAACTTAAAGAACAGCGCCTGATTATTCTTCGGAAAGAGCTTGAACTGGAGTATGAAAACACCGAAGATTCGCCCTTTGGTCAGAACAATGCATTCCTTGACAAGATAATCGTGCATAAAATCGATGGAGACAAGCGACATGTTAGGCTAGAAATATTTTTAACAATTGGACGCAAATATACGGCAGAAATCGATAGAAACGCGGAAAATGCGCCATTCATTTCGCTATATGAGATAGGTATCTGGCATAGCGAAATGATTTCAATTTTTACCCGCTGGAAGGATGCGTATAAAGGCAGTTTCTTCTTTACATACGAAACCTCGGTGGTTATATCTTAATAGCTTGGTCGAGGTTTAAAACACCGAAATAATGTCTAAAATCGATAGTAGCGGGCTACATGCAAAAGACGCAGCGAAAACCCTATACCTATAATATAAGGAGATAGAGATATGGCAGACACCCCGATGGCGATCCGGGCGAGCGACGAGACGAAGGCGCTGTTCGCCGACCTGGCCGAGCGCGGCAATTTCGAGAACAAGGGCGAGTTCCTGGGCCGCCTGCTGGCCATGTACCAGGCGGAGCAGGTCAAGGGCGGCGCCCCGCTGCTGAGGCCCGCCATAGAGGCGGTCGAGGAGCTGACGCGGAGGCTGTTCGACGTGCTCAACGGCGCGGGCGCGGCCGTCGAGACGAGGGCCGAGCAGCACGCCCGGGAGCTTGCGGAGCAGAAGGCGTCGTCCGAGGAGACGCGGGCGCTGCTCCAGCGGCGCATAGCCGCCCTGGAGCGGGAGCGCGACGAGGGCCGGCTGCGCGGCGAGGCCGCCGACGGCCTGGCGGGCGAGGTCGAGCGGCTGCGGCGGGAAAACGGCGAGCTGCGGCTGGAGGCGCGGCGGCAGGCGGAGGCGGCGCAGCTCCAGAAGGACAGGGAGCTGCTCGAGCTGAGGCAGCGGCTCCAGGCGAGGGCCGAGGAGCAGCAGGAGAGGTATGCCACCCTGGTGGCCGAGTACGAGGGCAGGGTCAGGGGCCTGCTGTCGCCGGAGCCGGGGCAGAGGAAGCCCCCGGCGAGGAAGGGCGCGGCGAGGCAGGCGCAGGAGGCCCCGCCGCAGGAGGCGCCAGCAGACGCGCAGGCCCAGGAGTAAGCGACGAGCCCCCCGCCGGACGTCCGGCGGGGGGCTCGTATGTACGGCTCATTCGCTTGTCAGCCACTCGTCGTGCTCCTCGTCATAGAAAATCTCGATGTCCCCGTATATGACCGTGGTCGAGGGGTTGCTGCTTATCATTTTCTTGATGTTGGAGATGTTCGGGCGCTTGACCGGGCAGCCGATCTCGGTGCCGTCCCATTCGCCGTCTTTGTCCATCCACCAGATCGACGAATCCTCGTCCTCCCACGTGCCGTCCTTGCCTTTGCTGCTAAGCCCGTCCATGAGCGCCCACTTCATCCACTCGCGCAGCTCTTTTTTGTTGGCAATTATTTCGAATATCAGGTTGCAGCCGTATTTGGTCTCTTTTTCGATGGTTTTCATTTTATAGCCCTCCGTTTACTTTTTGTTTTCTGTGCTTCATGTTTACATTATATCATGGTGCCAGTACATTTGCAACGCAAAGAATTTCCCATCCCATGATTCTATTGCCACTTGAACCGGTACTGATGCCATGATATAATGGTTCACGACGGGAGGTGGCGACATGCCGACGGCCAGGACGAGGGCGAGCACGAAGTACAACGCGAAGGCGTACGACCGGTTCCACATCACCGTGCCCAAGGGCCAGCGGGACGAGATCGAGGGCGCCGCGCGGGAGGCGGGGATGAGCAGGAACGCGTTCGTCGTTTCCGCGATCATGGACAAGATGGGCCGGGGCGCGGAAGCGCCGCAGGGCGGGCAGCGCCCTTGACAGTTGCGCGGCGGGCGCTTTTCTGGTAAAATGAAAGGGGGCAGGGCGTAAGGTCCCCGCTCCCCTTCTTGGCTCGGGTCCCCGGTGCTACTTGTCGGTTGGCCGGGGACCCTTTGCTTTTTTCACTTCTGGTCTTCGGCCTCGAGCCTCGCAATCAGCTCTTCGAGCGTCTTGCACCTGTAGGCCAGGAGGAGGATCCTTCTCCGCTCGGCCTCTTTCGCCTCGTCCCGCAAGACCTCCGCCGTGTTTGGCGTCTGCATGTCACCCCTTCTTTCATACCGGGGCGGAAGCCCCGTCCTTACAGCCATATTATATCATGGTGCCAGTATATATTCAACGCAAACATTTTACCAGCCCCCCGCCGACGTCGGCGGGGGGCTTTCTCGCCCATGAAAAATTTTCTGCCATACATGTCGATAATGCCCTCCCCGCCGAGGCACAATATGTGGTGCCTGGAGCGAAAACATGAGGGAGGCGGGGATGATTTCACAAGCATTGACAAAGACATGCGCAGGCATGGGCAGGATGGACTCGCGGCTGATGCGGATATACGAGGGCATAACGTTCCGCGACGCCGCAGACAGCGACATGAAGCGGGAGAACGCCAACATAGACTGCGACACCGCGATGGGGGCCATGCTCAAGTACGGCAGCGAGGGCGCCAAGCAGTTCAACGAGGCGTTCCTCATAAGGCCCGAGCACGCGGAGGCGCACCGCGACGGGGACATCCACATCCACGACCTGGACTTCTACGCGCTGACCACGACGTGCTGCCAGATTGACATCCTTAAGCTGTTCGAGGGCGGGTTCTCGACCGGTCACGGCGCCCTGCGCGAGCCCGGGCACATAGCGTCCTACGCCGCCCTCTGCTGCATCGCCATACAGTCCAACCAGAACGACCAGCATAGGAAAGCCTGTGCCTTCGCATAGAAATATGCGTCGAAAACTCCGTGAACCGATTATCTATCGGGTGTGGGGGCGCCATCTCGGTTTGTGCAGGAAATGGCACATCAACGCCCTTGCTAACAGGGAACCGAAAGGAATCCTGTGCAAAGCCTACGAAACAGCCAAATTTAACCGTTGGAGGTACCGCTTACGGTTCAAATCAATCAGCTGTACAGCTTGCGCCATGTAAGCCCTTGCTATTTTGTGAATGAGAGCTTGGACATCGTCAACTCGAGGACCGGCCATGTCAAGAGGCAGTCTACCGACTATCGAGGGTACAAATATGTAACCTTAAATGGCCTCGACAACAAGCAAATCAAGGTGTTTGTTCACAAAATAATAGCTCTTGCATTTATAAATAATGGTTATTATAAAGTTATCAACCATAAAAACGGGATAAAAAACGATAACAGGGTGTGCAACCTCGAATTCACGACCCACTCCGAAAATGAGAAACACGCATTTAGAATTGGGTTGGCGGTTCGGGACGAGATGGTGTTCAAGGTTGCCTTAAAGGACGGGGCTTCCGCTTCCGGCACAGCGAAAGAACTGGCCAAGCGCCTCGGGATACCCAGGGGCACCCTATACGATAACTATTATTTTGACAGGAAATCAAGGAAAATTGAAAGCATAGCTGTTTCGTAGGAATGTCAACAGACTATCGAAAGGTTACGCCGATTGCGTCGGCGGAGCAACCGAGTAGAGTAGGGGCGGGGATAGGTGCCGCCCCGAAGTGCGGAGGCCCTTAGCACATTGAGGTGAAGGGCATGATATAGTCGGGCAAGCGCGTTTGTGCGCTTGTTGGGAGGTCAAAGCGTCCACAACTTCGACTACGGCATGGCGCCCGGCGTGGCCAAGACCTACGCCCGCTGCTACCGCGCCAACGCCTTGAAGGCGCTCGAGCTGCTGGCCGGCATCGGGGAGCCGGAAGTGGGCTGGCCCGGGGGCGGGCCGACGCTGGCCGGGGACGCGGCGTACGACGAGGCGGAGCTCGCCGCCCTGTCGCGCCTGACCGGCAAGGCCGCCGACGTCCAGGCGTTCGCCCGCAGGCACGCCCGGGCTGAGACCGACCGCGCCACGTACAAGGCGATGGTGGCGCTCGTGCACAACCTAAACACGATGCACAGCCGGGCGGGCGCCCAGACGCCCTTCTCGTCCATCAACTACGGCATGGACACGTCCCCCGAGGGCAGGATGGCCATAAAAAATATTCTGCTTGCGACCGAGGCCGGGCTGGGGCGCGGGGAGACGCCCATCTTCCCCATACAGATATTCCGCGTCAAGGAAGGCGTCAACTACGGCCCGGGCGACCCGTCCCACGACCTGTTCAAGCTGGCCTGCCGCGTCAGCGCCAAGCGGCTCTTCCCGAACTTCTCCTTCCAGGACGCGCCGTTCAACGCCCAATACTACGACGGCACCCCGGGGACCGAGATATCGTACATGGGCTGCCGCACCAGGGTCATCGGCAACGCCCACGACCCCTCCCGGGAGGTGTCCGGCGGGCGCGGGAACCTGAGCTTCACGTCGGTCAACCTCCCGCGCCTGGCAATCCTCGCGGGCGGCGACGCGGGCGAGTTCTTCCGGCGGCTGGACAACGTGATGGATTTGGCGATAGGCCAGCTGGCCGAGCGGTTCGAGGTCCAGGCCCGGAGGAAGGCCAGGAACTTCCCCTTCCTGATGGGCCAGGGCGTCTGGCTGGGCAGCGAGGGGCTCGGCAGGGACGACGAGGTCGGGGGCGTCCTCAGGCACGGCACACTGTCGGTCGGCTTCATCGGGCTGGCCGAGGCGCTGGCGGCGCTCATGGGCGAGCACCACGGGCAGTCGGCGGGGGCGCAGGAGCTGGGGCTGCGGATCGTGTCGCGCATGCGCTCGCGCCTCGACGGGGAGAGCCTGCGGCGGCGGATGAACTATACCCTCATCGCCTCGCCCGCCGAGGGCCTGTCGGGCCGCTTCGTGGCGCTCGACGCCGCGCGCTTCGGCGTTATCCCGGGCGTCACGGACAAGAAATACTACACGAACAGCTTCCATGTGCCCGTCGGCCACAAGATAAGCGCATACGACAAGATACGCATCGAGGCCCCCTACCACGAGCTCACGAACGCGGGCCACATCACTTACGTCGAGATGGACGGCGACCCCAGCGGGAACCTCGAAGCCTTTGAGAGCGTCGTCAGGGCAATGAAGGAGGCGGGCGTCGGGTACGGCTCGGTGAACCACCCGGTGGACCGCGACCCCGCCTGCGGGCACACCGGCATAATCGGCGACCGCTGCCCCAGGTGCGGGCGGGCGGAGGGCGCCGGGGCGGGGTTCGAGAGGATACGGCGCATAACCGGGTACCTCGTGGGAACCCTCGACCGGTTCAACGACGCCAAGCTGTCGGAGGTGGGCGACCGTGCCAGGCACATTTGACGGCCCGCGCGTCCGCGTCGCGGGCACCGCGCAGGACTCCATAGTCGACGGCCCCGGCCTTCGGTTCGCGGTGTTCGCCCAGGGGTGCGTCCGCCGCTGCCCCGGGTGCCACAACCCGCAGACCCACCGGCTGGACGGCGGGGAGCTGCGGGGCGTGGACGGGCTCTGGGGCGAGCTGCGCGGCAACCCGCTGACGACGGGCCTCACGCTGTCGGGGGGCGAGCCGTTCCTGCAGGCCCGGCCGCTCGCGGAGCTGGCCCGCCGGGCCAAGGGCGCCGGCCTCGGCGTGTGGGCGTTCACGGGGTTCTACCTCTACCAGCTGCTGAGGGACGAGGACCACATGGAGCTGCTGAGATGCACGGACGTCCTGGTGGACGGGCCCTTCGTGCAGGGGAAGAAGACGCTCGGCCTCCCCTGGCGGGGGAGCTCGAACCAGCGGCTGGTGGACGTGCAGGCGTTCCTGTCGCGCAAGGCGGGCTACGTGATCGACGGCGAATAGGCAGCCCCCGCCAGCCTGTGGCGGGGGTCGATCTTTGTCGAAAAATTCTTTGTAAATGTCGACAAAAATCGACAAAAAAAAAAAAAAAAGTTGTGTTATACTACTTTCCGCCAGGGTGCACCGGTTGAGGGCAGGGGCGCACAATACGCAAGGGATGCCTGCAAGCATAAACCCACGCTGCGCTAAGACTACTTATCCGGGCCGCCCGGCAGCGGCGGCAAGCCCCATGCGCGAGGCCCGGGCGCCCTGGCACCTAGGCGCGGCCGCGCCGGAGAATGAAGGGGGTTGACGCGATGGAAAACGAGGGCACGAAAGAAGGCCGCAAATGCCCCGCGTGCGACGCGGAGCTTACAGAAAGAAACATCGACCTGCTGGAGCTTGCGCGCACGGCTTGCGGCACGCTGCAATCGATAGCGGAAAAGCGCGGCGAGCCGCCGACGGAGGCGTTCAGTGATTTCACGCGCATGCTGTACGCGCTGCTGGTCATGGCAAGCCCCGGCGAACCTGCCGACGGGGAGGGGGGCGGGCCATGACATGCAGGGACTGCGAATTCTACTTCATGTGCCGCCACCGGCAGGAAGCGGGCGACGCGACGGAGTTCCACGACTGCACGACGCGGGTGCAGGCCCAGTCGGCGCGGGCGTGGCACATGCAGGGCGACAACGGGGGCTTCTGGACCGAGCGGGAGAAGCAGCTCGCGCTGTGGGACAGCATGGAGGGCGAGGTGAGGGCGCTGTGCGCCGCCTGCCCCGGCGAGGACGTGGATTCGCCGTTCGCCCCCCCGGACGGGCGGCTGGAGCCGATAATCGAGAAGTACCCCTTCCCGGCCGCCATCGTGGAAAGCCTGTACATATACCACTGCGGCTGGCCGGGAAGGCACGGCATGAGGCAGCCGAGGGAATGAGGGGGGATGTGCGCCATGGGGTTCGACATAACAAACGGTGAAACGCAGCGCCAGGGGCGCGGCATGGGGTTCGACTTTGAAAAAGGCGAGACAAAATGCCCGCATTGCGGGGGGCCGCTGGCCATAGCGGACGACGCCATGCTCGACATCGCCGCCTGCTCGATTGAGGCGCTCCGCCTGCTGACTGGGACGCGCAGGGTTGCGGCATCGGAAAACACCAGGGGCGCCGTCGACAGCATGTGCGAGGCATTCCAAATAGTCGGCGCGCTCCGAGCGTTGGCGCAAAACTACCAAATGGAAATGCGCGCCCTGCTGGAGATGCACAAGCGCGGGGACATCGACGGCATGGCAGAACTGCACAAGCGCGAAAAAGAAAAGCTGGAGCGCCGCAAGGCGGATGGAGCCAAGCCCAGCGTCAAGAAAGAAGGATAGCGATGCGCCCTGCAAAGAGCATCAAATGGTCCGCGACAAAGCCCGCAGTCAAGGTCGTCGAAGAAAACGCGGACGAGCTCGAGACCGTGGTGACATGCCCCAACTGCGGGCAGCCGACGCCGCTTGGCGCAACGCGCATGACAAGCGGGTGGATAGGCTGCGACAACCTGCTCGAAGACGGGGTAACCGAATGCTACTACGGGGACCTCAGGCCGAGGGTGCTGCGCCTCAAGGAAACCGGCGACGAAAGGTACGTGCGCGGCCCGGTCTACCTGATGGACATTAAAGAAGGCGAGGCATGATGGGAAACAGCGAAGCGAAGCTGGCCGGCGGGGCCGCCGCCGCGCTCGCCAAGCATTTAGCGGAGGCGCGGGCCAGGGCGGAGCGCCCGCGATATTACACCCTCGACGGGGAGAAGCGCCCGGTCCCGGCCCCGGGCCTCGGGGAGTGGGCCGACTGGTTCGCGGAGCACGGCGAGGAATCCCGGGTCGGCCGCGACGAGTGCGGCGGCGCCACCGTGTCGACGGTGTTCCTCGGGATCGACCACAACCACGGCCAGGGGCCGCCGCTCCTGTTCGAGACGATGGTGTTCGTGAACGGCCACGGCGGATACATGGAGCGCTACCATACCTACGACGACGCGCTGATAGGGCACATGAGGACCGTCAAGCTCGCAAAGGAAGGGGCCAAAGGAGGAAAAGCGTGTACAATGGGATAAGGCTCTATACGTCCTCGACGAAGCGGGGCGGCCAGCCGAAGTTTTGGACATCGACAAATGGCATGAATGGAAGGACGGACACCCCAGCGAGGAGCGGGTCGCCCTTGACGTATCCGAGCACGCAACAGTGACGACGATCTTCACGGGGCACGACAACGGCCTGGGCACCGACCCGCCGCGTGTATACGAAACCATGATCCTTGGCGGCAAATACGACGGGTACCTGGCCCGGTACCCAACCCGCGAGGCCGCCGCCGAGGGGCACAAAAAGGCGGTGGAGCTCGCGGAGGCCGCGCAGCGGGGCAAGAGGGGGGCGGGGACCTGATGGGATACCTTGGGAATTGGCGGGTAGGCCCGACGGAGCCGGGGGCGTGCCCCGAATGCGGCGCAAGGCACGATCCCAGGCTGCCCCACGACCATGAGAGCCTCGCGTACCAGTACGCGTTCTACGACAGGCATGGCCGCTGGGCGTCCTGGGCGGACGCGATGGCCCATTGCGACGAAGGCATGAAAGTATTGTGGGCGGCATCCCTCGCCGAGCATGGCATCGACGCCGGGGAGCGGCCGCGAGGGGGCACGCTGACGATAGAGGTCAAGCCCGGCGAGGGCGGCGGCACCAAGGGCCCCGGCGCGTAACCCGAAGCACATATGAACGAAGCGCCCCCGTACATAACACAAAAACGACAAGTGTTGTGTACGGGGGCGCTTCTTGCGCCGCCAATCTGACAAAGGGGGCGCAAAAGCCATGATGCCCAGGATGCCGGTCAAGGCGGAGCCGTTCAGGCACCAGCGCGAGGCGTTCGAGTTCGCCTGCGGGCTGCTCGGCCTGGCCGAAGGCCGCGATGACGAAGGCACGGGGGGCGAGGCACGCTGCGGATGCATGTTGAAAAACGGAGGAGGCGACGGCGATGGTCGTCCATTGTGCGCAATGCGGGAAAGCAATAGAACGGAAACCCAGCCAAATAAAGAAAAACGCGAATAGCTTCTGCTCGAAAACCTGCCAAAACAAATCCATGATGAGGGGCCAGGCCGCTGCGTGTTCATGGCGCGGTACGCCTATCTATCGGCCATTGTCTGCCTTGGCGGAGCGCAATTTTTGCTCTAATGGTTGCCGCCTATCTTGGTTTGGGAAATGGACGAAAGAGGTTTTAAATGTCCCAGGGCATTCCGCCGGGCACAAAGCGCCGCATCTGTCTCGCTTGAACTGTCTCCGCAACCCTGCCAGCAGTTTGTGCAGCAATAAGCGCTATATCAAACCGTCCGTTTACCGAAATATAGCCAAAACAACGCTTGACAGAAATCTTGGTTCTTCCGAAGTTGTCCATCACATTAACGGAGACAGGGCCGACAACCGCCCTGCAAACCTGCGTGTCATGAGCAGGGAAGAACACGGCAGGCTTCATATGCGTATCGCGCAATCGCGATACGCAAAAGGAGGTGGTGCCCAATGTCAAAAGACGACGCAAAATCCCGAGGAGTCGCGCTCTTGATGGAAAGAAATGGGAACAGGTAAGACGCTCGTTGCCATCGCCATAACCGGCGCCCTTTACGGCGCGGGCAAAATCCGCAGGGCGCTGGTCGTCGCCCCGCTGTCCGTCCTGGGGGTGTGGCGGGAGGAGTTCGCCAAGCACGCGGACTTCCCACACAGCCTCGAGGTCCTGGCCGGCCCGACCGCGAAGAAGGCGGCGGCGCTCTCGGGCATGGCCGGGCCGGGGCTCCGCGTGGCCGTCGTCAACTACGAGTCGGCGCGGCTGCTGGAGAGGGAAATCCGCGCCTGGCGCCCCTGCCTGATCATAGCGGACGAGGGGCACAAGATCAAGGCGCACGGCGCGGCGACGTCCAAGGCCATGCACCGGCTGGGGGCCATGTCCCCGCACAGGCTCCTGCTGACGGGGACGCCGGTGGTCAACAAGCCCATCGACGTCTTCAGCCAGTACAAGTTCCTCGACCCCCGCGTCTTCGGGAACAGCTTCTACGCCTTCCGGGGGCGGTACTTCGACATGACGGGCTACGGCCAGCACGTGCCGGTCATGAAAAAGGACATGGAGCCGGAGTTCGCCAGGCGGCTGCACGGCATAGCCTTCCGGGCGACCAAGGCCGAGTGCCTCGACCTGCCGGAGGCAACAGACGTCGTCCGCCATGTGGAGCTCGAGCCGGAGGCGATGAGGATATACATGGGCATCGCCAAGGAGAACGTCGCGGAGCTTGGCGGCGGCGAGCTCGTGACCGCCACGAACATCCTGGCCAAGCTGCTCCGGCTCACGCAGCTGACCGGGGGGTTCCTCGGCGGCGACGGCGGCGGCCCGCCCAGGCAGGTCAGCTCGGCCAAGCTGGCGGCGCTGGCCGACATCGTGGACTCGGCCGCCCACGAGGGCAGGAAGCTCGTGGTCATCGCCCGGTTCCTGCCGGAGATCGGCGCCATATGCGACATGCTGGAAAAGCGCGGCATCGGGCACGTATGCGTCAAGGGCGGCGTCAGGGACCGCCAGGGGCTCGTCGACGCTTTCCAGACGAAGCCGGAAGCGCTGGCGTTCGTCGGGCAGGTCGCGGCGGCGGGGCTGGGCCTGACGCTGACCGCCGCCGACACGATGGCCTTCTACTCCCTGGACTACAGCGCAGCGAACCACGACCAGTGCCGCGCCCGCATCCACCGCGCAGGCCAGAGGAACAAGTGCACGTACGTCTACATCCAGGCGAGGGGCACGGCGGACGCGAAAGTCCTAAGGGCCCTGCGCGGCAAGGCCGACCTTGCGCGGGCGCTCATCGACGACTACAGGCGGGGCCTGAACCCATTCTTGCCGACGGAGGGGACCGAATGAAAGAGTACCAATGCATGAACTGCTTCTCGATTTTCCACAGGGAGGACACCCTGAGGGTGGACGGATACGGATGCCTTGCCTGCCCCGTGTGCGGGTGGGCGGGCGTGGCGGAGCTGCCCGACGACGACGACGACGAGACGTGCGGATGGTGAGCCGCGTGGAGGAAATAAGGTGCCGGGGCTGCGGCACGTGGTACGACCCGAACGCCGAGGACACCAGGAAATCCGCCCTGCATGACAGCGGGTACGCAAGCTACCCCTGCCCCGTGTGCGGGCGCTACAACGTGGCCGAGATAGCGGTCGAGATATCAGAAGGATGGTGATAAAGGTGAACGAAATGTCGAACGTCGCGACGGCCCCCCTCCCGGGGGAGGTCGCGGCCCTGGCCGAGAGGCTGGGCAAGCGCGTCCAGTACCTGCAACGGCAGCAAGAGAAGCTATGGGCGCAAAACGAGCAGATCGCGGGCAGGCTGGCGGCCGCCAGGCAGGACCTCGAGTTCCTGGGGCTCCTGGCGGAAAAGCGGGCGGGGGGCATGGCGGATGGATGACGGGGCGGTCTTCCGGCTGGCGGCGCGGCTCAAGCAGCTCAAGGGGCGAAAAGAGGAGCTTGAGGAAGCCCGCAAGGAGCTGAACAGGGACATCGAGGAGGCGCAGGCGCGGCTTGCCGGCCTCATGATAGACGCCGAGCTGCGGAACTTCACGAGGGACGGCACACAGTTCGTCCTCGTGAACGCGGTGCGGGCCTCGGCAAGGGCCGGGGCAAGGGAAGAACTCTTCTCCGCACTCAGGGAGCAAGGCCACGGCGGCATGGTGAGCGAGACGGTCAACGCCAATTCCCTGTCGTCGTTCGTCAAGGAGCAGATCGAGGAAAACGGCGGCGACCTGCCGGGATGGCTGGAAGGGCTGGTCAGCGTCTTCGAGCAGCCGACAGTGCAGCTGAAAAAAACGTGAGGCTCCAACGGCGCGGCATGGCACGGCGAGCTTTGGCGGGGCCTGGCGCGGCAGGGCATGGAATGGCCCGGCTAGGCGCGGCGAGGCATGGTTTGGCATGGCGCGACTTGGCGGGGCTTGGCTTGGCACGGTGGGGCCTGGCATGGCTTGGCTGGGCGCGGCCTGGTTGGGCATGGCGAGGCTGGGCATGGCAAGGCGTTTTGGCGGCTTCTCGATAAAAACCGCCGCTACACAAAAGGAGGCAGATCGTGAAAAAGACCAATTTGGCGGAAGAGCAGCTGTCCAACGACGGCGACTTCTCTATCTCGGTGCCCTATATAGTCGAATGCGAGCTGACCGGCTCATGCCCCATCCTGTTCCACCGCTGGTCGAACGAGGACGTAGAGGAAAAGGGCAAGGCGGCGAAAGGCAGCAAGGCGAAGAAGACGGACAACATCGAAGCCTACCAATACCTCAACGACAAGAAGGAACTCTGCATCCCGACGGAGGCGGTGAGGCAGGCGGTGATCGCCGCCGCCAAATACCAGCAAGACCCGCGCAGCCCGAGGAAGTCCGCCTGCGACCTATTCAAGGCAGGCATCATCTCGCTGAGCGAGCTGGCTTCTCTCGGCGCAAAGGAGCCGGACTTCCTCGACCGCCGAAGGGTCTGCATACAACGAGCAGGGATAACGAGGGTTAGGCCGGCGATGAACGCAGGCTGGCGGGCGTCTATGCTGCTCCAGGTACTGCTGCCGGAGTATATCGTCCCGGACTTGCTGTACCGGGCGCTGACCGACGCGGGGCGCCTTGTCGGTGTCGGGGATTTCAGGCCGTCGTACGGGCGCTTCCAGGTCACGAAGTTCGAGGTGCAGCAAAACTAGCGGTCCTGGGGCAGCCCCCGCAAACCATCGCAATATTTCGAGGCACGGCATGGCCGGGCTGGGTTCGGCCGGGCAGGGCTGGGCACGGCAAGGCTGGACGCGGCAGGGCACGGCGAGGTCGGGCGTGGCGGGGCTTGGCTTGGCAGGGCTCGGCTTGGCAAGGCTTGGCATGGCGAGGCGAGGCTGGGCTCGGCTTGGCAAGGCTTGGCATGGCGAGGCGAGGCTGGGCTCGGCTTGGCATGGCATGGCGCGACTTGGCGGGGCTTGGCTTGGCACGGTGGGGCCTGGCATGGCTTGGCTGGGCGCGGCGAGGCTGGGCATGGCAAGGCGTTTTGGCGGCTTTCCGACAAAAACCGCCGACAATCAAACTTTGGGAGGTACGACAATGCCAGACAAGAGGCAGACAGAGGAACTCGCGCTGGGCGCGAGCAGCTACGGCGGGTTCGAGTACCTGCGGAACGTCAACCTGGCGGAGATCATGGCGGCGGAGCTGGAGGGACTTAGCGTCTCCTTCGACCGGGTGAAGGTGCCCTCCGGCGGCCTGACCGCGTTCGAGATGCCCGGCGAGGACGACGACTCGCCGGAGGTGTCGAAGGAGTTCGAGGCGGTCATCCTGCACCACCACGCGGTGCGCGGGTACTACCGGGAGGAATACGCGGGCGGGCACACCCCCCCGGACTGCGGCTCCATCGACGGGCGCGCGGGCGTGGGCGACCCCGGGGGCAAATGCGGCGAGTGCCCGCTCGACAAGTTCGGGACGGGAAGGAACGGGGGGAAGGCGTGCAAGGAGCGCCGGAGGCTCTACCTCCTGCAGGAGGGCCAGGTGTTCCCCCTGCTGTACTCGGTCCCGTCCGCCAGCCTCAAGCCGTTCGCGAAGTACGTCCTGCGGCTCCTGACCAGGGGCCTCGTCCCGAGCGAGGCCGTCACGAGGTTCTCGCTCAAGAAGGCGGTGAGCGGCGGCGACCTCGACTACTCGGAGGCGGCCTTCAAGCTCGCGAGGCCCCTGTCCGACGGGGAGAAGGGGGCGGTCGCGGCGTACGCGCAGGAGGTCAGGCAGATGGCCGCCAAGGTCGCCGTCCGCGACGAGGAGGACGACGGCGCCTTGGGCGGGGAGCCGGGCGGCGACCTCGAGCCGCTCATATGAGCTACCAGTGCGCGACGTCCCTTGCCCAGCTCCGCAGATACCTCGACGGCGCTGGCGAGGCGGCGTTCGACATCGAGACGGCGCCCGACGAGGCGCACCGCGACGAGCCCAAGGCCGCGCTCGACCCGCGCAGGGCGCACGTCGTCGGCGTCTCGTTCTCGAGGCAGGAGGGCACCGGCGTCTACGTGCCGGTCGCGCACAGGGCGGGGAGAAACGCAAGGGAGCCCGAGAATATCTGGGCATGGCTGGCGGGGAACTTCTTCAACAGCCCATCCGTCACCAAGGTCTGCCACAACATCGCATTCGAGGCGGCATTCCTGTATGCGAGGGGCATCGCCCTCCAGCCCCCGGCCTACGACACGATGCTCGCGGCGCAGCTCACGCTCAAGGAACCCAGGGCCTTCCGCAGCATGTCCGACTGCGGCCTGAAAACGCTCGCGGCGCAGCTGCTCGGCACGATCCTCCCCAGCTTCGAGGCCGTGACCGGCGGGCGCCACTACGACGAGCTCGACCCGCAGGACGACGAGACCGTGCGCTACGCCTGCGCCGACAGCGACTACGCCCTCCGGCTCCGCCGCAGGCTCGGCGAGTGGTTCGAGGGGGCGCGGGAGCGGACCGGCCTGAGGCACGGGCAGCTCGCGGAGCAGGCGGAGTCCCCCGCCGCCATCTACGCGGGCATCATGAGGTTCAACGGCCTGCCGGTGGACGCGGCGCTGATGGCGGAGAAGAGGGCCGAGGCGGAGGGGCGCCTGGCGCGGCTGCGGCGGGAGATCGGCGAAATGACCGACGGGGTGGACATCGGCGCCAACGCCGCCACCGGGGCCTTCAAGTCGCACCTCTACAAGACCCTGGGGCTGCCCGTGTTCGTGCGGACGGAGAAGGACAGGGAGGCCGCCAACGACGAGGCGCTGACGCTGCTGGCCGAGCACTGCGAGGCCAGCCGCCCGGAGCTCGCGCCGCTGTTCAGGGCGGTGGCGGAATACCGGCGCTGGGGCAAGCTGCTGTCCACGTACATCGACGGGTACGCGAAGCAGGTCAGCGGCGCCACGGGCAGGCTGCACCCGGACCTGAGGCCGCTGGGCACGGCGACCGGGAGGTTCTCGTCGCGCAGCCCGAACATGCAGAACATGCCGCGCCCCGACGGCGACCCGATGGGCGTCCGGAACTTCATAGCCGCGCCGGAGGGGAAGGCGCTGCTGTCCCTGGACCTCTCGCAGATAGAGCTGCGCGTCGGCGCCTTCTACTGCCGCGACAAGAGGATGCTGGGCACGTACCGCGACGGCGGGGACATCCACGCCGCCACGACGTCCGTCATATACCGGATACCGTTCGAGGAGGCGGCGGACAAGTCCGCGCCGGGCTACAAGGAGCGGCGCACCATCGCCAAGAACTGCAACTTCGGCGTCTTCTACGGCCTGTTCCCGAACGGCCTCATGAAGAACCTCAAGTTCAACGCGGGGCTGGACACGGAGCTGAAGGACTGCGCGAAGATAATCTCGAACCTGAAAAACGGCTACCCGGGCCTTGCCCGGTGGCAGGAGGGCACGAAGAGGAAGGCCGCGATGGCGGGCTACACGGAGACGTGGCTCGGGCGGCGCCGGTACCTGCCGGGCCTGCGCTCCGGGAGCTGGGGGCAGAAGTCGTTCGCCGAGCGCATCAGCCTGAACCACCCCATCCAGGGCACCGCCGCCGAAATCCTCAAGCTGGCGATGGGGCGCGTCCTGGCCGGGCTGCCGGGGCGGCCGTGGCTCAAGCCGATCCTGCAGATACACGACGAGCTGCTGTTCGAAGTGCCCGCCGAAAGGGCGGAGGAGGCCGCGGCCTTCGTCAAGGGGTGCATGGAGGCCCGCCCCTTCCCCGAGTTCGACGTGCCGATCGTCGCGGACGCCAGCGTCGGCAGAAAATACGGCAGCATGGAGGAACTGCGATGAGAAAGTACTCTTGGACGCCAGCCGAGGACAAGTTCATCGAGGACAACTACGCGCTGCTCGGGCCGAAGAAATGCTGCGAGGCGATGGGCCGGGCGTACAACGAGGTGAAATACCGCGCAGGGCAGCTGTGCGTGAGGATGTACCGCCAAAAGAGAAGCGCCGAGCACCATAAGCTCGCCAAGAGGGGGCTGGGCGCGATGCCCGGCGACGCCTTGGCCGAGCTCGTGGCCAAGGGCATCTTGAACATGTAGCCCCAAGCCCGCCCATGCGGCAAAAAGCAATAGAAATTTGACACGATTTGGAGGCGACCGACAATTGGATGTTTTTTATTTCAGGGACTGGCTGCAAAACAAATACGGGAAGAAAAAGCACAGGTTCAACGACTTGCTGTCCGACGCAATCTCGGACCGCGCCTACCCCTGGCTCGAAGACGTCGGGGCGCAAATGGAATACCTGTCGCAAAAAGGCGCCGACGCGGATTGCATGGAAACGCTGGTGGCCGCTTACCGCGCCTATATGTCCTATTTGCGAAAAGAGTACTGCGGTTGACGTTTGGAGGTGCCATAGTGAAAAAAGTTGAGCATTCAGCAAAAAAGCGCGACTTGACTCTGCGCTGCAGGATGACTGACGACTTGCTGACGCGGCTAGACCGCGCCATTTCAGAAATACAGCAGCAAGTACCCGAAGGGCGTGTTTCCATGAGCAGCATCGGGCGACATGCCGTAGAGCAATTCCTGTCACAACACGAGGCAAAGCGCAACAGTGATGGGGGTGCTTAGCCGTTGAACGATTTTTCGACAGGCGGGCGGCCCGCGGCGATTGCCGTGCGGGACGGGGAATTCGACGCCGCATTCCTGCCGGAAGGGCTGCCAGGCCACCCCGCGCGGAAGGTCCGCCGCCTGCTGGGCCTGCTGTGCGGCCCGAAAGAATGCGGCGACGCCATGCGCAACCTCCCCCAGGCCAGGGCGCTCAAGGCGGCGCTGCGGCAGATGCGCGGCGCCCGCGCCCGCCAGCTGGAATCGGCAAGGGACGCGGAGCGCCGCCTCCGGGCGGACATCCCCGCAGACAAGGCGAGGAGCCGGAAGCCGGAATGGGTAGAGGCCCGGTCCCACAACCGCGCCTTGCGGGACGCCGTCAAAAGGGCGGCCGAGGAGGCCGGGCAGGCCGGAGGGCTGTGCCGGATGCTGCGCGAGGCGCTTGCCCGCAGCCGCTGGGAAGAAATGAGGAAGGAAGCGGAACAGAATGAACAAGGTTGAGTATCTATTGGCGTGCCTGGTCGAGGAATGCTCCGAGGTCCAGAAAGCGGCGGCGAGCGCGATGCGCTTCGGGCTGGACGACAAGGGCATAAGCGAGGCGACTGCGGTCAAAAGGCTCTCTCGCGGGTGCGCGGACCTGCTGGCGGCGGTCCAGACGCTGAGCGACGAGCGCATAATCCCGCTGCCCAGGAGCCGCACCTTGGGCGCCTCGATAGAGAAGAGCAAGGCGCACATCCTGGATTCAATGGAGTACGCGAGAGAAAGGGGGACCTTGAAGGAATGAGGTTTGTCGAGATAGACGGGACGCTGGTCAACGCCGACGACATACGCCAAATATCCTATACCAGGTACGGCGAAGTGCGCGTCGAGTTCCGGGGATGCGAACGCGCATGCCTCGACGCGAACGTGAACAACGTCTATGAATTCATCGGCGAAGTACGCGGGGAGAGGCACATCGTCCAGGCGCTGCCCAACAGCGCGGATGCCTGGATGGCGTGGCGCGACAAAGGCAGCGACAAGCATTATGCCAAGCGCGTCGACTTCCTGGCCCTGTGCGCCGACGGGAAGATGCGGGCCGTGTGCCTCGCGGACGGCCGCTTCGTCTTTGCCGACGACTGCGGCAACCTGGCCGGGCTGTGCCACGAAAGCCAGCTGGCGCGGTTCCCGGGCCTGGAAAAATGCAGGGAGGCGAAAGAATGAGCGAAAGCCAAGCAACAAAGCCGGGGCGGGAAAGCTCCGCGCGCCCGGCCGTGTATATCTGCTCCCCGTACGCCGGGGACGTCAAGGCCAACGTCGGGCGGGCCTGCCGCTACGCGCGGTTCGCCCTCTCGAAAGGGAAGAACCCCATCGTCCCGCACCTCCACTACCCGCAGTTCATGGACGACGACGACCCGGAGCAGCGGGCCGCCGGCCTGGGCTTTGCAATAATATGGCTCGCGCTGTGCGACGAGATCTGGGTCTTCGGGGACACCATAAGCAAGGGGATGGAGCTGGAGATGGCCGAAGCGGCGGCCATCGGCATGAAGGCCCGGCGCTTCGACGCCCAGTGCAACGAGCTGGCGGGGGAAGCCGCCGATGGGCCCGCCGATGGGTAGCGCCCCGACGCTCGGCTCCCTGTTCGACGGATCCGGGGGCTTCGCGCTGGCCGGGCTGCTCGAGGGGGCGCGGCCGCTCTGGGCGTCCGAGGTCGAGCCGTTCGCCATCCGCGTCACCACGAGGCGCATACCCCAGATGGCGCACCTCGGCGACATCTGCGGGATAGACGGCGGCTCCGTGCCCCCCGTGGACATCGTCACGGCGGGGTTCCAGTGCCAGGACCTGTCGGTCGCCGGGGCGAGGGCGGGCCTGCACGGGGCGCGGTCGGGCCTGTTCTTCCAGGCGACGCGCATCATACGCGAGATGCTCGCGGCGACCGGGGGCAGGCGCCCCTCCTTCGCGGTCTTCGAGAACGTGCCCGGCATATACTCGTCGGCGGGCGGCGCCGACTTCCTGGAGGTGCTGAATGAGCTCATCAAAGCCAAGGACGGATCCCTGTCTGCGCCTATGCCTCCGAGGGGGCGATGGCTCCATGCGGGAGAGGTCGTGGGAGACGGTTTCTCCGTCGCGTGGCGCACCCTCGACGCGCAATTTTGGGGCGTCCCCCAAAGACGCGCCCGCTGCTTCATTGTCGTCGATTTTGCTGGCGGACGCGCCGGGGAGATACTATTTGAGCGCGAAGGCGTGCCAGGGCATCCTGGGCAGGGCGGCCAGGAGGGGGAAAACCCTGCCTGAGCCCCTCCGGCTCGCCCTGGAGCGCCAGGCCGGCGCGCCCGTGGGCCCGCCTTGCCCGGCGTGGCCGCCGAACCCCCAAGAATGCAAGCAAGAGCCCGTCGCGTTCGAGCCGGGCGCAGTTTCGAGGCTCGGCGGCCACGCCTGGCAAGGCGGGCCCACGGGCGCGCTGCGGGCAGACATGGGCGACAACCAACTGGCGGTGGCCTACGGCATCGGCAGCTACAACAGCGAGGGCATGCTCTCGCCGAACCCGCGCGCCGGGGTGTACGAGGCGGCCACGGCGCGGACGCTGGACGCGAACGGCGGGAGCCC
>Ga0209628_10000213_pt1 | contig 34269 bp, 29 predicted proteins | sample TergutCu122P4_FD_187285 | JGI IMG/M metagenome (GOLD analysis project Ga0209628, IMG submission 187285) | Cubitermes ugandensis P4 segment gut microbial communities from Kakamega Forest, Kenya - Cu122 P4 (SPAdes) (version 2) | ecosystem: Host-associated > Arthropoda: Insects > Digestive system...
CCCCCCCCCGACAATAAAAAGTGAAAATTAAACGTTAAAAACCTAAAAAGTTGCGCCCGTCACGAATTAGGGATTTAAAAATGAAAAAACATCAAATTATTATCGGTTTGTTAGTTTGTTTTGGATTGGCATTTCTGTTTTCATCATGCGGTAAAAACAATAATGAAACTCTTAAAGAACTTTACAAAGTGTACAAAAATGGAGAAATTAGTGAATGTAAGTACAACGGAGAGACAGTCTTTCGTGCGGGAATAAATGCTTATGACGCAGGTAGTGTCGTTTATGACAAAGAAGGAAAACAGATTGCTTCTTGTTATGGTTGGGGAAATGATGATCCTATTTGCAGTAAACTAACAGATTGTGAAGTTATCTATAGAGTAAAAAACAACATTTGGGGCGAACCCGCAGTGGATAAATATGGACTTGGAAAATAGATTTTGAATCCTTAAATTGACTTTTAAAATTGGCCCATCAAAAAAAATATTTTTGTCGGACATTAATGATAAAAAATTTTTTTTATTTCAGCACCGTGACACCCCAAATAATTACACACTCAATAAAAATCGTTTTGCATCTTTAAAAAATGAAAACGAATGATTTAGAAAATAAAGTGGCAAAAATTACGCTGCTGTTTTGGATAATGAAAATTGTCTGTACTACACTTGGCGAAACGCTTGGTGATTTTTTCTCAATGTCGCTGCTGGGCGACACATTAAAATTGAATATGGATTCATCGTATCTGATTACACTAGCTTCGATGTTGGTAATTTTTGTAGTGGTGTTGGGCATACAACTTTCGCTGAAAAAATTTACCCCAGCCATTTATTGGCTCGTAATCATTGCCACCACAACGCTCGGCACAGAAATTTCAGATTTTATGGACAGAACCCTGCATTTTGGGTATACACTTGGAAGTTTAGTGCTGGTTATCTGTTTATTAACAACGCTCTTACTCTGGTACAAGCGTTACCGCAGTTTAGAGGTTTATCCGATTTTTGAAAAGCCGAAAGAGATTTTTTATTGGGTAGCGATTCTATTTTCCAACAGTTTAGGAACGGCATTCGGCGATTTTTTGAGCGACAACGCAGGATTCAGTTATTTTCAGGGAGCGCTGATTACGGCTTCGATAATTGTTGTAGTAATATTACTCCATTATTTTGTGAAAAGTATCAATGCTGTGCTGCTGTTTTGGATTGCGTTTGTATTTACGCGCCCGTTTGGAGCAACTTTCGGTGATTTCCTGACAAAACCTGTTGCAAGCGGAGGGCTCAATTTCAGCCGCCTGCTCGCCTCGCTTACTTGCCTTGTAATAATTGTAACGCTGATTTTTGTGTCAAATAAAAATTTAAAAAAATGCAAATAAATAGACCAAGTATGAAGAATGTGGCTGCGATAACAATCTGCTTTGCAGCAATAACAATGTTTTTTATCGGAGTAGCGAATGCACAATCAGATAGTCGTGTACGGTATATTCACGCACGTCGCTGTTATGTTGCATCAATTCCATTGTTGTCAGGTGGTGCTGGTGTTGCAACAGCAGGAATTATCATTTTAGGAATAGGACTGTCTAATAATTATGAATTTGCTCCTCCACTCATAGCGTCATATGTTCTTTTGGGATATGCGACTCTTTTTGGAATCATTCCGGGAGTAACTTTAATTGTCCACGGTGCAAAAAAGTTAAATAAGTTAGCCGATGATTATAATGCACAACGTTATTCGTCTAATTACCAAAGAAATGTCCAAATGAATGTTGGGTTGACACAAAATGGAATAGGTCTTAAATTGAACTTTTAAAATTTTTAGTAGTTGCCTTGTTTTTGATTTGTGCAACAGTAGCGTGTAACAAAAAAAATGTTACCGGTGTAAGAGGGCACTGAACAACTCCCCCATTTTTTATCCGTCTGTGTGTAATTAAAAAATTTCATGTTTATTTGCATCACATTTTTAAAATTAAAAAACCTGTTATCATTATGCAAAAAAAGGGAAACAAATATGGAACGCACCGCGTTATTGAGCCGAAGGGCGTTTTGCCGCAGCCGGCAAATAAGATTGACAATAATATGGATGATATTTGGGACAATGAGATCCTGATTGATGTGCAAACATTGAATGTGGATTCGGCATCCTTTACCGATATTAAAACGCGTGCCGGCGGCGACCACGAGAAGATTAAAGAGATTATGTTCGACATCGTGGCAAAACAAGGAAAACACCGCAATCCGTGGACAGGTTCCGGCGGTATGCTTTTAGGAACTGTAGAGAAAATCGGCGATGCTTTAAAAGGAAAAATTAACTTAAAAGAAGGAGATAAAATTGCCACGTTAGTTTCCTTGTCCTTAACGCCGTTGCGTATTGATAAAATCAAAGAGATCCGCGAAGAGATTGACCAGGTGGATATTAACGGTAAAGCGATTCTGTTTGAAAGCGGCATTTATGCCAAAATTCCGGAGGACATGCCTGAAACGTTGGCTTTATCCGCTTTAGATGTTGCCGGAGCCCCCGCACAAACTGCCAAATTATGCAAACCCGGAGATACGGTATTGATTATTGGTGCCGGCGGAAAATCAGGAATGTTGTGCTGCTACGAAGCAAAGAAAAGAGTAGGCGTTACCGGAAAAGTGATCGGAATGTGCCATAGTCAAAAATCTACCGAAAGACTGCAAAAGTTAGGTTTTTGCGATGTCGTTTTTGCAGGCAATGCGCACGACCCTGTGGGTATGATGGGAAAAATCAGCGAACTCACTAACGGAGAAATGGCAGATGTTACCATAAATAATGTAAATGTTCCCGATACGGAGATGACCTCTATTTTATGTACGAAAGATACCGGAATCGTTTATTTCTTTTCCATGGCAACAAACTTCACAAAAGCAGCGTTGGGCGCAGAAGGTGTGGGCAGCGACGTAACTATGATTGTTGGAAACGGCTACACCAGAGGGCACGCAGAGATCACCCTCCAACTCCTCCGCGAAAGCAAAGAACTACGCGATATTTTTACAGAATTGTACGCATAACCCTACATTCCCCCATCGCAAACAATCACTTGCCCTGTGATATAGGAAGACAAATCGGAGGCAAGAAATAGTGCCGTGTTGGCAACGTCTTCCGGCCTTCCCCCTCTTTTTAATGAGATAGTTTTATAATAAGCATCTTTTACCTCTTGCGACAACACATTCGTCATTTCAGTTTCAATGAAACCCGGCGCAATGACATTGCAGCGAATATTTCTACTCCCCAGTTCTTTGGCTATAGATTTGCTCAACCCGATTATCGCAGCTTTTGAGGCAGAATAGTTTGCCTGTCCCGCATTTCCCGAAATACCTACCACAGAACCGAGATTGATGATGGAACCTTTTCTTTGTTTTAAAAAGTAAGGTTGCATAGACTTAATATGGTTAAATACTGATTTTACATTCACATTCATTACCAAATCCCAGTCGGTTTCTGCCATGCGCATAAGCAATGTGTCGCGTGTAATTCCGGCATTATTTACCAAAATATCAATCACTTCAAAAGTATCAAATGCTTTTTTTACTGCAGTTTCCGTAGCTTGATAATCGGCCACATTGTAAGCCATGAATAAGGTTTTAACGCCGTGTTTCTCAATTTCTTTAATGGTTTCAAGAACCGTTTCGTTCTCCTGCAAATCGGTAAAAACGATATTAGCGCCCTGTTGCGCAAAAGTAAGTGCTATTTGTTTGCCTATTCCCCGCGCTGCGCCGGTAATAAAGGCTGTTTTTTCTTTTAGGAGCATTAGATTTAAAATTTAAAGTGGCAATTATTATCTTTATAAATCATAGATTTCGTAGATTCGTAATTTTTAATTCGTAATTTACACAGTCATTCCCCCATCTACGCTTATGGTGGCGCCGTTAATGTAGGCTGCTTCGTCTGAGGCTAAGAATGCATAGCAGTTTGCAATCTCTTCGGGGAGGCCGAGTCTGCCGATAGGAACTTTTGCTTTCATGCCGTCCAATATGTTTTCGGGCATGGCAGCAACCATCTCCGTGGCAATAAAACCGGGGGCAACACAATTCACAGTAATTCCCTTGCGTCCCAATTCGCGGGCTAAAGTTTTGGTCATTCCGATTAAGCCTGCTTTTGTAGCCACATAGTTGGTTTGGCCAAAGTTGCCGTAAAGTCCTACAACAGAAGAGGCATTCACAATTCTTCCATAATTATTCATCAGCATATATTCGCTGATGATTTTGGTACAATAAAAAACGCCTGTCAGATTCACATCAATTACTTGTTGCCAAAGTTCCGGAGTCATTTTCTTGAGAGTGCTGTCGCGGGTAATTCCTGCGTTGTTAATGAGGACATCAATACGGCCATATTTTTCGTATACATTTTTGGCGCCCTTTTCTACTTCCATATAGTTGGCACTGTTTACTTTATCAAAATCTGCACCGATTTCAGAGGCTAAGGCGATTCCTTTTTCCTCATTAAGATCCCAAATAATGACTTTGGCACCTTCGGTAGCGAATTTAATGGCTGTGGCCGCTCCTATTCCGGCAGCGCCACCGGTAATGATAGCGATTTTGTTTTCTAATCTATTCATATTAATAATGGTTAAAAATTGTAAATTTAAAATTTTTCAGAATGAAGCAGTTTTGCACTGCCGATAATAACAGGTTTTCCCTGGCTATCTTCTAACTGACAGCGAACCGTTGCCCTGTGTTTTTCCGTATCCAATTCAATAATTTCAAAATTCGCTACATATTCTTGTTCAACGAAAACGGGGGCACGGAAAGACATTTCCTGATAAAGATAAATAGTACCCTCTCCCGGCCAAGTTGTGCCAAAAACTTTGGAAAAGACAGAGCCGGCATAGAAACCGTGCACAATAGGCTTCCCAAAAGGGGTTTTTGCCGCATAAGCAGGGTCTATATGAATGGGATTGTTGTCTCCGGTAATTTGTGCAAATATTTCTACGTTTGATTGTAAAAACTTAACGCTTTCAGCGTATTTATCGCCTAATTTTAATTGTAAATGAATACTCATGCTGCTTTTTTTTGAATTAAGGACAAAAATATATGAATTTTTCAATTTTCAGGTAGAAAAATTGATTGAAAATTTAAAATTATGATATCATTTACCAAAATTTTAGTTATTTTCTTTCTATTCTATGCGTAATTAAATAATTTCATATTTATTTGCATTCTAAAAAACGACGGTCGTTCTGTCGCTGCCGATATTATCGGGAGAGGAAAGTCCGGACAACAGAGAGCGCCATACTTCCTAACGGGAAGGCGCCTGAAAAGGCGACAGAGAGTGTCACAGAAAACAACCGCCCTGAGTTCAACGAAGGGTAAGGGTGAAAACGTGAGGTAAGAGCTCACGACGTTGGCAGCGATGCACAACGGGGATAAACCTTATGGGTTGAAAGACCATGTAAACCGAGGCCTGAGGGCTGCTCGCCCAACTCGGAGGGTAGGTCGTTAGAGCGCACCGGCAACGTTGCGCCTAGATAAATGACAGAACAAGACAGAATCCGGCTTACAGACCGTCGCTTTTTTTTTAGTGATTAGTGATTAGTGATTAATAGAGAACCACTAATCACTAATCACTAACCACTAACCACTAACCACTAAAAAATGAACATCTCCCTTATCATCCCCCTGTTAAACGAAGAAGAATCCCTGCCGGAGTTGGCAGCGTGGATTCAGAAAGTAATGAAAGAGAACAATTTCTCTTATGAAGTTCTTTTTATTGATGATGGCAGTCGCGACAAATCGTGGCAAGTGATTGAGCAGTTGCATCATGAAAACAATTGCTTTAAAGGAATAAAGTTTCGCAGAAATTATGGCAAATCGGCGGCGCTGAACACGGGCTTTCAAAAAGCAGAAGGCGATGTAGTAATTACTATGGATGCCGACCTGCAAGACAGTCCTGAAGAGATTCCCGAACTCTATAAAATGATCACGGAAGATGGCTATGATTTAGTTTCCGGTTGGAAAAAAGTGCGTTACGATAGTACATTTGCAAAAAACATTCCCTCAAAATTCTTTAACTGGACCACCCGAAGAATCTCCAAAATTCATCTGCACGATTTTAATTGCGGATTAAAAGCCTATCGGAAAGAGGTTATCAAAGCGATTGAGGTATATGGCGAAATGCACCGTTATATTCCCGTAATTGCCAAGTGGGCAGGATTTACCAAAATCGGAGAAAAAGTAGTTTTACACCAGAAACGTAAATATGGGGTTACCAAATTTGGGTGGAACCGGTTTGTAAACGGTTTTCTTGATCTGATCTCTATTACTTTTATATCCCGTTTCGGGAAAAAACCCATGCACTTTTTCGGAATATGGGGAACTGTTTCTTTTCTCATTGGATTTATTATTACCATCTCGCTTATTATTCAAAAGTTGATTTTAATCTCCAATCATGCAGCACATTTTCGGCAAGTTACCGACCAGCCGCTCTTTTATCTTGCTATTTTAGCGATGATTGTGGGGACACAACTCTTTCTCGCCGGTTTTCTTGGAGAGATGTTGGCACGCAATGCTCCCGACAGAAATCATTATTTAATTGAAACGGATTTATAATTTTCCTTTCTTCTTTTTGTATTCATCTAATAACATGTTGAGATTCTCGATAATTTTATCTTTCTCCACACAAGAATTGCAATTTTTTTCTTCAGGTACATATTTTACAGGCCATTTAATAATATCTATTACATCTACACATAAAATATTTGCTATCCGTGTTAATCTTCCAAGAGGAATATCCTCATTTCGATTAATATAATTAGAAAAAGCAGACTGGGTAACTCCTAATTCTTTTGCTATAACTTCTTGTTTTAAACCTTTTTTACGGCGAATTGCCTCAATGTTTTCAAAAATATTTTCCATATTTAAAAATATTTTGTTGACTATTAATTTATTGTGATAATTTTATAATAAATATTACAATTTAGTAATATTATATTAGAAATATGTTATTTTTGCAGCGAGAAAATTTTCATATTTCTCATGTGAAAATCATTATTAATCCATTAAACAAACATTTTATGAAAAAACTTTATTTTATCATCATTTTTAGCGCGCTCCTTTGGGGAGCCCATGCGCAAACAACAGGCTATTGGAGTTTGAGCGGAAACGCCGGCACCACCGGTAGCAATTTTCTCGGCACTACAGGTGCCCAGCCGCTCATTTTTAAAACAAACGGCGAAGAACGAATGCGGTTACTGCCCTATAGTTCATTTCTTGGAATTGGAACTTCAACTCCGCAAGCACCGCTGCATTTGCACGTTGAAGCACCAGGTGGCGCAAAAAGTTATCCCTTATTGAGCATAACATCTTCCGATTTTCCTCTCGGGTTATTGAAGATTATGACGACTTCAGATGGAAATATCTCCTTAGGTTGTGAAGGAAACTTAGCAATATCAGGAGGTTATTGTGGCATGAGTTTTAATCGTACCGGTGAAATTATTTTTAGCTCTACTTTGAATCCAAATTTAGGACTTAGATTTGATATACCCGGACAAGTTAAATTTAGCATATCCGGTTATAAAAATGATGGTTTTTTATTTGACGGATTCCTTGATGTGTCTAGTGGGTTCAGGGCGCAAAGCGCGTACATTACCGGAACCGCTACCGTAAATGCATTGAATGCTCAAACTGCCGATATTGACAGAACCTTAACCACAAAAGGATTAAATGCTGAAAGTGCCAATATTTCGGGTACATTAACTACAAACAACCTTTCTATAACCGGCAACTTGGGTTTGGGAACGGATAACCCGCAGCAAAAACTGCACGTAGAAAACGGCAATTTATTGCTGAAAAGAACCATTCCCAGCGTTTTGGGATTCCCCAAGGGTGCTCTCATCTTTGACGGTGCTAACGGCAGCAGTAACCCATTAACCGGAGCGTGGGGGATTCAATATGTAAACTCCGATCAAGAGGGATACGGGCTCAATTTTTGGAATTATAAATCCGACATCGGGATGCCCCATAAAGATTATGATTTCTCCTCCATATTATTTCTTTCCGATACCCGAGAGGGCAATGTGGGGATAGGCAACACCAACCCGCAGGCAAAATTAGATGTTACCGGTTCTTTCAGAGCATGGTACGCCGAGATTACGCGTATGTTAAATGCCCAAAACGCTACTATTGACAAAACTTTAACCACAAAAGATTTGAAGGCTGAAAGCGCCACCATTACCACTTTAACAGCCACTACCCTAAATATTCCAAGTCTAAATTTGGATAATATAACTGTAAAAACTGCCACCGTTACCGAAAACAGCAACCTTAACGGAAATGTAACCGTTGGCACAACCACTCAGCCGGCGCAGTTGGATGTAAACGGCGCTGTAACTGCAAAAAGCGCGAATATAACAGGTGCATTAAGTGCACAAAGCGCTACTTTAACCGGTGCCTTGAATGCCCAAAGTGCTACTTTAGCCGGAACTTTAAACTCCCAAACCGCAAATGTAAACGGCAAAATAAAAGCCAAAGAGGTTGAAGTAACCTTAGCCGGCTGGCCAGACTTTGTATTTTCTAAAGAGTATAAACTCCCTGCACTGAGCGAAGTAGAACAATTCATCATCGATAACAATCACCTTCCCAACGTTCCCTCTGCCGCCGAAGTGGAAAACAATGGTGTTAATCTCGGCGAAATGAACGCCATACTTATACAAAAAGTGGAAGAACTGACGTTATACATCTTAGATTTGCAAAAACAGATTAACGAACTGAAAAAACAATAAATTATGAAAATATTTACAAGTTTAAAACGTGATTTAGCTACCCCGTCTGCCTGCGGCAGACACCCCTTCAAAAAATTGAAGGGGAATTTATCCTGCTCTTTATCTCTTACGGTCTTATGGTCTTACGCTCTTACGCTCTTCATCCTTTCTGCTTTCTGCCTGCTGCCTTCTGCTTTAAACGCCCAAGTTGGTGAAATGAATAGTTCGGATGCAGATATTGTAAAAAAAATTGAAAAAATAATGCCTCCGGAAATAACTGAAATGGTACTTACGCCGATTAAAAACTGGCCTGAAAGTTTATATTCCGACTATTATGGTATAAAAAACAGGTCGCAGTTAGAGAATTTACATCCGGGTAAACCTATACCGGAGTATGTAATTGATCATGATACCTTACAACTTTCGGGTTGGCAATTGCCTTTAATGTGTAATGGCGAACCTCTTTTATTAGCAACGGTTGTACGTACACTTAGAGGGGGATACGGAGGATACGTATTTACAGGTGGCGGAGAGCCCGGTATGGCAGAACGTATTCATAATTATAAGTATAAAGATTCTATTGTTGGAATTTTAGAACAAAGATATCCTCAAATGACTTGTCTTATTGTTCGAAAAGAGCATAAAGTTTTTTTTGTAGAAGTATATGACAAAGCAACGGGTGAATATTTTAAGAACGAATATAGTTTCAGTGAGATTAATAGCCTTATAAAAGATATTTTACAAAAGAAAAGAACGCCAAGAGCAATATTCAGCATAGATTCCTTACCAAAAAATGAGTTGATATTGACCCCGGAAATAACAAAAATGCTGGTTACTCAAGCTTACTCGAATCATATAAACGATTCTGACAAAGAACTTTCCAACTGGGGCATAAAAGATAGGTCGCAATTAGAAAATCTACATCTGGGAAAACCTATTCCCATGTATAGTATTGACTTTGATAATGAAAAATTAAAATTTTATGGTTATTGGCAAATGATTGTAATGTCTAACGATGAACCTCTTTTAATAACAAGCGTTAAACTTGAAGATGATGGACAATATAGTTGGGCGGGTACTGGGGGGGGCGCGACGGCAAAAATTATTCATAATTATGAGCACAAAGACTTGATAATTGGTTCCATAAAAGTTTTTTCTCCGGGACCGGGATTTAGCTATCTTATTATTAATAAGGATAATAAAAATATTTTGGTAGAAGGTTATGACTATGCAACGCGCGAATATTTAAAGAATGAATATAGTTTAAGCGAGGTTATTAAACAAATAAAAAAATAATGGTATGAAGAAATATATTTTATTACTCTTTTGGGGACTCACTCTTACTTTAAACGCTCAAAAGATTGAGTTAGATGTATATTTAATTACACAGGAACAAACCAGATGGTGTGGCGTTGCCGCATCAAGATGCGTGCTTATTTATTATAATTACTGGCCCCTGCAATGCGATATAATGGAGTACGTTCAAAAAATCTACCCGGCAATTTATGGCTATACTAAATGCTGCAAAAATGGTTCGGGAGATTGCAATAATAAGGGTTTAGACTTTTTTGGAGGTGTAGGTTCAGGTAGCATTGGAGATGTTTTAGAGCATTTTGGCCCTGTTTATACTTCTGAAATTCCATTTACTCAATCTATTCCTCAAATTAGAAACAATCTTACTGTGAAACGTCCTCTAATTATTCAATGGGCTAATTTTTTCGAAGAACTTGGGCATGCTGTTGTTATTCGCGGAATAGATGGAAACGATATTCTTTTTATGGATCCTTGGCCTCCGCCTGATGGAGGTTGTTTATCCTTACCCTATAATCAATTCGTAAAAAATGGAGACTGGCAATGGAATGGCACTATTGCTATGAAAGAAAATGGACCGCCCCCGCCTCCCTGTAATCCAGCACATTGCTGCAACGGACAATTTGAACCTGAACTCGGAGAGTGGGGACTTGATTGCGGGGGAACTTGTCCGAACGAATGTCCGCCGCCTCCTGCTGATAAATGTTCCAACTGCCAGCCAGACGACGGCGAAGAATGTATTGATTGCGGTGGAGACGACTGCAAACCTTGTGATGATGTGCCAAAAGAAAGAATCGTAAACAATACGACTCAACTTAGAAAGGAAGTTGCGGCTTTTAATAAAATAACAGCAAAAGATAATGTGGTGATACAAACCGGAAAACAGGTAAGTTTTATCACTAACAATGAGGGCTCCATTGTATTACTTCCGGGTTTTAAAGCTGAAAATGGTTGTACTTTTACTACACAAAGGAAAGATGACCTTTCCGATTATGGAAGAGCCTGTGGAACAATTTGCAAACTTGATTATGTTTCTCAACAAATCTGTTTTCCGGAGTCTCTAAAAATATATCAACTAATTAATGCTGTGAGAGTTGATTATTATATATACGACAAAGCATCGGGTGATAGAAAGTATGAAAATACAATAAACGTAACTAGTAATGGTGAGATTTATGTATTATGGGATTGCGTAGCCGGTGTAGGAATTCAACCAGGGACAGTATGGTATATTATAGAATATTATGTTTACTGCTGTGATGGTACTTATTATAAAAAAAGACAAGAATTTTATGTTAATTATTTCTGTTACGGCAAATCGTCCAGCGACGACCCCGAAAACCCTATTCCCTCTTTATCCTCTCCTGCCAATAACCTTACGCATCAGAATGAAAACACTTCTCCCGGTTTTACCATCATTCCCAATCCCAACCCGGGCGTTTTTCAATTAGAAACCAACTTCCCTCTGTCGGAGGTTGCCATCCTTAAAGTGGTGAACTCGCTGGGGGCTACTGTTTACGATACGCAAAACCTTGCTTCCAATACCATTCACCTGCCCTCTTCTGCTTCGGGGCAGCATTTTGTAATGCTTATCCTCAAAGAGGGTACCGTGCTTACGCAGAAGATGATGATACGGAGGTAAAAGAGCGTAAGAGTGTAAGATAGTAAGACCGTAAGAGTGTAAGACGAGATTTCTCATTTCGTTAACACAGCGTTGGCAGAGTGAGGAATCTCGTTGTTTTGAAAAAGCGATTGGTGGATAAGAAAATTATCATACTTTTGTGGCAATTTTTAAAAGAATATTCCAAAATGTGCTAATGAGTTTAGGCTTTTTTGAAATATTAAATGGTTAAAAATGAATTATTACGAATTTCCCAACATTTTTAAATGATATGTAAATTTTAATTAATTAAAAACAAAAGTGTAATGATGAAAAAAACAATTTTAGCGGGCATAGTTGCCCTGATGATGAGCAGTGCAGCTCTAAACGCACAGGTAGGAATTAATAATGAACAACCGGCCGCAACGCTTGATGTTACCATGGGCACAAATCCCACAGCTCCCGAAGGGATTATTGCTCCCCGTATGGCAGGCGACGTATTGCAAAGTAAAGACAATTTTTATAAAGTGCAGCAGGATGGCACTCTGGTTTATGTAACGGCAGCATGTGGAGCTCCTTATGGTAAAACCGCCGATGTTGTAGCAAGAGGGTATTACTATTACGATGCTTATGCATACAACCCCGAAGGCGAACATGGACTGTGGAAAGCATTTGGTGCAACCAAAAGCGTAGAGTGGTTTTACATGCCGCATTTTAAATTGCCGGTTACAAACCCAACTCCAAATGTAACATATTACTATACTTTCAATCTTTATAATGAGTACTACAAACAGTTTGGCGGATATAATTCTTCTACTGTTGCAGGAGGATATGTGGCGTCGGAAGGCGCTACGGGGCTACCTTATATAAAAGACCCTACCCAAATCGAATATTACGTTACGGCGTACTCTGCTGATGTTCTACAGATTACACAGATTGATATGGATGGAACTATACATTATTATGTAAAACCCAATGCCACACAGAATGAAGACTTTTTTGTTAACATTATTTTTAAAGTGTTGCCATAAAAAAGTTTATTACAGTATTACATCTGTTAAGAAAATCTAATCCAAAAAAATGTACTTTTGCCGCCGTTGTCTTCGTAGCTCAGCTGGTAGAGCAATTGACTCTTAATCAATGGGTCGTGGGTTCGAACCCCGCCGAGGACACTTTTTTGTTTAAGGTTTAAAAGTTCAAAAGTTTGAATATTAAACTATTAAACTATTAAACTATTCTATTAAACTGAATTATGTCAACTAAATACATTTTTATTCTTGGCGGTGTTGTTTCAGGTCTCGGAAAAGGGATTACCGCTGCTTCTTTAGGACGCCTCTTAAAGTCAAGAGGATTGAAAGTGACCATGCAAAAATTAGATCCATACCTGAATATGGATCCCGGAATTATGAACCCGCTGCAACACGGCGAAGTTTTTGTTACCGATGATGGGGCAGAAACTGATTTGGATATTGGTCATTACGAACGTTTTACGGACGAAAATCAAAACAAACACTCCAATTATACTTCCGGCAAAATTTATAATACCGTGTTGGAAAATGAACGCAACGGCGTTTATGGCGGTGCTACCGTACAGATGATTCCGCATGTAACCAACATGATTAAAGATATTATTCGCATCAACGCCAAATCGAATAATGCGGAAGTGGCGATAATAGAAATCGGCGGCACTGTGGGCGACATAGAAAGTTTGCCCCATATTGAAGCCATCCGCCAATTTCAAATCGAAGAAGGCTACAACAACTGTATGTATATACACGTGCCGTTGGTTCCTTTTCTCACTCCCAGTGACGAACTTAAAACCAAACCGGCGCAACATAGCGTAAAAGAACTGCTCAGCCTCGGCGTTCAACCCGATATTTTGGTATGTAGATCGGATAGAGATTTAGGAAACGATATCCGGCAAAAGTTAGCGCTTTTCTGCAATGTTCCTATTGAACGCGTCATTCAGAATAAAAATCTGTCCTCATTATACGAAATTCCGTTGGCATTGGAAGAGGAAGGATTGGCGGAACAGGTAATTAAACGTCTCCAAATAAAATGTAAAGAGAAAGATTTGAGCGATTGGGCAGAGATGGTTGAAAAGAGCAAACACACCACAACTTCGGTAAAAATCGGAGTAATTGGAAATTACACGGAGTTACACGACGCTTACATCAGTATTGTGGAGGCCTTGAAACATGCGGCCATTTTCAATTCCACCCACTTAGAAATGAAGTGGATTAATGCCGAAGATATTACAGCAAAAAATGCAGGTGCATTACTTGGTAATTTAAAAGGTATATTAATCTCCGGCAGCCTGGGAGAAACCGGAACCGAAGGAATGGTAAGTGCCGCACAATTTGCCCGTGAAAACGAGATTCCTTATTTTGGAATCTGTTTAGGAATGCAAGTTGCTGTTATTGAAATTGCACGCCATATTGCAAATATGCAAAACGCCGACAGTCGTGAAATAAACCCTAACACCCCCTACCCTATTATTGATTTGTTGCCCGGAGAAAATGAATACAGCATGCCAAGCGGTTCATTGCGCTTAGGCAAATATCCCTGCAAACTGATAAAAGGCACCAAAGCCTATAATTGTTATAATACAGAAGTAATTTCCGAGCGCCACCGCCACCGCTACGAAGTAAACAACGATTTTCGAGATATTTTAGTAGAAAAAGGTATCATTATCAGCGGCACCTCCCCCAACGGAACGCTGGTAGAAATGATTGAATTTCGCGACCATCCGTGGTTTGTGGCGTGCCAATTCCAACCGGAGTTCAAATCCAGACCGAATCGCCCGCATCCGTTATTTATGGGATTTATTAAGGCGGCGATTGGCAGGTGAATCTTGAATGATATTTGCTGATTAATTTTTTTTTTGATTTTTTTGTTGAAAAGTTACGAGACAATACTTGTTGAAAAAAGTACGATATCAGAATTTCTCAAAAAATAATATTTTTTCTGACAGGTCTATCTCATAGGTCAATATTTATTTAACCGCAACGTGCGCAAGTGTTTAGTAATATCAAAATGACAGATGAAACTGCCCTAATTATCAAATTTTTACAGGTCTGCTATACAACGAACAGAACGGCCAAACGCACGGTAGTCTCCCTTCACTTTCATATAACTTCTACTGAAGTCCAAGTAGTATGAACTGCTGAAATAATCGCTACTGCTCCAGTATTGTCCGTACTCGCCTAAATAGATCACTTCGCCATCGCGACAATGGCGGTAGCCGGCGGCGGGCAAGAAGAGTTTGTTAGCACCATCGCCAAAATAAAAACCACTAACGCCATTTAATGTGCCCCATTCTCTGAAATTTAAACTTTGCAATTCTTCACTTGTAGGAACACGCCAACCGGCAGGGCAAGGGTCATTTTCAGTTTTTCTGGGAGTTGTTTCTGTGCCCCTATTCCAAAGAACATCGTTTTTTGGAGTACACCAATCATAAAAAGTGTTTTCTGTCTTTATAAACTTGCCGTAGGCAGCATGTGTACTTACAATTTGTCCATTTGCGTCAAGATCGGAACCGCTTACTACACCATTTTCAACGCTATTATCATTGGTAGGGTAGTTCGGGCTAGTACGTTGCTCGTGGCCGTCGCCTTTACGACCCCACTGAAAAAGTGCGCCATAATCCTCAGGATTTTCTACAAATTTTCCATGAGAAACTAAGTTGCGAGTGGCCCAAAAGTATCCATTAATAAAAACGCCTTCGCCAGGTAAACTTTTTGCTTTTACTGCACAAGTGGCAGTTTTATCTCCTGCTTTGGCAGTGATTGTGGTTGAACCTGCAATGATGCCAGTTACCTCACCATACGTTGATACACTTGCCCCCGAGGCATTGCTACTTGCCCATGTAATTATTTGATTTGTTGCGTTAGCAGGTAGAACTGTTGCTACCAATGTTTGTGATTAACCTACTAACGGCGTAAGTGAGGTTTCGTTTAAGGTGATACTTGATACCGGAACAGTTTTTACGACATTAACTTCGCAAGTTGCAGTATAATTGCCCGCTTTGGCAATAATAGTTGATTTTCCTATCATATTTCCTACTACAACGCCATCTGTTACCGGTGCAACGCCGATATTGGAACTTGTCCATGCAACCGTTTTATCGGTTGCATGAGCAGGCAAAACAGTTGCGGTTAAGTTGTACCATGCTCCTAATTCCATTGAAATTTCTTTGTCGCTTAACGTAATACCTGTTACCTCTATCTGCTTTTTACAAGATGTTAATAGCATTATCGCCATAATAATGGCAATTCCGATAAAAATTTTAAACTCTCTCATTTTCAATAATTTTAAAACACTTTTCATTACATTCATATTACTTTTCCATTATTCTATTGGCCTATATTAAAACCAAGACGGAATGAAAACGTATGCATCTCCAAACCGGAATCGTAATCTCCAAAATAGGTATGATAGTTGTAGGCAAATCCAGCAAAAACAGTTGGAGAAAAGTTAATACCCATTTCTGTTTCCAGACCTAAACCATAAAAGTTTGTACCACCTGCAAGATGCATGGCGTAACCTAATCTTACAACTGCATAGCCGGATATACATTTATAAAATGATGGTGTGTTTCCGCGAATTCCTGACATAATTTGAATTCTCATTTGCCAAGGAGTATATGAGTATACTTTGGTTGTGTAAACATCTGTTATCCAATTTAGTTTAATAAAGTCAATCCCAAAATAAGGATTAAGATGGTATGTTCCCCGAATACCCATAGATGGAGCAAAAAAAGTTGGGGTTCTACCCACATATCCAATTTTGGTTGCAAAAGAACCCCCAAGTCCTAAATCTATTCCGGAAGCAATTTTCTTTGCACAATTTTTAGTAGTTTTTTTTGCAGCAGTCTGGGATACAGTGTCATTTTGTTTATTAAAAACTTCTCTTCGCCCGTTCTCGTAAGTAATCATAAATACTTCGGAATTATTTATATTTCGAATTGGTCCGTCTTGAAAATCGAACTCCTTATACTTTATTTGCTGGTCGGTAATTTCAAGTACTTTTGCTTTGATTTCCGAGCCATCTTTTTTCAAAATAATGTCCTGAGCATTTGTAATGATTCCAAAGCCAAATACGGCAAGTAAAATAATTAAGATTTTTTTCATTTTTTAATCCCTAATTCGTGTCAGGCGCAACTTATACTTTTTGTCTTAACGTTCTATTATACTTTTCATTGTCCGATTTTCTGTCCCCCGCTTGCTGCTAATGAGGTTGCGGCATCCGATACACTTCCCTACGAGCAACCAACGGCAAAAATACATAAATATTTATCTTGCGTGGTAAGGCAGCAATTTTGGCAATATGTGCGATGGCTGGAAGCGCATAGCATCCGTATTTATTCTTTAAATAAACACCACTTGCTTTTCGTATCACCATAATCAACAGTAAGAACATACTTTCCAACAGGAAAATCACCTATATCTATTAATAGGTCTTGATATGTTGTTTTACGGTATAACTCTTTTCCCATTTTCTTCTTTATTGTTACTGTTTTTTCTTCAGAAGACCTGAATTCCAAGTGAATGAAATTTTGTGCTGGATTTGGAAACATAACTTCCGAAACTTGATAAGGCGCTATCACGTCTGTATTGCCACAAACGTATAAGAAGTTCCCTTCATTATCTGTATGAATACATTTACATCCTGTCATCTCGTATTTTTTGCATGACAACAATACAAACGAAGTTATCATGACTACAATTAAGTATTTCACTAAATTTTTCATATTAAATGTTTTTTATTGATTTTTAGCAACTTAATTATCATTTATGCAATCACCAGCACTTGCACCCAACTATTCCACAAATGCAATAATATCCCCTTTTTTCACTTTGTCGCCTTGCCGGCATACTACCGAACAGAGTTTTCCGGCATATAGCGATTTTACTTCATCATGGCCAAAAAATGCAGTAACCCAGCAAATTATATCGCCTTCTTTATAGGGAGTTCCGAGCGGCTTGGGCATCGATTGTTCGCCCACAGGCAGTTCCCAAATTACAATACCGGAAGAGGGTGCTATTACTTGTTTGGCATTGGGATTCTTCTCCAAGACTTTGGCAATTAATTCTTCTTTCACTACTTCAGGGGCTTTAATCTCTTTGATAATCACTTGGATATTAGATTTTTGTTTAGCAGCCTCCAATTCTTTTTCAAAATTTTTCTTAGCGGCACCGCTTTTGTAATCTCTGTATTGGCGGTCGTGCATGGCCAGTTCAAACAGTTCTTCATCGTCCTGTCCGTACTCCCAGCCGTTTTCGTCCATCTCTTTGCGGTATTTATCCAATTCGTCAGGATAGTTATCCTGCGGGGTTCCGGTAAAAAATTCATAGTTTTTCTCTTTTGCCAATGCGATAATTTCGGGAGCTAACGTACCGGGGAGTTTTCCGGTTTTCCCCAAAATCATATCCCAGGTATTTTGGTCCATTTGCGAATAACGCGGTTTTCCCTGCGCCATCTGCATAATATTCATCAATGCAATGTTTTTCACATATTGGCTAAACGGGGTAACCAACGGAGGGGTTCCCACTTTGGGCCATACGTACTCTACTTCCTCAAATAATTTTACCATGAGTTCATCCTCATTCAATTCCTTTTTTCCACCGTTACGCAAAAACATGTTTATGCCGTTGTGGGCACCTTTTAAATCTGCCATCATGGATCCCATCATGCCGCCTGGAAGTCCGCAACCTACTAATAGTGAGGTTGACTGTTTGTTTTTTGGGTCAATAAAATAACCCAGAAAGTCATCCACAAACTCTTGGGTTAGTGAGCGGGCCTGCATGTAGGCATTCATGTTGATTTCCGGCACATCAAATCCGGCATCTTTCAACATTGCCTGAATGGTAATCACATCAGGATGAGACATACCCCACGCCAGCGGTTCCATAGCCACGTCAATCATGTCAACGCCGGCGTAAGCCACTTCCAGCATGGAAGCCACTGAAAATCCGGGACCGGAATGGCCATGATAGTGAACAAAAATATGCGGATATTTTTCTTTAATGGCTTTTACCAATTTTCCCAATTGCGCTGGGCGTCCTACGCCTGCCATATCTTTTAATCCGATTTCATCTGCACCGAACTCAACAAATCGGTCTACCAAATCCATATAATATTCCACAGTATGAATAGGAGAATAGGTAATACTAAGGGCAGCCTGCGAAATAAGCCCGTACTCTTTAGCATATTTTACCGATAATTCCAGATTCTTCGGGTCGTTTAGTCCGCAAAAAGTACGCACCACATCCACGCCTTGTGATTTTTTTACCTTACACATCAGTCGGCGCACATCTGCCGGTACGGGATACATACGCAATCCGTTAAGTGCGCGTTCTAACATCATGGTTTGAATACCGGCCTGGTTAAATGGTTTTAGCCAGGCACGAACTGAAGTGTTTGGATTTTCACCATATAGCAAATTTACCTGTTCTGATGCGCCGCCGTTAGTCTCTACACGGGTAAAGCAACCCATATCTATAATAACCGGAGCAATACGGACAAGTTGGTCTATACGTGGCACATATTTTCCTGAGGATTGCCACATATCCCGGTACACTAAACAAAATTCAATTTTTCTTTTCATATTCAAGATGTTATAATTTACATATTCAATTTGCAAATATAGATATATTTAACATATTCAGGTATTAGATTTCGTTCAAATCTTATCTTTGTATGGAGAATTTAGTGTTTTTTTCTATTACGCCACATCCAATATAATCCTAATCCTACAAAAAGAGTAGAAAAAAGAAGTATTTGATAAAATCCTTTGATTTGGGTTGGGTCTAAGGATTCCAAATCAATATTACGTTTTTGTGCGCTAAAATCAAGGATGAGACTGGCTGCGTTGTGCATAAAATGAGCAATAATGGGCAACCATAACGATTTTCCCCATATCAATAAGTACCCTAAATAGATACCCAACAAAAAACGGGGAATAAATCCGTAAAATTGAAAATGGATAGCGCTGAAAATAAACGCCGTAACAACAATAGCAACCGGTTTATTGCCAAACCATTTTGTAAAAAACGGTTGCATAGTACCCCGAAACAAGAACTCTTCAAAAATGGCGGGCGTCAGCGCCATGAGGATTATGTTTACCAATAAAATAGAAATATTGGAATTTTTTGTTAATGTTAATGTTAACATTTTGGCACTTTCTTCCATTTCTCGCATCCAGATTTCTACTTTTCTCAGGGATTCCGGAAGTATAATTTGTTCATTCAAATACCCCACATAAGCGATTACCGGTAAAATAAAAAAGGATAAAACCAGCACATAACCTACCATTTGCGAATCTACCATTTTGTGGGCATTGCTGTAGTAAAACCATTTTTTTTCTGCGCAATAAGAAAAAAGCAGGGCCGGTATCAAAAAAACTCCAAACGAAGTTATAAATTGTGTAATGTATAAATAGGAACGAGAGTGAGAATTTACATCAAGGAATTGTCCAATTAGTAAAGAGAGTGAACCCATTATAGTTACTCCGCCCACCAAAAATAAAAGCAAATAACAGAGTTGCAACCAATAGGGTTTGTTTGAAAAAAACGGAGGTAACATAAAGTATTAATTATTAGATTTCAAACCAAAAACAGCTACCTTCGTTGAGCTTGCTTTCCACATGAAGGGTGGAGCCATGTTTTTGCAGGAGTTCTTTACAAACAATCAATCCCAATCCGCTGCCCTGCTCGTTGGCTGTTCCTTTTTGCGAGCGGGTACTGTCGATGCTAAACAAGTTTTGAATCTGGGCGTCGGTCATGCCGATGCCGGTATCGGAGATAGAAATACGATGGAGAGGAGACCTGCTATGGGTACACGGGGAAATACTCAGGGTTACGGTGCCGCCCGCGTGGGTGAATTTTACGGCATTTACCAGCAGATTCCGAATAACGGTAAGCAGCATGTCGGCATCGCCTATTACCAAAACGGTATCGGGCATATCCACGGCGAGGGTAACCTCTTTACGGGCTGCCATAGTGTGCAGGAGTGTCATATCCGTTTTTCGGAGTTCGGCGGCTATGTCAAAGAGCGCCGGGCGATAGGGCATCCGTCCGGTTTGCACCTGCGCCCAGTTGAGTAGATTGTAGAGCAAGTTTACCTGCCCGTCGGCAGTTTTCAGCAGTTCGCTGTAATAGCGGTTTAAAGTATTTGCATCCCACAATCCTTCGTTGTCGAGCAATAATTGCAGGGCGTCTCGCTGGGCGATGGCGGGGTTTTTCAGGTCGTGCGAAATAATACTGAAAAACTTGTCCTTTGTTGCATTCAATTCCAAAAGCGCTCTGTTGCGGCGTGTACGCAAACGGAGCATGTACCAAAGCAGGGCAAGGAAAACAACGCTAATCGCTACGCCTGCTGTCAGCAATCTGCGCTGCAAATTTTGCTTGTTGATAACGTGTTGTTGCCGCTCAATTTCGAGTTCTTTTTTTTCGGTTTCGTATCGGATGACAAGATCGGAAGTGTTATACTGCAATTTTTTATTATTCAATGCAATATAGAGTGAGTCATAATGATGAAAAGCATCTAATAGCTTGTCGGTTTCTTTTGTCTGTGCATAGAGAGTGACCAATTCTCTTTCGTTATCTCTGAATCTTTCTACATCATCAGGGTCATTTAAAGCGATTGATTGAAGCAAATACGTTTCACTTTTTGCATAATTTCCGGCAAGACGATGGCAAATACCAAGCCTGTAGTAACAATCCGCCTTTGTTGATTCAATATCCACCTGTTCAGTTAATTCCAATCCCCGATAGGCAAATTCCAACGCCTTATTGTAATCTGCATGATATTCGGAATAAATCGTAGATAACGTCAGTAGCGCATGTGTTTCATCATATTTGGAATTTCCCAATAGCGCATGGTCTAATGCTTTTTGTGCAATATCAAGCGCTTCTACATATTTTTGTTGAGAAATATAGATGCCGGCTAATACATTATACTTGTAAGAAAGGATTCTGTTCATGCTTTCGTAACTGTCTTTGTAAATTGGATTTGCGAGATTTTCCACCTCGATATCTATCGCCTTGAGAAAATATTTTTCCGCCTCTTCAAAATTGTCAGACCTTTTGTAAATAACTCCAATATTGCACATTACGTCGGCAACACGGGAACTTTTCCCCATTTTTTCGGCTAATCGCAAAGCCTTTTCATAATATTCAATAGCAGTAGTGTAATTCCATTGGTCGGCATAAAGTTTTCCGAAAGCATTATAGAGGAAAGATTCCATATTTTCATTTTTTAACCGAATGGCGTAGCGTAAAGCCTCATCAAAATATATTTTTGCCGAATCATATTCTTTTTTTAGGGTATGTATCATGCCCATATCGCTGTTTAATAGACAACTAATGAGTTCGTCTTTTTCTTGTGACGACAAATCCAATCCCAATTTGGCATAATGCATAGATTTTTCTATATCACGGTATATTAGGCTATAACTCAAGTTTTCGCAAATTTTCATTTGTTGTAACACAGGCAGTTTACCGTTTGCTAATACGTATTCCAACGAATCGGTAGTTGAGGCGAAAACGGTGTCCTTTACCATAACATTTTCTTTAGGCACCTCTTTTTTGGGGCTATAGCTGCAACCTATAATGAGCAATAAAATTGCTATTCCAATGATTCCGTGTTTCATAGCGTATTGGAGCATTGCTATCGTGTTGTTGATGCCGAGTTTTCGGAAGATGTTGTTTTTATGGTTTTCCACCGTGCGGGGGCTGATGCAAAGGTGGTCGGCGATCTGTTTACTGGGCAGTCCGTTGCGGCACAGTTCAATAATCTTTCTTTCCTGTACGGTAAACTCGGCGGAAGGTTCGGCAGTCCTCTTTTTCGACACATAAATCCGGTAAATAATTTCGGAAATATCTTTTCCAAAATATTCAAATCCGCTCATTATGGAGCGAATGGCGTGGGCTAATTCCTCTGTTCCGCCCATTCGTTTGGAGATAAAACCCTCTATGCCTGTGCCAAGTAACGTTTCTATGGCATCGGCGCTATTTTCCGATGAGATAACCAGAATTTTCATTTCGGGTTTCTCTTTTTTGAGACGGCAGGCTATCTCTATTCCCGACATATCTGGAAGAAGGATGTCCAAAAGCAGAATATCGGCAGTGGTTGAGTTAAGCAGCGCAAACAGTTTCGCTCCGGTTTCAGCCTCCCCTACAATGTGTATGTCGGGGTGGCGGGCTTCAATTCCTGCTCTTACCCCTAAACGGAATAGTTCGTGGTCGTCAACTAAAATGGCGGTAATGTTATCCGTTGCCATACGACAAGTTATTTTGCGGCAAATATATACAATTATTTTTACCCATACCATAACCTGACTTTGAACCTTTTTTCATGCTTCTAATAGCAAAGTGATTTACGGTATCTAAACGTATCCGCCACGGAAGAAGAAAGAGTTTACTTGGAAGTATTTGAAAAGAGCGATTACATGGCCAACTTAAATCCAATGCCATGCACATTGATAATCTGGATATTTGGGTCTGAAGCAAATAATTTGCGCAATTTTGTGATATAAACATCCATACTGCGGGCATTGTAGTAACTGTCGTCTCCCCAAATTTTCTTTAAGGCATATCCGCGCTCTAACAAGTCGTTCTTATTATTTACCAGCATTAGTAACAGTTCTGTTTCTCTTGTGGTCAATTTTTTTTCTTCCCCGTTAATCCATAATCTTTGATGCTCTACTTCAAAAGAGAAGTTCCCGATTTTAATCGTTTTGTTTTCTTCATGATCTTTATGCATGGTTCTGCGTAAGAGTGCCTGCAAACGCGCTTGCAATACTTCCATGGAAAATGGCTTGGTAATGTAATCATCCCCAATGGAAAGTCCTTCCAAAACATCTTCTTCCAAATTTTTAGCAGTTAAAAATACAATAGGGATTTTCTTGTCCAATTTTCTTATTTCTCTTGCTAAGGTAAAGCCATCCTTTAAGGGCATCATTACATCAATCAAGCAAATATCAATATCGGAAGCGCAAAAAATCTCGTATGCTGTTTCACCATTGCCTGCATGATGAACAGTATAACCTACAGATTCTAAATTAAGAGACAAAACTTTTCCTAAATTAACATCATCTTCTGCTAATAAAATTTTTACGTTTGTGTTCATATCTATACTTGTTTAAATTCTATTTTATTTAGCGGCAAAATAATACAAAAAGTAGTACCCTCGTTGGGTTCACTTACTACAGAGATTGTTCCACCGTGTAATTCTACAATTTTTTTTACATAAACTAACCCTAAGCCCTGCCCCTTTTGATTATGAATGTTTCCTGTGGGAACTCTATAAAAATCATTAAAAATATACTTAATGCTTTTCTTGTTCATTCCTATTCCATTATCTGAAACACTAATTAAAATATTTTTTTTGTCATTCTCAGTCCGGATTACAATTTTTGGTTCCTCTTTGGAATATTTAATTCCATTTTCAATTAAATTAATAATCACATTTTGAATATGCATGATGTCCACCTTTAAAATATGTTGTTCTGCATATAAATATTGCTGCAACTCCCCACGGCTGCTTTTAATAAGTAATGAAAAACTATTACAAATATGGGAGATTAAATCATGAATATTACAAATTTCCAGCTGTATTTTTAGTTGACCTTTTTTGAGCTGGGCTAATTGCAGGATATTATTTACCATCAATTTCAATCTTTCATTTTCATCTGAAATTATAGAAACAAATGCTTCTCTATTGCTTTTTTTTGAATTAATCACGTCGCCGGATAGAGCTTCACATGCCAATGTAATCGTTGACAACGGCGTTTTAAATTCATGGGTGATATTATTTATAAAGTCATTTTTAATATCTGAAATCTTTTTTTGACGATTAAGAATAAAAAGCATAAATATAAAGACAAGCAAAATAATACTGACTAATACAACAATCAGCGCAGAAATGAAACTATTGCGTTGTAAAAAAATAAGACGCTCCGACGGAAAATATAACATTAAATAATGAGGCGCTAAATATTTATCAGAAGGTTTTAAACTAAAAACAAACTCGCTTTGCAGTATTTTTTCAGTATTTAATTGATTGGGAGGAATAACAAATTCAGTAGTATAAGCATTGTATAACGCAAATTCGAAGTTGGCAGTAATATTTTGAGATAACAAAGATTCTTTAATAATGCGGTACAAAAAAACTTTGTTAAGTAGACGGATGGTACTACTATCCATCTCAATTAAGTCAATATCAAACCCTTTTTTACCTTTTTTCGAGTATTGACTTGTAATAAAGGCGTCTATATCGGTCTCCCAGGGCATTGGGTAAGGAGCGATTGTTTTATAGCGGCTCGTATCAAAATACAGAGTATCGTAAGTCGTTATTACGGCATTGTTTTTCATATAATTAATAGTAGAGCGAATGACGCCGATGGGCTGTACTCTGGAGGCATCTAAAATAAACTTTTTTGCATGCTTTTGAAATAAAATAGATTGTGAGGAGTCAACGGCGTTTTTTACTAATGATACAATCATTATAGTATCCCCTTTCAAAACCTGATCAATTTTATTAACAACTTCCGTTCCTGCATTCAAAACTTCTGAAGTAAAAATACTCTTTTGTACCGTTTCGGCATCTTTATATAGTTGAAAAATAGTAGCCATCAATAATGAGGATACTACCGTCAAAAATATTGCTACAGAAAAAATATAGCGTTTTTTCATCTTAATATTAAATGATGCAAAATAACAAAATATCCTTATTGTCCGGATAATCTAACAATGCGGGATATTGTGTTTCTCCGAAAAAAACACTATTTTCAATAGTACTATATCCGGAAATCGTACATTGAATCTCATTATTGTTAAGTAAGAGAGTTTCCCTAAGTTCGTTTTTTGTTTTATATTTTTCATAATGGATTACTGAAATTGGTGATGAGAATGATTGTTCTTGAACTAATAAAAATGAATCTCCATCCATAACCGGTATGCGGTTTAATGCAAAGATAGCACGATGATATTCATAATTATTTACATAGCCATTGTGTAACAAAAGCGGTTTTGACTCCTCTTGAAAAATTTCAATCAATTTTTTAAAATCATAATTTTCAGGAATATAAAGTTTAGAAACGGAGCGACACCCTAATCCGAAATATTGAAAAACATCTACGGAGAGTTTTTTTAAATCTTCCCCGGTTTCATTGCCGGTTAGTATAGCGATACTGTTTCTGTTTTTCCGGAGTAACAAGGGGTAATCTTTGAAATAGTATTCAAAATAGCGGGCGCTGTTATTGCTTCCGGTAGCAATGATCTTATCGAATTTGGGCAATTTTTCAACAAAAACGATTTTTTCTTCCCATTCCGGTAAAATTTTTATTAACATTTTTGAAAGAAAAGGCAACAAAAGCCTATCTTGTGAGGATAATTTTCCAATAAATTGATTTCCGCTTACCAATACGCAGAAAAAATCGTGAAAAGCCGCAAGGGGAATATTTCCTGCTGAAATAACAGCAATTTTCTGCGATTTTTGTTCTTTTTGAAAATAATTTTGATATTTCTGAAAAAATGCCTCGCAAGATTTATTATCCAACATTTTTGCAGTGGCACGTAAGGCAAAACGGCTATTTTCTTCTGTAAACCATTTATTTTCAATACTTTGCTGTTTTATAACAGCATCAAAAAAATCCGTTTCAAGTAAATCGGCAATCTGTTTACTTAGTTTTTGAAGTGTTTGTAAGCGTGATGGAAAATTCAAGGTATTTTTTATGTTATTGTTGGCATATCTTTTCTTTTAACTATGCTGCAATTTTTGCCAAGGTATTATTTTCTTTATTCATCCTTTCCGTGGCAGCTTTTATATTTTTTACCGCTACCGCAGGGACATGGATCATTTCTGCCTACCCTCTTTTCAACGCGTACCGGAGCGCTCCCTTTTCCACCTATTGCTGTTCTGCCTACAATTTCATTTCTCCCTGTTTGCATCTGTCTTACTTCCGATTGCGGCAATTGTGCTTCGCGAACCTGTGAATGCTGCTCTATAGGCAAACCTCCTCTATTCAAAAAAGATACAATTTCTTCATTAATCTTTTCCAATAATGTATCAAAAAGATTGAAAGATTCTAACTTATAAATTAGTAATGGATCCTTTTGTTCATAAGAAGCATTTTGTACCGATTGCTTTAAATCGTCCATTTCACGCAAATGTTCTTTCCATGCGTTATCTATCACGGCTAATGTTATGCCTTTCTCAATGGAAAGACCTATTTCACGTCCTTCGGTCTCATAACATTTTTTTAACGGGACAACCACATTGAGTGTTTTTACGCCATCTGTAATCGGAATGGCAATATTGGCAAAACGCTCGCCATTATCTAAATAAACCCTCTCAATAACCGGAAATGCTTGTTTACAAAGCATCTGTTGCCTTATTTTATAATTTTCAAAAACTTTATCATACAAATCATCAATCAACTTGTTTGTTTTTTCTTGAAAAAAATGTTCCTGAGTAAATGGGGTTTCGCATCCGAAAGTAGTAATTACATCTTGTTCAAAGTTCTCATAGTCTCTTGAATTATAATTTTTCTCTACTACTTTTATACAAACATCATAAAACATATCTGAAATATCAATTGCCAATTTATCGCCAAAGAGCGCATTTTTTCTTTTGCGGTAAATAGTTTCGCGCTGTTTGTTCATTACATCGTCATATTCCAGCAAACGTTTACGGATGCCAAAGTTGTTTTCTTCCACTTTCTTTTGGGCACGTTCAATAGATTTGGATATCATGCTGTGCTGAATTACTTCTCCCTCTTTCAATCCGATACGGTCCATAATTTTCGAGATTCTTTCGGAGCCAAACAAGCGCATCAGGTCATCTTCCAAGGAGACGAAGAATTGGGAACTTCCGGGATCTCCCTGACGTCCGGAACGACCGCGCAACTGTCTGTCTACACGGCGCGAGTCGTGTCTTTCCGTACCCACGATGGCAAGCCCTCCTTTTTCCTTAATACCGGGTCCTAATTTAATGTCGGTACCACGACCCGCCATGTTGGTGGAAATAGTAACGGTTCCTGCCTGACCGGCTTCAGCCACAATATCTGCTTCTTTCTTATGCAATTTGGCATTTAATACATTATGTCTAATTTTCCGGGCGGTTAAAATTTTGGAGAGCAGTTCCGATATTTCCACAGAAGTAGTACCTACCAAAACGGGGCGTCCTTCCTCATTTAAACGCAAAATTTCATCCACCACGGCGGTATATTTTTCCCGTTTGGTTTTATATACCAAATCTTCGGCATCCAACCGTGCAATGGGTCTGTTGGTGGGGATAACCACTACATCCAACTTATAGATATTCCAAAACTCACCCGCTTCCGTTTCGGCAGTACCGGTCATACCGGCAAGTTTTTTGTACATGCGGAAGTAGTTTTGCAGCGTAATGGTGGCGTAGGTTTGTGTGGCGGCTTCCACTTTCACATTCTCCTTTGCTTCAATGGCCTGATGCAGTCCGTCCGAATAGCGGCGCCCCTCCATAATACGTCCTGTTTGTTCATCTACAATCTTTACTTTGTTATCAATAATCACATATTCCACATCTTTTTCAAACATGGTATATGCTTTCAACAACTGATGGATGGTATGAATACGCTCGGAAGCGATAGAAAAATTACGATAGATTTCGTTTTTGATTTTTATTTTTTCCTGCGGATCAAGATTCTGTTTTTCCATCTCGGCAATTTCAGCGCCTACATCAGGAATTACAAACAGTTTGGCCTCTTCGGCGCTTCGTGAAACCAATTCAATCCCTTTTTCCTGAATATCCACCGTATTTTGTTTCTCTTCAATCACAAAATAGAGTTCCTGGTCAATAACCGGCATATTTCTATTTTGATTTTGCATATAAAACGCTTCTGTGCGCAGCAACAACTGCTTCATTCCCTGTTCGCTCAAAAATTTAATGAGCGCTTTATTTTTCGGTAAACCTCTGTGCGCACGAAGCAGCAAGATGGCGGCTTCCTCTTCCGGTTTAGGGTCGGGATTATCTGCCAGAAGTTGCCGGGCTTTGGTTAATATTTCACTAATCAATAATTTCTGCGCATTAAACAAACGTTCAATCATAGGTTTGTAAATGTCGAACTCTTGTTGTTCTCCTCTCGGAGTGGGTCCTGAGATAATTAACGGCGTTCTTGCATCGTCGATCAAAACGGAGTCCACCTCATCCACAATAGCGTAATTATGGGGGCGTTGCACGAGTTCTCCCACATTTCGAGCCATATTATCGCGCAAATAATCAAATCCAAATTCGTTGTTGGTTCCGTAGGTAATATCAGCTAAATAGGCTTGCCGGCGTTCCTCGGAGTTGGGTTCGTGTTTGTCAATACAATCAACGGTTAAGCCGTGAAATTCATACAGAAGTCCCATCCATTCCGAGTCACGTTTAGCCAGGTAATCGTTTACGGTAACCACGTGTACCCCTTTTCCGGGCAGGGCATTTAAGTAAACCGCCAAAGTAGCCACCAAAGTTTTTCCTTCTCCCGTACTCATCTCTGCAATTTTTCCCTGATGCAGCACGGTTCCCCCGATAAGCTGCACATCGTAGTGACACATATCCCACCGAATCATATTTCCGCCTGCCGACCAGATACTTGCAAATTTTGCGCTATTTCCGTTAATCTCAATACATTCCCGATAAGCGGCAATATTTCTATCCATCTCTGTAGCTGTAACTTCCACAAATTCATTCTCTTTAAAACGACGGGCAGTCTCTTTCATGACTGCAAAAGCATCCGGAAGAATCTCATTGAGTACCTCTTGCGTTTTGTCGTACTCCTTTTTCTCTAATGTTTCAATCTCTTTATATAAACGCTGTTTTTCTTCAATTTCCAAATCATAGTTAGTCTCTAAATAGAGTTTAATCTCTGCTATGCGTTCCTCTTCGGCACGCACCTCTTCATTTATTTTTTCACGAAACTCTATAGTTTTCGCCCGTAACTCATCATTCGTAAGCGTTATGATTTTTTTTTCGGCTTCTAAAGTTTTTTCAAGATAAGGATTTAATTCTTTTAAATCTCTATCTGCTTTTGAGCCAAATAGTTTTGTAAGAAAATTTGCCATTGTGCCAGATTTTTATAAAAGGGTGCAAATTAACATAAAATCTTGCAACAATATAGATACTATTATCAAAAACCCAATCTTGCTTTACCTTTACATACGATAGCCCAACGGCAACGCGTAGATAAGGGAAATTCCCCAGCGAAAAATAAGCCCTGAAAGGGCGCAATACAAATTATTCAATCAGAGAAGATAAATAAAGTTTATTATCCTTCATATATTGAATAACAGGCAACGGCACATATTTTGCGACCGACAATCCTTGTTGGCATAAAAAGCGAATTTTCGTAGAGGAGATGGGAAGAATAGGAGCCTCTACATAAACTACATGAGGATGTGTAAAATTGTGTTTAAAAGCCTTGTGAGTTCTTGGGTAAACATAAATAATATGTTGTTCTAAAATCTTTTCGTACTCTTTCCATTTGCAAAAATTTCCCATATTATCATCTCCTAAAATTAAAGCAAACTCATAATTTTTATATTGATTTTTAAGGTGGGACAACGTGTTAATAGTATAAGAAGGCCTTGGTAACAGGAACTCTATATCACAAACACGCAGATACACATAATCTTGAATGGCTAATTGTACCATATTTAACCTGTCGTTTTCAGGTATTAAAATATTTTTATCTTTTAAAGGATTGGCAGGAGAAACTATTATCCAAATCTGGTCAAACATAATTTTTTCTTTCATAAATTTCGCAATGGCAAGATGGCCGTTGTGAATAGGGTTAAATGATCCGAAAAACAAACCAACTTTCATAAACAAATTACTATGCGGCAAAATTAAGAAAATAAAAAATTTATTTTAGCAGCGTTAAAAAATTATGGTTTAAATAAAGGTATTCTTTGAGTATCAATTCTTAACAATAAACTTATGCAAACTTATAATAACCAAAACTTTTTTCTTATTGCCGGGCCTTGTGTTGTAGAAAATGAACCCATCACTTTATATATTGCGCAAACTATTGATAAAATATGCAAACGTTTGGAAATTCATTTTTATTTTAAGGCGTCGTATCGTAAGGCCAACCGTTCTTCAATATATTCATTTACAGGGATTGGCGATGTTGAAGCGCTCTCGGTACTGGGAAAAGTAAAAACGCAGTTGGAACTTCCTATCGTTACCGATATTCATGCACCTGCAGAAGCGGATTTTGCAGCACAAGTTGCCGACGTGCTTCAAATTCCTGCATTCTTATGTCGTCAAACCGATTTGTTGGAAGCTGCTGCTAAAACAGGCAAAGTAGTAAATATAAAAAAAGGACAATTTCTATCGCCTGATGCCATGCAATTTGCGGTTGAAAAAGTTCGTGCTTCCGGTAATCCGCATGTTATGATTACTGAGCGCGGAACAAGTTTCGGCTATCAGGATCTTATTGTGGACTTTAGGGGAATCCAGGCCCTAAAAAAGAATATGTGTCCTGTAGTTTTAGATTGTACACATGCCCTGCAACAACCCAATCAAACAAGTGGAGTAGCAGGTGGACAACCCGAACTAATTGAAACATTGGCAAAAGCAGGGATTGCCGTTGGTTTCGACGGTATTTTTATAGAAACACATCCGGATCCTAAACATGCCCTATCAGATGGAGCCAATATGCTCCCCCTTTCGCAATTGGAGGGCCTGCTTGAAAAATTATTGAAAATCAGAAGTGCAGTAGTGTAACTTACTCATGATGATAGGACTCCCCCTTTAACAGGGTAAACGTCCTGTATAGTTGTTCTACAAAAAGCAGCCGCACTAACTTGTGGGGAAAAGTGAGTTTTGACATAGAAATTGAGAAATCAGCACGTTGGTATATTTTTTCTGAAAATCCGTAAGCGCCTCCTATTACAAACAGCAGATTCTTATATCCGGAATTTAAACGTTGCTGCATAAATTGTGAAAATTGCAGTGACGAAACTTCTCTCCCGCGTTCATCCAGCAAAACCACAGTATCTTGTGTCGCCATTTTTTTTAACAACAGTTCCCCCTCCTGCTTTTTTTGAAGTTCAATCGTTAGCGATTTTGTGTGTTTTAAATAAGGAATCGCATCAATTTCAAAAGAAATATAATTATTAATTTTAGAAATATACTCCTGCGCAGCTGCTTGCAGTTCTTCCAAATTCTCTTTCCCAATACATAAAAGTTTTATTTTCATCTCTAAAAAAACTCTCAAACTTTTAAACTTTTAAACTTTTAAACCATCTCCCCCAACAGTGTTCCGGCAGTACATTTTGAAATTTTAACGGTTACATATTCACCAATTTCATGATTTTCTCTTAAAAAAATGCACACCTTATTTTGCGGGTTTCTGCCAAAAAAGTGCCGGTCGGAACGTTTTGAAACCCCTTCAATTAATACCGGAAACGTTTTTCCAATATCTCTTTTATTGCTTTCTAACGAAAGCTGCTGCTGAAGTGCAATAATCTCTTCCAAACGCTTTGTTTTAATCTCTTCGGGAATATCATCTTTAAATTTATCGGCTGCCTTAGTTCCTTCGCGTACAGAATATTTGAACATAAAAGCATATTCATATCCCACCTCTTTCATCAAAGAAAGCGTATCTTGATGGTCTTGCTCTGTTTCCCCGCAAAAACCGGCAATAATATCGGTAGAGAGGGCGCAATCGGGCAATATTTCCTTTATTTTCTTAATACGTTCCAAATAATACTCCCGAGTATAAATGCGGTTCATTTTTTTGAGCATCGTATTGCTTCCCGACTGTACCGGCAAATGAATATAATGGCACACATTAGGATATTCTGCCATGATATACAACAATTTATCGGAAATATCTTTGGGATGTGAAGTGGCATAACGAATGCGTAACAGGGGAGAAATTTGTGCTATTTGTTCTGTTAATGTTGCAAAATCAACAGTTTGTTCTTTTTCCTGCCAGCAATAAGAGTTTACATTTTGCCCCAGCAATGTTATCTCTCGAAATCCTTTACGAAACAGATTTTGTGCTTCCTCAATAATAGTTTTCGGATTGCGGCTGCGTTCTCTTCCGCGGGTATAAGGCACAATACAATAGGTGCAAAAATTATTGCAGCCACGCATAATGGTAATAAAAGCCGAAACGCCGTTTCCGTCATAACGTACCGGTTCAATATCATCGTAAGTTTCTATCTCGGAAAGATGTACATTAAACGATAGTTTTCCCAAAGTGGCCTCTTCAATAAACTTGGGTAATGATCGGTAAGCGTCCGGTCCGGCAATAAAATCAAGTGTCTTTTCCTGTTCAAGCAATTGTTCTTTCACACGCTCTGCCATACAACCGAGCAATCCTATAATCAGATTTTTATTTTTCTTTTTTAACGACGCTAATTCACGCAAGCGTTTTCTGATGCGTTGCTCGGCATTATCACGCACCGAACAGGTATTTAATAATATTAGATCTGCATCCGAAAGCAGTTCTGTAATAGAATAGTATGGTGATAGAATGGAAGCCACTACTTCGCTGTCTGCAATATTCATTTGACAGCCGTAAGTTTCAATACGTAGCTTCTTCACGACACGTTGCAAGCGATTACTTTTTATCTGTCATTTCGTCAGAAACCGTAAGGTATTTTCTGCCTTTTGCTCTGCGTGCGGCTAATACTCTGCGCCCGTTAGCCGTTGCCATTCTTTCTCTGAATCCGTGTTTATTTCTGCGCCTTCTGTTCGACGGTTGGTACGTTCTTTTCATTGCAATATCGTGCTAATAATTATTTTTTATTTAAGGGGGTGCAAAAATATATTTTTTTTGAAATAAAAAAAATGGAAAAATAAATAATTCTCAAAAATTCACCTGATTAATTAAGAGAAAAATATTTATTTCGCAGCCCGAAAAAATCACCTCTTAAAGCATAAATGACATTAAAAACAATACAATGAAATCAAGACCATCACTTCATATTCACTCAGCGGCTGCCCACCTTTTACGCCTTGCCTGGAAAAATATATGGCGCAATAAATTGCGTAGCGGTGTAATTCTTTTCGCTATTACGCTTGGATTATATGCAGGTATCTTTGTTGCTTCATTTGCTAATGGTATGGTAAATCAGTTGATTGAAGATACTATCAATATTGAAGTTACACATTTACAAATAAATCGGGAATCATTTATCAATATGGGTGGTCTTCATGATACCTTTTCTCAAGAACCTCTGGAGACTCAGGTAAAAGCGATTCCTAACGTAATGGGAGTAAGTCCGCGCCTCATTATGAATGTCAGTGCTTCTACCTCTCACAGAATGGGGAGCGTACAACTCATTTGCATTGACCCCGAAAAAGAAAAGATGGTAAGTGCACTTTATAAAACCATTGCCGACAGTTTGGGGAGTTATTTTGGTACCACTACTCCAAACTGCATTGTGGTTGGAAGTAAATTTGCCGAAAAGTTCAAAGTTAGTTTAGGGAAAAAGGTCGTATTATCTTTGACCGACCATGCGGGTGAGCCTTTCTCAGCTGCCTTTCGGATCGGCGGCATTTACCAAACTAATAACCCCGGGCTGGACGAAATCAAGGTTTACGCTAACATCAATGATCTTCGGAAACTTTGTTCATTTCCGCAAGACAGTATTCATGAATTAGCCATACGTCT
>Ga0209628_10000214_pt1 | contig 34250 bp, 29 predicted proteins | sample TergutCu122P4_FD_187285 | JGI IMG/M metagenome (GOLD analysis project Ga0209628, IMG submission 187285) | Cubitermes ugandensis P4 segment gut microbial communities from Kakamega Forest, Kenya - Cu122 P4 (SPAdes) (version 2) | ecosystem: Host-associated > Arthropoda: Insects > Digestive system...
GTTAGAGGACTTTATCTCTACGCACGGTGCTCGTAAAGGTTTGGCCGATACCGCTTTGAAAACTGCCGACGCAGGATATTTGACTCGTCGTTTGGTCGACGTTTCTCACGACGTGATTATCAACGAAGAAGATTGCGGTACATTGCGTGGATTGGTGGCTACCGAATTGAAAAACAACGAAGAAGTTGTTGCGTCTTTATACGAACGTATTTTAGGACGTGTAGCGGTTCATGATGTACAACATCCGATTACCGGTGAAATTATCGTTGAATCGGGAGAAGAAATAACGGAAGAAAAAGCAAGAGTCATTCAAGGTTCCCCTATCGAAAGAGTGGAAATCCGTTCGGTACTTACCTGTGAATCTAAAAAAGGTGTTTGCGCCAAATGTTACGGACGTAACTTGGCTACCAATAAAATGGTTCAGAAAGGTGAAGCTGTGGGAGTTATCGCTGCCCAGTCGATCGGAGAGCCGGGAACTCAGCTCACATTGCGTACGTTCCACGTTGGGGGTATCGCTTCTAACATTGCAACGGAAAGTAGCGTAGTTTCTAAGTTCGACGGTATTCTTGAAATCGACGAATTAAGAACAGTAGATATAGTTGACGAAACAGGTAAAAAAGCTCAGATTGTAGTCAGTCGTTTGTCTGAAATGCGAATCGTAGATCCGAATACCAATATTGTATTGCTCTCTCACAATATTCCTTATGCTTCTAAATTGTATTTCAAGTCGGGAAGTAAAGTGAAAAAAGGCGATATGATTATTGAATGGGATCCGTTCAATGCGGTTATTGTTTCGGAATTTTCAGGGCGCATTGCTTTCGAGAATTTGATCGAAGGTACGACTTTCAAAGTTGAGTACGACGATCAAACCGGATTGAGAGAAAAGATTATCGTTGAAAGCCGCGATAAAACTAAACTTCCAACTGCTCAAATTGTTGATGAAAGCGGAGAAATTCTGAGATCATATAGTTTGCCTTTGGGTGCTCATATTGTTAAAGAACAAGGAGATGCGATAAAATCAGGAGAAGTATTGGTGAAAATACCTCGCGCTGTTGGTAAAACAGGCGATATCACCGGAGGTCTTCCGCGTGTTACCGAGTTATTTGAAGCCCGTAATCCTTCGAATCCGGCTGTCGTTTCTGAAATTGACGGTGAAATTTCATTCGGAAAGGTTAAACGCGGTAACAGGGAAATCAAGGTTACTTCTAAAACCGGCGATGAAAAAACATACTTGGTTTCTCTTTCAAAGCAAATACTTGTACAGGAAAACGACTATGTGCGTGCCGGTATGCCGCTTTCAGACGGAGCCATTACTCCGGGAGATATTTTGGCAATCAACGGACCTACAGCAGTACAGGAATATATCGTGAATGAAGTTCAGGATGTATACCGCCTGCAAGGGGTGAAAATCAACGATAAACATTTCGAGGTGATTGTTCGCCAAATGATGCGTAAAGTTGAAGTTGTTGAGCCGGGAGATACTCGTTTCCTTGAGCAACAATTGATTGACAAAAACGAAGTGATGGAAGAAAACGATAGAATTTGGGGCAAGAAAGTTGTTCTTGAAAGCGGAGATTCTCCAAACTTGAAACCCGGACAAATCGTTACTGCACGCAAACTTCGTGATGAAAACAGTGCTTTGAAACGTCGCGACTTGAAATTGGTTGAAACCCGTGACGCTATTCCGGCAACTGCACGTCAGATTTTGCAAGGTATCACTCGCGCCGCACTTCAAACCAGCAGCTTTATGTCGGCTGCATCGTTCCAAGAAACGACTAAAGTATTGAATGAAGCTGCGATTAATGGTAAAGTTGACAAACTGGAAGGTATGAAAGAAAACGTGATTTGTGGTCACTTGATTCCTGCCGGTACCGGTTTGAGAGATTACGACAAATTGGTTGTTGGAAGTAAGGAAGATTTCGATAAAATGTATGCTACTTCCGGAAAATCAAGAGTTTTCGCAGAATAACTAATAGAACTATAAAAAAGGCTGTCTCAAAAAGGACAGCCTTTTTTATAGTATCAAATATAATTTTCTCCAAACTGCAAATCGGCATCGGCAACAAACTGCTTGATACGTTGCTCCTCCGATTTTTTGCAAATAAGTAAAACGTTATCTGATTCGGCCACGATAAAATCTTCCAAACCTTGAATTACAGCCAGTTTGCCTTCGGGAAGCGTAACCATATTATCCTTGCTTTCATAATACAAAGCATGACATTTAAGCGTAGCATTATTTGTTTCGTTTTTATCTGAAATATCATATAAAGCCCCCCATGTTCCTAAGTCAGACCAGCCAAATGTTGCAGTAATGAAATAAACATTATTGGCTTTTTCCATTACTCCGTAGTCGATAGAGATATTTTGACACATCGGGTATTCTGCATTAATAAACGCTTTTTCCTGATCGGTATTGAATTTGTCCATTTTTTGGTCGAACCTGACGGCAATATCGGGAAGATGTTCACGGAAAGCATTTAAAATCGTTTTAACGTTCCAGATGAAAATACCTGAATTCCAATAAAATTCTCCGCTTTCAAAAAACACTTTAGCCAATTCGTAGTTGGGTTTTTCTGTAAAAGCTTTCACTTTTTGAACGCCTTCCGAATTGGGTTCGGCCGATTGAATGTAACCATATCCGGTTTCCGGCCGAGTAGGCTTGATGCCGATAGTCAATAACGCAGGATTTGCTTTCACAAAATCCAATCCGCTTTGAATATTCTCCAAGAACTTGTTTTCCAACATGATCAAATGATCGGAAGGAGTAACCACTATATTGGCATTGGGGTTAATCGCATAAATCCGATAAGCGGCATAAGCTACACACGGAGCGGTATTTCTGCGAGTAGGCTCTAATAAAATTTGGTTGTCTGAAATTTGCGGCAATTGCTGTTTTACCAAATCCGCATAATTCTCATTCGTGGCAATAAAAATATTTTCCGTAGGAATCAATTGATTAAAACGATCGAAAGTTTGCTGGAGTAAAGACCTTCCGGTTCCGAAGAAATCAAGAAACTGTTTGGGCATTGATTCACGGCTCGATGGCCAGAAACGGCTCCCGATGCCGCCTCCCATAATTACGCAATAATTGTTATTCATGGTTTTATATTTTTTAAAATAATCTATAGTTTGTTCGCAATACTTTGAATTCTGTACGACGGTTGATTTGATCTGCAATTTCTTGCTGTTGTGGAGTTAGCGTTTGAATAAATTCTTCCGACAAAACTTTACCTTCCGGTAAGAATTCGTGTTGTTTAGCAATATTTCGAGTAACAGTTTTCGGTTGAGTTTTGCCGTAACCGACAGCAGTCAATCGCTCTTTCTCAATTCCGCCTTTTATTAGATAATCAACCACCGATTGTGCCCGTCGTTGTGAAAGACTTAGGTTATATTCGGCCGACCCGATTCTATCGGTATGCGCCATCAGCTCGATAGTAACATTCGGATTGTCTTTCAATAATGTAATCAACTCATCCAAAGCCTTTTGAGATTCAGGTCTCAAAGTAGCTTTGTTAAAATCATAGAAAATATTTTCAATCAGGACAGGTTTGGTTATCGATGACAAAGAAAAATCTACATAGAATGTCTCGCTTTTTTCATCGTTAGGCGTAGTTAAAGATTGTTTCTGATTAAGGAATCCCGGAGCAGAGGCCATCATCACATAACTCATTCCCCGTGTCAACTCCAAGCGATAACTACCATCTTTTCTGGCAAATATTTTTTCATTAGTTCCATCTTTCCCTACAATTTTGATGATTGCATTTTCGACGACTTCCTCATCTTTATCCAATACCCAACCTTCCACAAAAATATTTACGCTTGGCAGAGAGAACGAATAAATATGATCGAGTCCTCTTGTATCATTCCGGTTACTGCTGAAAAATCCGGATTCTCTTTTGCCTTCAAAAGTGATTCCAAAATCATCACCGTTGCTATTGACAGGTGATTTCATGTTTTCTACCACCCAATTGCCTTTAGGTTTTAACGTAGCTTTGAAAATATCCAATCCGCCCATGCCCGGATGACCATTGGACGCAAAATACATGATTGAATCTGTTCGCATATAAGGAAACATCTCATCTCCCGGAGTATTGATTCCTGCTCCTAAATTTTCAGGATACGAGCGCCCTATTGCATCTACTTCGATTCTCCATATATCCTTTCCGCCTTGTCCTCCCATTACATCCGATACAAAGTACAAATATTTTCCGCTCGGATCGATTGCCGGATGTGCTGCCATTTTTAAAGAATCATTGAAAATATCCACTTTTTGACCTTTATTCCATTTGGCGCCCGAACGCGACGATTTCATAATTTCTGCGGTACGAGGATGCTCTTCGTCTTGCGGACAAAAAGTGTAATACATCGTCGATCCGTTGCTCGTGAAAGAGCAAGCACCTTCTTCCATCTCGGTATTAAGACCTTCTTCCAATGGTGCTGGAGCCTGCCATTGTCCTCTTTCATTTTTTTTTGCTACAAAAATATCGCTGAATTTCACTCCCGTAATAGCACTTCTCTCGCCTCCCATAACTTCGTCACGAGTAGTAGTAATGTAAAGTTGGTCGTATTGTTCTCCTGCAAGCATGGGCGAATAATCGCTCCTGCGGGAATTCATTTTGTCTTCTCTTTTGACGGTATATCTTGTCGGATTTTTTTTCCAAACGACTGCCGAATCACAACCAATTATGCCATTTTTTGCCCAACGGTTATTAGGGTCAAGTTCTAAGAAAGCATTGTATTGCTTGATGGCATCTGTATAATTTCCATTGCGTTGCAGCATCAGGGCATAAAAAAAAACGGCAGTGCTATCCGTATAACCATACCTGATAGCGCTTTGATAACCTGTTTGCGCTTTTTTGGAGAGGTTGACTTTCCGGAAACAATTGGACATGTGGAAAGCAACACTTCCTTTAAGGGTTCTCTTTTTTGTGGAAGAAGTTTTGGAATAAACCCGTCTGTAAATTTCGGCAGCATCGTAATATTCTCCTCGTTCTTCTTTGGCAATGGCATCGCTCAACTTTGCCGATTTACAAGAATTGAAAATCAACGAAGAAAAAGCAATAAAAAGAAGAAAAAGTAGAGTAATCTGCTTATTCATGCACAACAATATATTTCGACTGTTTAAATAACGCTTTTTTGCATGAGATATTGCAGACTGCTTAAAACTCACGATTCCAATCGTTGATAATATTTTTTCCGGCAGGAGTATACAAGAATGCTATAAAATCGTTGTAGCGTTCTTCTATTTTTCCGCGAACCATTTTCATGGTGCTGTTTAGCAATTGATTTTGCTCGGTGAACGCCTCAGGAAGTACTCCGATAGCAGCAGGCAGCCATCTTTCGGGAAATTCTCCTGCGAATTCGCCTCCGGTTTTATAGCTGTTAATTATTTCCTGAATTTTGTTCAGCATCAAATCCTTTGCTTCATTTGATTGTAAATCTATATTGGGATTTTGTTCTTTGGCATAAGCTTTTAACGCTTCTTTGTTGGGAACAATCAAAGCAATGGTGTATGGGTCTTGATTGTTATGCAGCATCATTTGGTCGATAAATTTGGATTTTTCCGTGATACCTTCTTCAATGCCTTCGGGACTGTATTTTTCTCCATCGCTCGAAATCAAAAGACTTTTGAAACGACCCAATACATAAAGAAAACCGTCGGCATCCATATAACCCATATCTCCTGTATACAGCCAACCATCTTTAACCGTTTCGGCTGTGGCCGCCGGATTTTTCCAATAACCTACCATCACGTTTTCTCCGCGAACGACAATTTCGCCTTTTTCTCCCAAAGGCAATTCTTTTCCTTCATTATCGCAAATTTTCAAATCAAGTGCTTGCACCAAAAAGCCGGAAGAACCGAGTTTATGCTTGTCGATCGAATTGGCCGAAATAATCGGAGTAGCCTCAGATAATCCGTAACCCTGAAACATCGGAATACCAAGTGTATAGAAGAAACGTTGCAACTCGATGTCCAACAAAGCGCCACCGCCAATGAAGAACTGTAGATTACCTCCGAAGTTCTGACGGACTTTACTGAAAATCAATTTATCGTAGAACATCAAAAGAGGTTTCTTCCAAGCTTGTCTGAATCCGCCTTTATTCCAGCCTTCTTTGTAGTATTCATATCCGATTTTTAACGCATGGTTGAATAGTTTTTCGACCGTTTTTCCTTTTTTCTTGATTTCACTTTCGATATTTTTCCTGAAATTTTTTGCCAAAGCGGGTACGCTCATCAATGCGTAGGGTTTGAATTCTTTGATGTTGAGTGGAATATTTTTCAGCGTTTCCATAGGAGTTTTTCCTAACTGAACTGTCGCCACGTTAGCACCGTAGGCCATAAAAGTATAAAATCCGGCAACGTGAGCAAAACAATGATCTAAAGGAAGAATGATTAAATTACTCCATTCGGGTGTAATCTTAATCAACGACATGGCTTGTTCTACATTCGCAGTATAATTGCGATGCGACAGCATAATTCCTTTCGGATCGGCAGTTGTTCCGGAAGTATAGCTGATATTCGCCAAATCGTCGTTTTGGATAGACTGTGCTGTTTCGATCAGCGATTCTCTGTTGCCCGACACCGAAAGATATTCATCTCCCATGGCATATACATCTCCAACGAAAATTTCTTTTTCTTCGTAAGATGTTTGAGGATCAAGAATGATCACTTTTTCAATTAAAGGAAGATCGCGGATGATGCTGCGAATTTTTTTCAACTGTCCTCCGGAAACCATCACAAAACGAGATTCCGAATGTTTCAACCTGAAAAGCAAATCGTTACTTTCTTCGAGTTTAATAGAGAGCGGCACATTGATTGCTCCTGTATGTAAAATGGCTAATTCTCCGATAATCCATGCGTTGCGACCTTCGGAAAGCAATGCGATTTTATCGTATTTGGCAAGTCCCAAGACTGTAAGACCGGCAGCCTGACGATGTACCAAGTCTTTGGTTTCTGCAAAAGTCAGAGGCTCAAACTTATCTGTTTTTTTCTCCCACAAAAAAGTGTTGTTTGCAAATTTGCTCACACTTTCATCGAACATATTAATGATTGTTTTCATAATAGAATATTATTTTACCGATTTTAGCAGCAAATATAAAAAAAATGAAAGACATTCTCAAATATAATGTTAATTTTGTAGCATCCAATCATTTAATATGTCATATAATGAACCGTCTGTTTTTTAAGCTTACCCTCGCCATTATATCGGTATTCGCTTTTAATACCGGAAACGTACTTAAAGCCCAAATCAGTCATGGGGGAACCCCTCTTTTCACTTCGTCGCCATCGTTGAAAAGTGTAGGCGATAACGATTTCTTCATAGAGATGCCGTCTTTCAGTGTCGATTCTTTGTTGCGAGAAGATGAACTCAATGAATCGAACATACGAGGCTCTTTTCGTTTCGCTCATAAATTTCATGTAAACATAGAGAAAGGGAAAGCCGGAAATAACTACACATTACCTGACGGTACGAAAATTTGGCAGATAGGAATCCGGTCGCAAGGAGCCCATTCTATCAATGTGTTTTTTTCGGAATACAAGGTTCCGCAAGGAGGGAAACTTTTCTTGTATAACTCAGATAAGACACATATAATAGGTTCATTTACTCACGAAAATAATTCGGAAGATAATATCTTGCCTATACAACCGGTTGCCGGAGATGAAATTATTGTAGAATATCAGGAGCCGGCCAACAGCGAATTTGAGGCTAAGTTGAAAATAACAGAAGTCAATCATGATTATAGAGGATTTCTAAAATCCGAACCCGGCACGGAACCGCAGTCGCCACCATCGCAAGTACAACGTTTTGCATGTATGCCCGATGTTCTTTGTGTAGATCCGGAAAATGACAACATAAGAAGTGTAGTTTTAGTTATAATTAATGGAACAACCGCTTGTTCGGGTACTTTGCTAAATACAACGAATAACGATGGAGAACCGGTTTTGCTTACGGCAGTACATTGCTTAGACCAAAGTTTAAGCCCTGATACGGATTATGCTAATCTTGCCGGAACTATTGTTTGTTTCTTTAATTACCGGAAACCTGTATGTAATCAAACTGTAAACGTGATTCAGCGAATGAAAGGGACGCAAGAAATGAGTTTGGCCGGAACAACGCTACTCTCTGTTGCACTCAAAAATGACATGGCATTACTAAGATTCAGGGATGTTCCGCCTGATTATTATCAGCCTTATTATGCCGGATGGAATGTCAATGCCAATGCCGGAACCAATGCTCCGTTTGTAAACATACACCATCCTAACTTTTTGGTTGCTAAGTATGGGAGTGCCAATGCGAATTTGACATTACAAAGTTATGCTACCGAACTTTTTAATCCCGGATCACATTGGAGAGTATCGTCTTGGAGTGTTGGAGCCACTGATGTAGGGTCTTCCGGCTCACCGCTTTTTGATAACCGGGGATTACTTGTCGGTGGATTAACCGGAGGACGTTCTTCATGTTCCGATAAGACCTCGGATTATTTTTTTGCACTCCATAAATCGTGGGAATATACCCCCGATTTTGGCAGTTTACTGAAACATGTTTTAGATCCGAAAGACCTAAAAGTGAAACAATGGGAAGGCTACGACCCATACAAAGAAAATCCTTTGACCAGACTGAAAAACGGAGATTACAACAACGGAGATGAATTGGTTAATTCAAAATTGACAAGTCCGAATTCAGGTCTTGTCTTCGGAAACAATTCTTTAGGAACAAAAAAAATTGCAGAAGAATTTTCCACAGAAAAAAACGTCGAACTTGTCGGGGTTTTCCTGTTAACTCCCCCAACTTCAATCACAGCACCTTCGCCAATAACAATAAAAGCTTATAAAGAAACTCTTTCGGAAGAAAATCTTGTCGCCTCCGAAATTTTTTATCCCACTTACTTAGATTACGATAAATCTTCGGGAACCTTTACGGAAAAAGTAAAAACGATGTCGACTGTTGCAACGGAATCTTTTGTGAAATTTCAAAAAGAAAAGAATGTTGGGACTAAATTCTACGTCTCTTACGAAATCACTTACCCGTTAATAAAAAAAGATTTTTCGGTATATAACATGATTTTTGATTCTCCCGAAAGGAATTCCGCATGGCTTTGCGATGCCGACGGCAATTGGCTGCCGGCCACAGAACATCCCGTTATGCCCATGTCGGCAGGTTTGGCAATAGAACCATTGGTTCGAAGTGCTTCTCCCGATACGATTTTACCTCCCGTTCAAAAGGGTAATCAAATCATCTATTCGAGAAAAACGCAACAATTGAAAATCAACACAGACGACCCCAACGAAAAAGGAACTATCCTTATTTATTCTATTACCGGACAGTTGTTGGATAAAATATCTTATCAAGGAAATACTCCGGTAGACTTGTCTTCAATCGGCCGTGATCACATTGTTGTTGTAAAAGTATTGTCAGAAAGAGAAGTGAGAAGAGGCAAAATTATTCTATAAGTTTTACAAAACCGAATATAAGCCGCTAAATCTTTCACGCATAACATTAACAAGTTCGTTTATGGCCTCTCTATCGGTTAATAAAAGAACGACACCATTGATGTGGCCACCTTTAGCCTCACAAATAATGGACACTTATTGGGAAGACTCCGAAAAGGACTTTTCGACTTTGTTTTTGATGAAACCGGTAATAAACCAATTGCTTTCGACTTGGCTAACAGTCCGTTTGGTAATGAGCCGTTTGACGGCGATAGTGATATTTGTTTCGACATTAAAACAGGAACTTTTGCCGATAATTTCGAGGGTTATATTTTTCTGCAACCTATACAGGAAGAACTTAACAACTATTTATTCCCTGAACTTTATTCAGATGAATACATTGATGAAATAAAAAGGCGGGCAAAAATTATAGGTGCAGAAACCAATATATACTTTGGAATTGAATTGAGAAATCTTAACCGCACAGAACTTCTTGATAATATGAAAAAAGAAGATGAAGAAAAACGGTGGAAAGATTTATAAAATCAACTTTTGTAAGTAAAAATAGAGAGTCAATCTTATTTCTTTGAAGTTCTTTCCATGACCAATTCTTTCAATACATCAAATACAACCTCAACGTTGTTTACCTTTTCTTGAGGGTATATATCTTCGAAAAAATTATGGTTTAGAGTTTCTGAAATTGCAAGAAGTAATTTTACTTCTACATCGTCACGTTTATATAAGTCATATATGTTTTGTCTTGTTTTCCCTATATCTCGGGCCAACTGAGCACTATTTATATGATTCTCTTTTACAAATGCTTGAATTAGTTTTCCTATATGTATTTTCTGCTTATTCATTAAATGCTAATTTACAAACATTTATTGTCATTTTATAATGCAAAAGAATTTATTATTCTTACAAAAGCAAGAAATTATTTGTTTTTTTGAAAAATTATTCAAATCTTTGACCCCGAAATTTTAAGTGCACGAAAAGTTTCAAGAACTGTTCTTATTAAAAAACTTTTTAAAATAATTTTGTATGAAGAAAAAAACATTTAGAATCATTGAAACAGGTTTTTCTGCAAATCAATTGTCAGAAATGGAACTTGATTCACTAACTGGCGGTTGTCTAATTCAAGCATGTGGATTTAAGGGATGTGGAGTAGACGTAAGCGTAACTTTAGATAGACCTGAAGATGCTTTGTATCTACCATTTGTTTCCGATCCCTACGCTACTTTGGAAGGAGAATATAAATTAACCTAAAATGCTAAATATTGCATCTCAAAAAAATAAAATATGAAAATTATCGAAAAGGGAATCTGTGTTCTTTCAAGGGAAGAGCAAGATTTAATATTAGGTGGATGTCTTGGCGTAGACCTATGTGGGGTAAATGCTTGTGCTCTTGATTTATGTCTACTTCTTGCCTGTGGTGCAAACGTTTGTGGTCTTAATTTAGGAAGTGGATGTACTATTAACGCTAGTCCGTTGCATGGAGGAGGAGTAGTATCAGTATCGTCTGATCCTTTACTCCTAAGTTCTGATCCTTTACTAAGTAAAGATACCAATGTACCAATAAAGATACCAAGTGTACCAATGATTTAATACCAATGGAAAAATGACCTATTTGGTATACAATAAATTATTGTCAAGTTTGTTAATGCAATTTTATTTGTAAAAAATCAAAAGGTGGAAGTGTAAATCTAAAATTGCACTTCCCTCTTTTTAAAATGTAAAATTTATGGAGTGGAGTAAATATAATTATTTGTTTTATTCACAAAAAATAAGTTCATATATTCTATACAGTGCTTTGTCTAACATGATGATCGAATTAGACGAAGAAGAATATCAAGAAGTGAATGAACTAAGAAAATTTCCTCAAAAAATTGACTTGAAAGAAGAAAATCACAAAATACTTTATGATGGCAGATTTTTTGTTGAATCTAATGGAACTGAACAAAACAAAATTATACTTTCAACATTGTTGAAAAGATTTGATAATACAAGATTAAATCTAACCATTGCCCCTACAAGAAGTTGTAATTTCGATTGTATCTATTGCTATGAAGAAGATAGACAAAATATAACTATGAATAAAAAAGTCCAAACTGGATTAATTGATTTTATCAAAAAACAAAATAACATTAAGAGTATAGGGGTTTGTTGGTACGGTGGAGAGCCAACATTGGCCATTCCTGTTATCCGAAATCTAACAAAACAAATGACAAAACTACTTCCCGAATACTCGGCTATGATGGTCACTAATGGTTATTGTTTAGACAAAGTAGTGGATGAATTAGACGAATTAAAAATAAAAAACATTCAAATTACGCTTGACGGAACTCGCGACACGCATAATAGCAGAAGAATGTTAAAAAATGGAGGAGGTACATTTGATAAAATTTTTGTAAATTTGCAAAAGTTAGCATTAAATAAAAATGTTAAAATTGCAGTGAGGATGAATGTAGATGATTCCAATGCACGAGAATATGTTGAATTACTTCGGTATTGTCAAAAGGAATTAAATAGCGGAAATATCAATTTGTATCCGGGATTTGTTCACAATACTTCAAATAATTGTAAAGTTGAAAGTTGTTATGAAGATAGTGTACAAAAAGCCGCTTTTATTAAAAAAGTGTTTGAAACAGACTCAATTTACATAGGTGAAATTTATCCATTCAGAACAGATAAAGTTTGTATTAGTAATATTCAAAATGGTTTTTTGGTAGGACCCGAAGGAGAATTATACAAATGTTGGCATCATTTAGGACAAAAATCAAAAGAAATAGGCACAGTTTTTGGTAATACAATAGAGAACAAGAATATATTTACAGATTCAATGTTAAAAAATGATTGTTTATTTGATAAAAAATGCACTGACTGCGTATTATTTCCTTCTTGTTCTTGTGGCTGTCCTGATATGCGACAACAAGGTATAAATCAATGTATTCCTGCAAAATCAATGTTAGAAGATTTTCTGGAAATCCATTATGCAGTTAAAATATTTCAATCTCAAAAATCATGAAAACTAAATCATTATTTGTGTTGTTTATGTTAGTTTCTCAAGTAAGTATTTCTCAGGAAAACGCTGTTTTGTACAAAAATAGTAAAGTAGAAAATTCCGAAAAATACAAAACCGGAAATATATATCAAAAAGATTTTCTTCTATTTATGGATATATTACGGACATCACATCCGGCTTTTTGTGATGATGCGACTTTTCCCTTTAATATAAATAGTATGGAAGAGGACGGTTATTTAAAATTGAACAAAAAACCAAATAAAGAAAATTTGCAACTTTTACTTCAGATGGTTGCTGCCCAATTAAACGATGGGCATACGTTTATCAGTAATACATTGGATTTTAGTAATAATGCTTTTTATCCAATTAACATAAGAAAATATGGCGGAAGTTACTACATAAGAGTGATAGACAAAGAATATGAATCTGTTTTGGGTTGTGCAATAAAAACAATAAACGAGATTCCCATTGATTCTGTAATTAATGATTTTGGAAAATATATCAGCCACGAAAACCACAATGAATTAGAAATCAGAGCAATAGAATGTTTAGTCTTACCATATTTTTGGCAACAAATTCCATATTGCAGACAAGACAGTACAATTTTAATTTCATTTGAAGACGGTCAAGAGATTTCCATATCAGCAAAATATAGAAAAGATATGAATCTGGCAGTAATGCCTCAACAGGGTACAGAAGAATTAACAAAACCTAATAATCAGTTGTTTTCATACCAAATCAATGAGAACTCTAAAATATGTTATTTGCAGTTTAATACTTGTATGGACTACAACACATTGGTTTATCAGATAGAAATGACTGCAAAAAACGAAGAACAAAAACAAAAAATGTATGAAGAATTGGAAACTCAAAAAGGGTTTTATCCAAAGTTTGATCACTTTTTAGAAAATATGTTTGCTGAAATTTCGGCAAAAAATATTACGGCTTTAGTTGTTGATGTTCGTAATAACGGAGGGGGCAATAGTGCATTATGTAATCAACTGTTATCGTACTTGCTCGATTATGAAAATTTGAAAGAAATATCGTCTTTTATTCGAATTTCCGAATTGTTCAAACTAAAATATCCTGAAATATTCAAAAGAGCAGTTGATTTTAACGAAAATATTGTGATAGGTAATCTATATAATTGCAAAGACTTAAATATTGGAGAGGATAATGAAGATATTTTAAACAAGTTTTTTCCTGTCAACAATGACAGTTCCAAAATATTTAGAGGTAAAACATATTTTATACAAGGAAAAGGTACTTATAGTAGCGCAGGGGAATTGATAATTTTGGCTCGTGATAATAAAATCGGAACGATTATCGGAGAAAATAGTATTTATCGCCCATGCAATTATGGCGATATACTGATGTGGCAACTGCCAAATACCAATATTACGGGTGGCGTAAGTCACAAATATTTTATTCGTCCGCAAGAATCATTATGTTATGAAGATGCTATAAACCCTGACATTGTCATAGAGAGTTCTACTGATGAAGTTAAAAAAGGTATTGATGTTGTGTGGAGATGGATTATTGATAATAATAATAAATGAAAATCTTTCCTCACTATACCCAACTTGACCAAATGGACTGCGGCGCCACCTGTCTCCGCATGATTGCCAAGTTCTATGGCAAATCCTACTCCAACCAAACCCTGCGGGAAAAGAGTTTCATTACCCATTCAGGAGTCAGTCTGTTGGGCATTTCAGAAGCGGCCGAAAGCATTGGCTTTCGCACAATGGGAGTAAAAATCACTCCTGAGCAATTGCGCGAAGTTCCTTTGCCCGCAATTCTGCATTGGAATCAGCAGCATTTTGTGGTTTTGTATCGCATTGTAGAGACGTTGCGCGCAACGTCTCTACGGTTCCATATCGCTGACCCTGCAGGCAGTAAATACACTCTTGACAAAGAAGGTCTTATCAAATGTTGGGCAAGCACTGTTCAAAATAATGAAAAAACAGGTATGGCGCTCCTTCTCGAACCTACTCCCGATTTTTACGTTCAGGAAGACGAGAAAAAATCAGGCAAATCCATCTCCTTCTTTTTCCGTTACCTTTTTCCATATAAATCACAACTTGTCCAACTCTTTATTGGGCTGATTATCGGAAGTGTTCTTTCGCTGATTTTTCCGTTTCTAACACAATCTATTGTCGATAAGGGAATCAACAATCAGAATCTCGATTTTGTAACCCTTATCCTGATCGCACAATTGATACTGTTTTGTACACAATTAGGCGTGGAATTTATCCGCAACTGGATTTCGCTGCATGTCAATACCCGTATCAGTATTTCGCTGATTTCCGATTTTTTAAGCAAACTGATGAAATTACCCTTACGCTTTTTCGACTCAAAAAACGTGGGCGATATTATGCAGCGTATCGGAGACAACGATCGCATCAAAGCTTTTCTTACAGGTTCGGCTTTAACAACACTTTTTTCGTTTGCTAATTTTATTATATTTGCCTGTATACTGGCCTACTACAATTTAACCATCTTGGCAGTTTTCTGTATTGGTAATGCACTTTATGTAGCATGGATTATGCTTTTCCTGCGCTACCGTCGAAGATTGGATATGGCTCGTTTCTCTCAAGCCTCAGCCGAGAGAAGTAACCTGATACAGATAGTTACCGGCATGCAGGAAATAAAGCTCAATAACTGCGAACGTCAGCAACGCTGGAAATGGGAACGTATTCAGGTGAAACTCTTCAAAATCAGCATGAAGGGATTGGCTTTGGGACAATATCAGCAATCAGGCTCGGTTTTCTTTACTCAAATCACATCTCTGTTAATATCCTATCTCTCTGCCCGCGCAGTCATTGAAGGCAATATGACGCTGGGTATGATGATGGCCGTTTCGTATATCATCGGCCAATTGTCGGGGCCTGTCGGTCAGGTCATCGGATTTATACAATCGGCACAAGATGCCAAAATCAGTTTGGAACGGTTGAATGAAATTCATAACCGGGAAGATGAAGAACAAACCATTACGGAAAAACTATCGGAAATTCCCGAAAACAAAGATATTTTGGTTAAGGATTTGTATTTCAGTTACGATGGCGCAGAGAGAAACTATGCACTGAATGGAGTCAGTTTCACAATTCCTCAACACAAAATCACCGCCATTGTCGGTGCCAGTGGAAGCGGCAAAACAACCCTGATTAAACTGCTGTTGAACTTTTATAATCCGAATAAAGGAGAAATTCAAATCGACCGGACACCGCTCAATGAAATCAACCCGCATGTTTGGCGTCGTCATACCGGAGCAGTCATGCAGGACGGATTTATTTTTTCCGACACAATAGCCAACAATATAGCGGTCGGAGAAGACGAAATCGACAAAAAACGATTGCTTCATGCAGTCGAAACAGCCAATATCCGTACAGACATCGAAAGTTTGCCCTTGAAATACAATACCAAAATCGGCATGGAAGGTAACGGCATCAGCCAAGGTCAGCGACAACGCCTGCTCATTGCTCGTGCTGTTTACAAAAATCCCGATTTTCTGTTTTTCGATGAGGCCACCAACGCTTTGGATGCCAACAACGAACGGGTAATTTTAGATAATCTGAACGAATTCTACAGAGGCAAAACAGTGATTATTGTAGCCCACCGGCTCAGCACTGTCCAACATGCCGACAATATCATTGTGTTGGATAAAGGCAAAATCGTAGAAGAAGGAACACACAGGGAATTAACAGAAAAGAAAGGAGCATATTATACATTGGTAAAGAATCAATTAGAACTGGGGAGTTAATATGGAACGCGGATGACACGGATAATGCGGATTTTCGCAGATAATAAATAAAAAATCCGTGTAAATCTGCATTATCCGTGTCATCCGCGTTCCATAAACAAACGGATTTATGAAAGGAAGTGAAAATATAGAACTACGCAGCGAAGAATTTCAGGAAGTTCTTGGCTCAGTCCCTTCATGGATTCTGAGATGGGGCATTACCATCTTGGCTTTTGCTCTTGTTGTTTTACTCATTGGCAGCGCCGTTATCAAATATCCCGATGTTATCCCCTCTCAAATTGTGTTGACCGGTTCAACACCTCCGGCTGCAATTGTTGCACATGCATCAGGAAAAATCAAAGAATTGTATGTGATAGATAATCAGGAAGTAAAAAACGGAGACTATCTTGCAGTTATCGATAAGCCTACCATTTAATGGTCATGGTAACTTTCCGGTTTGTCTTAGTCCATGCGGGAGAGGAAGAAAGTAATCTTTCCATTTCTTGTTTTGCCTCTTCGCAAGAGAAATTTTTATATTCGATTTGAGTCGGTTTTCCCGTTTCATCGATGAAGAAAGAGACTTTTACTGTAGCGCCTTGACCGTTGCAAACGTTTTTGTCGGCATTTTGTTGACAAAAAGCTTTGAACTCTTTTTCTCCAAATTTGTTTTGGTCGAAATCTATTTTTTCTATTTTCACATCGGCAGCTTTCCCTGCCTTGACACTGGTAACAGCTCCTACTACGCTTGATTTTCTTTGCTCTCCAAATCCTACTACCACTACTTCGTTGAGTGCGAGATCATCTTCCCTGAGAATAACAGTTTGATTTGTATCTGAAGGTTTTATTTCTTGCGATATACAACCCAAATACGATGCGATTAATTTGGAAGAATTATCTTTTGAAAGCTGTAGTGCAAAATTTCCGTCATAATCGGTAAATGTTCCTGTGTTTGTCCCTTTTTGTACGATGGAAGCACCAATGAGCGGCTCGCCAGTTTCGTCTAATACTCTTCCGCGAATAATTCGTTTTGGGTCTTCTGTCAAAAGTTTAGCAGAACTCTTATCAGCCATAAAGGCTCCCGATTGTTTGGATAAATAATAATAATCTTGCTCAACAACTGCAAGATCATCTTTAAACGAATAATTACTGACACTTTCTTCTACTTCAGAAACTATTGGCGAAAGAGCGGGAGTCGGTGCAGTAGTAATTGGTGCGATTTCTTTTGTCGCTTGAGCAATTAAGGGTTTTTGTTGAGGCTTTTGCTGTGGTTTTTCTATTGGAGCCGGGATCGGAAGTACTTCTGAAGAAGAATCAACAGGAATTATGCTTTCAGTTTCCGTGAGTTGAACTTCTGCAACAACAGGAATATCACTTTCGTTTCTTTCCCAAAGAAGATATGTGCCCAAACCAATTAAGAGCAGAACAGATGCTGCGATAGCCCTGTAAAGTATGCGTGTTCGCTGTAGAGACGTTGCGCGCAACGTCTTTACGATGGTAGAATTGGTATATTTCTTTTCTAATTGCTCAATGATCTCGACATGATCACCGGCAATCGCATCAAAACCATCCAACGCATCTTGCATGAATGGATCGTTCAAGGCCTCACGTTCCAACCGGTTAGCCTCTTTTCCTCGTTTGTTGCCTTGTATGTAATCTTTGAGCCACATATCAATTTTTCAATATTTTAAGAATACAAATTTTCAGGTTACGTTTTCCGTTTTGAATATAGCTTTTTACCTTGTTCAGTGCAAACCCCGTTTTCTCAACAATATCTAAATAAGAGAAATCTTCAAAAAAGAAATGATTGATACATTGCCGTTGTTCTTCCGGAAGAGTATCAAGACAATGGTTCAGGGCATTTTCTTTTTCTTTGTTGTCGTCTACATCTATTAGATGCTCAAACTCATCTGATTCCATAATTCGGATATCGACTTCTTCAAAAACCTGATTTTTTTCTTTCCTCAGGATTTGTAAACAATGATTTGTTGCTACACTATAAAGCCACGGCTTGAAATTTTCTATTTGATAATGATGTATTTTCCGGTTCAATTCTTCGTAAATGTTGTTTACGGCATCTTTGGCATCTTCTATTTGTTGTAGATATTTCAAACACAATCCATACACCAATGAAATATAGCGGGAATAAAGTTGTCCCAAAAATTCTTGATTGGAAGTTTGAATGAATTGTTTCAGCAGTTCATCATCACTCCAATTGGTATATGGCATTTTCGTTTTCAAGAGGATTCAATCGGGAATCAAAAAATTGAATAGATGATTTTATCCGCCATTTGAGAAAAAAATGGTTCTTTCATTTTCCCTACTTTTCTTATTACTCCATTTTCTTTATCCGAAGTAATAATCTGACATTTTACATAACTTTCCTTTGATAACTTGAAATCTATCATTTCTTCTGATAACAAATAGGAGTATTCCGGGAAATATGGCTTTGACGAGATAAGTACCAAATAAAAGAAATCTTCTTTTTCATTCAACTCATCATTCGACACTATTACAGCCAAATGAGGTTTAAACCGATAATCAGGTAGCATAAAGTTAATTTCTACTACATCAGCTTGCTTGTATTTCATAGATATTTTGCAAAAGATTTTGAAGCATTTAGTTTTGAATTAAATAAAAAAATTTCATTTTCGGTATATTTATTGTCTTTCCGTTTACCAAACATTTTTTGATATAACTTTAAAACACCTTCGTCCTCAATCAATGTTTTTACTCGCTTTTGTGTTTCATATTTTAACGTAACTGTTTGCATTTTTTCATGTGTTTATGAAAACTAATGCAAATATACACATTTATCTTTTATGCTTCAAAAAATATTTTGCTTCTTTTTATGGAATTTCTCTTTTTGCAGCATCTATTGATAAAAACAAATTTTATTCACTTAAAATTAAATAATTTATGAAGACAACAATTTTGAAGGCGATATTCGTTATTGCCGTTTTATTTACCTCTGTGGTGATGTATGCTCAGTCGAATTTATTGACTGTAACCGGAAAAGTAACCAACGAAATCGGAAACCCGCTCATTGGAGTCTCTATCGTGGAAAAAGGAACAACAAGAGGAACAACTACCGATTTTGATGGAAATTTTTCAATTCAAGTTGAAAAAGAGAAAACGCTTGTGTTTTCTTATCTCGGCTATGTAAAACAGGAAATTAAAGTGAGCAAAAATATCATTAATGTTTCGCTCAAAGAAGATACACGAATGCTTAGCCTTAGCGAAGTAGTGGTAGCAGGATTTGGTACGCAAAGAAAAAGTTTTGCAGTAGGTTCTGTTTCAAGAGTATCATCGGGGCGATGGCTGAGTGTTTCAGAGTCTGCTAATATGAGTTATGCTTATGCTGCTCCGGTTTATTCTTACGATTCAGAAAAGAATGAGGAGTATAGTTCATTTGCCGAAAATCGTTTCAAAGATGCAAAATCCGACCCCCTTTCAACTTTCTCGCTTGATGTGGATGTTGCCTCTTACAGTAATGTTCGCAGAATGATTAATCAAGGAAGAAAACCGGAGAAAGATGCCGTGCGCGTGGAACAATTCATCAACTATTTTTCTTACGATTATCCGAATCCGACAGGAAAACACCCGATTAATATCCTGACCGAAACACAAGCTTGTCCGTGGAATAAAGATAATTTATTGGTACGCATCGGAGTGAAAGCGAAAGAAGTTCCGTCTGAAAATATTCCGGCATCTAATTTTGTTTTTCTGATAGATGTTTCCGGGTCAATGGAAAGTCCGAATCGTTTGCCATTGGTAAAATCATCGTTGAAATTATTGACCAATAATTTGCGGGAGAAAGACCGCGTGTCGATTGTTGTGTATGCAGGCGCAGCCGGAGAAGCACTGCCTTCAACATCAGGAGCCGACAAGCAAAAGATTTTCGAAGCACTTGATGCCTTGTCGGCAGGAGGCTCAACCGCAGGAGGAGCCGGTATCGAATTAGCCTACAAAGTGGCTCAAAAGAACTTCATCAAAGGAGGCAACAATCGCATTATTCTTTGTACCGACGGAGATTTTAATGTAGGCGTTTCGTCCGAAAAAGGACTGGAAAATTTGATAGAAGAAAAACGTCAGACAGGAGTTTATCTAACGGTATTGGGCTATGGAATGGGAAATTACAAAGACAGCAAACTGCAAATTTTATCGCAAAAAGGGAATGGGAATCACGCTTATATAGATAATCTTCAGGAGGCCAACCGCGTATTGGTACAGGAATTTGGTTCTTCCATGTATGCCGTGGCGAAAGATGTAAAAATGCAAGTGGAATTCAATCCGGCTTACGTTAGCGCATACCGGTTGGTGGGTTACGAAAGCCGTCTGTTGAACAAGGAAGATTTTAACGATGACACAAAAGATGCCGGAGAATTAGGCGCAGGTCATACGGTAACAGCGTTTTATGAGATTATTCCGGTAGGAGTAAAAAATCCTTACGGTGGTGTGGACGACTTGAAATATCAAAAAACTTCAACAACTGAATCTGCACAAGGAATTAAAAACAATGAGATGATGACCGTTAAGCTGCGCTACAAGCCGCTAAATAGTGAAAATAGCATCAAGATGGAAATTCCTGTTTCGATAAGCGACAAAAATAAAACCCCAAGTGCTGATTTTACATTTGCATCGGCAGTAGCTATGTTCGGACAACTGTTGCGCAATTCCGATTTCAAAGGCACATCTACTTACGACGATGTAATTTCGTTGGCTCGCAAAGGATTCGGTGAAGACAAACAAGGTTATCGTCACGAATTTGTTCGCTTGGCAGAGGCAATGAAACAATTAGATAAGTGAAAATTAAAAAAAATCCGTAACTTTGGCAATTATTAGCTATTCATTTAATGCTTTTTTATGCCACTTAATTTACCGGAAAATTTGCCCGCAATAGAGTTGTTGAAACACGAAAATATTTTCGTAATGGATTCTTTGCGGGCATCTTTGCAAGATATACGCCCGTTGAAAGTTGTGATACTCAATTTGATGCCGATAAAGATAACCACAGAAACGGATTTAATCCGGTTGTTGTCTAACAGTCCGCTGCAAATTGAAATTGACTTCCTGAAAATAAAAAGTCATACGTCGAAAAATACTCCCATTGAGCATTTAATGGCATTCTACAAAGATTTTGATACAATTAAAAACCAGAATTACGATGGAATGATTATCACGGGAGCCCCTGTTGAACAAATGGAGTTTGAAGATGTCGACTATTGGGGAGAAATTACCGAAATTTTCGATTGGGCAAGAAAACATGTAACATCCTCATTGTATATCTGTTGGGCTGCTCAAGCCGGATTACATCATTTCTACGGAGTACCTAAATATCCGTTGAATAAAAAAATGTTTGGCGTTTTCAAGCATCGATTGTTAGAAAATTCACTGTCGTTATTCCGTGGATTCGATGATGAATTCTTCGTGCCTCACAGTCGCCATACCGAAATCAGGAGAGAAGATATTTTGAAAGTCCCCGAATTAAATCTACTATCGGAATCGGATGAGGCCGGAGTTTATATCGTAGCCTCGAGAGGCGGGCGCGAATTTTATATCACCGGACATTCCGAGTATGCTCCCAACACGTTGGATAATGAATATAAAAGAGATTTAGAAAAAAATCTGCCGATTGAAATTCCTCGAAACTACTATCAAAACGATAATCCGGATGCTCCGGTTATCGACCGCTGGAGAGCGCATGGAAACTTGCTTTTTTCCAACTGGCTGAATTATTTTGTTTATCAGGAAACGCCATTCAATCCGAAAGAAATCGATTTGTTGGAAGAATTGAGACTACTTTAATTTGCAGTTAGTTATTTGTTAAAAAAAATATTATGACTATTAAAACTTTCTTTAAACACCTTTTAATTATTGTTCCGATTACAATAATTATCACATTTTTAGCAACTAAATTCAATTGGTTTAGCGCCTATTTTACAGTTGCATTGATTTTCAAAGTATTGACTACTTTTGCTTTAACCTGTGTCTTTATGAATTTGTTTAAAAACAAAATTAAATCAAGTTTTATTTTTCTATTCATTGTTTTAGGAACGGTAGCAGGTTATTTTTTAGCGCTTGATTTAGTGCACCACAGAACGATTCACATAGTTTTATTTTTATCGTATTTATTGATTGCAATTCTCTTTGGTTGGGGAGCAAGTGTTGCAAAAAACCGATTCATTAGAGTAAGTTTTTGGTTTATAGGTATTTTTTATATTCAACTTTTTATAATGAACGAGTCAGATTTAAAAAGTATTGATTGGTTAATGTATATTCCTGCGTTTGTTTTAGGAATTTGGACTTGTAAAAAGTATGATTACGAAAAAAAGTTATTATTCTTGCCTCTATTATTATTTTTTCTTAATTTTATTTTTGAACTTTCATTAGTATTTTTAGTCAACGGTTCTTTTTCTCTTGAAAGTTTCTCAATATGTGCTTTATCATTTCAAATGTTGACATTCCTTTCTTTATGGCTTGCGTATTGTTGCGGTATTTGGTTCATAAAATGTAAAAAGATGTTTGTAAAAATACTTTTACCAATTTTTGTAATTCTTTTGGCTTTATTTTTATTAAATCAAGTTAGAAGTGTGCTTTTACAAAGATTTGAAAATAACACTTGGACAGGCGAAGTTTCCAAACCTTGAAATTTTAGAATTTTTTGAAAGAAAATACTTGAAGTAAAAACTGTAAAGATAATTAAGCAATGATAAATTGGGATTTAGAGACATAATCAAAAAATGCCCAGCCGATAACGTAACACTTTTAATTTTCATACAAGACATTTAAGATTTTTCTGCATAGATAAAAAGAAAAATGTATCTTTGTGAAAATATTAAACAATAGAAAAATGTATATTGACTCTTACAGAAATATTTTAACGCAATTATGCCTTCAAAATAAGGTAAAGTCGTTATATGCGTTCGGCTCTGTTTTGACAAATCGTTTCAACAGCGACAGCGATATTGATATGGTTGTTGATATTGATTCCACAAATCCGTTAGAATATGCCGACAATTATTTTAATCTAAAATTTGCATTGCAGGACTTGTTTAATCGTCCTGTTGACCTACTTGAAAATAAAGCTATCAGAAACGATTATCTCCGTCAGGAAATTGACAACTCTAAACAATTAATTTATGCAGGACAGTAAGGGCGACATCAAGATTTTTCTGACAGATATTGAACGGTCAATCAGAGAAATATTCGATTTTCTACCCGAAAAAAGAAATTTTCTTGAATTTCAAAAGGACTTGAAAACTCGCAAAGCTGTCGAGCGAAATATTGAAATCATTGGCGAAGCTATGAGCAGGATTTTGAAAATTGCCCCCCAGATTCCTATTGAGGCATCTCGCAAAATTGTCGACACCCGAAATCGCATTATACATGGTTACGACAGCGTTTCTGAAGATGTTTTGTGGTTGATTATTGTAAATTATCTGCCTAATCTTGAAAAGCAAGTAAAAGAATTGTTGGAAACAGATATGAGGTCGCTTAAATGAAAAAAACAAGCAAATTTTTTATAATGTTAATGGCTTTGCCATTCGTACTTATGTCTTGCGGTAATAGTGTTGCCGATGGGATAAAGAAAGAACTGCAAAAACAGAAAAGTCAATGTCCTCAATATGTAGGAAATGGAGTAATAATGACCGATGCAAACTTCTATGAGAGAGACAAAGTATTGGAGTATATTTATTCTCTTGAGGGAGTAGAATATGTAGATGATACCACTGTTGAAGAACTGAAAGAAGCAATGATTGAAGTTTTTAATAATGATATTTCTGCGTATGAAAAATTTTCGGTCAAAATGATTTTGAAAAGCGGTTATCGTTTCCGCTATATCTATAACGATACGGAAGGCAATAAACTTTATGAAATTGATATTACAAAAGACGACCTGTAGTGAAATTAGGCCGAAAAATAGAGTTATTGGCTCCCGCGAAAAATCTGGAATGTGGAATTGAGGCCATCAAACATGGCGCGGATGCCGTTTATATCGGTGCACCTCAATTCAGTGCCCGTGCCGCCGCAGGAAATTCTATCGAAGACATTAAAACTTTGTGCGATTTTGCCCATCAATATTTCGCCAAAGTGTATGTCGCACTCAACACTATTCTATTTGATTCGGAACTTTCGACAGTCGAAACGCTTATCCATCAGCTCTACGAAGCTGGAGCAGATGCGTTGATTATTCAGGATATGGGAATCCTGCAAATGAATCTTCCTCCTGTTCCGATTCATTCAAGTACGCAAAACGATAATCGCGATGCGGAAAAAGTGAAATTTCTCGAAGATGCCGGATTTTCGCAAGTCGTTTTGGCAAGAGAATTGTCACTCTCTCAAATCAAAGAAATTGCAGAACAAACATCTGTTCCGTTGGAAGTTTTTATCCATGGGGCGCTTTGCGTGTCTTATAGCGGACAATGCTATTTAAGTCAAGCCTTGTCGGGCAGAAGTGCCAATCGCGGAGCCTGTGCGCAATATTGCCGGTTGCCCTACACATTGCAAGATGCCGAAGGAAAAACGCCGGTTTCCGGCAAACATTTACTGTCTTTGAAAGATTTGAACCAAACAAAAAATCTGGAGGCTTTGCTCGATGCAGGCGTATCTTCTCTGAAAATAGAAGGTCGATTGAAAGAATTATCATACGTGAAAAATATCACAGCGCATTACAGGCAGAAGTTGGACGAAATATTTTCTCGTCGTCCGGAATATCAAAAAGCCTCGTCCGGAAAACCCACTCATTTTTTTGTTCCTAATCCCGAAAAAAGTTTCAATCGCGGTTTTACGGATTATTTCATTTTTGGTAAGAGGCAAGATATAGCATCTTTCAACACTCCAAAGTCGTTGGGAGAAACGGTCGGAACAGTTAAAGACTTACACAACAATTTTTTCACATTTTCGGGAAAGCATCAGATACACAACGGAGATGGCTTGTGTTTTTTGAACGAAAAAGGCGACCTGCAAGGATTTAGAGTCAATCGTGTAGAAGAAAACAAAATTTTTCCGGCAGAAATGCCTCGCCTGAAAATAGGAATTGCCTTGCATCGGAATTACGACCACGAGTTCGAGAAAATGCTATCCAGACCATCTGCCGAAAGAAAAATTTCTGTCGATTTCCGGTTTGAAGAAACAGCAAACGGTTTCAGCTTGACTGCTACCGACGAAGACGGCTGTTCGGTTACTTGTTCCGAACTTTGTAAAAAAGAAATCGCCAACAAAAATCAATCGGAAAATATTAGTACGCAGTTATCAAAATTGGGAAATACTATTTTTGAATTGGATAATTTGCAAATAAATCTTTCGGAAAATTGGTTTATACCCTCTTCTTATTTATCGGAATTGCGGAGAAAAACAATCGAAACGTTGATGCTTTCGAGAGCAGAAACACGTCTGGTAAAACATTCAAAAATACAACCGACTACACACGCCTTTCCGTATAACCGGCTTAGCTATTTGGGAAATATTGCAAACCGTTATGCAAGGGAATTTTACCAACAACACGGAGTTACTCAAATGGATTCGGCATTTGAATTATCTTCTTTATCTGATGTCCCGTTGATGTTTACCAAGCATTGCATTCGTTACAGTTTGGGATATTGCCCCAAATTACAAAAAACAGAAAATAATATCAGGGAGCCTCTTTATTTGCTTTCCAATCAAAATCGTTTGAAATTAGAATTTAATTGCAAAGATTGTGAGATGAAAATTATTTCTGTTAATCACTGATTCTACGCATTTTACGAATAATTATTTTTGAATTGTTAATAAATATTTTTAAAAAATCATTGAGATCTTAAAAAAATCTCTACATTTGCAGGCAGAAAGGCCCATTTTGGGTTTGACTAATCAACAAATTATTAATCATTTTAAAAATTAATGAAAATGAAAAAAGTAATCTTTATTATGTTGGTAGCAGCATTTAGTGTTGCGTCTGTAAATGCTCAACTAAATTTTGGCGTAAAAGCAGGGCTTAATGCCTCGACAATCAATGGATTCAGTGAATTCGAAGAAGGATTTTCATTGGATGCTACTTATAGACCGGGATTCCATATTGGAGTTGCAGCGCAATGTATGTTTACTCCTCAAATGGGTATCGAAACAGGATTGTATTACTCTACTTTGGGAATTAATACAGGTATGAAAATGTTGGGAATTGAACTACTCTCAATGAATGTCAATACATCTTATCTTCAATTACCTGTTTCTTTCTTGTATAAATTCAATGTTGGTCAAGATTTAGATATTTATCCATCTGTAGGTATTTACTTAGGATACGGATTGGATGGTAAATTGAAAGTGAAATCTGACTTGCCTTTGGAAGACTTGGACGTTGAAATTCCGGATGACGTTAGTTTCTTTGACAGTATAGAAAAAGGAGGACTTGGATCCAATCGTTTTGACATGGGTGCTACTATAGGTCTTAACCTTCAATACTCAAAATTTACTATTGGTGTAGGTTATGATCTTGGTTTCTTAAAAATAAACAATAAAGACTCAGAAACTCCAAAAGATTGGACAAACGGAAATGTTAAAGTTTCTGTAGGTTATTTCTTCTAATTCATTGATAACTAACAAATAAAAAACTCCTCAAAATCTTGAGGAGTTTTTTTGTATATTATTCCAAGTGCAAGGTCTGTTAGCATAACTCACGTTAACATAATCTTTCAAGATTTTGTTTGCCCAAATACGAAACTGAGTACCACGCTGTGATTTAACACGGTAACCTACGGAAATGATAACATCAAGATTAAAATACTCAAGACATCGTTCGACTTGTCTATTTCCTTCCATTTGAACTGTTGCAAAATTTGCAACAGTTGAATTATTGTCAAGTTCTCCTTCCTCAAAAACATTCTTGATATGCCGCGAAATAGTGGATTTATCTCTTTGGAAAAGTTCTGCCATTTTGTCTAACGGTAACCAAACTGTTTCTTTCTCTACAATCACATCAAAACTTGTTGTTCCATCTTGTGATTGATACAGTATTATCTCTCCTTTATTCATATTTTTGGTTATTATTTATTGATTTTGTGTTTTAATAAGCCACAAAAATATAAATTTTTCTCAAAAGTTGAACTGTATATTTCTTAAATATAGAGGAGTTTTTTTATATCAATCCTTCATTGATGAAAACCAGTTGCTCCAAAGATATTCATACGGTTTTTGTGGTTTTTTCTTCAGATTATCGAGATTGAATGTGGCATACAAAGCTTGCTCGTGAAACGTATTTCCTTCGGCAAAGTGCAACGAATAAATGAATTTCACCTCTACGGTGCTGTTTTTTACGAAATAAATATATCCATCTAACCGGTCGTATTGCTTTAGCTGATAAACAGGACTGCCCCAATAGAGCGCACTTCCAAACCGGTCGTATGATATTTGTTTTCCGTCGCCTTTATAAAAAGTATTGAATAGTCCCAATCCTTTGTATTCGGCTTTTATTTCCGACAAAAAACCATTTCGAGGATTCCAACCTTTATCATCAACCCCCCTGTCTTTTTCCAAACCAAGTGCCCAGCCGGCATTGATTTCCAATTTTTCAAAATCGGTTTTTCTTGAGAAATCGACTCCCAAAGAAGTTAAAAATAAGCCGTTGTCTTGAACCGGCTCGAAAAGGTCGTTGGCCGTACCCGCAAAATGAAACATATAAGCAAGATGTTGTCCGTAGAAAATGCCGTGGTTGTATTTTCCCGACCAACCCATAAAGAAAGTTTCTCTGCGTGTTTGTGTTTGGCGACTTGTCCAATCCATCCAAATATTGAAATAATCATCTTTATTGTAAAGTTCCCAAAAGAACCCGGTCATTGTCGGGCGATAATTGGCAATGGAATCCTGAAAAAACAGGCGGGGATAATTATCTAACACCGGCTTTCGAGGAAATGCACCCATGTAGAAACGAAACGGTTTTCCGTCGTATTCATAATAAGCGATAGGGTCGTAATAATCTATGGCTTTATCGCTGCCAAATTCGTGCATAACATTGACACCCACGAAAATACGGTGCTTACCTTCAAAACCCAATCCGATTTGCGGAACAACGTGAGTTCCCGCCATTGTTCCCGATGATTCTACTTCACTACCGGCAAATTCCTTATTGTCAAAAAAAGAATGCACTCCCGCTTTCCACAATAATTCTTGCGAGAAAGCAGATATTGATACTTGCAGTAAAACTGCTAAAAAAATATTTCGTGTTTTCATATCACTACATTAGTTTTCTCGCTATGCTCGAAATGACGGGCATTCTCAAAGGATAAGAGGGGGTGTCATTCCGAACAGAGTGAGGAATCTGTTAGGAATCTTCGCCTCCGAACTCCATTAAATATGCTTTGATAAACTCATCTATACCGCCATCCATAACAGCTTGAACGTTAGAAGTCTGATAATCGGTGCGGTGGTCTTTCACACGACGGTCGTCAAAAACATAACTGCGGATTTGCGAACCCCATTCGATTTTCTTTTTATTGGCTTCGATTTTAGCAGAGGCTCTCCTGCGACGTTCCAGTTCCAATTCATACAATTGAGATTTCAACAAACGAATAGCGTTGTCTTTATTGCCGAATTGAGAACGACTTTCGGTATTTTCGATAACGATTTCTTTTTCTTCTCCGGTATCCGGATCTTTGTAAGTATAGTGCAAACGAACTCCGGTTTCTACCTTGTTCACATTTTGTCCCCCGGCACCGCTCGATCGGAAAGTGTCCCATGTAATATCGCCCTGATTTACTTCAATCTCAATCGTGTCATCGACCAAAGGAACAACGGCAATGGAAGAGAATGAGGTCATGCGTTTGCCTTGCGCATTGTAGGGAGAAACGCGAACCAACCGGTGCACCCCGTTTTCGCTTTTCAAATACCCGAAAGCATAATCTCCTTCTACTTGCATGGTTACGGATTTAATACCGGCATCGTCTCCATCTAACCAGTTGGTTATGGTCACTTTATAACCTTGCTGTTCGCACCAGCGGGAATACATGCGGTAAAGCATTTCCGCCCAGTCTTGTGCTTCGGTTCCACCTGCTCCGGCATTGATTTTTAACACTGCTCCCAAGCGATCTTCTTCAAGGCGGAGCATATTTTTCATTTCTAAATTTTCGAGTTGTTCGATGGTTTGTTTGTAGGCTGCATCTACTTCTTCTTCGGTTGTAATGCCTTCTTTCACAAAATCAAAAGCCAGTTGAAGTTCTTCGACTATTGTTTTCACTTGCCGATAACCTTCAATCCACGATTTTAATCCGCGTATTTTTTGCATTACTTCTTCGGCACGCTTGGCATCTCCCCAAAATTCAGGGTCTTGCGTGCGAAGTTCTTCTTCTTCTAATTGGATAGTTTTGGCATCGATGTCAAAGATACCCCCTCAGCGCAGACTCGCGCTCCAATACATCTCGTAATTGGTCTGTCGTTATCATAATTTTATTTTTTTTACCCCTAATTAGGGGTTACAAAAGTAATAAATATAAAAACATCAATCAAATTTAATGTTAAACACTGCGATTTCCGATTCTGTACCGATGCGGAAAGGCGGCCCCCAAAGAGCAAGGCCGGAAGATACATAAACATGTAAATTGCCTTTTTGTTTATATCCGTGGGCCACTTCGTAAATCCGTTTTGCGATTAGATTTCCCGGCCATAGCTGACCGTTGTGGGTATGCCCTGAAAATTGAAAGTCAACTCCGGCATTTTCGGCTTCTGCCAAATGAAATGGTTGATGGTCGAGTAAAAAGACAGGTTCGGATGGATTGATTTTTGCAACTAAATCTGATAACGAATGTCGGTTTTTTCCGGCAAATCTATCATTGCGACCAATAATCCAAAAAGCACTGTCAACCTGTGCAACACTATCGATTAAGAGATTTATTTTTGTCTTTTTTAGAAAATCCAAACTATTGTCGATACCGCTTATATATTCATGATTTCCCAAGCACATATATATTCCCAAAGGAGCTTGCAGCCGGTTGATTTCGTCTTCCAAATGTTCCGCATTCAGCAAGCGGGTGGAGTTATCTATCACATCTCCTGCTATCAAAATTATATCGGGTTGCAGTGCATTAACTTTATCGACATATCTGCTAAAACGGTTTTTGTCGACTAATAATCCCAAATGAATATCACTTAATCCTACAATTCGTAGCTCTTTCCTTTCGCCTGCTTTTTTATTTATTTTGATATCGTAAGTATTGACCGAAGGATGCGTAAATTTATAATATCCGGCAATCAACATAACAGTAATAATAACGGCCGAGCCATACACTTGAATCTGCCTGAAATGAGTTGTGATGTTTTCAGGGAAAAAACAGCGTTCGGCATTAGCCAAATGAATCCAATGGTTGAATAAATTAATAACATCGGTTATCAGGAAAAATAAAAAGAAGTACATCATATACGCCAACCAAATGGTTCCAATGGCATATATTATTTTCAGGAAACCCAACGGCAATGTATTGCGACCGGCCATTGCAACAATAAATGAAAGCGAAAAGAGTATGTATAATATGGTATAAATCAGTTTGTATGAAAAGCCTGCGGGAATAACTTGCCAAATTCGAACAAAAACATAACTGTTGAATAACAGATAAATAGAAATGGCGATAGCAAAAAATATTTTCATGATTTAATTCCTTTGATAGAGAGGGACACAAAGGTACAAAAAAATTTGAGTTTATCTCGAAAAGCATTAAATTTGCCGTATGATGAAAAAAAGCATAATCCTGTTATTGATATACGCCCTATTGTTGGCAGCAGCTACTTTGATTGAAAAATATGTAAGTACTGATGCCGCAAAAATATTCATATATTATTCTCCGGTAACGATTTTACTGCTCATTGGAATTGTTGCGAGTTTTATTGCCATAGTAGTAAAACGACGCCTTTGGAGTAAATATAAATGGAGTTTCTTGTTTATACATGGGGCACTTATTGTTATTCTTTCCGGAGCGTTTGTTACTCATATTTGGGGAGAAGAAGGCATGGTTCATATCAGGGAAGGGCAAAGTACAAACTTGATGCTGATTCGGACAAACAATGGTAATGAGTTCAAGGAATTACCCTTCAACATAGAATTAAAAGAATTTATCCTGACTTATTATCCGGGGTCTTCCAGTCCTTCTTCTTTTGAAAGCATCTTGATAATACATGAAAACGGCAGTTCTACGGAAAAATCGGTATCGGTAAATAATGTGCTGGATATAAAAGGTTACAGACTTTTTCAATCTTCTTATGATATGGATAAAAAAGGCACTATACTGACTGTTAATAAAGATGTTCCCGGCCGACAAATAACTTATGCGGGATATTTTCTGTTGATAATCGGATTTATCCTTTTTCTTACCTCAAAAAATTCTCGGATAAGACAGTTAATTCGCAGCTTGAAAACGTTGGTTGTCGTATCATTCCTATCCACAGGTTGCGCTACCGCTCCACCTACGGTTAATCACATGTTGTCCCATACGGGACAAGTTGAGTTTTTGAAGAAGAATATGATTAGTCTCGAACAAGCTAAGGAGTTTGGCTCCTTAGTTATCCAATCTCCGGATGGCAGAATTAAACCGATAAACACATTTTCGTCGGAAATGCTCCGAAAACTGCATAAATCGGATAAAATATGGGGCATGAATTCCGACCAATTCTTGCTTAGCGTGCTTACATATCCTGAGATATGGAAACAGGTGCCTGTTATACAAAACAAGTATTCGTATGCAGAATTTTTCGACTCCGACGGGAATTATAAATTGCAGGAGAAAATAGAAGAAATATATCACAAATCGCCATCCGAGCGCAGCAAAATTGAAAGAGATTTATTGAAGTTAGATGAACAAATCTATCTGTTTCATCAATTACTTCATTTCGATATGTCGAACATCCTTCCTGATACAAACTCCGAAATTAATGCCAAGAAAATAAAAGCTGAATTGCTGTACAACAAACTCAATATCTTCCGGTTATGTAAAATGATTTATTTAATATTCGGAGGAATTTTGTTGATATTGACGGTAATTTCATTATTCATCGAATATAAGTTGATAAGAAGAATCATACCGACATTAAGTCTGTTTATTTTATGCGGCTTTTTATATCACGTTTTCGGCATAGGCCTTCGATGGTATATTGCCGGTTATGCGCCTTGGAGCAACTCGTATGAAACCATGATTTTTGTTTCCTTGATTTCGGTATTGGCCGGCATAATCTTTTACCGGCAAAGCAAGATTGTTTTCGCGTTGGCGGCTTTATTTGGCGGCGTTATCCTTTTTGTCGCAGGTTTGAACTGGATGGATCCTCAGATAAGTTCGCTGGTTCCGGTTCTTAAATCTCCTTGGTTGATGTTTCATGTGGCCATAATCATGATTTCTTACGGTTTCTTTGGCATCAGTTTTTTATTAGGATTAACCAACCTTATCTTGCTTAAATTGAACAAAAAGAAAACGAATGAAATAATTTCTCTTCGAATCAAAGAGCTAAGCATCATCAACGAAATTTCTCTGTGGATAGGCTTAAGTTTCCTAACCGTAGGAACTTTTCTCGGTGCAATATGGGCCAACGAATCTTGGGGCAGATACTGGGGTTGGGATCCGAAAGAAACGTGGGCGCTTATTACAATCATTGCTTATACGATTGTAACTCACCTTGCTTTTATCGATAAAAAAGAAAATCCACGATGGCTCGATGTTGGCTCTGTTATTGCTTTTTTCTGCGTATTGATGACTTATTTCGGGGTGAATTATTTTCTAAGCGGCATGCATTCGTATTAGTATACAACCACAATTTTGCAGATACAAAAATCAATCCTTAATTATTTTGTCTATGATTTTTTGCAAATATTTATTGCAAGTGTAGTAAAAAATAGTAGCATTGCGTATATTTTGCGTTATCTAAGCAAGCGGTGGACAGCGTAGCGGATAATGAAAAGTAAAATTGAACGTTAAACAAGATATAAAAAATAAAAATTTTAGGATATGGCAAATAAGAAATTAAATTTGAGGAAAGTGATTGTGATAGTAATCTGTCTCGTAGCAAGTAACGTTTTTTCTCAAACAGTTTCGATAGACGAAAATTTTGGAGAAAACGGAATAACGACAATCCCAGACGGAGGAGTTGAACTTTTAACTTTTGATGGACAAGGCAATATTTTTGCTCTTGGGTATGTTTCATTTGGTTTTCCTGCGGTACTAAAAACAAATGCAAATGGAATAATAGACCAAAATTTTGGGACAAACGGAACGGTAATACTAAATGAATATTGGTCGAATTGGGGAAGAAGATACGGAATAAAAATTACCAAAGAAAATAAAACTTTAATCATTTTTTCTGTAATTATTCATACTTCTGCCGGACCTGACCCTCCTCCAAAAAGTGTAATTTTTCGATTAAACGAAGATGGGACTGCTGATGAATCTTTTGGCATTAATGGAGAAATTATTCTTGATAATCCTGATATTTTGGCTGTAAATACCGAAAACGACGATTTTATGTTGATTGCCTATTTGGAAAGTTATTATGATGACAATGGTTATGTTCAAAAATCATACATTTCAAAATACAACTATAGGGGAGAAATTGATATGAGTTTTGGGACGAATGGAAAAACATATTTAACAGGTAGTCAGATGAGTAAGTTTATTCCAAGTAGGATTAAAATATTGAATGATAATTCTATTGTTCTTGCAGGAAGTGAGGAGAAAAATACCCCTATCAAATTAGCGTTCTGCAAATTGAATCAACAAGGTCATTTTGTTACTGATTTTGCAAATAGCGGAATATTTAGTGCAAATATTGACAATAATCCTTATTCAAAACTATTTACGAATATAATCGAAGAAAATAATGGAAATCTTGCATTTACCGGTATGCTTATTGAATCGGGAGGGGCTCGCCGTGCTTTTATTTATGGCTTTAATTCCAATGGGACAATCAATATGAATTTTGGAACAAATGGACTTTATTACTACAATAATGATAACACGAACTCGCGAGGGACAATTTTACAAAATGGAAATACATTTTTAATCGGCAAAGACAAAAAAATTATTAGCGTTAATAACAACGGAACATTAGATAATAAT
>Ga0209628_10000215_pt1 | contig 34083 bp, 32 predicted proteins | sample TergutCu122P4_FD_187285 | JGI IMG/M metagenome (GOLD analysis project Ga0209628, IMG submission 187285) | Cubitermes ugandensis P4 segment gut microbial communities from Kakamega Forest, Kenya - Cu122 P4 (SPAdes) (version 2) | ecosystem: Host-associated > Arthropoda: Insects > Digestive system...
GATGTGATTCTACATCAGTAGTAAAACGTTTATCAAAAAGCACATTATAATTCATACACAAAATAATTTATTTTTTTCCTCTTGTGTAAGAGATATTAATTGAGCCTTACCTTCAACAATATCTTGAATACGGTTTGATATTTCTTTTCTGTTTTCCGGAATATTCCACCACGGGTCTCCGCTTGGACTGGGATTATTATCATCCATTTTTACTTTTGCAAAAGGGAGTGTGCGACAATATTCTAAGAAAGCAACGGATGCCTTTGTTCGTTTATTTATTTCAATGGTTACCATAACTTCGTAATTTTATGATTAGTTTGATGTTCGTAAAATAATGGGCAAAAATAGTTTTTTTCATTCATAAACAATGTATTCTATTATTACTTTTTAAAAAGAATCCGCACAATGAACCAACAAATATTTCAAGAAATTCAAAATTTAATGCGCGATTATTAAAAGACAGTTTTAAGTTAGATTTTGAAAACCGATAAGTGGAGTGGGGTGAGTAAAATGGTGAAACAGTAGAAATTGAGATTTTTAATACCCAAATATTTCCTCTTTCGTTAGTTTTGTAATCTTCCCGATTTTTCCCAAACTTTTTAAATCCAAATCTTTAGAATCTCCTAAAATGCAATAGGTGTAAGGTCTTCCTTTTACATATTTTTCCTGAAATGCTTTCACATCTTCTAAAGTCATATTTTGCACATTATCATAAATAAATACCTCATCTGCTATTGGTAAATAGATTTCAAACAAATTCTGGATACCAGCCAAATACCTTCTTTCAATAACTTCAGGTTCAATAGGTTTTACAGTGTCTGCTTTTATGGCTGCTAAAAATTTACTTTCCGTATCGCGATTTGCGGAAATTGGGGTTATGGTGGGTTTCTCTATTTTTTTATTGTTAGGGTTTCCCTCTCTTTTATAAACTATAGCGTAATTATTGTTAAAATATTTATTGCAAAAATCAACGATACCGTTGCTGTGTTTGTTAATGTCTTCAACTTGCCCTGATCTAATAAGTGCATGCGCCAGTCAACTTGAATAAAAATATATATTTGCCACATGAAAAAAACGGCTCACATATATCTTAATATATTGATTTCTTTTGTTTTATGTACAGCATGGAGTGATATTCCTGCTGTTAATGAAGTTTATTTATTTCAAAAAAACAGTATCTGTCAGTATGAATCCATAGAGAAAATAACAACGAATTCTCCCTCTTTTGATATTAGAAGTAAAAAAAAGAAAACAAAAACACAGAGAAAGAGTTCAGGAAAAATTACCTTTGACAGTTTCCGGCAATATTATGATAAAGCATTAAAATACTACGACAATAAGGCCTATTTATCGGCTGCGCGTATTTTTGAGGAACTTTATCCGTTATCGATAGGAACTCCCTTAGGAGATACTATTCTTTTTCTTTTTGCTGACTCCTATTTTCAAAATCATGATTATCAAATGGCATCATTTCATTTTAGAGACTATGCAAAGAGATATCCGGGAACAGAAAAAGCGGAATTGGCATCTCTCAATGCTGTAAAAGCTATGTACTACACCTCACCTGATTACAATTTAGACCAATATGTTACCAATTTTGCCATTGATGAAATAAATTTGTTTATTCAGCAATATCCTTATAGTAAGTATATTCAAGATTGTAATGATATGTTGGATGACTTACGAAACAAGTTAGCCAAAAAAGATATGGAAATAGTAAGAATGTACTATCAAACAGGGTATTATGAGGCTGCTCAAATTATGGCAAGAAACTTTTTAAAAACCTATTCCTCCTCCAAGTATGCGCCGGAAGTGTTACTTATTTTAATAAAAAATAATTATGACTATGCGCGGAAAAGTGTTGAACAGAAAAAATATTACCGATATAAAGATTGTATGGATGCTTACGACATGCTACAGTCGCAATATCCTGAAAACAGTTATCTTGCAGAAGGGAAAAAAATTGCCGGTGATGCTGAAAATCAAATTAAAAAATTAGACGAACGAAAAAAATAAATTTTCTATAATGAAAGCGAACGAATACACTAAAGTAAAAATGAGCCCTTTTGCCATTACCCGCGATTTGCGAAAATTTGATAAAGAGACCGGAAATATCTATGAAACGGTTGCCATTTTATCTAAAAGAGCTAACCAGATAGCAACTGAGCTAAAAGAAGATTTTCAGGAACGCGCCAAAGATTTTATATCGCACTACGCCCATGATGTCTTTGATGAGAATCTGGAAAATGTAGAACAAATAGAATTGGCCCGCTTTTATGAACATCTTGCGAAACCTGCTATTTTAGCTATTCATGAGTTTGAAAACGACGAAATCTATTATAAATTACCCGAAAAATAGTATTATGATGCCGGAATCGGCTCCCCTAAAAATCATACTCGGCATCACCGGCAGCATAGCAGCATATAAGTCATTGTTATTGATTCGGTTATTTAAAAAAGCAGGATGTGATGTTAGAGTGGTAATTACTCAAAATGGTCTGCAATTTGTTACGCCCGTAACATTGGAAACGTTATCTCAAAATGCCCTATACGCTGATTGTTTCGCCCGCGAAACCGCCCACTCCATAGCGCACATCTCTCTTGCCGACTGGGCGGATGCAATTATAGTAGCACCGGCAACGGCCAATATTATTGGTAAATTTGCAAACGGAATTGCCGATGACGCTCTCTCTACCTTACTTTTAGCATTCCGTAAACCCATCTTTGTGGCGCCTGCCATGAATGTGAATATGTATAATAATGAGACAGTGCAGCGAAATATTTATCAACTTGAAAAGCAAGGATGTAATATTATTGAACCTGTCAAGGGCGACTTGGCTTGCGGAGTCTCGGCAGAAGGGAGAATGGAGGAACCGGAAAGAATATTTGAGTACGTTACCCGTTTTTTTAATCAAAAAAAAAAATGGTTTGGGAAAAAAGCAGTTGTAACAGCCGGACCAACCTATGAACCTATTGACCCTGTTCGCTTTATAGGAAATCACGCTTCGGGATTGATGGGATTTTCCATTGCGGAAAAATTAGCCGAAGAGGGAGCAACTGTTACGCTCATTACCGGCCCTACCGCTTTACATACTTTTAATAGTGCCGTTAAACGTGTAGATATTATAACCGCTAAAGAAATGTTTGATAAAACTATCTATCATGCTAAGAATGCGGATATTATCATTATGGCGGCGGCGGTTGCCGACTATACTCCTAAAACAGTATGTACTGAAAAAATTAAGAAAAAAAACAGCAATTGGTCACTTCTTTTAGAGAAAACCACTGATATCTTGTTTGAATTAGGAAAAAGAAAAGAAAAAAATCAATGTTTAGTTGGGTTTGCTTTAGAAACAAACCATGAGGTAGAAAATGCCAAAAAAAAATTACATGATAAAAACGCAGACTTTATTGTACTCAACTCTTTGAAAAACAGTGGATCGTGCTTTAAAAGCAATACCAATCAGGTAACTATTTTTGCTCAAAACGGCGCTGTTTTTGAAGGAGCGTGCAAACCAAAAAAAGAAGTTGCAGAAGAGATTTTAGAGTTTATAAGACAGCAATTTTTTTTACCTTAGTATCCCATTAATCTTCCGAAATTTTTAGAAAAAATTAATTGAGAGTTCCGGTTTTTTATTACAGAAACTTTTCTACTTTTGCAATATTTAAAAAATTAATGTTTTTGTTATGGTTGAAAAAAACACTCCAATTCCGGAACATATTGTAAACAATATGGTTGCTCAAAGCGGTATCAAAGAAGTAGGAAGAGCCTCTATCAGAGAAATAAAAAAATTGATTAATGATATTGAAGATGTTAGCGGAATCTCTTTTATTCGCATGGAGATGGGGATTCCCGGTTTACCGGCTTGCCAAATTGGCATAGAAGCTCAAATGGAAGCACTGAAAAACGGGTGCGCATCTCTTTATCCGGACATTGAGGGAACCCCGGAATTGAAAACAGAGATGGCGCGCTTTGTTAAAAATTTCTTAGACCTGAATGTATCTCCCGACGGCTGTATCCCTACCGTTGGCTCTATGATGGGAGGTATGGCAGGATTTATGACATTTGTGAGAACACACAAAGATAAAGATACTACATTGTTTATTGACCCCGGCTTTCCTGTACAGAAACAACAACACAGAGTTTTAGGGCTTAAATTTGAAACTTTTGATATCTATAACTATCGTGGTGATAAATTGCGCAACAAACTCACCGGATATTTGGAAAAAGGAAATATTCATTCTATCGTTTATTCTAATCCCAATAATCCTTCGTGGATCTGTTTTACTGAAAAAGAGTTAAAAATTATTGGAGAATTAGCCACCCAATACGATGTTTGTGTATTAGAAGATTTAGCATACTTTGGGATGGATTTTCGCAGAGATATCTCTAAACCCGGAGAACCTCCCTATCAACCTACTGTTGGAAAATATACTCAAAATTATGCACTGCTTATCTCAAGTTCCAAAGCATTTAGCTATGCAGGGGAAAGAATAGGAATGTTAGTACTTTCCGACACGTTATACAATAAAGATTTTCCCGATTTAATTCCCTATTTCGGCACTTCTAAATTAGGCCGCGCCATAATTTACGGAACCGTATATGCTATCAGTTCGGGAACCTCACACTCGGCTCAATATGCGATGGCCGCCATTTTAAAAGCTTGCAATAATGGCTCATACAATTATTTGAAGGATGTTAAAATTTATGCGGAGAACGCGAAGATTATGAAAAAACTGTTTTTAGAAAACGGTTTTCAGTTGGTTTATGATAAAGATGAAAATTTACCGCTTGCAGATGGCTTTTATTTTACTATTTACTACCCCGGGCTAAGTGGCGAAGAACTATTGAAAGAGTTTCTCTACTACGGAATTAGCGCAATCTCGTTAGCCATAACGGGCAGCGAACGCACTGACGGACTTCGTGCTTGCGTTTCGCTCATTAAGATGGAACAACTGCCTCTATTAGAAAAACGGTTGAAATGTTTTAGAGAGAACCACCTCTTATAATAATCAATAATTTACAATATAAATATGAAATTAGACATTCTTCTTGGTTTGCAATGGGGAGATGAAGGTAAAGGTAAAGTGGTAGATGTACTTACTCAACACTACGACGTGATAGCTCGCTTCCAGGGTGGCCCAAATGCAGGGCATACCCTGGAGTTTAATAGTATGAAGCACGTTTTGCATATTATTCCTTCCGGAATTTTTCACTCCGATAAAATTAATATCATCGGAAACGGCGTGGTGATTGACCCTATTGCCTTTCAAAAAGAGATTGAAGATTTGGAAAATATGGGATTTAAGCCTACTCAAAATCTCTTCATTTCTAATAAAGCACATCTTATTTTGCCGACACACAGGTGGATTGATGCCATGTGGGAGGAACAAAAAGAAAAGGAAAACGAAAAGATTGGTTCCACTTTAAAAGGTATTGGGCCTGCTTATACAGATAAAATCGCCCGTACCGGATTCCGTATTTGTGATATTACAACCCGTTACTTTTATAAAAAGTTTAAATCTATTTATCAACATCATACAGATCTACTTATCAGAAATTCTTTTAAACCCAAAGAAGATATTACAACCGTGATTACCGAGTGGTTTCTATCATTACAAACTATTTTACGTTTTAAATTGATAGATAATGAGTATGAAATGAATAATTATTTAAAAGAGGGGAAAAAAGTGTTGGCAGAAGGAGCGCAGGGTACCCTTTTAGATATTGATTTTGGCTCCTATCCGTTTGTAACATCTTCTAATACGGTGGCAGCCGGCGCTTGCACCGGTTTAGGGGTAGCCCCGGCTCATACAGGGCAAGTTATCGGCATTGTGAAAGCTTATTGTACTCGTGTGGGCGCCGGGCCATTCCCTACAGAACTGCTTGATGAAACAGGAAACCTGCTCCGGAAACAGGGTCATGAATTTGGATCTACTACAGGACGCCCCCGTCGTTGCGGCTGGCTTGATTTAGTGGCACTGAAATATTCTATCATGATCAATGGCGTTACCGAAATAGTTCTCACAAAAGCCGATGTAATGGATAATTTTGATATGATTAAAGTTTGTACTCATTATAAAGTTGGAGAAACTATTATAAATCATTTTCCTACCGAACTCAATGAAGATATTGTACCTGTTTATAAAGATTTTAAAGGATGGAAACAAAATCTTTCCGACATAAAAGATTATGAAAAACTACCACCCCCTTTTAAAGAATATGTGGCTTTTATTGAAAGAGAAACAGAAATACCCATTCGTATTATTTCTACGGGTCCCGATAGAAATCAAACTATAATCAAAACCTGATGAAAAAAAATAAGCTATTTATTACCGGTATACTAATCTCGTTATTTTGTTTTTTAACATCTTGTGCTTCATCCAACCATTACGCATACAAAAATAAAAGTCATCATAAATATAAACATGTCAGCGGTTGCGGATGCAGGTGATCTCCTGTTTGGGGAACGCTTTAACGAAGTCAGGTGATATTTTCTTTTACCGGATAATATAATTATCCTATTTTTGCGGCAAAATTTCTAATTGGTTAAAGTATGTATACTCTTTACTATAAGGAGATTAAATCTTATCTCAGTTCTCTGATCGGTTATATTTTTATCGGCGTTTTTTTAATTATCGCCGGATTGTTTCTTTGGGTATTCCCCAATATTAATAATATTTTGTATTCTAAAATGGCAAGTCTGCAAGGGCTCTTCGATACTTCCAAATTTTTGTTTCTATTTTTAGTGCCTGCCATTACCATGAGAACTTTTGCAGAAGAAAAACGAAGCGGTACCATAGAACTCCTCCTGACCAAACCACTTACAGATACACAAATTATTATCGCAAAATTTCTGGCTTCGCTCACTTTATTAGTGATCGCTTTGCTGCCCACCTTACTTTATGTAATCTCAGTGTATAACCTGGGTTCTCCCCCCGGAAATATTGATATGGGAAGTACGTGGGGATCTTATTTAGGCCTTGTTTTATTGGGAGGAACTTTTATCTCTATCGGTATTTTTGCATCGAGCCTTACTTCTAATCAAATTATTGCATTTATACTGGCTGCTCCTCTTTGTTTTATTCTCTATTTCGGATTTGAATTTATTTATACTTTTGAAATATTTGGAAGAATGGGATACTTTATCAGAACTTTAGGAATTGACTATCATTATAACTCTATCAGCAGAGGCGTAATCGATACCCGCGACATTCTCTATTTTACAAGTGTTACGCTACTTTTTTTGATATCTACAAAGATTACATTAATAAGTCGTAAATGGTAATTTTAATAGGCTTATATGAAAAACAGAATTAAATATAAACGTTCGGCAATCATTACTTTAGTGGCAACTCTGATTATCTTGGTTGCCGTAAATATTATTTTTTCCTTTTTCTATCTCAGAATTGACCTGACCTCTGAAAAAAGAAACTCCTTAGCCCCAACTACTATTAAGTTGTTGAAAGAGTTGCCCGATAAAATATATATCAAGGTTTTTTTAGAAGGGAAAAATAATCCGGCCGATTATCAAATTTTTGCCCAAAAAACAAAGGAAATATTGGAAGAGTTTAGCAGGTACTCCCCAAATATAGCATTTGAGATGATTGATCCTATTGAGGGAAAAAGTCAGGAAGAGATAAATTCCATCTTTGGAGAGTTCTATAAAAAGGGGCTTTATCCAGTGCCTGTTTCCAGAGAAGATTATTCAACTACCTGGGTTGTACCGGGGGCTTTTTTTACTTATCACGATAAAGAATACCCTGTTACGTTAGTGGTTTCAGACCCTAATAGCGCTGATTGGCTCGACTTTTCTATTCAAGAGCTGGAATATAATTTGGTCTCTGCCATCAGGAATATTAGAACCAGTTACGCAAAAAAAGTTGCTTTTTTGGAGGGGCATGGCGAACTCGACCGGATTGCTTCCTCATGGATGGAGTGGCAGTTAAATCGCTATTATAAAGTGGATAGAGTTACCATTAACAATAGAATTAATAGCCTTCGGGAAATTTATGTGAAAGATTCTTTGGAAGCAAAAATCGGTACATTTGGAAATAAATACGATGTATTGATAGTGGCTCAGCCAACTCTTCCCTTTTCAGATATGGATAAATATGTGATTGACCAGTTTATTATGAACGGAGGAAAAATACTTTGGCTGATTGATGCAACCAACGCTTCGCTGGATAGTATGCAAAATCGAAATGAGTTCTTTGCAACGGAAAATATACTCCGGTTAAACACACTGTTTTTTAAATACGGCGTTCGTATAAATTCAAATTTAATACAGGATCTAAACTGCCAAGCCATCCCTATTCGTTCAGGTATGATTGGAAATCAACCGCAATACCAATTTTATGCTTTCCCCTACATGCCTATCGTGGTAAATTTTTCTACACATCCTATTGTTAGAAAAATGAAAGCACTAAAAATTGATTTTGCAGGCACTATAGATTTTGTAGGGGCTGATACCGAACTTAAAAAAACTATTTTGGCTACTACTTCCGAAAAAACCAAAGTAGTTCCTACGCCCTCTATCGTTACCTTAAATGTAATCAAAAATAAACCCAATCTCGAAGAATTCAACCGTATGTATGAACCGGTTGCAGTGTTGGTAGAAGGTAAGTTTACCTCTGCTTTTAAAGGGTTGCTGCCACCCGGATTTGATACCATTAAAGAGTTTGATTTTAAAACCGAAAGCAAAGAAACCAGACAAATATTCGTTTCTGACGGCGATATAATTCGTAACTATTTCGATACGAAAAATATGCAACCTTACCCGGCGGGATATGATTTCTATTCAAAGCAAAATTATGACAATGCTGCTTTTATTCTCAATTGTATTAACTATTTAAGTGCTGATAACGACTTGCTTATGATTCGTTCAAAAAGCTTTAAAGTAGGAACATTAAACCCTGTTGAGGTTAAGGAGAAAAGAAATTTTTATATTATTTTGAATACAATAGGGCCATTGGTAATCATCATTATCATGGCAACTATACTCATTCTTATACGTAAATGGCGGTATAACCGAAAAGTGGTTAGCAATAAGGTGTAATGGCAGGAATTTATATTCACATTCCTTTTTGTAAAAAAAAATGCAATTATTGTAATTTCTATTCTATTATAAATACGAAAAGAATGGATGACTACGTAGATGCCTTAGTTATTGAAATTGAGCGAAAAACAGAAGCCAAAAAAAATCTTGCGCCTTTTCCATCCGATATCCTTACCCTCTATTTTGGAGGCGGAACCCCCACACTACTGCCCGTTTATTCCTTAAAAAAAATATTATCTGCTATTTATGAAAATTATAAAGTAGATTCGAATGCCGAAATTACCATTGAGGCAAACCCTGAACAATGTTCGGTTGAATATTTAACAGATCTGAAAAACTTGGGCTTTAATCGAATAAGTATTGGTATACAGTCTTTTAATAATAATATTTTGCAACTTTTAGGAAGAACACATTCTGAAAAAGATGCCCGCTCGGCGGTTGAAAATGCGCAAAAAGCCGGGTTCGAAAATATTTCCGTTGACTTAATGTATGGAATTTGCTCGCGCTCGCCCGCAGATTGGGCTCACGACCTGCAAACAGTTTTCCGGTTGCCGGTAAAACATCTATCTGCTTATTCATTAACCATTGAAGAAAATACATTGCTCCATAAAAACATTTCACAACATAAAGCATTTTATATCAATGAAGAACAATCTTTGCAAGAGATGAAATTACTTATGAAAGAAGCTAAAAAAAATAGATTCGAACAGTATGAGGTTTCAAATTTTGCTTTAAAAGGGTATCCATCTAAACACAACTCCAATTACTGGAATGGTACCCCCTATTTAGGTTTTGGCGCTTCCGCTCATAGCTTTAGTGGTGCAACAAGAAGCTGGAATATCTCCCCTATAGAAAAATATAGGAAAGCCTTACAAGGAGATGAACCTTTTTTTGAAATAGAACACCTTACTGTTGAAAATCAATATAATGAATATGTTTTAGTAAAATTAAGAACCAAAGAGGGAGTTGATTTGAAGTATATAGAAGCGTGTTTCGGAATAGAAAAACGAAACGGTTTCTTACGGGCGCTACAACAAATTAAACCACAATATTATGAAATTCATTCTGATAAAGTTTTAATTACAAAAAAAGGGTTGCCGTTGTTAGACTTTATTACGGTAAGTTTAATATCTTATGATTCAGAATAGATTTTTTTTTAATTTTGCGACTTTATTTTATAAATTTATCAAACTGTTTATTTTATTATGAAAAAATTTTTTACACTTATTTTGTTGTTGACTATCGTTGCCCAACAAATCTATGCAGTACCTGCATATCCCTACCCTGTGAAGTATCAGCTTCCTGATGAATCCACCTTAACAATAACTCTTAAAGGAGATGAAAATGTTCACTGGGCAACTTCGGAAGACGGTTATACCCTGTTGCTTAATAAAGACGGATTTTATGAATATGCCACCCTTGATGAAAACAATAATCTTATTTTATCGGGTATTCAGGCGAAAGATATGAGTAATCGCAATTCTGATGATTTCACTTTTTTGAGTGGTATTGAGAGAGATTTGCGTTACAGTGATGAGCAAATTAATTATCTCCTTCAACTTTATGAGTTTCGCAACACCATGTCAAAGTTTATGGAAGAGAGAGGAGATTTACCATCCAGCAGAATTACGGGAGTAGTACGTTTCCCCCTTATTTTAGTTGGTTTTCAGGGGAAACCGTTTACGTTGCAAAAATCTCAATTTGAAGCATTAATGAACCAGCCGAATTATACTACAGGGGGCATTACCGGCAGTGTTTATGATTATTTCTACGCAAGTTCTTATGGTCAGTTCGATTTTCAGGTAGATGTATTTGGACCCTATACAATGAGCAATGCGATAAGTTATTATGATGACGGTTGTGGGGGTGATCCGAGAAAAATGGCCAGAGAAGCGGCCACTGCAGCATCGAACGACAACTGCGATTTTTCGTTATACGATTATAATAATGATGGGGTTGTGGATGGCATGCATATTATTTTTGCCGGTTACGATCAGGCGGGTGGTGCTCCTGCCTGCCAATCCATCTGGTCTCATTCCTGGAGTATAGATGGTACTGCATTGATGTTAAACGGAAAACGGGTATTGAAATATTCCTGTTCCCCCGAATTTAGAAATACTTATGGAACTAATATTACTTATATGGGAGTGATTGCCCATGAACTAAGTCATGTGTTGGGTTTACCCGATACTTATGACACCGATTACGGCAATTCCGGCGGACAATCGGTAGATTTGGATGCGTGGGACCTTATGGCCGGCGGGTCGTGGAACGATAATGGCCGCACCCCTCCGTTTCATTCTGCCTATTGCAGAAATTATCTTGGATGGACCACTTTACAAGTGTTATCTTCCCCTGCCACCATCACCATTCCAAACCCTCAAACTCAGGGAATGACTTACAGAATTAATACAACTACTAATAATGAATTTTTCTTATTAGAAAACAGGCAGAAGGTAGGTTGGGATGCTTACATCCCCAATAGTGGTATGCTTATATATCATGTGGATAAAAATTATTCAGGATGGAACAGCAATTGTATAAATTGTAATCCCAGTCACAGAGGATATTATGTGAAACAGGCCGGGTGCAGTAATGTAAACAGCAATTGCAGCAATAGAAATACCGATCCCTATCCTTACGGCAGCAATAATTCTTTTACCGATACTTCCATCCCTAATTCCAAATCGTGGGCAGGCGCCAATACGGAAAAGCCGATTACGGAAATTACTCATAACACTGCAAATAGAACAATTACATTTAAATTTATGGATGGTATAACGTTGCAACAATATACCGTATCTTTGAGCGCAAGTCCCGCAAACAGCGGCACTTTAGAGGGCGCCGGTACTTATTATGAAAATGATGAGGTATCGGTAACGGCAAAAGCAAATGCAGGATATACTTTTTATAATTGGACCAAAAACGGGCTACAAGTCAGCTCAAATCCTACTTATGTATTTAATATCACCGGAAATACAGACTTGGTAGCCAATTTCAGAAGCAGCAATGCAAATTTGTCTAATATTACTGTAGTGTCCGGTACTTTAACCCCCACTTTTTCGCCATATACAACCAGTTATACCGTTAATGTAGCTAATTCCGTTTCTACCATAAGTATTATAGGTACTGCTGAAGATGCCAATGCAACCATTACGGGGAATGTTGTAAATGCTCCTTTAAATATTGGAAGTAACAGTTTTACAATTACGGTTACCGCACAAGATAATACAAAGAAAAATTATACTGTTAAAGTGATTCGTTCTAATATTCCTCAATTTACTATAACTGCAAGTGTTGACGGAAACATAGGAGGCACTGTCAAACCTGAAGGCGTTATAGTGGTTAACCAAGGAGAAAATGTTACTTTTGAAATAGTTCCCGATGATAAATACATCATAGATTCTTTGTTTCTGGATAATGTCAGTATCGGAGTGGTAGACACCCTGACTTTAGAAAATATCGTTGCAAATCATACGATTGTAGTTAAATTTTTGTATTATAATTCAATTAAAAGTTTCGATATTCAGAAAATTGAAATCTATCCAAATCCGGCAAACAATTATGTTACTATAAAATCCGATGCGTTAATCAATACCCTTGTACTCTATAACTATCAAGGGGAAAAAATATTAGAAATAAAGAATCTAAATGAAAAATTATATAAAATTGACATGAACCGGTTAGTGCCCGGAGTCTATTATTTGAGAGTAAATAATATGGGAAAGAAAATAATAAAAGTAGATTAGTGCATTTACTGATTTGCCGGCCCATTAATGTAACCTTATAATATACTTCGTAATGGACTTTAAACAATACATTTTGCAAGGTATTCCGGCAGAGTTGCCAAAGGCGAAGCCGTACGATACCACTGTAAGTCATGCCCCAAAACGTAAAGATATTTTAACTCAGGAAGAAAAAAGATTAGCTCTGCACAATGCGTTGCGTTATTTTAAACCTGAGTGGCACAAAATTTTAGCTCCCGAATTTGCAAAAGAGTTGAAAGATTACGGTAGAATATATATGTATCGTTTTCGTCCCGATTATGAAATGTATGCCCGTCATATTGATCAATATCCGGCAAAGACGAAACAAGCTGCAGCCATTATGTTGATGATTCAGAATAATTTGGATTATGCGGTAGCGCAGCATCCTCATGAGTTAATTACGTATGGCGGAAATGGAGCAGTGTTTCAAAATTGGGCGCAGTACCTGATTACTATGCAATATCTGGCAACGATGACCGAAGATCAAACACTGGTGCTTTACTCCGGACACCCCTTAGGTTTATTTCCTTCTCATAAAGAAGCTCCACGCGTGGTGGTTACCAATGGGATGATGATTCCAAATTATTCAAAACCTGACGATTGGGAACGGTTTAATGCACTGGGGGTTTCGCAATACGGACAAATGACCGCCGGCTCCTACATGTACATCGGCCCGCAAGGCATTGTACACGGAACAACGATTACAGTGCTGAATGCAAGTCGCATGCTTTCGGGTGAAATTGCCGGAAAATTGTTTATTACTTCCGGCCTGGGAGGAATGTCGGGAGCGCAACCCAAAGCCGGAAATATTGCAGGGGTAGTATCGGTTACGGCTGAGGTGAACCCCGCAGCCATCCAGAAACGTTACCACCAAGGCTGGGTAGATGAAGTACATAGTAATTTGGATGAACTGTTTATAAAAGTTAAGGAAGCGCAAATTCAAAAAATGGCCCGCTCCTTTGCCTATATGGGGAATATTGTGGATCTGTGGGAATACTGTGTGAAACACAATATTCATGTGGATTTAGGTTCCGACCAGACTTCGCTTCACAACCCTTGGGCAGGAGGTTACTATCCGGTGGGTTATTCTTTTGAAGAATCAAATAAAATGATGGCCGAAGAGCCTGAAAAATTCCGTGCTGCCGTGCAGGAATCGCTACGCCGTCAAGTAGCAGCCATTAATAAAATGGCAGAAAAAGGAATCTATTTCTTTGATTATGGGAATGCTTTCTTATTGGAAGCAAGCCGCGCCAAAGCAGATATTCTAAAATCTGACGGCAAATTCAAATACCCGTCTTATGTACAAGATATTATGGGGCCGATGTGCTTTGACTATGGTTTCGGACCGTTTCGCTGGATATGCACCTCCGGAAAACCAGAAGATTTAGATACCACAGACACCATTGCGATGGAAATATTGCAACAAATGAGCAAAAACGCACCGAAAGAGATAAGCAGGCAGATACAAGACAATATCACATGGATTAAAGGTGCGAAAAAGAACAAATTAGTAGTAGGTTCGCAAGCCCGCATTTTATATGCCGATGAGAAAGGACGCATTCAGATTGCAACAGCATTTAATCAGGCTATTAAAGAAGGAAAAATCAGTGCACCGGTGGTGCTGGGACGCGACCATCACGATGTATCAGGTACAGATTCTCCTTTCAGAGAAACTTCCAATATTTACGACGGCTCCTCTTTCACTGCAGATATGGCAATTCAAAATGTACTTGGCGATTCGTTTCGCGGTGCTACGTGGGTTTCTATTCATAACGGCGGCGGTGTTGGCTGGGGAGAAGTAATTAACGGAGGCTTCGGCATGGTGTTAGATGGCTCTAATGATGCGGAAAGAAGATTAAAAAGCATGCTCTTTTGGGATGTAAATAACGGGATTTCGCGCCGGGCCTGGGCTCGAAACCCTGAAGCCATCTTCACCATCAAACGAGCCATGAAAGAGAACCCAAACTTAAAAGTTACGCTGCCCCATTTGGCAGATACCAAATTGATTGATGAGATATTTTTACTGCCCCTTTGATAATTGATGCTGTAGAAATAGCAAGTCTTCCGGATAAGTAAGTTTTATATTATTCTCTTCGCCGCGGACTATGAAAATTTTTTCACAAGGTAAATATTTTGCCACCACGCTGCAATCATCAGTGAATTGAAAATCTGCATTTTTCATAGCCATTTGGGTTGCTTTCAGCAGGGTCTCTGTTTTAATGCCCTGCGGAGTCTGTGCCCTCTGTAAAAAGGAACGGTTAGGAATACTCTGTATAAAATTCGAAGAATCATCAACCTGATAGACAGTATCTGTAACCGGAACAGCAACACCCACAGCATTAAACATTTCTAATGCTTTCACAACATCCTTAATAATTCTGTCACTCACCAGCGGTCGCACCGCATCGTGGAAAATAAGATTATAATTCGGAAATTGACTATAGGCTTTAATGCCTTCAAGAGTTGATTCAAATCGTTCTTTTCCCCCTTTCAGAATTTTTTTAACTTTTTGATAGTGGTTACGGCTTATTATTTTATGAACGTCGGAAATGAAAGATTCATGGATAACTATTGCGATCTCATCAATTTGAGAGTTTTTCTCAAACACATCCACTGTGTATTCCAATATTGTTTTTCCTGCAATGGTAAGAAACTGTTTAGGAACTTCATATCCTATCCTTTTGCCTGTTCCTCCTGCTAAAATAATGGCAATATTCATAATATTGTTATTTTTCGGCAAAGAAATACTATTTTTTATATTTTTGTCGCTCGTTGCCATGGTGGCGGAATTGGTAGACGCGCCGGTCTCAAAAACCGGTGAGGTAACACTCGTGCCGGTTCGATCCCGGCCCGTGGTACAATAAATTGCAAGGGGGGCTGTCTTAAAACCACAACCTCTTTTTTTTATTCATGCACCCATATTTTTCTTAAATTATCTTCGTTACAACTTCTGAACACAAATATTGAGAAAGTTCCACGCTTTAATTTTTTAACCAAACAACGTGTTCTTATGATAAATCTTCACATTAACCATCTAATTTTAAAAAAATTAGAAGAAAAAGACCGCAAAATAACGTGGCTTGCCAAACAAGTGGATTATGACAGAAATAATTTACGCAGAATCTTGAAAAACAATAGAGACCTTTATACCAATCTCCTCTTTAAAATCTCTGTGGCTTTGGAAGAAGATTTTTTTGCCTGCTATATTGATAAATTGCAGTACTACCATTAAAAAAAATCACTTGAATATCTTGCTTTCCATCACCACTAGCATCCAATATCTTTATTTCCTGTACTTCACTTCCCAAATAAACAGGATTGCTCATATCCATTATTATATCGGATTGAACAGTTTTTATTCTTAAATTTCCTGCCCATAGAAACGCAAAGTCTTTAGTACCAATAAAAGAATAAATTTTGGTTTCATAAAAATGGGGGTTTGGTTAATGAAACAAAAATATAGGAATCCTTTGTTTAAATATATACTTTTAGTAAATAATATATACTTTTAATAAATAATTATTTACTTTTAATAATAACAGTGAGTAACTTTCTTTAACAAATTTGTTTACTTTTGCACAAAAAATAAGATGGAAAAAAGTAAAATTGAAAATTTAATCAGGAAGATTACCTCCGTAAGGTTAAAAAAGGGCTTTTCTTATGAGAATATGGCAGACGAACTCTCCATCACTCCGGCTGCTTACCGAAAGATAGAAACCGGTGAAACCAAATTAACAGTAGAGAGGTTATTCAAGATAGCAGAGATATTTGAAGTATCCTTATTAGAATTATTAGAGATAGACAAAGAGTTGTTTCATCAGGTAAATACAGAAAACGCAACAGGGTATCAGCAAAAAATTGAACATTTCTATCAGGAGAACAAGGATGTTTACGAGAAAATGCTTCAAAGCAAAGAGGAGCAGATTGCTTTGCTCAAGCAAATGTTGAGTGTAAAGTGAAGATTTTTTACGTAAAATTTTTATTGAATCCGAATCACCGTGATCTCCGGTGGCATGCCTACCCGAGCAGGAAAGCCAACAGAGCCCAAACCTACATTAACATACAAATATTTTCCCTGTTTTTCATAGAGCCCCCCCCATTGTTTATAGAGAATGGATGCGGGAGAGAATTTGCACTTTTTATTATAGAGCCCCAGTTGCATTCCGTGGGTATGCCCACTTAATGTGAGACGTGCCGGCAAGTTCCGGCGAATTACTTCATCCCACGCCTGAGGATCATGACTCAATAAAATCACATAGTCGCTCGTATCTACCTGTTGAAATGTTTTCATTAAATCTCCTTCATTAATAAACATTTTTTTGGGAGAATAAAATTCAACACCCGCAATGGTAATTCCTAAAGGGATCGAATCTTTATAAAGTTTTAGAGATTCATTATTTAACACTTTCCACCCCAATGATATTTGATAGGCAATCAAATTTTTAACATCCTCTTTTCTCAATGAATCATTGTTAAAATGCGCATAACGCCCATAATCATGATTTCCTAATACCGTGTAAATACCGTATGGTGCTTTCAATTGTGCCAATATAGGTAAATATGCTATCATCTCTTCCGAAACAAACTGAACGAAGTCTCCTGTAATAAATATTATATCAGGCTGTTGTTCATTTACCAGGGTGATTACTCTTTTCATGGAGGTTTGAGTTCTCCAACTGGCAAGATGTAAGTCTGAAATGAGCACAATTCTTAAGTTACTAAGGGATTTTTTTTCTTTATGGGTTTCCAATCCCTTTAAATTGACTTCTCTGATTTTAAAATTATCTGCGCCCCATAATGCTCCATAAATCATTAAAATAAAAGCAATTAAATAAATTACAAGGGATATTCGCAATAATATTCGCTTTCCATTTTTAGTAGTAACCGATTTTCTGATTCCTATTGTAATCATATCATACAGGAATACCAAAACAAATATCAGGAACTTAATTAGATACTGAATAATACAAACGCCCACAGTAGTTAAATAAGCGGTTTTGTTTACCTGATGTACTCCCTTTACGGCCAATATTCCCATGGTAATTCCGAGCAAACAGGCAGGAAGCCAGTACCAGATACTTAAGAGTACGTAAGAAATTTTATTTTTCCAGGTATTTTTAAATGATTTAAGGATATTTACCCATAAATATATTTCGCCAAACAACCAAAGTGCAAATAAAAAAATTCTCATTTTTACGGCAGGTATTTGAACTGCCAGGATCATATAGAGGATACCGATAGTTAAAATTCCGCCGATCAGATAATATAATAGAGTTTTATTTTTCAGGATAAATAATTTCATAAATTCGACCGTTTTTTACAGTGATAATTTTGTCCATGTTACGTAATGTTTCTTCTCTGTGCGCAATAAGCAGCACTGTATGATTTTTAAACGCCTCGCTGATAGTTTTTTGAATAATAGATTCCGATTCAGAATCAAGAGCAGAGGTAGGTTCATCAAGAATAAGAATTTCCGGTTTTTGGAGCAATGCTCTTGCAATGCTCAACCGCTGGCGCTCTCCGCCGGATAAACTCATGCCTCTATCGCCGATTACGGTATCGTACCCATTTTCCATTTCCATAATAAAATCGTGTGCAAAAGCAGCTTTTGCCGCAGTTACAACATCCTCATGAGAAGCAGGACGCCCAAAGGCAATATTGTTAAATACTGTGTCGTGAAAGAGAATCACGTCTTGACCTACCAAGCCCAATAATCTACGTAAATCATTAATTTTATAATCTTTAATATTGTTACCATCCATAACAATCTCTCCGAACGATACATCATAAAATCGGGGTAACAAATCCGCTAAGGTAGATTTTCCTGCACCGGAGTCTCCCGTGATAGCTACTTTTTCTCCTTTTTTTATCTCAAATGAAATGTTTCGTAAAATCTTACATTCTTCTTTGTTATTAACTTCATGATATGAAAAATAAACCTCTTTATATAAAATTTTTTGTGAGAATATAGAGATGGGGAGTGCATTCACTTTTTCATAGATCTGCTCATCGGCTTCTAAAATATCCTGAATACGTTGCACAGAGGGAATCCCCTTTTTTAAGGTATAATACATGGATGCCAATTGACGTGCGGGTGGAATAATACGTGCAAAAACAACGATAAAAAACAAAAACACTTCTCCCGTTAAATTACTGTTTTTCAATACATAAATTCCTCCGATGAATAAAACTATCAGCAAGATGGTAATTGACAGTAGCTCTACCATGGGCGAAGCGAGGTCGTTAACTCTAAATATTTTCTTATTCATCTTATAATGTTCAGCCGTCTTTCCTTGAAACTTTTTATTAGCATGGTCAATGGCATTATATCCTTTGATAATACGAAGTCCTCCGATAGTTTCATCAAAAATAGCGCTTACGGAAGTTAACAATTGTTGTAATTTTACAGAATTTTTCTCAACAGAAGCGCCAATAAGAGATATAAGATATCCGGCAACAGGAAAAATAAGCAGGGTTATAATGGTTAGCGTAAAACTAACTTTAAACATTGTAATTAAGAAAATAAGAATCATAAAAGGGTCTCTGCATATTACAAGAATTGAGTTTGCCATAGCCCATTCAACTTCCTGAACATCTGTACCAAAGCGGTTCAGCAGATCTCCTTTCTTGATTTTTGAAAAAAAAGATAAGGGTAAATTTACAAGCTTGGCATATAATTTCTTACGAAGTTGAAATACCATTCCAGCGCGGATAGGCGCAGAAAAAAATTGTGCCAAATACCTGAAAAGGTTACTAAAAAAATTTAATACTATCATGGTCAATGCAATCATTATCAAAGCAGATATAGCGCCGTAACTTGTAATGAGCTGGTCAAGATAAAAATAGAAAGTATCGATAATGGCATTGACAGAAAACGTAAATTCAGGCTTTACCGTAATGGGGGTTACTTGTTGAAACAAAACCGACAGAAAAGGAATAAGTAGTGCAATAGAAAAAATAGAGAAAACAGAGAAAAAGATATTTGCTATTATCATTAGCAAAATATTGCTTTTATACAGGAGTGTATATTTTAGAATTTGCAGATATCTTTTCACAGGCTATTATTTTTTTAAATAATGTTGCACTAAATTAGTTCCTGCCTGATAAGGCGAAACTTTTCCTTCTTTTATGTCGGGAACTAATGTAAGCAAATCTGTTTCAACACCCGAATTAGAATAAAAGTTTTCTTTTAATAAATCATTCATCCATTCAAAAAATGTCCTCACGGATTGTTCGGCTCTATGTTTAAAAAAGAAGCCATTTTCTTTAGTCACTCTTTCGAAATCTACAACAGATTTCCAAATATTTACAATGCTATCTTTGAGGAAAACCGAGCAAGTACCTACCGGAGGTATCCAACCATTTTCATTTTTAGGAAACAATTGCAATGCTGATTGGTATAATGCCTTTGCGGCAGTGGCTTTGGCGATATTGTCGCCGTCGGCTTTTGTAATGATGAGTGCATCTGCCATTTCCATAATTCCGCGTTTAATTCCCTGTAGTTCATCTCCTGCACCGGAGAGCATTAAAAGTAAGAAGAAATCTACCATAGATTTCACAACGGTTTCGGATTGTCCAACGCCCACTGTTTCAATAATAATGGTATCAAATCCGGCTGCTTCGCAAAGGATAACGGTTTCGCGTGTTTTACGTGCTACTCCACCCAGCGTTAGTCCTGAAGGAGATGGGCGAATGAACGCATTAGGGTCAGCGGAAAGCTCTTCCATACGTGTTTTATCCCCTAGAATACTGCCTTTAGACAATTCACTGCTTGGATCTACTGCCAGCACGGCCACCTTTTTCCCTATAGAAGTTAAATATTTTCCAAAGGCTTCAATAAAAGTACTTTTTCCTGCTCCGGGAACGCCCGTAACCCCTATTCTAATAGAATTACCAGAGTAAGGCATACATTTCTCAATAAGTTTGCCCGCAATCTCATTATCGTGAGATGCCGTACTTTCTAAAACTGTAATGGCTTGACTTAAGATTACCCTATTTCTTGCTAATATTCCTGCAACATAATCATCTACTGATAACCTTTCTCTTTTCTTGATTTTCAAATAGGGAGAAACCTGTTCCGGTTGCGGAATTCCCTCTTGAACATGAAGTGATGAATGAGCAGGATGCATAGATTGATATTAGGATTCAAAATTCAATAATAACGGCAAAAATAGGGAAAAGAAGTCAAGTCAAAGCAAGTAATTTATTTATCCAGACTCTCAAATTTTGAATTCATACTAATATATTCAGGTACAATTTCTTTCATTATTTTCACGATACGAATTGACGTTTCGTTTTTAGAAGCGATTAAATAATCAATCTCTTTTTCAATATCCGGATAATCATATTTTTTCACCTCTGCAATCATAATTTTTTTGTGCTGGGTAGCTTTCGTATTTTCGGCATTGGACAAGAGTTCTTCATGCAGTTTTTCGCCCGGGCGCAGTCCTGTAAACTCAATGGAGATATCTTTTCCGAGAGTTAATCCTGATAGTTTAATCATTTTTGTAGCCAAATCATAAATTTTCATTGATTCTCCCATATCAAAAATAAAAATTTCCCCTCCTTCACCCATAGCACCTGCGATAATGACCAACTGGCAGGCTTCCGCAATGGTCATAAAATAGCGGGTAATATCGGGATGTGTAATAGTTATGGGGCCTCCATGCTCGATTTGCTCTTTAAATATATGAATAACAGACCCATTAGACCCTAATACATTTCCAAAGCGCGTAGTTACAAACTTTGTAGTATTCTGGGCAAAATTCAGTGCTTGCACATAAATTTCGGCAATCCGTTTTGAGGCACCCATTACACCGGTAGGATTTACGGCTTTGTCTGTGGATATCATCACAAACTTTTTTACCCCATATTGTACAGATAAATCTGCCAGAAATTTTGTACCTTCCACATTATTTTTTATGGCCGCGTTTACATTTTCTTCCATAAGTTGTACATGCTTATAGGCGGCTGCATGGTATATGATATCAGGTTTATAAAATGCTATTGTCTCCTCCATTTTACGCCTGTCTGTAATATCCATTAATAAAATTTCAATATTTCTAAATGATTTCTTGCTGCTTAATTCTTGTTGCAGAAAGAAAACAGGTGTCTCCGCATGGTCTATTAAAATTAGTTTTTTGAAACCAAACTTTAATAATTGTCTCACAATTTCACTTCCGATTGAGCCGGCAGCTCCGGTTATTAAAATACTCTTTTCAACAATATCTTTAATCACTAACGAATTGTCAAAGTCAAGAACATCACGTTCCAGAAGGTCTTCAATCTTTATTTTTTTAATTTGTTTAAAACTTAATTCACCGTTTATCCAATGGGTAACCGGTGGCACCACTAATATTTTAACATTGTGTTTAAGTGCTATTTCCGTAATTTGATTTTTTCTTCGAGACGAAATGTGTTGGATGGCGATTATTAGAAAAGAAATTTCATTTTCAGACAAATATTCATCTAAGTGGGAAGTTGCACGAACAGGCAAACTTTCCAACTGCATTCCCTGTTTTTTAGGGTCGTCGTCAAAAAATGAGAGTACATTATATTTGCTTTCCGCATCTCTGTCAAGCGCCCGTTTTGTATTAATTCCACTAACCCCGGCTCCAACAATTACAATGTTTCTTTTTAATTTGGAAGGATTTAATTTTTCTAAAAAATATATTTTAAAAATAAAACGATAAATAACCATTAACGTGGTAGTAATAAAAAATTCCATCCCAATAATAGAAACCGGAATAAAACGCTTAACGTTAACACCTAACATCCAAAGAGAATAACTTAACAGAAACAAGGTAAGGGTTCCCAAAAATGTTGCTGAAAATATTTTTACAATATCTTTTGAATTGGTATACCGAACTACAATTTTCGGGATTTTAAAAAGAAGAAAGAAAATTGCTCTCACTGCCACAATGGTAATGGGAATAATAGGAGAAAAAGTAGTTGAGGAGGGGATTAAGCCTGAAATGCTATCTCTAAAAAAAATCGCTAAGGCAGTGGAAAAAAACACAATACACAAATCCATTCCCAAAATAATCGTACTGGGAACGAAACGCATATTTTTTATGTAAGAATTTATCATAACTGATTGCTATCCTTTATAAAACGGCATCTTAACAACTACTGCTTTCAACAATTTGTCGCGAACTTTAATAAAAATCGGAGTCTCTATTTTGCTAAATTCTGTTTGAATCCAGGCAGTTCCAATAGCTTTTTGAATGGATGGGCCTTGTGTTCCGGAGCGTACCAAACCGATTTGATTTCCATCGGCATCGCACACCTCGTAGTCTTGTCGCGGGATGCCGCGGTCAATCATTTCAAAGCCAACCAATTTTCTTTTCAAGCCTTCTTCTTTCATTTTCAGCATTCGGTTTTTATCTATAAAATCTTTATACTCAACAAATTTTGTAATCCAACCCAATCCGGCTTCAAGGGGAGTGATGGTTTCGTCAATTTCATGCCCATATAAGCAGAATCCCATTTCTAAGCGTAAGGTATCGCGGGCAGCCAGCCCAATGGGTTTAATATCAAATTCTTTTCCGGCTTCAAAAATGGCATTCCAAATTTTTTCAGCATCTTCATTTTTCATATAGATTTCACATCCGCCGGCGCCGGTATATCCCGTAGTTGAGAAAATCACATTGGGAACCCCGGCCAACGTCAAGATTTTTACCGTATAGTATTCCATGTTTTCTACCGGCGTATCCGTAAGTTTCTGCATGGTTTTCAATGCTAAAGGCCCTTGCACGGCTAATTGAGAAATTTCATTGGAAATATTTGCTATGGTTGCGCCGAATTTTTTGTTTTGTTCGCTTACCCATGCCCAGTCTTTCTCTATGTTTGCAGCATTAACCACTAACAAATAGTCGTTTTCTGCCATACAATACACCAAAAAATCGTCAACAATTCCCCCTTTTCCATTCGGAAAACAGGAATATTGCACTTTTCCGGGATGTAATACCGCCACGTCATTAGAAGTAATATATTGTAGCAGCGGAAGCGCTTGTTGTCCTTTTACCGTAAATTCTCCCATGTGCGATACATCAAAAACGCCCACTTTGCTTCTGACATGTAAGTGTTCGGCAACTAATCCTTCAAATTGAACAGGCAAGCAAAAACCGGCAAATTCAACCATTTTTCCGCCTTTTTCTTCATGTAATTTTTTAAATCGGGTTTCTTTCATATTATCTATAAGATTAAAATTCTAAAAATCAAAGTATTTAGATTTGTTCTGTTTCTTTTTTTCCAAGGTTTGCAAATAAACAAGTTTTTTGAAAACAAATAAGTGAATAAAAAATTATGTTATTTTGTGCATTCATTCAATTTGTGAATAACATCATCTTTTTGAGACCTTGTTATATCAAATTATTGAACCTTTGAACCTTGAATGTTAAATCGTAAAACTTAAATGGTAGCATGAATAAAACCAAACTTTTTATTGTAATCGTGATTATTATTGTCTTAATTTGCAGTTGCAAGTCAAACAAAAGAGAACCGGACGCTTTCGGGGTATTTGAAGCTACAGAGATTACGGTTTCTTCGGAGAGTAATGGCAGAATACTTTGGTTCAATGTAGAAGAAGGAAAAGAGTATCAGGCAGGTGAAGAGATGGGGTGTATTGATACGGTGCAGATTTATTTACAAATTAAACAGTTAGAATCTTCTATAGGAGCGGCAATGGCTAAACGCCCCGACCTGCCTTCGCAAGTAAGAACACTTTACAATAAATTGGAAACATTAAATAAAGAGAAGAGTAGAATAGCCACCTTGGTGGCTGCCAATGCAGCTTCCAGTAAACAATTGGATGATATTAACGCAGAAATAGATATTACAAACAGTCAAATTGCGGCCATGGAGTCTAATCTTACCATTACCAATAAATCGATTATGGAAGAAGTGGAGGCTATGCGTTTTCAAAAAATGCAATTGCAGGATGCTTTGACTAAATGCCATATTAAATCTCCTATTACCGGTACGGTTCTTAAGAAATATATTGAGCCTAACGAGTTGGCTTACCAGGGAAAACCGCTGTTTAAGATGGCCGACCTAACAAATATGTTTATCAGAGTTTACATTACCGAAGATATGTTATCTACTTTGCATTTGGGACAGCAGGTGGATATTCATATAGATATGCCCAATAGTGAAGAGAAAATAATGGAGGGTACTATTACCTGGATTTCGTCAAAAGCAGAGTTTACTCCCAAAATGATTCAAACCAAAAATGAGCGCGTAAATTTAGTGTATGCAGCTAAAGTATCTTTTAAAAACGATGGCTCTGCTAAAATTGGAATGCCCGGCGATATAAAGTTTAAATAATCTCAGAATGCCTGCAATTGCCATAGAAAAGATTTCAAAAAAATACGGTAGGATAAATGCGCTAACTGAAATCTCTTTTGAAATTGAGAAAGGAGAGATATTCGGACTTATTGGCCCCGATGGTGCAGGCAAAACGACTCTCTTTAATATTTTGGCTACTTTGCAGTTGCCTACTTCGGGAAATGCTACACTCTTAGATTATAATGTGGTTCTCGATTACAAAAAAATACGGAAAGAGATTGGATATTTGCCTGGTGTTTTTTCTTTATATCCGGATTTAACCGTATATGAAAATTTACGTTTTTTTGCTACCATGTATGGAAGTAAAATCCAAGAGAACATGCATTTAATTGCCCCGATATGGAATCAATTGGCTCCATTTGAAAAAAGAAAAGCAGGACGACTTTCCGGGGGGATGAAGCAAAAGTTGTCGCTATGCTGTGCTTTGATACACAAACCTAAAATTCTGTTTCTTGATGAACCCACTACAGGCGTTGACCCGGTATCACGAAGAGAATTTTGGGATTTGTTAAACGTTATTAAAAAACAAGGTATTGCTGTGCTGGTTTCTACGCCTTACATGGACGAAGCGACCCGCTGCGACAGAATTGCTTTAATGAAAGAGGGAAAAGTTATTACCATTAATACGCCTGTCAAAATTATTGAAAACTTTAAAGGTAAACTTTTCTCTTTAAAAACAGATGCTATTTTTAATTTATTGGACTGTATGCAACAATGCCCTATTGCCTGCAATTACTATCCTTATGGTGAGTTTATGCACGTATCATTTTATGATAAAAATACTGATATACAGAAATTTACAAATTTTTTAGAAGCCAATGGGCAGGTATTTTCCGAATTAAAACAGATACAACCTACCATAGAAGATTGTTTTATTGAATTAGTGGCGGGATAACTATCTTGCAAAATTTACCGACCTGGTTTCTCGAATTACCGTAATCTTGATTTGTCCCGGATAGGTCATTTCGTTTTGAATTTTTTTGGAAAGGTCGAAAGAGATTTGAGTGGCTTGTTCATCGGTTACTTTTTCGGCGCCTACAATTACGCGCAACTCTCTTCCTGCTTGAATAGCAAATGTTTTAACTACACCCGGATAAGTTAATGCAATATTTTCCAAATCCTGTAAACGTTTGGTATAAGCTTCTACTACTTCTCGGCGGGCACCTGGGCGGGCACCTGAAATAGCATCACACACCTGCACTAATGGGGCATACAAATTATCCATCTCCATCTCATCGTGATGGGCGCCAATAGCATTAATAATTTCCGGACGCTCCTTAAACTGTTCAGCCACTTTGGCTCCCAAAACGGCATGTGGTAAATCTGACTCAACATCAGGAACCTTACCAATATCATGAAGCAATCCGGCACGTTTTGCAATTTTTGGATTTAATCCTAACTCAGCGGCCATAATAGCGCATAAATTGGCAACCTCTCTGGAATGTTGAAGCAGATTTTGTCCGTAAGAGGAACGGTAGCGCATTTTTCCTACAATACGCATCAGGTCGTTCGGAAGATTGTGGATTCCTAAATCTATGCAGGTACGTTTTCCTAATTCAGCAATTTCTTGCTCTATATTTTTCTTTGTTTTCGCTACCACCTCTTCAATACGTGCAGGATGGATCCGGCCGTCGGTAACCAATTTAATCAAGGATTGGCGCGCAATTTCGCGGCGAATGGGATCAAAACTGGAAATAAGTATGGCATCGGGCGAGTCATCAATGATAATGTCCACACCGCAAATGCTTTCCAGCGAACGAATATTGCGTCCTTCGCGTCCAATAATACGCCCCTTGATCTCTTCATTTTCTATATTAAAAACAGAAACTGCATTTTCTAAAGCTGCTTCTACACCTAAACGTTGCACAGATTTTATCACAATTTTCTTGGCTTCTGTGGCTGCGGTGTTTTTGGCTTCATTAATAATATCATTCACCAGCACCATAGCATCTGCTTTTGCCTCATCTTGCATTAAATTGATTAATTGTTCTTTTGCTTCCTGTGTGGTCAGTTCGGCAATCGCTTCCAATTTAGCTTTCTGTACAGTGGTTTGTTTATCCAACTCAGATTGTTTCAGTTTGTTAGCCTCAATTTTCTTAGTTAACTCTTCTCTTAAAGCAGTCGTTTCTTGATTTTTCCTGTTTATTTCTTCTAATTTTTGATTTAAAACAGTTTCTTTCTGCTTAATTCGATTTTCCCCTGCTAAAATTTGTTGATTTTTTTCATGTACTACCTGCTCATATTCACTTTTCAGTTGTAGAAATTTCTCTTTTGCTTGAAGAATTTTTTCTTTTTTGAGCAGTTCACCGTCTTCGTTTGCTTTTTTCAAAGTTTCCTGTGCTTGTTGCATCAACGAATGTGCTTTTTGCGTTAAGGTAGATTTTAAAACAGTTAACGCTCCTATTACTCCGGCAGCAAGCCCGGCAATGATTCCTATGATAATTCCGATTGTCATAATGTGTGATTTAAGGTTTAAAGATTACTTTAATTTATATGTTTATTATTAAAAAAAATCCCACTTTTGTTCATAATAGGGTTTATAAACTCCTATCAAGTATTTTTTGAAGCTGCCTTAGCGGGTCGAAAGTCCGTAATCATAAACGGCAGGTTCTAACCACAAAGAGTCAGGCTTCTAAGTTTGTAATTGAGTTTATCAAACGTAGTTTGAACAAAAGCGGGACAAATATTTTGTCAAAGAACGCGTTAATCAATATGTATCCGACTGGTTAATTCGTTTAATTCCATCATCTTAGGAATCAAATCTTCATCATATTCTTGGAGTCTTTCGTTGCATTCAATATTTTTTACGACTTCATCTATCAATAACTTTGATAAAATATCCTGATGATCTTTAAATGCCCACTGTTTTGCAAAACTGAAAAACCTGTCATTGATTATTTTTTCGGCTTCTCTATAGTAGCGTTCCCATTCTTCTAAAATTTTTAGTTCTATGACACGCTGCGCAACTGTGATTTTAATTACTATTTTTCCGTCATCCATTGCATTCTATTTAAAAGCTCAATACATTGGTCTATATCCCGCACTAACTTATCAATTTTTTTCTCGGTTTGTTTTTTATCTTCTTTGTATAATACTGTTTTTGTTATTGTTACTATTTTATTTTTTTCGTTAAGTTTTTCAACTTCTTTTTCTAATTGTTCTATCTTTTCTAAGGCAACTATCAAATCTTTTTTTAAAATTTTATTCTCCTCCGTTTTCTCTTCCACCACTTGCTTTATTTTAATAAGTTTATTTTCAATCTGATGATACAATGTTAAAAAAGATGCCATCGTTACTTATTGAGTGGCAAAAATAGAAAATATTTGCTCTTAAAGAAAAGTTTTTTGAAAAAAACGGCTAAATTTTATTTGATAACCACCTCTTACGGAGTTCCCATCACTGACACAACTATTTCTCCTTTAACTTCTTTTGCAGAAAAATAGGATAAGGCTTCCTGTATGGTTCCTCTAAAATGTTCTTCAAAAATTTTACTTAATTCTCGCGAAACACATATTTTTCTATCGGGGGCAAAAAGTTGTAGCATCAGGGTTAATGTTTTTATAAGCCGGTAGGGAGATTCATAAAAGAGGACTGTTTCTTTTCTTTCACTGAGCATTTTCAGGGTACTCTCTTTTCCTTTCTTGTGTGGTAAAAATCCGTGAAAATAAAACTTGTCGCATGGGAATCCGGAAGAAATGAGAGCAGGAATAAGGGCGGTGGCTCCCGGCAGGCACTCAATTTGAATCTCTGATTCCAAGCATCTGCGTATAAAAAGATAGCCGGGGTCGGAAATACCCGGAGTGCCGGCATCGGATACCAAAGCGGCAGATTGTCCGCCTTGAAGCCATCTGATATATTGTTCTACTTGCCGATGTTCATTATTTATATAATAAGCATAGCATTTTTTATCAATTTCATAATGTTTCAGTAGATTCCTTGTTGTTCTGGTATCTTCGCAAAAAATAATATCCACCTCTTTAAGAATGCGCAACGCCCGAAGCGTAATATCTTCAAGATTACCAATGGGAGTAGGAATGATGTAGAGCTTCATAGTTTCTATTTATAAAATTCAAATAACCAAAAATTTAAGCCATCATGAGAAAAATTAACTCTCCTTGGGTAGTTGCTCTCCGTAAATCCTGTTCTTCCATCTTCTATGGCTCCACAGCCAATATTGCGGTTCTCTCTTAATCGTTTTTTCTAATAACTGTGTGTACTTTTCAATAATTTCTCCGTATGCAGTTTCAGTAGGGTTTTCTGTAATAAGTTCAAAACGGAGTGTATAAAACCCTCGCTTTACTTTGATAACTTCATAATAGATTACTGGAAGATTATACTTTTTAGCAAAATATTCCTGGCCATAAATCATACAGGATTCCTGATTTAAGAATGTAGTAACATAACTCTTTTTTAGATCATTCGGAGATTGATCACACAACATCATATAAGTACAAAGCTTGCCTTGTTGGTTGTTTTGTTCAAAAACAGTTCTAACCGTATCATAAAAAACTATTTCAGAACCAAAACGGGTTCTTCCCTCATTGATTTTTTTTTCAAAAAATTTGTTATTATTAGGTTTTCCAATACAGACGCCATGATGCGGGCACATCTCTTGTATACGTAATATCATCCATTCCCAGTTATTATAGTGGCTCGAAACTAAAATTACGCTTTTCCCTTGGCGATAAAATTGATTCACCAATTCGGGGTTTATACACTGATATCGTTTTTCAAGATCTTTTTTTGATATAGAAAATATTTTTATTATTTCTGCTACTAAGTAACTCAAATGCTTTTGATACTGTTTGTAAAGTTTATGGATCTCTTTACTTGATTTTTCCGGAAAAGAGAGGGTAAGATTTTCTAACGTAACTTTTTTACGATATTTTATGATATAAGTAATAACTAGGTACAACGGGTACGATAAAACATATAATACGGAAAGAGGCAGGTAAGAAACAAGTAAGAGCAACCAAAGTGCACAACGTAATCCCATTATTGTTTACTATTTAAAGAATCTTTTAAAGCGGCAACCCGTTGTTCAATAATCCCATCTATTTTGTTCATAATTATTTCCGAGTATTTAGGGTTCGTAAAATAATATTTAATATTCTGCACATACAGATTTTTCGTAATTCCATGTTTTTCAAAAAGAGCATTATATTTTACGGATGCATAATCTTTAACATTATACTCCCTTTGCTTTACAGAGATTTCACTTTCTAAAAAAAAGCAATCCGCAACAATATTGGCTACCGAATCCATGGGAAGTATGTTTGAAGTTCCCTCCTTTGCAGCACTGTTACAAGCAAAACATCCTGCCAATAATAGGAAAAAACAGGTTAAAAAAACATTTTTGTTCACGGCTCAAAAATAGAAAAAAATAGATTACTAAACCTGATATATTTATATGATGAACAAACTATCCACCCCGTAGTTTTCAATTTTTTCTCTGCCTTTTAAAAAAGATAGTTCCAATAAGAACAGGAAATCAATTTTTTTTGGGGTAAAATGTTGTATCAGGTTGGCAGCGGCAGCAGCCGTTCCTCCTGTGGCTAAAATATCATCACAAATGAGCACGTGTTGTTGGGGCTTCATCGCATCCTGGTGTATTTCAATGGTTTCTTCTCCGTATTCCAATTTATATGACTCAGCGTATGTTTTGTAGGGGAGTTTCCCTTTTTTGCGTATCGGCACAAATGGAATTTTCAATGATAATGCAATAGCAGGTGCAAAGAGGTAACCCCTTGCTTCCATCGCAACTATTACATCCGGATTTAAGATACGCGCTTTTTCTAACAACGCACGGAAAAGCTCCTGAAAAGAATCGGCATTATTTAATACCGTGGTTATATCATAAAACTTTATTCCTTTTTTTGGAAAATCGTTTACCGTTCTAATTTTTGAAATATCAAACATAATAACTCCCTTTATAATTTTTTACAAAAAAATAATTTTTATGATATAAAAAAACACAGATTGATTTTTTTAAGCAGAATAGAGCGAATAATTTTCATTCTACATCGTAAAATGTATTTTTGCCGCTCAAAAATGATCAATTATGGATAAACCACTCCAATCTTTCCAAAAATTACTTGCTATTATGGACGAGTTGCGCTCCAAATGCCCCTGGGATAGTGAGCAGACTTTTGATTCACTCAGGTACTTAACGATTGAGGAAACTTATGAATTGTCGGATGCCATTATTGAAAAAAAATATGAAGATATTGGCAAGGAGTTGGGTGATTTGTTATTACACATTGTTTTTTATGCTAAAATAGGGGAGGAGCAGAATCTTTTCAATATTGAAACGGTGATTCATAATATTTGTGAAAAACTGATTCGTCGCCATCCGCATATTTTTGGTGAAGTTCAGGTACATTCAGTGGATGAGGTGAAAGAAAATTGGGAAAAAATAAAATTAAAAGAGGGAAGTAAGTCGGTATTGGGCGGAGTACCTAATTCATTGCCTGCTATGGTAAAAGCATGCCGCATTCAGGAAAAAGCGCGGGGAGCGGGTTTTGATTGGGAAAATAAAGAACAGGTGTGGGAAAAAGTACAGGAGGAATTAGCGGAATTTCATCAGGAAAAGGAACGAAACTCGGAAAAAATGGAAGATGAGTTTGGAGATATTTTGTTTGCATTGATTAATTATGCCCGTTTTATACATATAAATCCCGAAGATGCGTTGGAAAAAACCAATCGAAAATTTATAAAACGATTTAATTTTCTTGAAGAAAATGCCAAACAACAAGGCAGGTTGCTTTCGGATATGACCTTACTTGAAATGGAGAGATTATGGCAAAAAGCAAAAGAGATTTGAAAAAGCCGGTATCATTTTTTGTTGAAAATAATAATAACAAAAAAACGTTTAAAACAAAATCTTAAAACTTTGAATGCTTCTAAAATAATTGTTGCGGGCCCTTGTGCCGTAGAATCAAGAGAGCAGATTGTTACGACAGCACAAGCAATTTCCGATATTTATAAGGCAAATTTCGAATTAAAGTTTTTTCGTGCCGGAATATGGAAAGCAAGAACAAATCCTGATGATTTTCAAGGTATTGGAGTTGAGGCTTTGGCATGGTTGCAAGAAATAAAAAAACAATTCGGGTTCTCTATTTGTGTAGAGGTTGCATCGGCAGCACATGCCCATTTATGTTTAGAATATGGTATTGATGCCGTATGGATTGGGGCGAGAACTACAGTGAATCCGTTCCTGGTACAAAGTATTGCCGACGCTTTATATAATTCATCCATTACTGTTTTAGTAAAAAATCCCATTAACCCTGATATTAATTTGTGGATAGGGGCTATTAAGCGGTTTCAAAATGTCGGCTTAAAAAATATAATAGCTGTTCATCGGGGATTTTCAGTGGAAAATGAGTATGTGTATCGCAATGCCCCTTGCTGGGAAATTCCTGTAGAATTACAAATGAAATTGAATAATATTCCCATTTTATGTGATATCTCTCATATTGCAGGGAATATCTCTTTACAACAGCCGGTTGCACAAACTGCTATAAATTATGGGTTTGACGGATTAATGGTGGAAGTTCATCACGCTCCCGAACAGGCACTGTCAGACAGAAAGCAGCAACTCTTACCTTCTCAGTTAGCACATTTGCTGGATTCTTTAATCCTAACATCTACTAATACCTTAGCAGATAATGCTTTATTTATTCAAAGGAATTTAATAAGAAATTTGGATATTCAAATAAGCAAACTGTTAAGTAGACGAATGAAAATAGTAGAGGAAATAGCCTCTATTAAGCGTAAGCACGGATTGCCACTGCTGCAACCGGAACAATGGGAAAAAGTAACAGAGATCTATAAAGAAGATGCCATTAAGGATGATAACTATCAACAATTTGTAGAAGCATTTTTAGTCCTGTTGCACAGAAGTTCGCTTGAACGACAAGGGTTTTCAGATTAATATAATTATATCAAAAAAAATATATTTTTGCGCCCCTAATTATTTTATTCAAATTATTATAAACCAAAAAGAAAGGAGACAAACATCGCAACGCAAAAATATCAACCTTATGTTAGGAGGGGGGCTCCTCAAAAGAGAGAGGCTGCTCATAAAATCAATGAATATATTACCTCACCCATGGTGCGGGTAGTTGGAGATAATTTAGAGTCTCAAATTTTGTCGCTCAGAGAAGCACTTACTTTAGCAGAACGATTTGAATTAGACTTAGTTGAAATTTCGCCGCAAGCAAATCCTCCCGTTTGCAAAGTAATGGATTATCAAAAGTTTTTGTATGAGCAAAAGAAAAAGCAGAAAGAGATTAAAGCAAAATCGGCTAAAATTGTAGTAAAAGAGATTCGATTAGGGCCTCATACCGATGACCATGATTTCGACTTTAAAGTGAATCATGCGCTTAAATTCTTAAAAGAGGGTTGCAAAGTGAAAGTGGACGTTTTCTTTAAAGGAAGAATGATTGTTTACAAGGACCAGGGAGAACTCATTTTGCTGAAGTTTGCACAAGCGGTGGAAGAGTTTGGAAAACCCGAACAACTCCCCAAACTTGAAGGAAAAAGAATGATTATGATATTGAATCCGAAAAAATAAATTTTATATAAACTACCCCGCCCTTTGGGCACCCCTTCAAAATTTGAAGGGGATTATCCACCCGCCAACCTCTTTGAACTCTTAAACTCTTGAACTCTTGAACTTTTTGAAAAACATTGCACAACACACTATATTATTCACCTATTAAAATTACTACAAATGCCAAAAATGAAATCGAAATCCGCTGCCAAAAAAAGGTTTACCTTAACCGGCACCGGTAAAGTGAAAAGACATCATGCCTATCACAGTCACATCCTTACGAAAAAATCTACCAAGAGAAAACGTAATCTGACTTACAGCGCTATCGCCGATAAGAGCATGGAAAGTACCATCA